>Ga0209415_10016151_pt1 | contig 12035 bp, 11 predicted proteins | sample PeaSoiSIISIP2007_FD_187696 | JGI IMG/M metagenome (GOLD analysis project Ga0209415, IMG submission 187696) | Peat soil microbial communities from Weissenstadt, Germany - SII-SIP-2007 (SPAdes) (version 2) | ecosystem: Environmental > Terrestrial > Soil > Wetlands > Peat | place: Germany... | reverse complement strand
CGCGCGCGCGGACAAGGCGCTCGCGTCGGCGTTCCCCGGCCACAGCCGGGTCGCCTTCCAGAGGGCGTTCGACGCGGGCTTGGTCACGCTGCGCGGGCAGCCGATAAAGCGCTCCGCGACGGTGCGCGCGGGCGATGTCCTCGAGTTCTCGCTGCCCGAGGTCAAGCCGGCGGCGCTCAGGGCCGTCGACCTGCGGCTCGACGTGTTCTTCGAGGACAAGTGGCTGCTGGCGGTCGACAAGCCGGCCGGAATGGTCGTTCACCCCGGGGCGGGCACGCGCGAGGACACGCTCGTCCATGCGCTGCTCGCGCACTGCGCCGGGAGCCTGAGCGGGATTGGCGGCGTGGCCCGGCCGGGGATCGTCCACCGGCTGGATCGCGAGACGTCCGGCGCGATCATCGTCGCCAAGACGGACGAGGTGCACCGCGACCTGGCGAGGCAGTTTGCGGCGCGCGCGGTGGTCAAGGAGTACCTTGCCCTGGTGTCGGGGGTTCCGCGCCTCATGAGCGGGACGATCCGCAAGTCCATCGGTCGCAACCTGAGGCAGCGGCACAAGATGGCCGTCGTCGGGGACGGGCAGCGGGGGCGCGCCGCCTGGACCGATTGGGCGATCGTCGAGCGCTACGGGGACCTCGCCGCGCTCGTCGCTTGCACGCTGCACACGGGAAGGACCCACCAGATCCGCGTGCACATGGCTTCCCTGGGTCATCCCGTTCTGGGCGACTCGGCCTACGGCTGGAAGGCCAATCTGAAGATGAAGCTGCAGCCGGGACGGGTGATGCTCCATGCCGGGCGCCTCTCCCTCGTGCATCCCGGGACCGGCGGGACCCTCGACCTGCGCGCGCCGCTCCCCGCCGACTTCAAGGCGCAGATAGCGGCGCTAAAGGACGGCTGAATGGACGGGGTGCGCATCGAGAGGTCGCGGCCCGAGGACGCCCCGGAGCTGACGAGGATCGCCTTTGGGGCGAAGAGGCATTGGGGCTATCCGGAGAGCTGGATCCAGCGCTGGAGGGACGTGCTCACCGTGACTCCCGAATTCGTGCGGGAGAACCCGACCTATTGCGCGATCAAAGGGGGCAAGATGATCGGTTTCTGCGCGCTGCGGCTAGGCGGAGACGAGGCGACCGTGGACCACCTCTGGGTCCTGCCCGCGGCGGCAGGCGAGGGGGTGGGAGCGTCGCTTTACCTCCGCTGCGAGGAACGGGCGAGGGAGGCAGGGGCGTCCCGACTCAAGGTCGAGTCGGACCCCCATGCGGAGGGTTTTTACCAGAAGATGGGCGCCGTGGCAGTCGGGCGCCGGCCGGCGCCGATGGACTGCGCGGAGCGGTTCCTGCCGCTGCTTGAGAAGACCCTGGCTTGACCCGGACCCCTCCCGGCCCCGGCGGCCCGAAGGGGCGCTGGCGGGGCGCCCGCCCGACTCAGCCGAGGCGCTCCGCGGCGAGGCCCCAGCGGAGGTTGCGCAGCGAGTGGCGGAATGCCTGGATCCCGCCCACCTCGGCCAGCGCCAGTAGCGTGGCGAGCGCCGTCGGGAAGACATCCGCGCGGGCGGGGGGTAGCCCCGGAATCCTCCGGCGCCCGGCGAGGTCCAGGGGGCCGAGTCTCGCCAAGAGTTCGCGCAGCAGCGCGACCCCGAGCAACGGGTTCGCCCGCTCAAGGGGCACGGCGCTTTCCGCCGCAACCATGGCGCGGACCGTCGTCAGCGTGCCCCCGGTCCCCACGACCGCGACCCCGGGGGGGACAGGCAGGGCGAATCCGCAGTGCAGGAGGACTTCCCTCACGTGCCGGCCGATTGCCCGCGCGTCGGCCTCGGCGAGCGGGAGCGAGGGCCTTGCAACGAACTTCTCCGTCAGGCGCACGCATCCGAGCGGCACGCTCGCGGCGCCCTCGACGGCGCGGTCGCGGAACGAGAGGCATTCGAGGCTGCCTCCTCCAAGGTCGTAGACGTGGAAGTCGCGCAGCCCCTCGAGCGCGGGGTCGGTGGCGAGCCCCCGCCCAATGAGGCCCGCCTCCTCGAGGCCCGTGAGCGTTCGAACCCGCACGCCGGCCGCGGCGCTTGCCCGGTCCAGGAACACCGGCCCGTTGGAGGCGTCTCGGACGGCGCTTGTCGCGACGGCGATGATCGCGCCCGCGCCCAGGCCCCTGGCCTCGGCGACGAGGTCGGCGATCGCGGCTATCCCCCGCTCCATCGCGCCGCGGCCAAGCCGGGGCCGGTCGGAGCCGATCCCCCGGCTGATCCTCACCTCGAGGGTCCGCGATCGGATCTCGTTCAGGCGCCCGTCGGGCGCGCGGGACGCGACCAGGAGCTTGATTGAATTGCTCCCGACGTCGACGACGGCGACTCGCATGGCCCGGGGCAAAGGCTAGAGACGGAAGTCCGAGGGCGCGACAAGGACCGTGAACTCGCCCTTCAGGCTCGCCTGGGCGAGCCGGTCCCGGACCTCGCCGGCGGGGCCCACCCAGAAGGCCTCGTGCACCTTTGAGACTTCCTTGGCCACGCAGACGACCCGGTCGGCGCCCAGCGACGCGACGATGTCGTCCAGGGCCTTGGCGATCCTGTGGCAGCTCTCGTACAGGGCGATCGTGTAGCCGAAGTCCCGGTGTCGCCCCAGGAACGCCATCCTTGCCGACGACTTCGGCGGCAGGAATCCCGCGAACAGGAACCCGTTCGTCGGAAGGCCGCTGGCGCTGAGGACCGCGGCAAACGCTGCGGGCCCGGGAACGGGGACGACCGGAAAGGCGCGCCGGCGGCACGCGCGGACGAGGCGAAACCCCGGGTCGCTCATGCCGGGCGTGCCCGCGTCGGTCGCGAGGGCGACCGATCGGCCCGCGGCGATCGACTCGGCGAGGCGCTCGGCGGCCTCGCTCTCGTTGTGCTCGTGGTAGGCCACGAGCTCCCGCCGTATCCCGAGCCGGGCGAGGAGCGCCCCCGTGGTGCGCGTGTCCTCGCAGGCCACGATGTCGACAGATCCCAGGATGGAGCGCGCGCGCTCCGTCAGGTCGGCGAGGTTGCCGATTGGTGTCGCAACGACGTAGAGATGGCCCGGCTGGGCCGCGAGCGACGGGTTAGTCGGCTCGGAACTCAATGCACATTGCTTCCGCTGCCGGTCATCCCGGGGATCTGTCCCTCCCAGTCGGCGGGGCGGTTCCAGGGGATCGACGAATCCGTCGGCGCGTCCGTCGTGCACCCGGCGAGAAATGCGCTGAGGGCGATGAGGAGGAGGGCCGCTGCGCGCTTCGTGGGCGAATTCATTATGGCCCGGAAAATACGCGCACCGCGCGGAGATGCAAGTCGCCTCTGCTCATATGCCGTAGGTGGACTTGAACCAGGGCTCCAGGGGGGTCTTGCGCACCTGGCCGTTGGCCGACAGGTGCTCGAGGATCTTGTGCGCGATCTCGGGGTCGCCGCCCGCCGCGACGGCGGCCTCCTCGGCGGTGAACACCTTGGCCGGGGCGGCCTTGAGCGCGGCGACAAGCCGCGTCTGGAGCGCGATGACGCCGCCCGCAGCCTTCTTGCCCGCCTCGACCCCCGGCTGGTCGTAGGCATTGATCCCCACGAGGGAGGCGTAGAGGCCGACGACCCGCTCGTAGAGCGCGATCAGCATGCCCACGGAGCGGGCCGAAACGTCGGGCAGGGTGAGGGTTATCGACGCGCGGTTCTTCTCGGTCAGCGCATCGCGCGTGCCGAGATAGAAGCCCTGGAGGTAGTCGCCGCTCGTGATTCCGGGCTCGACCTCGATCGCCTTGCCGGCGCGGTCCTTCATGACGTCGATGAAGGTCACGAAGAAGTTGTTCACGCCCTCGCGAAGCTGCTGGACATACGCGTGCTGGTCGGTCGAGCCCTTGTTGCCGTAGACCGCGATGCCCTGGTTGACGACGCGCCCCTCGAGGTCGCACTCCTTGCCGAGCGACTCCATGACGAGCTGCTGGAGGTAGCGCGAGAAGAGCAGCAGGCGGTCCTTGTAGGGGAGGACGACCATGTCCTTGGCGCCATGCCCGCCCGTCGCGAAATGCCACATGAGCGCGAGGAGCGCGGCCGGGTTCTCGCGGGTGACCGTCTTTCGGGTGACGGCGTCCATCGCCGAGGCCCCGGCGAGCATTGTATCGATGTCGAAGCCCTGAAGGGCGGCGGGCAAGAGGCCGACCGCGCCCAGCTCGCTCGTGCGGCCGCCAACCCAGTCCCACATGGGGAAGCGGGCGATCCATCCCTCCTTCTTCGCGAGCTCGTCCAGCCTCGAGCCGGCGCCCGTGACCGCCACGAAGTGCGCGGGATAGGAGAGCCCCGCGGCCTTGAAGGCGGCGGCGGCCTCGAGCTGGCCGTTGCGGGTTTCCACGGTGCCTCCCGACTTGGAGATGACGACGACCAGCGTGCGCGGGAGGTTGGCCCCGATCTCGGCCAGAACAAAGTCGATCCCGTCCGGGTCGGTGTTGTCGAAGAAATGGGGCTTCATCCGGTCGAGGCGCGGGGTGCCCAGGGCGTGGCTCACGAACTGGGGGCCCAGGGCGGAGCCGCCAATCCCGATGACCAGCAGGTGCGTCAGGTTACCCTTGGGCCCGGTGATCGCGCCGGAGTGGATCTTGGCCGAGAACTTCTTTATCGAGGCCAGGGTCGAGATTATCTCGGTCGCGATCTCCTTCGACGGGGCGAGCACGGGCGCGCGCAGCCAGTAGTGGCCGACCATGCGCTTCTCGCTCGGGTTCGCAATCTCGCCCCGCTCGAGGGCGGCCATGCTCGAGAAGGCCTGCTTGATGCGGGGCTCCATCGCGTCCATGAAGCCGCCCGGAAACGGGATGCGGCTTATGTCCAGGGCGATCCCGAGGGCGTCGTCGTTGAAGAGGTACTCCTTGTAGCGGTTCCAGCTCATTTGAAGAGGTGCTTGTCCGTGACGGCTCCCTCGGAGGCGCTCGTCACGAGCCGTGCGTACTTGGCGAGCGCGCCGCGGGTCGCCTTGGGCTTGCCTGGCCTCCACGCCCTGAGGCGCGCCCTTATCTCGCCCGCCTTCAGGCCGAGGCTTATCGTGTTGGCGACGGCGTCGATCGCGATGGGGTCGCCATTGGCCACGACGGCGATGGGCCCGCCCACCGCGGCCTCGGGGGTGATGTGGCCGACGACAAAGCCGTGGCTGCCGCCGGAGAACCGCCCGTCCGTGATGAGGCCGACCTCCTTGCCGAGCCCCTTGCCTACGATGGCGCTGGTCGGGGACAGCATCTCGCGCATCCCGGGTCCTCCCACGGGGCCCTCGTTGCGGATGACGACCACGTGCCCCGCCTTCACCCGGTTGGCCAATATCGCCTTGAGCGCGGCCTCCTCGGACTCGAATACGATGGCCCTCCCGGAGAACCGCAGGCCCTCCTTGCCGGTGATCTTCGCGACGGCGCCCCCGGGGGCCAGGTTTCCGCGGAGGATGCGCAGGTGGCTGTCGCGCTTAACCGGGTTTGAGAACGGCCTTATGACGTCCTGGCCCGCTGGGTAGGGCTTCGCGTCTCGAAGGTTCTCCGCGACCGTCCCGCCGGTGACGGTCAGGCAATCCCCGTGGAGGAGGCCCCTGTCCAGGAGCATCCTCATCAGGGGCGGCAGGCCCCCGATCCGCACCAGGTGGGCCACCCCGTACTTTCCCGACGGCTTGAGATCGGCGAGCACGGGGACGCGCCTTCCGATCCGCTCGAAGTCGTCTATCGAGAGCCTCACATCCGCGGCGGAGGCGATCGCGAGAAGGTGAAGGACGGCGTTCGTCGAGCCGCCCAGGGCGGTCACGACCGCGATCGCGTTCTCAAAGGCCCTTCGCGTGAGGATGTCCCTCGGCCGGATGCCGGCCTTCAGGAGCGAGAGCGCCGCCCGGCCGGCCCGCCGGCAGTCCTCGCGCTTCTCCGGGCCGACCGCCAGCTGCGTCGAGCTGTTCGGCAGGCTCATTCCCAGCGCCTCGATTGCGGAGGCCATCGTGTTGGCTGTGTACATCCCGCCGCACGAGCCGGCGCCCGGGATCGAGCACACCTCGACCGCGTGCAGGCCCGAGTCATCCAGCTCGCCCGCGCTGTGCTGGGCCACGGCCTCGAACACCGAGACGATGTCGCATTCCTTCCCGGTCTGCGGATGGATGCCGGGCAGAATCGTCCCCCCGTAGACGAAGACCGAGGGCCTGTTGAGGCGGGCGAGCGCCATGACGCAGCCGGGCATATTCTTGTCGCAGCCGCCGATCGCCACGACGGCGTCGAAGCCCTCTGCGCCGGCCACCGTCTCGATCGAGTCGGCGATGATCTCGCGCGACACCAGGGAATAGCGCATCCCGGGCGTTCCCATGCTGATGCCGTCCGAGACCGTTATCGTGCCGAAGATGACCGACTTGGCTCCTGCCGCGTCCGCGCCGGCCCCGGCGTCGCGGGCCAACTGGTCGATATGCATGTTGCACGGGGTCACCATGCTCCATGTGGAGGCGATCCCCACGACCGGCTTGGCGAAGTCCTCGTCCGTGAAGCCGACCGCCCGGAGCATGGAGCGGCTGAAGGCGCGGTCGGGCCCGTCGGTCACGACCGAGGACTGCGGGCGTAGCGGGTCTTTGGAAGCGCTCATGGACACACAGCCAGTCCACCAGAGGGCAACGGGGCGGGCAAGAGGTGTTTTCATGGTTGCATGGCCCGTCGGGCAGGCCATTCACTTCGTCCGCACCCTCCGCATGCCGTTCAACCTGAAAAAAGTGCTCAAGGCGCTGCTTTACTCCTCGACCCAGCCCCTTGCGACAAAGGACATCCAGGCGGTTTTTGAGCGGTTTCACCGGCAGTCCGCGCCGCCTGTGGCCCCGGACGTGGCGGCGTCCGCGGCCGCCGCCGAAGCCGAGGCGCCGGCCGAAACGCCGGATTCGGCCGATCTCTACGAGGAGGTCCCCGCCTTCGTGACTGCCTCGCAGATCCGCGAGGCCATGGACGAGATCGCCTCCGAGCTGACCGCGGCGGACGACGGGCTTGTCCTCGTCGACGGCGCGAGCGGCTACCGCATTGCGACGCAGCCCCGCTTCGCGCGCTGGATTCGTATCCTAAGGGAGGAGCCGGTCCCCGTGAAGCTGAGCCAGTCATCTTTGGAGACGCTGGCCGTCGTGGCCTACCGGCAGCCCGCCACGCGCGCCGAGATTGAGTCGGTGCGTGGCGTTTCCGCGGACGCCGGCCTGGCAAAGCTCCTCGAGCGCGAGCTGATAGAGATCGTCGGCCGGGCGGATCTGCCCGGCCGCCCGATCCAGTACGGGACGACCGCCCGCTTCCTCGAATTCGTCGGAATCAGGTCGCTGGACGAGCTTCCCGCCTCCGATGTCCTCTCGTCCCGCCAGATTGACGATTGGCTCAGGGGCGGCCCCTCCGGGCACACCCCCAACGACGCCGACATGGGCCTGGACGAGAATGAGCTCGCCGTCGGACGGCCCGCGGAGGCTCCGCAGGGCGCCCCCCAAGACGCCGCGCCCTGATGGAACTCAATCCCATACGAGAGAAGATCGACAAGCTGGACAAGAGGCTCGTCGAGCTCGTGAACAGGCGCCTCGCGCTCGCCTCCGAGATCGGAAGGATAAAGCGCAAGACGGGAGGCGAGATCTACGTGCCCGAGCGTGAGGACGCCGTGATCCGGAAGGTCAGCGAGCAGAACAAGGGGCCGATAAAGAACGAGGCCCTGTGCGCCATCTACCGTGAGATCATGTCCGCGGCGATAGCCCTCGAGAAGCCGCTGCTCGTCGCCTACCTCGGGCCGGAGGCGAGCAACACCCATGCCGCGGCGATGAAGAAGTTCGGGGCCAGCGTCGACTACCACTCCATGGGGACGATCGAGGACATTTTCATCGCGGTGGAGAAGGGCGAGGCCGACAACGCGGTCATCCCGATCGAGAACTCCACGGAGGGCAGCGTGCGCGAGGCGCTCGACAGCTTCGTCGAGAGCGACCTGAAGATCGTGGGCCAGATTTATCTCGAGATCACCCACGCGCTCATCTCGCAGGCGCCCCTGGAGAAGATCGAGCGGGTGTACTCGAAGGACCAGGCCCTGGCCCAGTGCCGCCATTGGCTCCAGCGCCACCTGCCTCACGCACAGCTGGTCGAGGCGCCGAGCACGACCCGCGCCGTGCAGATCGCGAAGGAGGATCCCAACGGCGCCGCGGTCGCGAGCGAGGCGGCGGCCGCCTACCACGGCGTCCCGGTGCTCGTGCGCAACATCCAGGACAAGGCCGACAACACGACCCGGTTCTTCGTCCTCGGGCGCAAGCCCGCGGGGCCGGTCGGGGGGGGCAAGGACATGACCAGCTTCCTGATCTCGCTCGGCGACGAGGCGTCGTCGCATTCCGGCTCGCTCCTCAAGATGCTGATGCCTTTCGGCGAGCGCGGGATCAACCTCTCGAAGATCGAATCGCGGCCGAGCAAGAAGCGGCCCTGGGACTACTACTTCTTCATCGACGTGACCGGCCACCACAACGACCGGGCGATGAGGGCCGCCGTCGGCGAGCTGAAGAAATTCTGCCCGCTGGTGAAGTGGCTCGGGAGCTACCCCGCGGTGACCTGAAGCCGCGCGGCGGCCGTCAGTGGCCGTGGGCCCTCTTGAAGAGCACGTACAGGAGCACGGCGGCGAGCGCCATGAGGGCGAGCGCGGCAAAGAAATAGAGGAGGCAGCCGGCCTTGGCCTGCTTCTGGATGGAAACGGAGGGCCTCCGGTACTCCGCCAGAATGGCCTCCGCCTCGGCGTCGACCACAGGGGGGACGGCCGCGGCCGCGGGCTGCGCAGCGCCAGGAGCCGGCGGGGCGCCTCCCTCGAGCCCGGCTATTTCGCGGTCCAACCAGGCGAGATGCTCCCTAAGGAGGGTCCGCTGGCGCCGAAACTCGTCGAGGCGATCGGACACGGGAGCCCGGCCCGGGACTTCAGGGCGACGAGACTACCGAGACCCTGCGGTGCGGCTTGTCGAATTCGACCACGCCGTCCTTCAGCGCGAACAGGGTCCAATCGCGCCCGACGCCGACATTCTTGCCGGGGTGGAGCTTCGTGCCGCGCTGGCGGACCAGGATATTGCCGGCGACAACCACCTCGCCGCCGAATGTCTTGATGCCAAGACGCTTCGAATGGCTTTCGCGGCCGTTTGTGGATGTTCCCTGACCCTTCTTGTGCGCCATAAGGTGGTTCTCCTCAGATTTTGATGGACTCGATCTTTATCACGGAAAGCTCCTGGCGGTGGCCCTGCTTGCGCTCGTATCCCTTGCGCTTCTTCTTCTTGAACACGATGATCTTATCCCCGCGCCTGTTCTCGAGAATCTTTGCGGAAACCGTCGCGCCGGGAAGGGTGGGCCTTCCAACCTTGAATTCCGCGCCCTCGCCCGCGGTCAGCACGTCCCTTATCTCGACCGTGGCGCCGGCCTGCGTGTTCGGAAACCGGTTCACGATGAGGATATCGCCCTCAGTTATGGTGAACTGCTGCCCCTGGGTCTTGATCGTGGCTCTCATGAAATAAAACCGCTAACTAAGCGGTTGGGCGGAATTCAAAGCAAGGCTATTTTGGCGGCGTGTAGTCCATCAGCGTCGCCGTGCCGGAGCCAAACCTGAACCCGACCTCGAAGCGCACGGGAAGATGGCGGTCGTCGTCCGTCTCGATCCAGACCCGGACGGTCGAGCCCCGCTTGAACATCCCCAGAGGGGCGGTCTTCTCCATCCGCGGGACGAGCACCATCGCCTTGAAAAAGCCGAGGGCGGTCAGGACGTAGTCGGTGTCCTCGGCGCGGATCGTGATCGGGAAGAACTGGTCCTCGAAGATGACCAGGGCGTCGCGCTTCTCTCCGAGCCTGAGGTTCCAGAAGCGGGTCTGAATGAGGGCCAGGATGAGATCGGACGGGACCCCGTCGGGCATGGGAAGCACTCGCGTCTTGCTCGGATGTATGTCGTCGCTGTACGTGGCCTCCAGCTTGTCGTAGTCGAACTCGACCGAGTTCTTGACCTCCTTGTTGCGGAACGTGCTCCATTCGCTCGTCGAGACGAGAACGCCGCTGGGCAGCTTGTAGACGGATTCGCCCCGGCCGTCGAACGGGAAGATCCCCCGCGCGAGGCCCCACGTCCACGTCGTCGTCGTGACGCGCAGGACCGCGCTGCCGCCGGTGCCGAGCGAGTCCGCGGTAATCTTGATCCTTCCGACGGAAGGAATGAATCCCCAGCGCACGCTGTACGTGAAGCTCTCGCCGCTGCGCAGTCCGATCGCCGCGGCCGGAGCCACCTCGGCCCCACAAGCCGCGGCCGCGGAGCATGCCAGGGCGAGGGCCCCTAGAATACGGCATAATGCGTTTGCACCCGCGCGCTTTTGGGTACGTTTGAAGTTTGCGACCATGGAGGCGGTAAACCATATACACGTCAAAGGCGCGCGCGAGCACAACCTGAAGAACCTGGACCTGCGGATCCCCCGGGGCCGCTTCGTGGTCATCACGGGCCCGAGCGGGTCGGGCAAGTCATCGCTGGCATTCGATACGATATACGCAGAAGGCTACAGGAAATACATGGAGAGCCTGTCGACGCAAGCCCGCCAGGTGCTCGACCAGCTGAAGCGCCCCGACGTCGACTTCATCCACGGGCTCTCGCCCGTCCTTGCGATCGAGCAGCGCTCCGGGGGCGTCTCGCCGCGGACAACGGTCGCGACCGTGACCGAGGTGTCCGACTACTCGCGCCTGCTATGGGCCATTGCCGGTGAACAGCGCTGCCCGAAGGACGGCGGCCCCGTCGTCCAGCGCTCGCTCGACGACAACGTGAATCGGGTGCTGGAGGCGTGCGCGGGCGAGCGGGTGATGCTGCTCGCGCCGGTCATGCGCGCCAAGCCGAGCGTGCTGCGCGGCGAGCTGCCGAGGCTTCGCCAGCGCGGATTTCAGCGGGTCCGGCTCGGCGGGCGCATACGGGAGCTGGACGAGGCCAACCTTGTTCCGACAGGGGCCGCGGAGCTCGCGGTCGACGTGGTCGTGGACCGGCTGGTCGCCGGTCCCGAACACCGCAGCCGGATCGCCGACTCGCTCGAGCTCGCGTTCCGCGAGGGCCGCGACCGCGCATTCGTTCTCGCCCAGAGGACCGCCGACGATCCCTGGAGGGAGATTGCGCTCAGCCAGCACCTCGCGTGCGATGTCTGCGGGGACGTCTTCGAGAAGCTGACTCCCCGGCACTTCTCCTTCAACCATGCCGAAGGGGCCTGTCCCGAGTGCGGCGGCCTCGGCCGCAAGCTGCGCCCCGTCGCGGAGCTGATCGTCCCGGATCCCGCCAAGTCCGTCCGGGGGGGGGCCATAAAGCCGTGGCGGATCGGCGGCAAGAATCTCATCATCAAGCACAATGCCATCCTCAAGCAGCTCGCCGAGCAGCTGCCGTTCGACCCCGAGACGCCGTGGAAGGACCTTCCCGAGGAGGTCCGGTCCTCGCTCCTTGACGGAACGGGCGGCCGCCTGTTCGCGTTCAAGCTGCGCCGGATGCGCGAGTCGCGCGCGATGCCTTTCGCGGGCGTCATCGCGGACATCGAGCAGAGTTTCCGCAACACGGAAAGCGAGGGGTTCCAGGCCCGGCTTTCGACCTTCATGGTGGCGGGCCCGTGCCCGGAGTGCCGGGGATCGCGCCTGAACAGGCGCAGCGCCGCGGTCCGGATCGGGCCCGCCGGCGCGCCGCTGGGATTCGCCGGGTTCATGGCGATGGACATCGCCGCGGCCCACGGGTTCGCGGGGAGCCTCGTGGAGGCGCTCGGGTCGAACGAGGCGCTGCGGGAGGTGGTGACCGGGATCGAGCAGCGCCTCAGGTTCCTCCTCGATACGGGGCTCGGCTACCTGAGCCTCGACCGCGACTACGCGACGCTCTCCGGCGGCGAGGCGCAGCGCGTGCGGCTCGCGACCCAGCTCGGCATGGGCCTTATCGGGGTCATCTACGTTCTCGACGAGCCGAGCATCGGCCTGCATCCCAAGGACAACGAGAGGCTTCTCGAGCAGCTGCGCGGGCTGCGCGACCGGGGCAACACGGTCCTTGTTGTCGAGCACGACGAGGAGACGATGCGCGCCGCCGACGAGATCATCGA
>Ga0209415_10016150_pt1 | contig 12035 bp, 6 predicted proteins | sample PeaSoiSIISIP2007_FD_187696 | JGI IMG/M metagenome (GOLD analysis project Ga0209415, IMG submission 187696) | Peat soil microbial communities from Weissenstadt, Germany - SII-SIP-2007 (SPAdes) (version 2) | ecosystem: Environmental > Terrestrial > Soil > Wetlands > Peat | place: Germany... | reverse complement strand
CTTCCTAGCAGGCGCGGAATCCCTGCGAGTGGGTGCCGGGTCTAGGCTGGCGAAGCCATCGCGCAGCGGCGCCCGTAGGGCGGCCTAGACGCGGTGCCTGCGAGCTGGACAACGGCAGCCGAGGAAGATGGCCCCGTGCAGCACTGGCCGTGTCTGAGTGAGCTGTGTTGATCTGCGGTTGCTTCCGTCGGCGCGCCCGTGCCGGGCGGGCGCCCCCAGCACAGAGCCCGGTGGTGGGCGCGCCAGCGGCGCCCGCAGCGGCGCCGCCTTGATGCGCTGAAAGCAGCTGGGATGGAAGTGCATTTTCACGATTTGCGGCATACCGGAAACACGCTGGCGATGCCAAGATCGACTGGAAGGCGCTTAGCGAGCAGATTGGCCACGCCGACGTCGCCTTCACCATGAAGCAGTACGTGCAGACCGACCTGGAAGCCGACCGCCGGGTGGCCTCCAGCCTCGCCGAACTGATCATCGGTGGATCGCTCGCGTCCGTGGACATGAGCGGCAACCGGGAAGGCGGGGAAACCGGCGAGAGCGGCCAGGTCGGCGGGGACACGGGCGAGGCCGCGTGAACCAAGACCCCGTTAGCAAATCCGTTAGCAAAGCAACATGCAGAAGGCCCCTTCCATGATCGGAAGGGGCCTCTGGCCTGGTAGCGGGGGCAGGATTTGAACCTGCGCCCTCTGGGTTATGAGCCAAGACGGCACTGTTCAATCATCGTTAGCACTCGTTGACCCTTATCGCCGGCCGGTCGGAGAATGCGTCGGCCATCCTCGGCCCTATGGGCTTTCAATTCGCCAGCCACCACCCCAGTGGACATAGGACGCCCAGAATGACGGGTCCGTGAACACGCGCCTGCGGCGAAGCGCCGCCTGTTCCGCGGTAGCGGGCTCGCCTCGGAAGAGCGGGTGATTGATCGCTGCCAGTTCCAGGTCAAGGTCGGAGATAGTGGCGTCACGCATCCAGATAGCCGCCAGGCGGAGGGCCTCCGGGGAGGCGTGCCCGGCCCGCAGCGCCGCCATGAACTTGATGCACACGCCCACCGCGACTCCCCGCGCGACCGGCCAGCCAGCGCCGATGACCGCCCGCGTCCCAGCGGCCAGGAAGGCGGCGGGCACGCCGATGCCTTCGTTCAGATCTGTCTGGGCGATCGTTCCCGAGTCACACACCCCGAGAAGTACCAGCGCATCAGCAGGCAGCGTGACCGCATCGAAGATGTCAGCGACGGGGAGATCGAAACGGTGCTGGCTGTCCGCGCCCAGCTGAAGAGCCGACGACAGCGGGTCGGCCCAGTCGAAGTGGCCGTGGCAGGAAAGGTGCACGAGTGTCCTGGTGGCGATGGCCGCATTGACCTCCGCCAAGCTGGCCGGGCGGATCACCGGGGGTGGCACGCCGTCGCAGAGCAGTACGCGGTCGCCGCCGTCCGTGGACGCCTGCCCAGGCTCGGCCGGCCCCTCGACCACCACGGCGCGGAGCGGCCGTGCGACGTCATCGGCGACCGCGTCCGCGATGGTGCGCAGGGAGGCTGCCACGATAACCGAGACTAGGTCGATGACCTGGCCGGTCCGGCAGGGCAGCGCCTGAATGGGCACGGTGACCTCGGCGCCTTGCGGGACCCATATCAGGCGGCCGTCCTCAACTCCCGCTACCGCCTCGCTCATGACAGGTTCCAGATGCGGGCCCAGGTCGCGGACCAATCCCGCGAGCAATTCCCTGAGCGGATGTCGCGCGGCGGCGCCTGCCGACGTGACGCTCCGGACATCCGCGCCAAACTTCTCGATAGCGCGTGCGACCTCGGCCCCGCTCCCCGGGCCAAGAGGTATCTCTGCGGCACCTGCCGCAGCAATCCGGACAAAGTGGATGTTGCCCGGGATCTGGATCGGGTAGAGAACGGCCGTGGGCAGGTCAGCCGCGGCAAGCCGCGCCGGTATTTCGGCAATGTCGGCGGGCGGCGCGACCGGCGCCAGGACCTCGGGCGCAACACCGGCATCCAGGAACGCGCGGCGAAGCTGGTTGATCTCGTCGGTGCAGGCGGTAGGGCGGGCGAGGCGAGTTGCCCCGGTGCTTTCACCCTGGGCCGGTCCTTCGTCCCGGGCTGCGAACAGTTCGCTGGCCGCGTCGGCGATCGCCCGCCGCCACAGGTGAGTGAAGCTCTGCCAGTCCGCCTGGGCCACCCCGGCAGGTGGCAGCGAGTGCGCACGGCCAAGCCGGCTGCTGGTGGCTCTCGCCCGGCCGGTCTCTGCGAGCGAGACGGCCCGGACCGGGTCGCCGAGGCGCATCGCAACGACCGCTGCCTGCTGGTAGAGATTCGGCCACGCCGCAAGGCGGCGGACGACCAGTTCCACGTAGGGCAGGTACCGCAGATCCTGCTCGAGAAGAGCGAAGGCATGGTCGTATGCGCCAAGCGCGGCGGCCCAGTCGCCGGTAAGGACGTGCAGTTGGGCGGACCGGATAAGCGTGTCGTACGCGTCGACGCGGAACCCCCGGTTCTCCTCCGTCGCCGCCTGTGCGTCCGCCGCCACCGCGGCCTCGGGATAGCGCCCCTCGGCGGCAAGATCCGCATAGGTCTGGCCGGCATCGCCCGGGGGCGGCTCGTTACCCTGCTCGTCGGCGGAGCGCCGTTCCATCCACGCCTCGAGATCCACCGTCCACTCCGCGTAATCGGGCGACTGGGCACGAAAAGCGGCCAGGTCAACGGAGGCGCTGAGGAGCTCGGCTTGCTCAGCGGCGCCGATTGCGTGCAGTGCCCCCAGCAGGCTGACCCGCAGGTTGTTGCGCACCCGCGGCGGGGACGCGCTAATGAGGCGCCCGGCTTCGGCGAACCAGCCGGGAAGCCCCAGCTTTCCCGCCCGCAGCGGCTCCGGCCGGAACCGGGCGACCGGCCGGGTCGCCGACCCGGTGTCCACCGGCCAGCAGGCGATCAGCTGGATGACGGCCTTGGCGCGGTCCTCAGCGGCGCCGGACCCGCCCTCCGTGGCCTGCAGCGCCTCGGTGAGGATCCGTCGGGCGCTGCTCCGGTCAGAGCACAGGCGCCGCATCTCCGCCTCGACCCCAGCGGCGCCGAGCAGGGCGGCCGGGACGGCACCCGACTTCTGCCGGAGCCGGGAAAGCGCCAGATCGCACCGGTCGAAACGGCCGATGCGCAGCCACCATTGCGCCACCTCGAGGCCGTGGATGATCCGGCCCGTGGCGGAGAGCTCTCCGGCGAGGACCGTCTCATCTGCCTCGGCCAGGACCGGAAAGAGCTCCGGCGCCAGCCCGGCGGCGTTCGCCTGCATCGAGGCACGGCCGATTTCCCTGGCGACCTTGTCGCCGTCCAGGCCAGCAGGGGCCAGCTCCCGCAGCTGGCGTGCGCACGCCCGGAGCGTGCCGGGCCTCAGCCGACCGCCGGGCCGGTGCAGCAAGGTTCGCACCACCAGGAAGCGATCGCCGGGCGGCCGGGCCTGGCCAGCGAGTTCCAGTGCTTGCAGCAGGGAGCTCTCACTGCGCCCGGGATCGGTGCCGGCGCAGTCAATCCCCGCTTGAAACGCTTCGCCGAACGGGTCGGCCGCACCGTCCGGGAGGCGTGACAGCCGTCCGCTCACCCGGAGCAGATCCACCCGCGGCAAGGCGAGCCAGGCGCCGATGACCGCCAGCACCAGCCGGGCCTGGACGAGAGCCGTGTCACCGAGCTGCGCCCGGACGCCCTCAAGAAGGCTGTCCAGGTTCGGCAGCATCTCCCTGACCAGGCGCTCGGTTGCTTCGACAAGCTCGTCGTCCGGCGGAGTCACCAGGTACTTATGGGCGGCCGCACGCATCGCGGCGTCAGCGGGCGGGTCGCCCATCGTGCGGACGAGCAGCCGCATGACGCCTTCCAGCACGGCGAAGTTCAATTCCTCCTGGTGTGCCGCCGCGGCTTCCCGCGTCCAGGCCGCGACCTGCGCCAGAGACTCGTCGTTGGCCAGTTCCCACTCGTCCGCCCGCAGCGCAACGGTCGCGTCGAATGCGTCCTTGAGCCACCGCTCGCGGAATTTCCACAGCCACTGGTCCTGCGGCCGGTCCGCCATCACGAGTCAGCTCCAGTTAAGGTCTGCCCGGCTGATGGCCTGCACGGTCGGCTCAGCCCTCCATAGCATCGGCTGGGATTTCCTGTGGTACCAGGTCCGGCACGTGACCGTGGCTTCGGCGCGAATGTGCAGCTGGTCATCGCCGGCGGGAGCCAGGACCACCTGGAAGAGTTGCTGGGACTGCGCCATTTCCTCGCCCGCACGGTAAAGCTGCCACTTCGCGCCGCCGTTCCCGAACGGCCCGGCGATGATTTTCACCGCCGAGAACGTGACCCCTGCCACCTGGAACCCGGCGTCCGCGGACGCCGACGCCTCGACGGTCAGGCCGGGCAGCAGCGTCACGAGCGGCATCGCCGCCGCTAGCGGAGCGCAGGGGAAGGAAATCTTGCCGCTCGCTCCCAAGCCGACCCTCAGCGGGCCCATCGACGCCTTGGTGACCGTCTCGCTGTCCGGGAAGATGGAAATGGTCTGGGCCTGCCCGGCCCCGGCCAGCTGAGCCTCGTACCCGAGGCCCCACACCGGCGGTGGGCGGCGCCCCTCCTGCGCGAACGGAGTGACGGTCGAGACGATCAGCACCGGGATCAGCTCAGCGGCGCCAGCTGAGCGCTCCCGGCCCGGACGGGGGCTCCTCAGGCTGACCGCTGTCCAGCTGAAGCGGAGATCGACCGGACGGTCCAGGCCCTGTTCGGGCTGCTGCGGCTCTGCCTCACCCATCGGCCGGAACAGCTCAGCATCCGTCTCCGCCGCGTCACTCAACGCGTCGAGCACGGGATCGTCAACTTCCCCAGCCGGCTGGGCGGATACGACTAACCCGTTGGCCATGGCTGCCTCCCCCTGCCGAGATGCTAGCAGCCCCCCCGCGGGCCTAGCTTTCGTCCGCGCGCGGTGTCGCGAACATGGGCGTACGCCGCTTCCGCGCGTCGATACCGGGCATGCTGGAAGCTGTGACTGACCCTCATCATGCCCATGACCTGGACCTGTTCCTCGCCGGCATTCCCTTCTTCGCCGCGCTTGACGAGATGACCCGGCTCCAGCTGGCTGCGCAGCTCGAACCGGTGCACGTGACCACCGGCGACGTGGTCATTGCCCAGGGCGATCCGGGCGATGGCCTCTTCCTGGTGGTGAGCGGCCGCCTCCGGGTCTCGGTGGAGACAGCGGGGACCGAGCGTGTCCTGCACGACCTGGCGCGCGGAGCGGTCGTTGGCGAGATCGCCCTGCTCACCAGCCGGCCGCGGTCGGCGACTGTCCGCGCGGTCCGGGACAGCGATCTGCTGCTGTTGCGGGCCGCCACGTTCAACGCCCTGGTCGAGCGCACCCCGGCCGTGCTGGGCCAGATGGCGCGGTTGCTCGTGGACCGGCTGCTGGCGGTGGACCGGCCCCGCCTGGAGCCCACCGGAAGCCGGGCCATCGCCGTTGCCCCCGCTGGAACGGACCCGAGCCAGGCAGCCAAGGTCGCCGGGGAGCTGACCGCCCGGCTGGCGCGCACCGGGTCAGTCTTCCGCCTCGACGCTGATGTGGTCAGCCGGCATCTCGGCCCTGGAGCAGCGCAGCGCCGGCCTGGCGACCCGGGCCGAGACGAGCTGACCGGGTGGCTGCATGCCATTGAACGGGGCAACGATTACGTCGTCTACCAGACGGATGCAGCAGACACCGAATGGAGCCGGCTGTGCCTGAACCAGTCGGACGTGGCGTTGCTCACGGCCGCCGCCGCGGCGGATCCCCGTCTCGGTGCGGTCGAGACCCGGGCGCTGGCCATCGGCACGCTCCGCTGCGAACTGGTGCTTGCCCACCGTTCCCAGCCGTCGGCCACGTCGGCATGGCTGGCCAGCCGGCCGGTGGCCGACTACCACCACCTCCGCGATGGCCATCCGGAAGATGTCACCCGGCTGGCCCGGATGGTGACCGGCACCGCCTACGGGCTAGTCCTCGGCGGCGGAGGCCCCAGGGGATTCGCTCACCTTGGTGTGGTGCGGGCGCTGGAGGAGGCTGGGGTACCCATTGACGTCATCGGGGGGACCAGCATCGGAGCAGTCATGGGCGCCATCTGCGCCCAGGGCCTCACCGATGCGGAGCGGGTAGATATAGCGGTGCTCGCCTTCGCCCGCAGTGGCCGGCTCATCAGTCCGACGCTTCCGCTGGTCGCGTTGTCGTCGGGCCGCAGGGTAGACCGGCTCCTCGCGGAGCACCTCGCGCCCGACACCTTGATCGAGGACCTGCCCCGGCGCTTCTTCTGCATCTCCGCCAACCTGACCCGGGCGGAGGCGGTCATCCACGAGCGGGGGGTACTGTGGCGCGCGGTGCGGGCCAGCCTGTCGCTGCCCGGTATCTTCCCTCCTGTCTACGCCGACGGCGACCTGCTTATCGACGGCGGGGCTCTCGACAATGTGCCCGTCGGCACTATGCGGGCGCGGGTCGGATCCGGCTCAGTGATCGCCGTCGACCTGGCTCCCGAGGTGGAGCCGATGACCGCAGCGCCATTCGATCCCGGCCTGTCCGGCTGGCGGGTGCTCGCGAGCCGGCTCAATCCGGTGGCCCGGGCCGCGAAAATGCCGAATGTCATCGACATCCTGAGCCGGTCCACCGGGTTGTCAGGGGTCCGCCATCAGCGCGCCACGCTGACCGACGACCAGGTCGACCTGCTGCTGCACCCGCCCATCTCCGGGCTCGGGGCACTGGATTTCAAGGGCGGTGTCGGGCTCATCGAGACCGGCTACCGGCATGCTGTCGAGATGCTGGCCCGCTCGGACTTCAAAGACCGCTTCGTCAGCAGCGGGCCATGAGCCAGAAGGAACAGGACACGGGTGCCGGGCAGGCCGCCGCACCGGGCGAGCCGCAGGGATTCCTGGCCGAGCTGTGGGATGCGGTCTCGGTCCGCACGGTGGGCCTGATCATCGGCGTCCTGCTGCTGCAGATCGGGTTCATCCTCTCCTACGTCGGGGCGTTCCACTCGCCTGCGCCGCACCGCATCCCGATCGCCGTCGTCGCGCCTGCCCAGGTGTCCGGCCAGGTCGTGTCGAGGCTCAACCGGATTCCGTCGGCCCCGCTGCAGGGGGTAGCGGCCGGGAGCGTGGCAGCCGCGCGTCACCTGATCCGGGTGGATTCGGTCAGCTCCGCGCTCGTGGTCAACCCGGCCGCACGGACCGACGCGCTGCTCGTCGCCTCGGCCTCCGGCACCTCGCAGACAAGCGCGGTCGAGCAGGTCATCAGGGCGGCTGAGGCCAGCCAGCACCGTTCGGTGACCGTCACCGACCTGGTGCCGCTGCAGCACGGTGACGGCCACGGCCTGACCGGCTTCTACCTGGTCATCGGCTGGATCGTCGGCGGCTATCTCGTCGCCGCCCTGCTGGGTGTGGCCAAGGGCGCCCGGCCTGCCACCACCCGCCGGGCCATCTTCCGGCTGATCGCCGTCGTCCCGTACGCAATCATCTCCGGGCTCGCTGGCGCGATCGTGGTCGGCCCGGTCCTGGGCGCGCTCACCGGCCACCTGATCGCCCTCTGGTGGCTCGGCGCGCTGCTGGTATTCGCCGCGGCCGCCGTCACCATGGCCTTCCAGGTTCTGTTCGGTGTCATCGGCATTGGCCTCACCGTGCTGGTATTCGTCATCCTCGGCAACCCCAGCGCCGGCGGCGCCTACCAGCCCCCCATGCTCCCCCCGTTCTGGCGGGCCATCAGCAGTGCGCTGCCCAACGGCGCCGGCGTCGACAGCGTGCGCCGCATCGTCTACTTCGGCTCCCACGGCATCACGGGGCACCTCATCGTGATCGGCATCTACGCCGTCGCCGGTGCCGGCATAGCCATCGCCGCCTCAGGGCTCCAGCGGCGGCGCATGCTCGCCGGCCAGCCCGACGGCGCCCTGCTCTGAGGGCCGGTCAGCGTTGGCCGTGATCTTCCCGCCGGTGCCCGCGGGACAGCTCCTCCAGTGCAGAGCGGTCCAGTTCGTCGGCGTCGACGGCCGCTACCCGGCAGGGCGTGACCGCGACGAGCGTGGACGTGCGGACGCCTCGCTCGAGATGAGCCCGCTCACCGAGCAGGGCGCCAGGCCCGTACTCGGCCAGCCGTGTCCCGTCCCGCTCGACCCGGATGACACCATCCAGAACGAGATAGACGTCGGTCCCTGGCTGTCCCTGCCGGACCAGGGTCGTGCCGGCCGGGAACCGGTCGATTCTCGGTTTGGCCCCGCCGTGCATCAGCTGCACGGATAGCGTGCGCTCAAGCGCGGTCTCGACGGCCATGACGAGCGCCGAGGAGTTCACGTCGCCCCACGGGCTGTGACGGCCAAACGACTTGCGGTACCAGTCACGGAAATCGGTCAGCCCGGACTTGTGCGAAAGCTTGCCGTCGGTGTCGTAGACCCAGTGCCGCGGGAACCGGCTCGCCCCGGTCATCCCGAACTCGGCCCGGCCGTCGGCGTGCAGGGTGAGCGACAGGGTCGTCCAGACCAGCGGAGCCTGCCACTGGAGATAGGGGCGGCGGCGCACCCGCCGGGGCGCCGGCAGCCCGGTCCGGCCACCCGTGGTCTGCACGAACCGCACCCATCCGTCGCCCATCTCTGGATCATGCTGCCGGTCGGGGAGCTTGACCGCTTGGAAGCGGTAGTGCAGGGCGCCCAGCCTGATGACAGTGGAGCCCATCAGGCCTCCCCCGCCGTAGCCAGCGCCGGTGATCCGGCCCGAGTCGCCGACGTCGATCCAGGCGCGAAGGACGTTGGCAAAACGGAACCTGTCCGCGACCCGGAGCTCCTCCACCGCGCCGAGATCCGCGGGCGGAGGATCGTCGTAGTGGGTGAATCCGGCATCGAAGGCCACCCGGGCTCCTCCGGTGACCGCTTCCGATGGGATCCAGGAGAGTGAGGTGACGCATCTTTCGTGTCGCATACGCCTCATCGTCGCCCTTGGCACCCCCGACCCGCCAGGGCGGCGGCTGATGTTCCCTCCGAGGTCAGGGCGGTGACGGCACTGCTCACGCAGCCGCCGGGCACCGGGACCGGGACCCGGCACCGGCGCGTACGTCGCGGCCACCTCCCCGGCCACGACGAGCGGTTACAATGCTTAACCTGATCAGTGCGGGCAGCTTGCTGGCTCGTTCGCGGGGGCAGAGTCAGATGGAGCATCAGCGGTCGGCCGTCCACCGGACCATCCTGGTCGTGGATGTGGAGGGGTTCGGGGACCAGCGGCGGACCAACCCGCACCGGCTGGCCGTGCGCGAGGGCATGTACCGGGTGCTGGAGCAGGCGTTCGGCAACGCGGGTGTCCTTTGGGCCGACTGCTATCAGGAGAGCTGCGGTGATGGCGTCTTTGTCCTGATTCCAGCGGAGGTGCCTAAGAGCATCTTCATCGAATCGATGCCGCGCGAGCTGGCCGAGGCGCTTCGGCAGCACAACACCGTGCACCGCGCTGAGGAGCAGATCCGGCTACGGATGGCGCTGCACGCGGGAGAGGTCTACTACGACGAGCATGGAGTCACGGCGGCGTCGATCAACCTGTCGTTCCGGCTGCTGGATGCGGCGCCGCTGAAGTCCGCCCTGGCGGAGTCACCGGGAACGCTGGCGCTAATCGTCTCGTCGTGGTTCTACGACGAGGTCGTCCGGCACAGCCCTGCAGGCGACGCCGCCACCTACCGCCCCATCCGCGTGACCGTGAAGGAGACCACCACGGTCGCCTGGATCTGCCGCCCGGATCACCCATATCCGCCCGGTCCGGGGTCAGCGCCGCTGCGCGTGTTCTTGAGCCATACGTCCGAGCTGCGGGAACACCCGCAGGATAGGTCGTTCGTGGCGGCCGCGGAGCGGGCCGTGATCAAGGCCGGGGAGACGGTCATGAACATGGCCTACTTCACCGGGCGCGAGGACCGTCCGGCCGCTGACTGCCGAACGCAGGTCCACAGTGCCAACGTGTACGTCGGCCTTATTGGCTTCCGTTACGGCTCACCGGTCAAGGACCAGCCGTCCCTGTCCTACACCGAGCTCGAGTTCGCCGCCGCCACCGAGCAGGGCCTGCCCCGACTGGTCTTCCTCCTGGATGAGGATGCGGTCCTGCCGCTGCCCGGAAAGTACCTGTCCGATCCGCGCTACGACGAACAACAGCGCCGCTTCCGGACGCGGGTCGCGGAAGCCGGGGTGACGGTGCGGCGGGTGGGCTCCCCGGAGCAACTGGAGCCGCTCGTCTTCCAGGCGCTGAAGGACCTGCGGCAGCACACTGAGCAGCGGATCGAAAGCGGCCTGGAGCAGCAGCGCCAGCCCGGGCGCAAGCCGGCCACGCGCCAGGCCAGGTTTGTCAATCCCCCGCCGATGACCGCGCCGAGCTGGTTCCAGGACCGGTATGTGGAAAGCCGGCTCATCGGCGAGTTCCTGCGCGACGACGGACTGCGGTTGCTGACCGTAGTCGGCCGCGGAGGGGTGGGCAAGACCGCCATGGTCTGCCGGCTGCTCAAGGGGCTGGAAGCCGGGCAACTGCCCGACGACGGCGGCGAGTTGGCGGCCGACGCGATCGTGTACCTCAGCCCAGTCGGCATTCATCCGGTCAACTTCCAGAACTTGTTCGCCGACCTGACCCGGCTGCTGCCCGATGCGGCCGCCGAGCGGCTGCTCCAGCTGTACCGGGAACCGCATCAGCCGGGCGAGCTCATGCTCAGGCTGCTGGAGGAGTTCCCGGCCGGCCGCGGCGTCGTGCTGCTGGACAACCTCGAAGACGTGATCGACCCGGCCACGCTGGCCCTGGGCGACCCTGAGCTTGCTGCTGCGCTGGGCGAACTGCTGGCCGCGCCCCAGCACGGCATCAAAGTGATTGCCACCACCCGCCTGGTCCCCCGTGACCTGCTGCTCCGGCAGCCAGGCCGGCAGCAGCGCCTGGACCTGGACGCGGGCCTGCCCGCCGCCGAGGCGATCAAGGTGCTGCACAGCATGGATCCGGCGGGCGCGCTGGGGCTGCGCGATGCGTCCCCGGATCTGCTGGCGGCCATCTGCGAGCGGACCCGGGGATTCCCGCGGGCGCTGGAGGCGCTGACGGCGATCCTGGCCGCCGACCGGGACACCAGCCTGCCTGGCCTGCTCGCCGCGGCGGAGAACGTGCTGCCGGGTCAGATCGTGGAGGTCCTGGTCGGGGAGGCCTTTGAGCGACTCGATCCGCTGGGCCGGCAGGTGATGCAGGCACTGGCCGTCTACGCCGTGCCGGTGCCGCCGGTGGCCGTGGACTACCTGCTGCAGCCGACCGAGCCCGCTATCAACAGCGGGCCCGTGCTGTCCCGGCTCGTCAACATGCATTTCGTCCGCGGCGACGGGGGCCGGTACTACCTGCACCAGGTGGACCGGGACTACGCCGTCAGCACCATTCCTCCCGGCCAGGCTGAGGACCAGGGCGGCGCAGAGCCGGTTCCCTTCACCGTGCCCGCGCTGCGGGCGCGGGCCGCCGACTACTTCGAGCAGACCCGTACCCCCCGGGACAGCTGGCGGAACCTGGACGATCTCGGTCCGCAGCTCGCTGAGTTCGAGTTGCGCTGCGCCGCCGCCGACTACGATACGGCCGCGGCCGTGCTGGCCGGCATCGACGACTACCTGCAGCGGTGGGGACACTACCGGCTCGCTGTCCATATGCATGAGCGCCTGAGCGGCAGGCTCGACCGCCCGTACGGCCGGATGGCCACCGCGAACGCCCTGGGGACCAGCTACGCCGCACTGGGGCAGACCGGGCGGGCGATCGAGCACTACCAGCAGGCGCTAGCCATCGCCCGGGAGACCGGCGACCGCGGCATCGAGAGCACCGCGCTGGGCAATCTCGGCAACAGCTACTCGACGCGGGGGCAGACGGGGCGGGCCGTCGAGTACTACCTGCAGGCGCTGGCCATCGCCCGGGAGACCGGCGACCGCGGCATCGAAGGCAGTGCGCTGGGCAGCCTGGGCAACGACTACGCCCACCTAGGGCAGACCGGGCGGGCGATCGAGCACTACCAGCAGGCGCTGGCCATCGCCCGGGAGACCGGTCACCGCAGCAGCGA
>Ga0209415_10016149_pt1 | contig 12036 bp, 10 predicted proteins | sample PeaSoiSIISIP2007_FD_187696 | JGI IMG/M metagenome (GOLD analysis project Ga0209415, IMG submission 187696) | Peat soil microbial communities from Weissenstadt, Germany - SII-SIP-2007 (SPAdes) (version 2) | ecosystem: Environmental > Terrestrial > Soil > Wetlands > Peat | place: Germany... | reverse complement strand
GCGCTTCGACCTAATAGCTGAATCCGCCTCTATTCAATAAATTAGAGGGCGATTCAGACATTCGGTTGGCGCACCAATGTGCGCCGACCGAATGTCATCGCGCTCTATTACCACGAAGGGCGCCATTCGTCCCTTTGCAAGTCTTTCCCGGAAGGCCCAGATCAGGTCGGAGAGGTGCTACAGGCGATCGCCTGCGTCATTTTGGAAAATCGTCAGCATGGCCGGTATGCCCGCTTTTGTGCCGTTGCGCAAGCAAACGACGGCGCATTTTGAAACCAGTGGCGACAGCCAATCCCGGATCGGTCAGATGGCGGGCGAAAGCCCTTACCATGCGGATCGAATCACCGGAATTGAAACGGTATCGAGAACTGCGGCGTCGGGGTTGTTTCGGGCGGCGGTGGAAAGGGAGCGGCCTCCTGTACGGCGGTCAGCGCCGCCTGGTCAAGGATGCTGGAGCCGCTGGACATCGAGACTACGGCGGCAAGCAGACGACCGTCGTTGGAGATGGAAAAGGTCAGTCCGACGCTGCCATGCAAACGGATGCGCGTGGGCTTATGGGCCTGGATCCGTGCCCGAATGGCCTCGCCATAAAGGCGCAGACTATCGCCGACCTCGGCCAGTTCTGTCACGCTGACCGCCGATTGCTCCGGCGCGGCCTCGGCTGGGCCGCTCGGGACTGCCGGGCCGTCGACGGGTTCGATGGCCGCAACGACCGGGTTCGCCGGCAGTGATGCCGTGCGCCGACGTTCGACCTTCGCCGGTTGCAAACCCGTCACCGTTGGTTTCGGCCGGGAGACGGGCGTGACGACAGGCATTGGTGGTTCTGGTTCGGCTTTGTGGGCCGTCTCTTCTGGAGACTCTGTGGGGGGAGGGGGCGCGAAAACCTCCACAGGGATGGACTCCGCTGGTCGGCTTGGTGGAACGGCCGTTGGGTGAAGACTGCCGGCCAGGACGGCGGCGTGAACGGCGAATGAAAACAGGACGCTCAGGAATTTGATGCGACGACAAGGATCAGCAAACGACGACGGCCCAAGGAAACGTTCGGTTCCTTGGGCGTCATCGCACCGAAAGGCCGGTTGCCGGGACATCAGAAGGTCACGGTCATCCCGGCGTTGAACGACCGGCCGGAGGCCGGCAAGGCGCCCATGGCGGCGGCGGTGTTGGTCGCTCGCCAGTAGGAGACGTAAGCCCCGCCGTTCGGATCGTAATATTGCTTGTTGAACAGATTATCGATGCCGACGGCGAGGGTGACGTTTTCCAAACGATAAGACGTCCGCCAATTGACGATGGCGAAGCCGGGGGTGGTCTGCTCGTTCTGCAGCGGATTGGCTACCGATTTGTCGTTGACCAGCCGGAGGTCCGCCGTGCTGGTCCAGTTGCCCAGATGATGGTTCAGGCTGATCAGGGCGTTGATCGGCTGCATGTGATAGAGGCGATGACCATTGTCGATCTGCATGCCCTTCACCCAGCCGGCGGTCGCCGCGACGTCGAGATCGCCATAGGTTCCGTCCTTCACCAGCGATTTGCTGCCCGACAGGTCGAAGCCGAAGAGCTGGGAATCGTGATTGGCGAACTGCAACAGGTTGACGCCCGGTGTCGATGTCGAGGCCAGCTTATTCACCCCGATGTAGTCCTGCACAAAGGTGTAATAGGGGGTCCATTTGACCTCCCAGTCGGTGCGCTGGGTATCGTGCCAGCCAGTGCTGAGGCTGACGGAGTTTGCCGTCTCCGGCCGCAGGTGCAGGTTGCCGACATATTCGGTGCCATTGCCGAACCAGCCGATCATGCTGGCCGCCATGCCCCCGGTGGACCAGGCGTAGCGTTCATAGAGATTGGGCGAGCGGGTCTTGCGGGCGAAGCCGAATTCCTCGGTGTTGATTGGCGAGGCCTCGAAGCGGGTGGTTGCCGTCAGATCCTCATTGACGTCGATCTTCTGATGGTTCTGGGCATTGAAGGCCGACGCGTCGGTGCCGTACATCGCCATCATATTGTTCGAATAACCGGCCACCTTGCCGGTCTCCATCATGATGACATCATTGCGGACGCCGAAGAGCGAGGTCCACTGCGGATCCCACCGTCTTTCCCATTCGGCGAACGTGCCGACCTGAGTCCGGCTGGCCTCGTTGAGATTGATGAAGGTGTTGGGGCTCATCATGCCGTTGGCGACGTTGCTGATCGGCGGCCACCAGTCGCTGAGACGGTAGCTGTGAACCTCATTGCCGATCCGAACGGTGTCGTCCTTGGTCAGGGGGAGCTCCGCCTTGACGGAGTAGCCGGCGTCGGTGCCGTTGGTGTCCATCGGCATATGACCGGTGGTGTTGCGACCCGGCAGAAAGTCCATCTCATGTTTGGCGTTCTGCCAATAGACCTTGCCGTCGACCCGGCCCCAATCGTAGTCGCCACCATATCCGGCGTTCAGATAATTGCTGCTGTTGCCGGTCAGATCCATGCGGGCGTTGGGAAAGCCCTCATAGGGGGTTATCTGGTGACCGGCCCTGATGGTCAGCTCCTGGCCGTCAGCCCGTGCCGCGAAGGTGGCATTGTGGCTTTGCGTTTCGAACTGGCTGTTCAAGATCCTGTTGCCATTGCCATCATGCGATTCACGGGCCCGCGTCCAAGAGCCGTTGTAGCCGAGGCTGACAGTCTCGGTTGCCGCCGTTATCTCGCCATTGGTGCCGATCTGGCGGTTGATGCTGCGGAAAGAGGTGGTGGCGGAGCCGTGGGCGGCGTAGCCCTCGCCGGGAGTGGCGAAGATCGGCGGCGAGGGGGCGACGGTGACGCTGCCGCCGATGCTGTCGCCGCCGGCGCTGACCGGGGTGATGCCGGCGATGGCCGTCAGATGGCCGGCATTGGACGGTGCGATATAGGATAGCGCCGGATTCATATGGTTTGGGCAGGCCGAGGTGACGGAGACGCCGTCGACCACGGTCTTGACGCGGTCGTCGGCCAGCCCGTGGATGATCGGCAGGCTGGAAATGCCGCCGCCGCTGGCCAGGGCGACGCCCGGCACGCCGCTCAACAGCGCGGCGGTGTCACTGGCCCCCAGGATATTTTTGGTACCGATCTGACGTCTTTCGAGGCTGCCGCTGTCGAGCGGGCAGGTCATGTCGGTCGAGGTTTCGACGGTGATGGGGGCCAGCGGCGTGGCCGTCTGGGCGAGGGCTGCGGCGGGCAGGAGCAGTACCGCCAGAGCGCCCGAGGCGAGCGCGCTGGTCGCGCGTAAAGCGCGGCGGTGGCGGGTGGAGAAAAAGGACAACATCTTTAGTTCCCCTGAACTTAGGCAAGCTGGTGACGTGCCGGACATGCCGGCAGGTCGACGGTATGGTGCATGATGGGACTTGAGCCGTGGCGTCGAGGTCGATCGACCCCGCCGACGGCGAATCAGGCGAATCGCGGCGGAGCGCGGGCCTGGTAACGATGGGGACGGAAAGATGACGGGGCGGTCCAGTCCTCCGGCCGGATCCGTTCGACAATGCGTGACCCGGCCGAAACAAGAACGGCCGGAGAAACGGAGGCGAGCGCGCCGGAGGAGGCATTGCCGAGCGGAAAGCAGGCCGGGCACTTGCCATGATTGCCGCCATGACCCCGATGGTGCTCGGCACCATGCTCGCACATTGGCACATCGTCGAAGGCATCCAGCACGGTGTCGGATGGGAAAAGGGCAAATGCCTCCGGGAGGACGGAGGTCAGCGTCCAACCGAACAGGTTGACGGCAAGAACGACGACACCCAGCCACGTCGTCAGAAGTTGTTTGAGTCCGGTTTTTCCGTGATGGGCGCGCGACAGGCCGAGGTTTTTCCTATTCGGAGAGCCTGATATCGCCAAGGACAGTCGGTGGTGAGGTCGCTGCGCCATCGTTTGGTTCGATCAACTCCGCGGTCGGGCATCCGTAACGGCGAAAGCATCGAGGTCAACTTAGATGTACGCAATTTTTTCGCTTACGCGCTTTGATGTGGATCAAATGGCGGGCGTCAGCTCGATTCCGCTGTTGAAAAAGAAGCGACTGGGCGCCGCATCCACGGCGCTTCTGATCCCGTTATGGTCAATGCGGACAGTCTTGGCGGCGGTTTGGTTCGTCAGATGTCGTAGTGAAGGACGAGGCTGCGCTTGCCGGGTGTGGCCATGTCGCGCAGGCTGGTGTTGTCGAGGATTTCGGCGGTGGCGTCGCGCACCTTGCGCATGACGCGGCGGATTTGACAGGCGTCCTCGTCATCGCAGTCGGTGCAGGGGCGATAGGCGGTGTCGCTGACGCAAGGGATCGGAGCCAGCGGTCCGTCGAGGATGCGGACGATCTGGCCGACCATGACCTTGGCCGTCGGGCGGGCCAGGGTATAACCGCCGCCTCTGCCTTTTTTGCTGTACAGCAGGCCGTTGTTTTTCAGCTCGAGGAGAATGGTGTCGAGAAACTTCTTCGGGATGTTTTGGCTTTCCGCGATGTCGGCGCCTTGCACGCCGCCTTCCCCCTCGCGTTGGGCGAGATAGAGCATGGCTTTCAAACCGTACTTCGCTTTTGCAGACAACATGCTCGCTTCGTTTCCGGGAGGGGTGAGCCGAAATGCCGTCTTATCCAGACAGTTCAAGTCACCGTGTTAACGTTACGCTCGGCGTCTATCGTGTCACGTCGTGACAAGGGGCTCTATCAAAACGTTTGCGGTTTGTCCACCGCTTCGCTTTCGCGACGTTCGTCGAACAGGCAAGGGTGCTAGAGAGAAACGCGGGGAATTTCGCGGATAATACTATAATATTTTGTTAAATATGGAGTCTGTTCCAATAATTTATCTTGACCCGGGATCTGTCTTGACGATGACCTTGTTCATAGTGTAGAAATTTTAGCATCATCAAGACCAGCTGAGGGAAAGGCCCGTTGACGCTGGGGCAACCTGCGGATGTTTCGCAAGGTGCCAAGTCCTGCGGCTTCGGGCCGGCAGATGATGGAGAATCGGCAGGCAAGCCGGTCATCCCTTCGCGCGCAACCGAATCCGTAATGTCGTTTGTGGTGCAGAAGGGGATTTTCGTGGGCAACTTCAGTTATAAGAATGACCGTACCATCGCCGCTCGCGTCGGTATCGACGCCGATATCGCGTTCGGCGCGATCACGCCTTCGCTGGTGACGTCGAGCAACTTTTCGTTTGCCGCGTTCAATCAGAAGCGGACCTACGATTACACGCGAAGCGGCAATCCGACCCGTGATCTGTTGGCGCGGGCCGTCGCCGACCTGGAGGGCGGCTATGATGCCGTTATCACCTCGACCGGCATTTCGGCGCTGGACCTGGTTTTTAATCTCCTGAAGCCGGCGGATCTGATCGTCGCCCCATATGACTGTTATGGCGGGACGTATCGGCTGTTGCAGGCCAGGACGGAGCAGGGGCGCTTTCGCGTGCTGTTCGCGGACCTGACCAATCCGTCCGGCTATGATGCGATCTTCGCCGCCGGCCCCCGCATGATTCTGGTGGAAACGCCCAGCAATCCCCTCCTGCGAATCACCGATATCGCAGCCCTGGCGGCAAGAGCCAAGACGCAAGATGTTCTGCTGGCGGTCGACAACACCTTTTTGTCGCCATCCTTGCAAAAGCCTTTGTCGCTGGGCGCCGATATCGTCGTGCATTCCTTGACCAAATATATCAACGGTCACAGCGACGTGGTGGGGGGCGCCGTGGTGTTGGCCTCTCCCGACTTGCATGAACGCTGTTCCTGGTGGGCCAACGCCGTTGGCATTACCGGCGCGCCATTCGACAGTTGGCTGGTGCTGCGTGGCCTGCGCACCCTGGATTTGCGGATCAAGGAACAGACGAAAAGCGCAGGCGAACTGGCACGGTTCCTGGATCGTCACCCCCAGGTGAAAACGGTCTATTATCCCGGGTTGCCGACCCATCCGGGGCATGCTCTGGCGGCTCGTCAGCAGACGGGGTTCGGCGCCATGTTGAGCTTCGAACTGGTGGACGACTGTCCCGTGGACGTCTTCATCGATGCCCTGATCGGTCCCGGCGGCCCTTTCAGTCTTGCCGAGTCGCTGGGTGGTTTCGAAAGCCTGATCGCCCATCCGGCTACCATGACCCATGCCTCGATGGATCCCGAGGCGCGGCGGCAGGCGGGAATCACCGACGCCTTGCTGCGTGTGTCGGTCGGTCTGGAATCGCCGCAAGATCTGAAAAAGGCCTTGAAGAGGGCGTTCGTCGCGGCTGACAGGCTGCGGAAAAAGGCGTCTCTCCAAAGCCGCTGATTTTCCTTCCTTATTGGGGGCGAGGCCGTGCTATATTGGTGGTGCTGGGCAACCAGCTATGGAACTAAACACCTAACAGAATAGGCGATACGGACCCGGGGGCGGTACCCGGCGCCTCCACCAATTTCAAGGCCATTGGGCAAGTGAATGGTCTTTTTGGGGGCGAAATAGGATCGACGTGCGTAATAAAAGTCAGGCTTGTTCCCGGTATGAGTGCGACCGACTATCAGGCTCAAAATCACTAAGTGCCAACGATAATATCGCTGTCACCGAAAATGTTGCTCTCGCCGCCTAACGGCCGCTAGAGTGACCTGATTCGCGGTCCGGGGGCACCGGGCAACAGAACGCCCCCACTTCCTCTTTGATTTTTTTCTGGCCTATTGGGAGGGCACCCCGATAGCCATGTCACCAACCGCCAAAGTCAGGCGGCAAAGGGTGTCTCAATGCGCCAGACCAACCTGCGATGAGTCAATCTCATCGCAGGCGGTATTATGCGTCTTTGCGCAGTAAAACGGTGCCGTCACGCTTGCCTCGTCGGCGCTACGCGCGATGTGCTCAGTGATCGCGACTAATTGTCGCGGCAACGACATCCCGAGGGCAAGGGATGCCGGTACCCGACTGCTTCAACAAGCCTCCCTATCGGCTCATTTCATGTCGTCGATGAGGGTTTCCTTGTTGATCTTTTCCTTGCCGCCGTAGTACTTGGCCATGATCTGCATATAGATCCCATTTTTCTTGATGGTGGCCAGTCCTTCCTTGAACTTGGCGGCATAGGTTCCCTTGGGATCGAGCTTGTTGGAGCAGGCCACGGACACGTCGCCGATATTGAAAGCCTTGGAGTACCGGTAATCGGCCGTCTCGTTGGGAAAGAGCTTCTTCATATACATGAGTCCCGTGAGGTCGACGATGGCCCACAGGTCTATCCGCCCGAGTTGCATCTGCTGGGCGGAACCCTCGTGGATATTGTTCGTTTCCAGTTTAAGGGAAGGTTCCTTGGCCAGGAACAGTTTGATTCCGCTGCCCTCCAGGACACCGATGTGGTAGTCGGCGAGATCGGCCAGGCTGTCAAACTTGATTCCTTGCGGGTATTTCTTGACGTTGTAAAACAATACCTGTGACACGTAGTTGAGCGGTGCCACGACGGTGACATTAGGCTTGACCTCGGGGGAGTCGAAAAATGCCGCTGCACCAATGCCGCAAACCGCTTGGCCCGTCGACACCATTTGCACCATGCGTTTCACTGGATAGAAACTGAACTCGGCATTGATGCCGACGGCCTTGAAGGACTCGGCCACGAGGTCGCCGCTCAGGCCCTTGTCCTTGTCGTTCTGGTAGATCGGCGGATACTCGAAGGCCGCCACAGTGACTTGGTCCTCGGCGTAGGCTGTACCGGCCACCACGCAGAGCAGCAGGCCTGTAATGTACTTCTTCATGACGTTCTCCCGTGAATTTAGGTGTCGCTTTCAATCGCGATCTATTCCCCAGACGGCCAGATTAACTGACATGAAGGGGGGGGGGTAACACCCTAGGGTAGAATGGTCATATTCATGAGTGTAATAAAATCGATTTATTGGAATTTGTCAGGCCATGTCAGCGCTCTTCTCCCGCGCTTGATTGGGTTGTTTGCGCCTTAAGATTGGCGTGCCGGGTCCTCCGGTGTAAGGCAATCATCGCACCCAATCCCCAATAGCCTTGGGCCAAGGCTCCGCTCGCGCAGCCGACCAGAAATCCGGCGATGGGCAGGACCGTCGTCGTCAGCGATGTCTTGACGCCGCCACTGGCTTTCGGGGCGAGATGCGCAAGGCGCGCCAGCGTGATCGCCAACCCGGTCTCTTCATGGTCTTGCCTTTCCATTGCGGTACACCCAGCCCCGCCCGATGTCTCAGAAGGACGGTTGGCCTTGCGCGGAACGGTTATATAAATAAATCGTTTATATTCCTATTTTACTACATTTATTATGGTTTATATTTTTGTCATAAAAGCTGTTCTCTTAGCTTTTCCAGCCGCCGATCTGGCGACATACCCGATAAAGCCACATTTGTAAATGCTTGCAAGGCATTGAATAGTCCAGAGAGAAAAATCTTTGCGACTTGGATTTATTGGTCAATTTCGTTCAAGAAGGGGCAATCCCGATATGCGATTGTACCTGAGCCGGCCATTCAGGGATCCTGACGGTGAACCGGATGACGCCCTATCTTTTCTTCTGTGCCATCACCAATAGTGTTCGAGATGTTGGAAATTTTAAAATAAATATCAAATTTTTCGACCATATTTTCAATATATATATAGTATACCATATTGTTAATGGTATTTCATCAAACAATATAAATATATCTTGTAAGGATATGCTTCGAGGCGGCCTGGGGCCGTGGACGCTGTGGGACTCACTCCGACGAAAGAAACATCTGGCTCCGCACCGAGTCATGGCAACAAAGGAGATCATTCGATGTCGTTTGCAAATCGCATCACCACCACCGATGGCACTGAGCTCTACTACAAGGATTGGGGGACGGGCCGTCCGGTCGTCTTCAGTCATGGTTGGCCGTTGTCGGCCGATGCCTGGGAAGATCAGATGCTGTTTCTCGGCGCGCACGGCTTTCGTGTTATCGCGCATGATCGCCGGGGGCACGGACGGTCGGGCCAGCCCTGGACCGGCCATGACATGGACACTTATGCCGATGATCTCGCCGCCTTGACCGACGCCCTCGATCTTCACGACGCCATTCATGTCGGTCATTCGACCGGTGGCGGCGAAGTGGCGCGCTACATCGGCCGGCATGGCATCAAACGTGTCGCCAAGGCGGCGCTCATCGGAGCGGTCACGCCGATCATGGCCAAGACCGACTTCAATCCCGATGGCGTTCCCATGGCGGTGTTCGATGGCATCCGTGCCGGCGTGCAAGCCGACCGGGCGCAGTTTTTCAAGGATCTCACCATACCGTTCTTTGGGGCCAATCGCCCCGGCGCCAAGGTTTCGGAGGGAGTGCGCGAGACCTTCTGGCTGCAAGGCATGATGGGCAGCATCAAAGCCCATTACGACTGCATTAAAGCCTTCTCGGAGACGGATTTCCGCGCTGATCTCAAGATGATGACGATCCCGACCTTGGTTCTACACGGCGACGACGATCAGATCGTCCCGCTGGCGACGACGGGAAAACTGGCGGCCGAGCGTCTTCCGCGGGCGACGCTGACCGTCGTTTCCGGAGCGCCCCACGGCCTGTGCACCACTCATAAGGATGTGGTGAACGAAGCGCTGCTGGCCTTCATCAAGGCTTGAGTGCCGTGCGGAAAAACTGAAATCAACTCGTCATTCCCGCGAAAGCGGGACTCTGGCCGACGCCATGGATCCCCGCTGAGCTAAGGGGATGACGGAAAAGAAGCTTAGAGGCCGCGTCCCGCGCGGCCAGTTCCAATCGCAGCAATATTTGTCAAAGGAGAAGATCTATGACTTTCCAGGCCAAATCCCTGCTTAACGCCGACGACAGCTTGTTCATTTTCATCGATCATCAGCCGCAAATGTCCTTCGGTGTCACCAGCATCGATCGACAGGCTCTCAAGAACAACGTCATCGCCCTGGCCAAGACGGCGAAGTTGTTCAAAATTCCGACCATTCTCACCGCGGTCGAAACGGAGTCCTTCTCCGGCTATATCTGGCCGGAGCTTCTCGACGTCATCCGGCAAGACCCGATCGAGCGGTCGTCGATGAATTCCTGGGACAGCGAGACCTTGGTCGCCGCCATCAAAGCGTCGGGGCGGAAAAAGCTCGTCCTAGCCGCGCTGTGGACGGAAGCTTGTCTGCTGTTTCCCACGCTCTGCGCCCTGGAAGAGGGCTATGAGGTCTATATCGTGACCGATGCCTCCGGGGGCACCTCGACAGAATCCCACGACGCCGCGGTGCGACGCATGGAAGGGGCCGGCGCCCAGTCGATGACCGCGCTGACCGTCCTGCTCGAATTGCAGCGCGACTGGGCGCATCGCGAAACTTACGACGGCGTGATGGCGATCGTCCGCGAGCATTACGGGGCTTATGGCATGGGTGTCGACTACGCCTATACCCATGTTCACAAGGCGCCACAGCGTGGTGCGTTCCCGCACAAGGTGATCGCCTCCCACTGAGCGGGGACAGTCTGGCGGCGGATCCCTCGTCTCCGGAAAGGGGATCCGCACCGGCGCCGCCCTGTCGTTTTGCGGAAATGAGAATGGATGTCGCCCCATGAAAGTCTATTTGCTGTCTCTCGGCGCCGGTCTTCTCGTCGGCGCCCTCTATGCGCTGCTCAATGTGCGCTCACCGGCGCCGCCGGTGGTGGCCCTGATCGGCTTGCTGGGGATCCTGATCGGCGAGCAGATCCCCCCATTGATCAAGCATGCCTGGTCGCGACAGCCTGTGGAGCACTCCTGGTTCCAGCAAGTGAAGCCGCACATGTTCGGGCATCTGCCGAAGGGTGGACAGAGCTCCGCCGTGGCCGCGAGCGAACCGTCCGTCAGATCATCGGAAGCGGGGTGACGTCTCTATCTGCCGGACGATGCCCGGACGCCTAAGCGATCTTTGAGGAGACTATCTATGACCAGCACGTCTTTTCCCGATCTTATCCTGCACCGTGGCCTGTTCACCACTCTCGACCGGACGAACCCGACCGCCAGCGCGGTGGCGATCAAGGACGGTCGTTTTCAAGCGGTCGGCCGCGAAGAAGAGATACTCCCACTGGCCGGCCCCCAGACCCGGATCATCGACGTCAAAGGCCGCCGTGTTTTGCCCGGACTGATCGACAATCATCTGCACATCATTCGCGGCGGACTCAATTTCAACTTGGAATTGCGCTGGGATGGCGTGCGCTCGCTTGCCGACGCGATGGATATGTTGAAGCGGCAGGTCGCGGTGACTCCGCCACCGCAATGGGTGCGTGTCGTCGGCGGTTTTACCGAACATCAATTCACGGAAAAGCGGTTGCCGACCATCGAGGAGATCAACGCCGTCGCGCCGGACACCCCTGTGTTCCTGCTCCACCTTTATGACCGGGCGTTGCTCAATGGGGCGGCCTTAAGGGCTGTCGGTTACGATCGCGATACGCCGGCCCCTCCCGGCGGCGAGATTGTGCGCGACGGGAACGGCAATCCGACGGGACTGCTGCTCGCCAAGCCGAATGCGGCCATTCTCTACGCGACCCTCGCCAAGGGCCCGAAACTGCCTTTCGACTATCAGCTCAATTCGACACGCCACTTCATGCGCGAATTGAACCGCCTCGGGGTCACCGGGGCCATCGATGCCGGCGGCGGATTCCAGAATTATCCCGATGACTATGAGGTCATCCAGAAGCTTTCGGATGACGGTCTTCTCACCGTCCGTCTGGCCTACAATCTGTTCACTCAGAAGCCGAAGGCGGAAAAGGAAGACTTCCTGAACTGGACCAAGACCTCCCAATACAAGCAGGGCGACGACTACTTCCGTCACAATGGCGCCGGCGAGATGCTGGTGTTCTCGGCCGCCGACTTCGAAGATTTCCGGCAGCCGCGTCCCGACATGGGGGCGGAAATGGAAGACGATCTCGAAGGCGTGGTCCGCATTCTCGCGGAGAATCGGTGGCCCTGGCGGCTGCATGCGACCTATGACGAGACGATTTCGCGGGCCCTCGATGTGTTCGAACGGGTCAATCAGGATATTCCGCTCGAAGGTTTGCACTGGTTCTTCGACCATGCCGAAACCATATCCGAGCAGTCGATCGACCGTATTGCGGCCCTCGGCGGAGGGATTGCCGTGCAGCATCGGATGGCCTATCAGGGGGAATATTTCGTCGAGCGTTATGGTCCGGGCGCGGCGG
>Ga0209415_10016148_pt1 | contig 12036 bp, 11 predicted proteins | sample PeaSoiSIISIP2007_FD_187696 | JGI IMG/M metagenome (GOLD analysis project Ga0209415, IMG submission 187696) | Peat soil microbial communities from Weissenstadt, Germany - SII-SIP-2007 (SPAdes) (version 2) | ecosystem: Environmental > Terrestrial > Soil > Wetlands > Peat | place: Germany... | reverse complement strand
GATCAGGTCGGTATCGACCTCGATCGGCTCCTTGCGGCCGGGGACGCCGGTAAAAACAAAGATCCCATTCGTTCCGAGGACCTTGAGGACCTCGAACGAGACCGACGAGGCACCGGTCGCTTCGTACACGACATCGATGTTGCCGACACGATCCGCAAGCTGTTGGACCGAGTCACTCAGCGCTGACACATAGTGGCCGCCGATCGCTTCGACGATCTGCGACTTTGGATTCGGAGCGGCTTCCCGCGAATAGACATAGACGTCGAAGCCAACGGCCGCCAAGGCCATCGCGCCGAGAAGTCCGACGGGACCCGCACCCAGCACGACCGCTGTGTGACAGTGCCCCCGCCATTTTTGTGCGACATGGGGACAGGCCCACGGAAGGCGCTGCTGTACTTGCCAGATCTGTGTAAGCGCCTTCTCGGCGATGGTCAACGGTTCGACGAGGATGGCGACGTCGCGCAACTTGCGCGGCATGACGTTCATGTACTTCTGGTCATCGACAACGACCTCCGTCATGAACCCGTGGGCCATCTTGATGCCCCGCTCTGCGAATTCGCCCGTGTAGCAGAAGTCTTGCCGGTCGGATTGGCAGGCGAGACAGTCGCCGTGATCGCAGGGCCGGCGTACCATTATGACGACGAGGTCACCCACCTTGACCCGGGAGACCTCGGACCCGACCTCGACCACCTCGCCAAGAGACTCGTGCCCGATGACCAGATGTCCCGATCCGCTTGGCGGCGTGCCATACTGAAACGCGCAGATCTCTCGGTCGGTACCACAGACACCGACTTCAAGCATGCGAAGTTGCACCTGGGTAGGCGTCGATATGCTGGGCGCATCGTGATTGATGAGCTCAACCGTGCGACCGTCTGGAACGACAGCGATTGCTTTCATACGACCTCGGATGCTGCGGTGCGGCATTTGGTTTCAGCGGCATTTCGTGCCCGGCTAGATTCGCTTCTTGTGTGCGGCCAGAATGGCTTCTACAAGTTCCTCCGGCACCTCGTCGGGGACGCGTTCGTCGGGGTGGCTGAACGCCGCTTTGCCCAGCTTCACCGTCTCTTGGTAGCTCTTCACGTACGCGACGCACTCCGGGCACGCTTCCAGGTGTTCGTCGAACGCCAGCCGCTGATCCGACGGCATGTCGCCCGACAAATATTCCGCCAGAAACTCGACCACCTCACGACAGATCATTGACGGACCCCCGGAACTTGGTTGTCGCGCAACCCCCATGCGTCACGAGGCAGGGGACACCGACCGATTTCGCTGTAAAACAAATCGGTCCCGCTTATGCGGGTAACGGCCATCGTCGCCTCTCATCGTTCAATCAACTGCATGGCATGCCCGTCCGGGTCGCGCACCGTGAAACCCTTTTGAAACCCGAGTGTCGCATCCGGGAGAACGACCACTCCGGGGGACACGAAGGGCACCTTGACTGCAACCAGGCTGCGCGCGGCTGCGCCAGCGTCCGCGGTCGTCAACTCGGTCTGCCAATGGACCAGGTCATTGGCATGCTCGTCGGCCGGGAGTGGCCTGCCGTCGCGGGGACTCAGATACTCCAGGAACTCGATGCCGGGTCCAGCGGCTGCACGTAGGCTGGTGATGCGCAGGCGTGCGCCGAACACGTTGTTGAGGTGCTCCTGCTCGGTGCCGTAGTTCTCGCTCTCGCCGACCACCGTGAAGCCGAGCAGGTCACGGTAGAAATGCAGGCTGGCATCCGTATCTCCGACGACGATCGCCGTGTGGTCGATGCCCAGAAAGAGCTTGTCGGTCGGCCGGTGCCACTTCGCATCGCCCTTGCCCGGTGGGAATTGGAGGATTTCCAGGACGTCACCGTCCGGATCCTTGAAGTAGAAGGCGCGGATGCCGCCGGCGTTCTTGTTCCATTCCGGCAGCAGCTGTGGTCCGGACGAGGCGTGCTCGACGTTGTTCTGGCGCAGCCACTGGTAGGCGCGGTCCATGTCGCTGACAATGACGGCAATGTGCTGGAACCAGTGGTCCTGACTGCGCGAGTCCGTCGGTGCCGGCCGTCCTCGCGGTGCCAGGTACTCCGTCAATTCGATCGCCTCGTCCCCGAGCCGCATGCGTGCGACACGCATGCGGAGGCCGAAGACGCCCTCGAGGTGTTCGTACGCCTCGCCTGCGACCTCGACGTCAGACATCTTCTGGAAAGAGAGGACATTGGAAAAGAACTCCAGGGCACGGTCCATGTCCGCGACCGTCATGCCCACCGCCTCGACCCCAGTGACAATCGGCGCGCGCGCGTGATCCTTGGGCGTTGCTTGCGGCTGCGCCCGTGCTGGAACGACCAAAGTCGCAACTACCAGCAACACTGTGGCGATGAGGCTCCGCCCGGGCTTGCGGGTGCGGGGCTGGTCCGCGGGAAGCGGTGGAATGTGAGCGTGTGAGCGGCGGTCGCTCAATGTGGATCTCCTGGGCCGGAGGTCGTGGGCGACCGGAACGTGTCGAACTGGACGAGATCCTTCGAGAACAGCAGGTCGAGCGTCCAGTCGAGGGCTACTCGCAGCTTCTTTTCGGTGCGCGGCAGCTTGCTCAAGTAGATCGTCCGCCACAGCCACCACGCAACGAAGCCGGAGAAGTTGACACCCATGATATTCGCGACACCGGTGCGCCGGCCGATGGTGGCGAGTTGGCCGAGCGTGGAAAACACGAAGGCCTTCTTACGCCCGCCGCGCACGGCGGCCTCAATGTTGCGTGCCAGGATACGACCTTCGCGCAACGCGTGCTGTGCAGTCGGCGGAAACGCCTGCCCGGTTTTCCGATCGGGAATCAGCGCGCAGTCGCCCACCGCCCACACGCCGGGGTGATCGGGAACCTCGAGATATTCGTTGGTGACGATGCGGCCGCGATCCTTGTTGCAGGCCAGCGAGCCCAGCAGCGGATTGGGCGCGGTCCCCGCGGTCCAGACGATTGTCTTCGTCTTTATGGTGGTCCCATCGCTCAGCTGCACACCCTCGTCGGTGACGCCCGTCACGCGCCCGTTCAGGCGAATCTCGATGCCGCGCTTGGCCAGCTTCTTCTGCGCGTAGCGGCCGAGGCGTTCGCTGAGCTCGGGCAGGATGACCGGCCCGGAATGGACGAGAACCATGCGGATCTGGTCGGCCTGCAGGTTGCGATAGAACCGCAGCGCCTCCCGCGCGAAGTCGTTCACGGCCGCAATGGTCTCCACGCCGGCGAAGCCGCCGCCGGCGACGACACAGGTCATCAGCGGTTCGCGTAAACAGGTCTTGACGGCACACTCGGTCTCGGCCTCTTCGAGATTGGCGATCAAATGGTTGCGCAGGTGGATCGCGTCGCCCAGCGATTTCATGGTCAGCGCGCGTTCTTCGAGACCCGGGAGCTGGTAAAAGTTCGTGATCGCGCCGAGGCCAATGACCAGGTGATCGTAGGGCAGTGCATGGGTGTGGTGGTCCGAGCCGTGGGCGACGACAACCTCTTTCGCTGTGAGATCGATCCGTTGCACGTCGCCCAGGAACAGCTTCACGCGTTTGAGCATCTTGCGGATGGGATTCACGATGTGCGTCATGTCGAGGTCGCTGGCCGCCACCTCGTGCAGCATCGGCGTGAACGAGATGAAGTTCTCTCGGTTCACGAGTGTGATCTCGACGTCGGGATCACGTGCCAATCGCTTCTCCAGCTCGAGCGCCGTGTACAGCCCGCCGAAGCCACCACCGAGGATCAGAACTCTGGTTCGCGTTTCGCCCATCCGCGCTCCCGTGCAGACTCGTTCGGTGCTAACCCAAGCGCTGCAAGAGATGGTCGCCGACCCGCAGCGCATTCGCCATGATCGTCAGCCCCGGATTCACCGCACCGCTCGATGGGAAGAAGGCGCCGTCGACGATGTAGAGGTTGTCGAGCTCGTGCGCTTTGCAGTTCACGTCCAGCACCGAGATCTTCGGATCCCGGCCGAACCGACACGTACCGTTCTGATGCGCGACGCCGCCGAGCGGGATGCGCCCGGGAATGTACGCCTGCAATGGCACGAGATGATCGTGGCAGCCGATGGCCTTGAGCATGTTCTTGAGTACACCTTGCAAGCGCTGGTGGCCTTCCTCGTTGTTCGGTGCGTAGTTGAGCATGATGCCGCCGTTCTCCGTCAGCGTGACCCGGTTGCTTGGGTCCGGGAGGTCCTCGGTCGTCACCCAGAACGGCAGGGTGTGATTCGCCATGATCTCTAGCGTCATCCCCGGTACGAGGCGCGGCGCGCCCAGCCGCAGGATATTGGCGTCGACGTTGCTGATCATCGAGATGTGTCCCATTGGGTAGTCCCAATCCTTCGAGGCGTAGTAGAAGTCGTTGAGGCCGAACGTTTTGTTGAAACGCGTCGGGTTCTTGTCGCGCGACACCGCCAGGTACATCGAGTTGACGTGGCACATGTAGTTGCGACCCACGAGATCCGAGCCGTTCGCCAGGCCATTCGGATGCACGTCGTTGCGTGAGCGCAGCAGCAGCACCGCCGAGTTGATGGCGCCGCACGACGACACCACGATGTGTGCGGAGTACGTCTCCGCCGCGCCGTTGCGTTGGACGTGCACCTTCGTCACCTCGCGGCCCGACGCGCTGGTCTCGAGACGCGACACGTAGGCGTCGGTGATCAGCGACACATTGGGATGCTCCAGCGCGGGGTCGACGCAGATGACCTGCGCGTCGGCTTTCGCATACAGCAGGCACGGGTAGCCGTCGCAGGTGTTGCAGCGGATGCACTTGCTCTTCTGCGGATGCTGCTCGTCGCGCATGATCCCCACCGGCATTGGGTAGGGATGGTGACCGAGCCGGGTCATGTCGTCGACCAGCTGCTGGATGCGTGGCTCATGGGTCAGGGGCGGGTGCTCATATGGTGCGCTCGCGGGCGGCTCGGTGGGGTCGACGCCGCGTTGGCCATGCACTTGATACAGATGCTCGGCCTGCGTGTAGTACGGCTCGATGTCCTCGTAACTGAGCGGCCACGCCGGCGAGATACCGCCCTTGTGGCGTACTTCACCGAAGTCCTGCTGGCGCAGGCGGATCAGCGCGGCGCCGTAGAACTTGGTGTTGCCGCCCACAAAGTAATGCGCGCCGGCGTGGAACTCCTTGCCATCTTTGTCGAACCACGGTTCCTTGATGTGGTACCGGGCCTCGACGTTGACGGCGTGCGAGTCCCAGTTTTCCTTCTCGCGCGGCACGTACGGCCCACGCTCGAGGAGCAAGATGCGTTTCCCGGATGGCGCGAGCTTGTAGGCGAGGGTACCGCCACCAGCACCGCTGCCGATGATGATCACGTCGTAATGATTGTCCGCCATCGATCCTCCGGTTCAAACTTGCAGGTTCACCGCCCAAAGCCAGAAGCTCCAGTTTGTCCTTCAGCCTTCACCGTTTGACTCTTCCGCTTTCCGCAGAATATGCAGCGCTTGCGGTTCTGGTGGTTGAGTTTTGCACAACCGATCCCGGCTGGGCCCGTTAACCCGAGATACACCTGCGCAGCCATCAGCATGCCGAGCGGGGGCGCCGTGAAGTAGACCCACAGCCCGTCCCACATCTGCGCCACCAAAGCGGGGCCGAACGTGCGTGCCGGGTTCATGCTCATCCCGGACAGCGGAGCCTCAACGCTGATGTACGTCGCGACCAGCACACCGCAGCAGAGGCCGGTGTAACGCGCCAAGCGTGGCGTGCTCGATACCGCCAGCACGACGGTCATGAGGCCAAAGGCGATCGCGAACTCAGCCGCGAAGGCTATGGGGGTTCCTCCAGAACCCGGAAGCATCGCAACGTAGTTCACGTCCGGATGTGCGATGAACTCGCCCATCACCGCGGCGGATATCAGGACACCGACAATCGCACCGGCGAACTGCGCGACGACGTAGAACACGGCATCCCACGTCGCCACCTTCCCGAGCCGCCAGAAGGTCAGCGTGACCGATGGGTTGAAATGGGCGCCGGACTGCTTACCCCAGGGCGAGTACACAATCGAGATGGCGGTGAGGCCCATGGCGATCCCCGTCAGCACGCGCCGCAGGGTGGGGTCTGGAATCATCTGTCTCACCGCCGAACTCGGGTGTTCGAGGAGGACGACGAAGACGCAGGCGGAGATCAAAAACACGCCCAGCTCGGACGCCTCCATCAGATACTCGGGCCAGTGCTGCTGCAGCGCCGCGCGCGGCCCGGACCGAACCGGCAAGGGCTCGACCCGGGGCACCGCTGGTGGCAGTCGCGAGTGCTACGTGCGGCTCGCTGAATCGGTGCGCAGCTGGCGGCTTCATTGCAACGGCTTAGATGCCGCGGCACCGTCCGGCGTTTCCCACGTCGAGCTGTCTGGGCGTCTCGCAGCCTGCTGGAGTTGGCAGCCCATAGCAACCAACGGGAGCGGGCCCTAGAAAAGACGCCGGCCGCAGGCTCTACGACGAGAACCGCTCGGATCTGCGCTGAATGCCGAGCTTCTTGAGCCGGCTGCGTAACGTGCTGGGGTGCATGTTCAGAAGATGTGCTGCACCTTGCGGCCCGTCGATCCGCCATTTGGCTTGCGTGAGGACCGCCACGATGTGCCTGCGTTCGACATCCTCCAAGGCTGCGGAGCCGGCGACCGGTTCCTCATTCTCTGATGACGGGGCGATTGGCGCAGGTGTAATCTGTACGCCGGGTGCGGGGGCCGTTTCCAACAGCATCTCGGCGGCGACGTGGAGCACGGGTCCAGTGGACAAGATCACCGCACGTTCGATGACGTTTTCGAGCTCGCGAACATTCCCTGGCCACGAGTACGCCACCAGTTGCTGCATGGTCTCGTGCGACACGTGCGCGATCTTTCGTCCGACCTTGGCGGCGAAGCGGCTTACGAAGTAATGGACCAGCATGGAGATGTCTTCCTGGCGGGCGCGCAACGGTGGCAGTCTGATCGGAAAGACGTTGAGGCGATAATACAGGTCCTGGCGAAACGTACCCGCCGCGATGGATTTGGTCAGGTCACGGTTGGTCGCCGCGATGACTCGCACATCGGACTTGATGGTCTGGCTACCGCCGAGGCGCTCGAACTCGTGCTCCTGGAGCACACGGAGCAGCTTCACTTGCACCTCGGGCGGTACGTCACCGATCTCATCCAAAAAGATGGTCCCACCGTGGGCCAACTCGAAGCGACCGGTGCGCCGCTCGGTGGCGCCCGTAAAGGCCCCCTTCTCGTGGCCGAACAGCTCGCTCTCGATGAGGCCGGTGGGCAGTGCCGAACAGTTGAGCTTGATGAGCGGCTTGTCCTTGCGCTTGGAGAGATTGTGGACGGCGCGGGCGATGAGCTCTTTCCCCGTGCCAGTCTCACCGAGGATCAACACGGTGGAGTCCGTCGGTGCCACCTGTTTCAACTTGGCCAACACGTCCCGGAGTGCAGCCGAGCTGCCGATGATCTCCTCGAAATTGTACTCGCTCTTGAGCTCCTCGCGCAGGTACAGATTCTGTTGCTGCAAGCGATTGCGCTCTTGCTCGGCGAGCACGCGGTCGGTGATATCCACCAGCATCGTCCGCGTGAATTTGCCGTCGGCCTCCGGCTTGGACCACCATTGCACCCAGACCGGCCGCCCGTCGTCCTTCCGGCGGAGCTCCAACTCTATGCAGCTCCGCTCCTCACCTTTCTGGATGGTTTCGATGGCCTTGCGGACGCGCTCTTGCATCTCCGGCGTCGGGGCGACCAACGACAGCCCGAGCGTGCCCCGCACTTCGTCGGGCTTGAGCCCGAGCAGCGTCGTCGCGGCGCGGTTGGCGCTGACGAAGCAGGATTCGGTGTCTTCGTAAATGTACGCGATCGGCGCCTGTTCATAGAGATCCCGGAAGCGTTGCTCCGAGGCCCGCAGTTGTTGCTCCGCGTGCAGGCGATCGAGCTCGGAAGCGGCACGGGCGGCGAAAATCCGGAAGATCGACAGGCGCCGAGGCTCTTCACTCATTTCCCGGGTATCGAGGACGGCGAGATGGCCGAGGACGCGTCCGCCCCCGTCTTGAAGCGGCACGCCGAGAAAGCTCTCGATACCCATCTCCTGCAACGGGCGATTCTCGGGAAATTTCTGCTGGACGCCGCACGGGTGATGGCTCAACCTGCCGCGCACCACATCCTCGCAGGGGGTACCGGCGAGATCGAATTCGATGTTGTCGAGAAACTGTCCTCGGCCCCAGAAGGCCAAGGTGTGCACGCGTGTCGCGCTCCCGGCGAATTCGGCGATGAAGCAGTATGCCGTGCCAATAGCCAGGCTCAGATTGCGCACCAACGACTGGAAGAACGCCTCGCCGGTCGAACCCACCGTGCCTTCCACCAAGTGGCGCAGCACTTTGGCGTCATCATCGAGCGCGGGAGACTCAGGAGCGACGGCGGCTGCGGAGCGCGGAACGGCCATATCGTGCGCAGCTGCACCCGGAGGCACGCGATCGGTCATCGGGGCGGACCTCTATGCCCGCAACGCGTGTGCGGTGTCGGTTCGAGCATTGCCGCAGTCACTCACCATTATGCAACCTATTCTGCCATGGCCGGCCCGGCACCCATACAATCAGCGCCACGAGGTGACGTTCGGCCCCTGAGCCGTTCGTGTCCACGACATCACCGAGTGCCACGGTGGAACCTGATTCAGCGCGACAAACGTCCGCTCGATGGCCTCGCGGGTGCCCCAGTCGCTCCAGCCGACCCGATCGGCCTCGACCACCGCGAGATGCTCGGCAATGTGACCCAGGAAATCCGCGGAGAAGTTCCACCGTTCCAAGTGGCCGTAGTTGCGATTCAGAGTACCGGCTTCGGCGAATCTCCGCATCGTGAAGTAGTCCGCGGGGCGTACGGCGGCGATGAGATCAAGCATGCGGGCGACGCGGAACACCATGACGAAGGAATTCCATAAGCCGCCGCTGCGGACGATCTGGGCCGCCGCTTGAACACTTGGTTTTTCGCGGAACATCGACACACGAAAGGCGTTGCCGCCTCGACGCAGCGGTAGTGGGGTGCCAGGCTCAATATACCCCAACCCCGGGTCTGCCCAGTCAGGACGAATGCCGAGAAGGGCGATGCGTTCCGGGTATTCGTCGACCACGCTGGTGGCACGCTCAACGTGGGCCAGGAACGACTGCGGGTTACCCACATAGTGGTCGCTGGGAAACACCGCGACCGTCGCCGCAGGGTCGCGTCTTGCCAACTCGAGCAGCGCGAACAGTATGCCGGGACCGGTGTCGCGGTTGTACGGCTGCACCAGCATGTTCTCTGCAGGCAGTCCGCCGAGTTGCTCGCGGGCGAGACGAAGGTGGTCGTTGTTCACGATGACCAGCATCCGCGCCGTCGAAACGAGAGGGGCAATGCGGCTGACGGTGGCTTCCAACAATGATTGACCGCTCTGAATTCGGCAGTACTGCTTGGGGATCGGAGCCCCTACAATCAATCGCGTCAGCTCCTGAAGGCGTGTCCCATCGCCACCGGCGAGGACGAGGGCCCATCGCGCGCTGCGTTCGCGTGGCATTTCAATGGTTGCTTGGCGCATCGTCTGGCCTTTCGTCTTCGTCTAGCTGTGCTCTGGCAACTGGCTGACAAGCAGGGTACGCAATGCCTGGTGGGCGCGGTGCAGGCGGATCTTGACGGCGTTCTCAGTGATGCCCAACACGCTTGCGGTTTCTGCCGTGCTCAACTCCTGCAGGTCGCGCAGAACGATAACCGCGCGATACTGCTCCGGCAGCTGTTCAACGCACCTGCGGACCTCGGCACGCGCCTCCGCACTCTCGAGCGCCGATTCAACGCTGAGCGGCAGCGGCCGGATATGCTCAGCGTGGTGTCCCTCCGCATCGAATGTCGGGAGCAGATCGTCAATCGCCACCTCCGGACGACGGCTGGCCGAGCGCAAACGCATGAGCGCCGCGTTCACCACGATGCGGTGCAGCCAGGTCGACAGCCGCGCCTCGGCGCGGAAGTGCTGTATCGCCCGGAAGGCCTGTAGAAAAGCATCCTGCACTGCTTCACGCGCATCTTCGTCGTTGCGCAGCATGCGCCGCGCGACCGCGAGCATCGCACCGCCGTGTTGACGGACGAACGACTCGTATGCCAGGTCGTCGCCGCCTTGCAGCTGCACGACGAGCTCGCGATCTACCCGCTCGCGCGACATGGCTCCAGTGCCGATGACCGAGTGCTGGCCATTGAGAAACGGCGGTGCGGACTCGTTCAGATGGCGCGAGGTGGTTGTCATGAGCATGGCACGACCTCCTTGAGAAGCTCAGCAAGGAACGCTGAGTAGTTGGTGAGGACGACGTTGCGGTGGCGTAGATGATGAATCAGCTCGATGCCTTCGGGGTCCAGGTACGATACATCTGCGAGGTCGAGGACGAGATCCGTGTGATCGTTATCGGCGAGCGACTCCTCGCACACCCGCCGCAGTTCCTCGACCGTCCTTCCGGCGATTCGACCCTCAAGTTTTAGGATCTTAGACGGTGCATTGGAGATGACTGTTATTCGTAACATCGTATTTCTGAACCAACGCAACCGTCATGCCAGCGAGTGGAGTCGTCTCTGGAAGGACGATTTCAAAGCGACCCGCGAAAGCGTGAGGGCACCCGCGAAACTTCGAGGGCTGCTGAGCGATTTGGCCGGCAGATCCGCGACATTTCGCGAGCGGATCGCGGCGGAGCCAGAATGCCGTCGAGGAGGGGGCGTCGGGTGGGCCGGAGCCCAACGACGGTCACTACAGGGGATATGGAGTGCGCACGAAATCGCTGCCGAGCGAATGGCAGCCGGTACACACAGGAAGGCTGATGCCGGCCGTGAAAGGTGAGCCCCAAAGCGCTCGAACCAGTACCAGCCGGCAATCGTCAGAGTTCAGGCTGTTGCCCGCGAGGTGCGATGCGCAACCAACGTCGTCGGTGACGCACTGTGCTGACGATAGCGCTCAATCAGCCAATCGAGGGACAGCGGACCAGCACCCGACGTGCTCAGCCACAGCAACAGCACGAAGTAGAGAAACTCTGCGAGACCGAAGAGACTCCCGAGCGAGTCGATCTGGGCCCACAGGGCGGTTCTGAGGGCGACAGCCATCGTGATCATCAGCGGCACGGCCGCAAAGCGAGTCGCCAAGCCGGCCAACAGCAACGATCCACAGACGAACTCTGTTGTGGACGCCAGAGTTGCTTGGAATGCCGGCGCCGGCAGACCGAGTTCCGTGAAATAGTCCGTCACCTTGGCAAGGTCGTGCAACTTCCCCCAGCCGGATTGAAAGAAGACCAACCCGACGGTCAAACGCGCCACGGTTGGCGGGAGCCAATCGAGTGCTTTGCCGATACGTGCTGCGAGGTCCCAAAGACGAGCGAGCGTACTTAGAATACGGATCATTCGAAATCCTCCTCGTGCATGCCATTGAGATGCCGGGCAGCGAAAGATGTTTCAGCGGCGTCCGCATCGAATCACCCGAAACGTTCGTGGCGCGACCGGCATCTCATTCGAAAACGACGCGCCGAAAGCGCGCGAAACCGAGAAAGGAGAGAGATGATGGCAACACGGTCGACGAAGACGAGCACGAAAGTGCTCTTGGCTTCGGCGGTCGCCGGGCTCATCGCGCTGAACACCTTCGGCGCGCCGGCGATGGCTGCGGACAAGACGGATGACGGCAAGGTGAAGTGCTACGGCGCGAACACCTGCAAAGGCTCCGGGGCTTGCGGCGGAGCGGGACACGCCTGTGCTGGCAAGAACGGCTGCAAGGGCCAGGGCTTTACCAAGGCGGACAGCGAGGAGGCGTGCCTCAAGATGGCGGGTGGCCGGCTCACCGCTGAAGCGCCCAAGAAGTAATCGGGCACGAGGATCCGCGCGCATGCTCACACCGGAATGGCCGCGCCTGGGCTTCGGTGTCGGGCTGCGCGCGGAGCACTACGACGACATTTTGAGTGGACCGCGCCGCGTCGACTGGTTCGAGGCGATCACCGAGAACTACATCGATAGCGGTGGACGTCCACTGCATGTCTTGGAGCGTGTGCGCTACGACTACCCCGTGGCGCTCCACGGCGTGGCGCTCTCGATCGGATCAGCCGACCCGCTGAACGCACAATACTTGC
>Ga0209415_10016147_pt1 | contig 12037 bp, 11 predicted proteins | sample PeaSoiSIISIP2007_FD_187696 | JGI IMG/M metagenome (GOLD analysis project Ga0209415, IMG submission 187696) | Peat soil microbial communities from Weissenstadt, Germany - SII-SIP-2007 (SPAdes) (version 2) | ecosystem: Environmental > Terrestrial > Soil > Wetlands > Peat | place: Germany... | reverse complement strand
GAACATCACCGGTGAAACAATGCAACTCGCCCACCCGGCCACACGAAGTGCGGCTCATACGAAACTATTCGGTGCTGCCGATATGTGCCGCGGTTGAGAGCCAACCTTGGGCCGCTCTCTCGGGTTGCCCGGCTGGGGGTCACTCCGTTCCGGGCCTGGAGATCCATCCGCCGGGACTGCCTCTACCGGCGCCGGTAGATGTCGGCGCGATGGTCGATCCGCACGACGAGCACTGCGGCTGCCTCGTCGTCGATCTCGTACACCACTCGGTAGGGTCCACGTCGAGCCGCCCACAGACCGGCAAGCTCGTGTTGGAGCGGATGACCGACCGTGCGTGGGGCGTCGCTGAGGCCGGCGAGCATGAACTCGACGGTCGCCGCAGCGACGCTCTCGGGCAACCGGGCCAGCGACCGTTCCGCTGTCGCCGCGACAACGAGCCGATAGGCCGGTGACGTCACTTACCCAAGTACTTCGCGCGCAGCTGCTCGGCGTTGAGGACCCGGCCCTCTGCCATGTCGGCCTGAGCCGCTTTGATCTCCTCAAGGGCGCCGGTGTCGGAGAGAAGTTCGAGGGTGTCCTCGAGAGCCTCGAGGTCGACTGGGCTGATGATCACTGCTGCCGGCCGTCCGTTGCGGGTCAACACGATGCGGTCGTGTTCGCGTTCGACTCGGTCGACGATCTCGGAGAGATGAGCCTTGATCTGAGCAAGCGGCAGCGTGTCTGACATGACCACTATTATAGTCATGTCGAGCGGCGGCAGCACCCCGTCTCCGGCGTGGCGAGCGGGATCGAGCGACGCGCCCCGAGGTGCCGATCGGTGTGCCGCAGAGCTGACGTGACGGTGTGAGCTGGAGCGCTCGTTCTGTGCGGGCGGTCGGAGCTAGGTCCTTGCGGCTCGGCGGTCAGCGATCTTTGCCGCCTTGCGCTGCTTACGCTTCGCGATGTCGCGCCGCGCCACCTCAAGTTGCGAAGTCGCCGGCTCGCCCCGCAACCGCAGCCAGCTCTCGAGACGGCCACGTTCGAGACGCCCGTCGGACAGCGCGGCTGCGAGCGCACACCCCTGCTCGCCCACGTGGGAGCAGTTGGTGTACTTGCAGCCGCGGGCAAGGACTTCGACATCCTGGAACACCCGTTCCACCCCGTCACCAGCGCCCACCACTGACACGGCTCGCATCCCGGGCGTGTCGATCAGAAGCCCGCCTCCGGGAAGCTGCACCAGCTCACGGTGAGACGTCGTATGCCGTCCGCTGCCGTCTTTGCGTACCGCTCCCGTCGCCAAGATCTCCGCACCCACCAACAGGTTGGCCAGGGTCGACTTCCCTGCTCCCGACAACCCCAGCAGCGCGACCGTGCGCCCCGGGGCCAGGTAAGGCGCCACGTCGGCCATGCCCTCACCGGTCGTCGAGCTGACGACGAGGACACTGACGCCGTCGGCGACCGCTTTGACCGCATCCACCGTCTCGGCCACTACCGCTGCGGGGACCGCGTCGGACTTGGTGACGAGCACGACGGGGGTGGCGCCACTCTGCCACGCCAGCGCCAGGAACCGCTCGAGGTGGCGAGGGCTGAGACTTCCGTCGAGTGCATCGCACAACAAGACCGTGTCGATATTTGCGGCGACGATCTGCGGGGGCGCCGCACCCATCGCATCCGCCTCCCGCCGGAGTACACAACGACGAGGAAGGACGGCCGCGATCCGCGCCCCGCCACCGGTGGCGGAGCCTGGGCCGACACCCAGCCAATCGCCGACCGCTAGCTCCACACCACGCTCAGCCGCGACCCGAAGCTCGGCAACTCCAGTCATGACGGTGCACCTACCACGGTCGACTCGCGACACCCGTGCGGGCACCAGGGTCGGATCACACAGCTCCGCCAGCGCGGTCGCCCAGCCGTCGTCCCACCCAAGGGCCAGCAAGCCCGGGGCAGCTGAGATGGTGGGCACAGAGCACTCCTAGCAATCTGACGTATCCCATTGTCCCACCGTTGCAGCCATCACCCGCCCCGACCCCACACCTCGACCATCACGACCGCTGTCGCCCGCTGGCGCGCCCCGAGGTGCCGATCTGGTGCGACGGCCCGTGTTCGCCGACGGATATGTCGTGCTTCCGATCTGCGCTGGCGTTCTGGCGCGCCGACTAGCAGTGGGCTCCCAGCCGGCGCGCCGGAGCCGGCGATCTGCGCTGGTATGCGCGCGTGCCGCAGAGTTGCCTGCGGCCACCCCGATCGTCGGGGATGTGCGGTACAGGTCCACCGACAACGACCCTGAGCCCCACCTCTGGATCGCCACCGACTGCAACGGCTCGCCCAAGCTGAACGTCATGTCGGCTGGCAGTAGCGACCGGAATGCGGGGCTCCGGGCTCAGATCGTCACTTCCTCGCGGTCGTCGTCCGCGACGATTTGTCAACTCGACATGTCCCCCGAGCGCCTCGGCGTACCGAGCGATGGTGTTGACGGTCAGCTCCTCGGACTTCTCGATCGCCACGACGCGCGGCTGGGAGACCCCGAGGCGTTGGGCCATGGTTCGGGTCGACACCTTGCGCCGGCGACGCATTTCCCCAAGCGCCTGAGCGACGAGGAGCCGCCTCTCGAGTGCCGCGACGCGCTCGGGCGCGCCGTGGCGTGAGAGGACCTTCTCCTCGAACTCCTTCATGCTCATCTCTTCCTCCCCCTCCGCTTACCAGCGGCCCTGGGCGAAGGCGTCTCGTCTCCCGTCCGTGCCACCGCCATGGCGGCGAAATGCTCGTCGCAGCGGGCGTCTGCGATCGGGACGTTCTCCCGGTACCATTCCGCCCACATTCCGCTCTTGTCGCCGCCGAGCAGGAGGACTGCTTGGCGGATGGGGTCGAAGGCGAACAGCACCCTGACCTCCGTCGATCCCGTCGACGGCGGCCGGAGATCTCTCATGTTCGAGTGCCGGCTGTGTCGGATGGAGTCGACCAGCGGCCGCCCGAGCTGCGGACCCAGCCGGCGCAAGACGTTCACCGCGGCCAGGAGGGTCTCCTGATCGTCCGGCGTGAGCCCGTCGGCCCACGCGCCGCACGCTGGACGGAACTCTACCTTCCACGGCACCTTCGCCCGCTCGACGGTCGCTGCGCGCACGTGCGCCCCGGCCGTTCGTACCGTCGAGCAGCAGGCCCTCGTCGGGGTTGGCTACGGCCTCACGGACACGGGTCGCGACGCGTCGCTCAGGTAGCGCCCGATCACGCGGGCCTGAGCTGCGGCTGCGAAATAGTGGCCCTGCATCACCTTGCAACCCATCTCGGACAGCGCCTCGAGCTGGGCACGGGTCTCGACCCCCTCAGCGATGACGTCGAGATCGAGCGCCTCGGCTATCGACATGATCGCCCGGAGCAACGCCGACGCCTGGTGACCCGCGCCGAGGGCCGCCACGAAGCGCTGGTCGATCTTCACGATGTCGATGGGAAAGTCGCGAAGGTACGCGAGCGACGAGTAGCCCGTGCCGAAGTCGTCGATCGCGATGCGCGCGCCAAGCGCTCTCAGCTCGACCAGGCGCTCGACCGCCAATGGCGCATCTCCCATCAGCAGACCCTCGGTGATCTCGAGGATGAGCGCGCTGCCTGGGAGCCCCGATGCCACCAAGGCTGCCCTGACGTCGTGGGCCAGATCGGTCTCGAGCAGCTGGCGGGGCGACAGGTTGACGGCGACGGCGAGCTGGCGCCCGGGATCGACCGGCTGCCATCGCTGCGCCTGAAGACAGGCCTGCTCGAGGATCCACCTCCCAAGGTCGAAGATCAGGCCGTTCTCCTCGGCCGCATCGATGAAATCGCCTGGAAGCAACGGGCCACGCTCGGGATGGTGCCAGCGGACGAGCGCCTCGACGCCGACGACTTCACCGGTCCCGGCATGCACCGTCGGCTGGTAGTAGACCTCGAACTCGTCGCGTTCCAACCCCCGCCGAAGGTCGGCGTCCAGCCGGTGGCGCTCGGCGATCCGTTCCTGCATGTGCTGTTCGAAGACGGCGAGTCGGGCCTTGCCGGACGACTTCGCCTCGTACATCGACACGTCGGCGCCTCGCAGCGCGTCAGAGGAGGACATGTGGCGGTCCAGCTGGACGATGCCGCCACTGGCCGTCAGAGCGAGCTGTAGCGTCAACGCGGGCATCGGTCCAGCGACCGCGGCGAGCAGGCGAGCGCCGAGCGCGAGGGCGGAGGAGAGGTCGCCTCCTCGGAGCAGCAGAGCGAACTCGTCGCCGCCGAGCCGCGCGACGACGTCCTCTGAGCGGACGCAGGCTTCGACGCGTCGCGCGACGGCGACGAGCACGTCGTCGCCCACCGCGTGGCCGTAGGTGTCGTTGATGTTCTTGAAGCCGTCGAGGTCTAACAGCAGCAGGAAGTAGCTCGCCTCCTCCCGGGCGAGGACTCCGAGGGCGTGGTCGATGCACTCGGAGAGCCGGCGACGGCTCGCCAACCCGGTGAGCGAATCGGTATTGGCCTGAGCCAGGAGGAGCGCTGTCCTCGTTCTGTTCTGCGCGGATCGCGTCGCGAGCACATCACCGATGATCAGCCAGATGCCGGTTGCGATCACGCACCGCACGCCAACCGAGGCTGCCAACCGCTCCTGGCAGTAGATGAAGGTCGGGATGGCGATCAGCGACGCCACCGCCGGCACGGCACGCCCCTGGGTCAGTCCAAGGTAGATGAACGCGAGCGTCAAGAAACCGGAATAACCCGGTGAGATGCCGTGAGTGAGGCCGGCGATGGCGATGAGGACTGCGAACAGCACGGCCGGGAAGACGAGAAGCAGCTTCACCGGCAGTCGCTCCCACGGGAGCGTGGTCAGGAGATACGCGATGAGCGTGCCCGCAGCCGCGATTCCGATCGACTTGCCGAATCCGTCCTGCTCCGACCGCAACACCCACGCGGTGCAGGTCAGAACGAAGAACAGTGCGGCCGAGAGCCCGAAACCCAAGAGGACGTCTTGGCGAGTGACGCCGCCGCGGTCAGGGGTGCCCTGCCGTGGCCTCACCGCATCGAGAAGGAACACCTATGGTGCCAAACCCGTAAGCACTGTGTTCTCCGATGCTCGGCCCGCCAGCGATGAGTTTGCACCAGCACACCTTGGTGCGCGGGACCTCGTGCTTCGAGCCTCGCTCCAGGCTCCTTGCCGGGTCAACATACCTCGGAGCATCTAACGACACCGACCAGTCGGTAGTTGAGCGAGCGGTGCCGCAGGCGCGGGCGAGCGTTCCGGAGGGCGCTGTCTCTGCCAGCGAGCATGCAACTGGAGGTCCGCCCGCCGACGAGCGGTGCTCGACTCGCCTCCGAACGCGTTCACGCCGATCGCCGACGTCGGGTCGTCGGCGGAACGGGTGGCCACAGTTCGACCTGGTCGCGACGTCGGTAGTACTCGACGAGCGGAGGTGAACGCGCTCCCCGGTGGGGATTTCCTATGGTGCTGGGATGCGCACTCCGATGGGGCGCCCCGGCCGGTCCTGGCTGACCACGACAGGTCCCTTGCGGGTCCCCGAGATCACGGCCGCGTTCTGGGTGATCAAGGGCATGTCGACGGCGATGGGCGAGGCCACCTCGGACTACCTGGTCCATGCCATGGCCCCGGCGGTGGCGGTCCTGCTGGGCTTCGCCGGGTTGGTGGCCGCCATGGTCCTCCAGTTCAGGATGGCGCGCTACATGGCCTGGTCGTACTGGTTCGCGGTGGTCATGGTCGGCATCTTCGGGACGATGGCCGCCGACGTCCTCCACGTGGGCCTCGGGGTGCCCTACACCGTCTCGACCGTCTTCTACGCGATCGTCCTGATCGCCGTGTTCGTCGCCTGGCAGCAGACCGAGAGGACGCTGTCGATCCACAGCATCGACACCCCGAGACGGGAAGCCTTCTACTGGGCCGCGGTCGTGGCGACCTTCGCCATGGGGACCGCGCTGGGCGACTTCACGGCCACGACCCTTCACCTCGGGTACTTCCCCTCGGCGGTCCTCTTCGCCGGGATCATCGCGATCCCCGCCATCGGCTACCGCTTCCTCCGGTGGAACGCCGTCCTCTGCTTCTGGTTCGCCTACGTGGTCACCCGGCCCCTCGGAGCCTCGATCGCCGACGGCCTGGGGAAGCCCAAGACCTCGAGCGGGCTCGGGCTGGGCGACGGCTGGGTGGCCCTCGTGTTCGGCGCCCTGATCTTCGGGATGGTTGCCCTTCTGGCGATCGCGGGGACCGATGTCCAACAAGCGCCGGCGTCCGAAGCCGAACCGGCATGACGAGCAGGCCTACTCATCGCTGCTGCTGGCGATCGAGGTCATTGGGGGTTCCATTCCGGCCGATCGACGCGCGGCGGCCACGTGGTGGTGGCCGCCGCCCCTCTAGGGGTGCAACAGGGGCAGGACATGGAGTGCCACAGACGCGTTCGTAGCTACGCGCGGTCTCGGGTGCCGCGACGAACGCCATGTCGCCTCCCTGCGGTCTCCTACGGCGGGCTGGCACCTGCCGCCGTCGTCGCCACGATGCCGTCGTGCCGGGGGTCGGCTCGCCACATCGGCCACGGCGGCAGGGTCGCGGGGGTGGCCGGCAGCGGGTAGTCGAACAGGCGCCCCGTCGAGATCTCCTGCTGGGGGCCGCCGCAGGTCTCGAAGAGGTGCCAGCCCGCACCCGGCCCGCTGCCCGGCACGTCCGCGACGGCGGGGGCGCCCTGCATCGAGCACGTGTTGATCGCCGCGGACTTCGTGGTCCCGAACAGGAAGCCGCCCGTCGAGCCGTCGAGCGGGAAGAGCCCGGTGGCCGAGCCGACGAGCACGTCGTTCTGCCCCGAGCCGGTGAGGTCGACGAGCACCGGTGAGGAGAAGTCCTGCGCGCCCTGGAGCGCCTGGGACCACAGCGGGGTCCCCGAGCCGCTCCAGGCGTAGACCATCGACGTTCCCGGCGAGGCGGCGCAGCTCGTGCACCACGAGGTGTCGACGACGACTGGGGCGCTGCTCGTTCCGACGGTGCCGATCGCCGGCGAGCCGAAGGTCGGGCCGGCCGTCGCCACAGGCCAGCCCGCGACGCGCGCGCCGTTGTCGGCGTAGTACGCGTAGATGGCGTCGGCACCCGGCTTGTATGGCGGCGGCCAGCCGAAGCCGGTCCCGACGACCACCGCGAGGCGCCCGGTCGAGTTGATCACCCCGACGGCCGGGCTGGACCAGATGGTTTGCTCCTCGCAGTGCTGCCAGACGATCCTCGGCTGCTTCTCTTGGTAGGTGACGTCGTAGACGAAGCCGCCGTAGCAGCCTCGGCGGCCCGACGCGTCGCCGCCGATGAAGATGTCCTCTTGGGCCTTCTTGCCCCGGGCGTGCGCGAGCGCCGGCGACGACCAGATCGTGTCCTCGGTGTCGATCGGGAAGCCCGGGACGAGCGTGCCCTGCGGCGTGAGCGCATAGAGGCGGTGGTCGTAGGAGCCGAAGACGATGTCCTGCTGGCCGTCGCCCGTGAGGTCGCCGACGGCCGGGGTCGAGAAGACCGAATTGTCGTAGCCGTTGGGCCGGGGGTTGCTCGTCCCGGACCACTGGTTGAAGGTGGCGACCGTATGGAAGGTGAAGCGCACCGTGCCGTTCGCTCGGAAGGCGACGACGCCGCCCTGCTCGTTGCGGACGTAGGTGGAGCCCGCCCCGACGATGATCGTCGGGGGTTTGGCCGGCCCGTCCAGGTAGGCGACGGTCGGGCTCGACTCGATCGCGGTCGGGGCGTCGCCCGAGAGGTTGACGGGCTCGGGCCAGCCCGCCAGGTTCGCCCTGGTCCTGGCGTTCACGACGTCGAGCTCGCCGTTCTCCGAGGCGAAGACCACCGCTTCCACACCGTCGATCGTCGCGACCGTCGGCGAGGAGAGCGCGATCGGTCCGACCGTGTCGATCCAGGTCGGCGCTGGGAAGGGCGCCGAGGTCGCGTCGAGGCGGCCCGTCCTGGCCGTCGTGCGCGCCGTCGCAGCCGCTGCAGCGCGACCGGTGGTCCCCGCGCCGGCGGCGGCCGGCACGGCGAGGATCGTGGCCACGGTGACGAGCACGGCGCCGAGGGCGGCCCGGGGACGATGCGGGTGAGCCGGCCTCATGGGGCGCTCGCGATCGCCACGGCGCCGGTCAGCGGCGCGACCTCGACGGCGCGGAGCGTCGACGCCGTCCCGAAGCCCTCGACGGTCCCGTTGCGCAGGGCGATCCAGTAGCCGCCGCCGTCCGGCGCTGCCGCGATGCTGACGACGGGGCGCACGTGGCGGCCCGCGGGGATGGACCCGGCGGCGGCGGCATGCCCGAACGCGTAGACGCGCCCTGCCCGGGTGACCAGCCAGTAGCCGCTGGTCGCCGGATCTGCGGCGATGGCGACGACGCTTGGGGCGAGGCGGCTTCGGCCGCGCGGGCGGAGCGTGTGCGCGGTGCCGAAGGCGTAGACGTGCCCGCTGGAGCTCGCGAGCCAGTAGCCTCCGCCGTTGGGGCTGGCCGCGATGCCGACGATCGTGCCCGACAGCCTGCGTCGAGCCACGGAGCCGAGCGATCGTGCGCCGCCGAAGCCGTAGACGTTACCGGTGGAGCTGGCGAGCCAGTACCCCGAGCCGTCGGGCTTGGCCGCGATCCCGACGATGCGGCCGGAGAGGTGCGTCGCGCCGACCGACCCGAAGGCCCTGGTCCGCGAGGAGGCGAAGACGTGGCCGGTCGCGGACACCAGCCAGTAGCCGGTCCCGGCCGTGTCGGTCGCGATGCCGACCACGTCGCCCGGGAAGCTGGAGCTCGTCTGGGGCACCTGGACGCCGGGGCTCGCGTAGGCGCTGACCCCGCCGACTCCCGAAGTGACCAGGTAGGCCGCCGGCGGCAGACCTGCCGAGCCGACGGTCACGTCGAGCGTCGCGCTGGCGCTCGACCCGGCGGCGTCGGTCACGGTGAACGTCGTCGGAGCCGTGCCGTCCGCCGCTGGCAGCCCGGAGAGGATGCCGGTCGAGTTCAGCACGAGCCCGGGCGGGAGCGGCCCGCCCGTCACCGACCAGGAGTAGGGCGGCGTTCCCCCGCTCGCCGAGAGCTGGCTCAAGTACGGCTGGCCGATGCTCGGTGGCGGGAGCGAGCTCGTCGTGACCGACGGACCGCTGGCGATCTGGAGGTTGAGCTGGGCGCTCTGTACCGCTCCCTTCGCGTCCCTGACGGTGATCGTCAGCTGCTCGGCGGCGGGCGACGTCGGCGTGCCGGAGAGCTCGCCACCGGAGGAGAAGCTCAGCCCTGCCGGGAGCGTCGAGGACGTGGACCACTGGTAGGGAGCGTTCCCGCCGCTCGCCTGCACCCGTTGCGCGTAGGCGCTCCCGACCTCGCCCGCCGCGAGCGACGACGTGGCGACCGACAGCTGCGCCGTACTCGCGGTCGCGGCTGCGCCGGGAGCCAGCGCCGCGACGGCGAGCGCCCCGACGGCCAGCGCGATCCCGGCGAGCGGCGCCCCGGCGCCGGGCCCGTGGGCCCGCTTCGGGCGAGAGCGGTCCATCCAGGTCCCGGGTCGTCGGCAGCGATGTGGGCGATTCCGTTCAGCCAAGATCCCTCCGATGCATCGAGGCGCGCCCGCGGCGGCTCCCCACGAGGAACAGCGCGGTGCGTGCATCCCTGTTTAGGCCAGCACGATGAGCCGTGTGTGAGCAGCCGGCGAAGAAGCCGTGAGGGTCCAGCCCGACGCCGGACGGGAGGATCCGCAGCGAGGCGAGCGCTCGGAGATACGCCGTCGCTCCGGGCCGCCGTCCATGCAGCCCCTTCGCGCCGGAGCGGCTGACGGCGCGACGCGGCCGGCCGACGCAACGGCTCGGGATCGTTCGGGCGACGACGGGCGTGTCGTACTCGACGAGGCTGCCGGGCGTCGCCGTCCGGCACCGGATCCCGACGCGGACGCGGTCGCGCTCGCGCTCACGGCGGCCCGGAGGACGACGAGGTGGGCCCACGCGCCGATGGCCGGCCTACGAGCAGGCTCGCGGCTCAGTCGCGGGTTGACGGAGACAATCGGCGCTCGAGCGCCGCTTCCAGGCCGGTCATGCCCGTCAGGTCGATCCCGAACTCGTCCTCGAGCACCCGGATGACCCCTCTCGCGCCCGAGAGCTCGCGGACGCCGGTGGTGCCGTCCGCACCGTGGAAACGCAGCACGTGATTGTGCAGCGTCAAGCGGTGGTCGTCGCCAGCGCGAGCGACCATGAGCTCGTTCAGGAAGCGCGACGAGGGATGCGTCGTCAGGTACCAGTTGGCGATCTCGTAGTCGGCGAGCGTCGCCTCGGACAGGTCCAAGGTGTAGAGGGTGCTCCACCCGCCCTTGAGGAGCGTTTGCAGGTGGAGCTCCTGCCCCCCGGAGCGCAACCGGACCCGGTCGTGCGGGGTCGCTTGGACGGTGTCCGGCTCCAGGCGCAGCGCCGCGGTCAAGGTGAGACCCCCGAAGCCGACGTCGGCGAGGTACGGCCCCTCGTCGAGCTCGACGCGCACCGCCATGTGGGTGCGTCCAGGGGGAGGAGCCGAGGTGGCTCGACCCCACCGAACCCGAGCAGCCAACCCCGACGTCACGAAGCCCAGGTGGATCAATGCATGGCGCAACAGGAGGTTCTGCTCGTAGCAGTAGCCCCCGCGGCCACCGGTGACGAGCTTGCGCTGGAGGGCTTCGGCATCAAGCTCGATGGGCCGGCCGACCAGCTGGTCGAGGTTCTCGAAGGGGATGACCCGTGCGTGGTGGTACACGACGTCGTTGAGGGTCGCGAGGTCGGCGCGGGCGGCACCGCGGTAGCCGATGCGACGGAGGTAGGCGTCGAGATCGAACGCATCCACGGGTCAGGCGCTCCGGTGATGCGTCGGTCGGTGCAGTGGCAGCAATGCCGAGCCGCCCCCGCGGGTGACGTGGTGGCCCGCCCCGTCGCTCCCGCGTCGAGCCCGACCCGCTAGCGCTGCTTCGTCCATCGGTCCCGGCTGGCCCTGTCGGGCGGAAGCGGAGCTCCGGATGGGATCCGTCCCGGCCGCGGCTGCACCTCGACGCGAGGCCCAGATAGCCGCTTGAGCGCCTCGGCGATCCAGTCGAGCGCTCGGGTGTGGCCCGGCGTGCCCTGCAGCATGCTCATGAAGCCGTGGACCTGCCCGTCGCAACGCAGCATCTCGACGGCGACGCCGGCCGCGGCGAGGCGACGGCCGTACTCTTCCCCCTCGTCGCGCAGCGGGTCGAACTCGGCGGTGACGACGATCGCCGGTGGAGCGCCCGCCACCTCTTCCATCAGCGCGGGTGCCGCGTAGCCGTTCGCCCGCCTCGACTCCTCGGGGAGGTACTGCGCCCAGAACCACTCCATCTGGTCGCGCTCGAGCAGGTAGCCCTCGCCGTAGCGCGCGTAGGAAGCGGTGACCATGCGGGGGTCGAGCGCCGGGCAGATGAGCAGTTGGAGCGCGACGTCGGGGCCGCCCGGCTCGCGGCTGTGCAGGGCCACCGCCGCCGCGAGGTTGCCACCGGCGCTGCTGCCGGCGACCACGATCCTCGCCGGGTCGCCCGCCAGCTCCCCGGCATGGGCCGACGCCCACGCCGTCGCCGCGACGCAGTCGTCGAAGGCGGCCGGGAACGGGTGCTCGGGGGCGAGCCGGTAGTCGACGTTCACGACCGTCGAGCGGGTCAGGTTCGCCATGCGCCGGCAGATCGCGTCGCTCGACTCGATGTCACCGGCGACCCATCCCCCGCCGTGCAGGTAGACGAGCAATCCGTTCCCGCCGTCGCCTTCGGGGAGGTAGGTGCGCACACGCGGCCCGCCGGGGACGACCTGGTCGGCGACCTCGCCGACCGGCTCGGCTGGCACCCGCTGAGCAACGGGCGCCCGCCGTCTGGCGAGGAAGGCCGCGACGACCGCCGGGTCGGTCGCCAAGCCGGCCGGCAGGGAGAACTCGGGACCGACCTCCCGGACGAGGCGCTCGGCGTCGGGATCGAGGGTCACCGGCCCGACCACGAAAGGGCGAGGAGCGAGCGGCACGCGGCGTCGGCGTCGGTCTCGGGTGGTACGTCGTGACGGCGCGCCATGGCTAGTCCTCTCTGCCCCAGAGGGCGATGCGCGACGGGGCCGAGGCTAAG
>Ga0209415_10016146_pt1 | contig 12037 bp, 8 predicted proteins | sample PeaSoiSIISIP2007_FD_187696 | JGI IMG/M metagenome (GOLD analysis project Ga0209415, IMG submission 187696) | Peat soil microbial communities from Weissenstadt, Germany - SII-SIP-2007 (SPAdes) (version 2) | ecosystem: Environmental > Terrestrial > Soil > Wetlands > Peat | place: Germany... | reverse complement strand
TCGTAGGCCAGGGCGGCGAAGTGATCGGGCTTCTCGTGGAAACGGACTTGGTAGCGGATAATGAAGTCCTGCCAGGCTGGGTCAGTGCGATTGGGATCGTACGGGAACACGGCTTCGAAGCCTTCGGCGGCGGGGCCGGCGAGTTGGACAAGTTCGTCGCCGATGGTGCGATGGCTGCCGAACACGCGCTGCTTCATCCCCAGTTCCTGCATTTGTTGCAGGATCATCGCGGCGGGGGCGACGTTGGTCCACAGCACGATGGCATCGACGCGGGAATCTTCGATGACCTGGAGCTGGCGGCGGAAGTCGGTGTCGCCGGGCATGAATTTCTGTTCGATCACCACGGGATGACCCAAGCGACGCGAGGCATCGCGAAATTTCAGCACACCGAAGCGGCCATAACGATCGTTGACGCGCAGAATGGCGACGCGCTTGAAGCCGAGTTCGGTGTAGATGTGGCGCGCCAGCGTGTATCCCTGCAGACGGTCATCCTGAATGTCGGTGAAATACCAGGGGATGGCGGTCTCGGGAATGGTGGGGTCGGTGGACGCGCTGTTCACCAGCGGAGTTTCAGCCTTCAGAGTAAGGCGCAGGGCGATGTGAGTCGATTCCGAACTGATGGAGCCGAACATTGCCCACACTTTGTCGTCATAGATCATCCGGACGGCGTCGTTCGAAGCCGCGCCCCAGATGGCGGAATCTTTGGAAGCGCCGACCGTCGCGGATTTGCTCATCTGCCAGTTGTCGTAATCGTTGTGAGTGATCAGCCGAAAAGGCTTGCCGCCATAACCGCCGGCGGCGTTCGCCTCGTCAACGGCCATGGTCGCGCCGTTCAGCATGCGGATGCCGAGCACCGTGTCGGGATGATCGTAGAGCGGGGCCAGAAACCCGATGCGAATTTCGCTGAGATCCTTCAGGTCAGGATCGGGGATGTCGCGGGCAGCGCCGTTGTATTCGACAAGATCCTGATAGTACTCGTGATAGGGAGGGGTGTATTTGGAAAATGGACGCAAGTCTTCCGGCGCGCCGGTGTAGGGCTTGAGCGACCGAGGTGCAGGTGGGCCCGGCGGATTGTGGCCGCACGCACAGGGGACAGAGGTCTGGGCCCACGCGGCACCGGTCAGCACCGCAACCAACATCACAGGTACAGCCAAACTACGCACGAGATGCATAGCTACTCCGTAGGCTCTTCCCGCCGGAACATGGCAATGGCTTCGATTTCGATCAACAGATCCGGGCGGCAAAGAATCGCCTGAATGCCGGTGGAAGCGGGCAGCGGGTCGAGTCCTTGCTCTTTGTAAAATGCGGTCCGCTCTTCATTGAAGACCTGATAGTCGCGCTCGATGTCGCGGAGATAGCACGTGGTGCGAACAATGTCATGCCAGGTTGCGCCTTCCGCTGCCAACAACTTGGTAATGTTGTCGAAGGTGCGGCGGAGTTGGGCGCGAAGATCGCCGACGTGGACCGTGCGGCCCGCGTCGTCGATGCTGGCGGTGCCCGAGATCAGCAGGATGGAGAGGCCGCTCAAGTCGATCCGCATGCCGCGGGAGAAGGCGCTGCCATAGTCGTAGGCTTCGTTGAGCGCTGTGTGATTGGTGATCGCCCGCTTCACAACGGGGGCTGTGGCCACGTCCGCGAATAACTCCGAAATATTCATTTGCTTGGCTCCTGATGGAATCATTTATTGCTTGCCGCTTTGTGCGAGCTCAAAACTTGTGCGCTCTCTGGGGAATTTTTCTGGCGAATGCCGTGGCTCAATCCCTTGGCCGTGGCGACCCAGATGTCGTCGCCCTGAAAGTCGACGCCGAGAATGTAGTTATGCGCCGGCGCGCTTTGTACCGGAACTTTCTTTACGAGGCCGGCCGCATCTCGCACCAGCATTTCTGGCTTATGCGTGTCGAGCGCAGGGCGGTAGACGGCCCAGTTCGCGCCATCGTAGTAAGCGAGACCTTTGTCGGTAGAGAACCAGGCGCGATTCGCGTCAATGGCTTTGACCTGGTTGAGAAAATTGCTGGGCAGGCCGCTGTCCTTCTGCAGAAAGTTGTGCCAGTAACGGCCGTCGTAGCGGCTGGCGCCGAAGTAGGTGGCGACCCACAGAATCTTGTCGACGTAGCTGACGGAGGTTGTGATCTCGTGGATCAGGCCCTGATCCTTCATCAGGACGAGTTCGGTTTCACCGTCGGGATCGTTGTAATCTTTCCAGTGCTCGGTCTTGACGTCATATTCGAGCACTCCGCCTCCCCAGACAGCGTAATAGACCTTGTCGTCCGCGGGGCTGACGGAGTAGGTCCAGATTTCGTACATGGGCGTATTGCGTTCGTTGAACAGGGACCATTGCCCGGTGCGGGTGTTCAGGCGGCTGGCGCCGGCAGCGGTTGCTGTCCATACAAAATCACCTTGCACGCCGACTCCGTAGACAATGTCGTTGCTTAGGCCGGAGGTCAGTTGGGTGAAGCTGTCGATACGCCCGGCGGAGATGCGGCTCAGGCCACCCATGGTGCCGGCCCACACGTCTCCGGTGCTCTTATCGAGCGCAAGAGAGAGGACGGCCTGATGAGCGAGGCTTTGTTGTCTCGCATCGTTGTCGGGGCGAAAAACTTTCCAGGCGCCGTTCTCGTAGAGGCCCAATCCGTTTTCTGTGCCGGCCCAGATGCGGTTGCCGTCGACGAGGACGCAGAAGACGTGGTTATCGGGCAGGCCGTTCGCGGTGGTGAAATTTTCCCAGCGGAAACGCGGCATGTCCTGCGCAGAGCCTTGGAACGACAGCAGCACCAGGCTCATCAGAGTCAGGGCACACAGGAGATTCTTCGCTCCGCCGGAAGAGCGGCTTTGCTCAGAACGACCACAACTTGGCGATTTCGTCGTCATAGCGTTTTCAGGTACTCGATGAGATCGTTCAATTCGTCTTTGGTGAGATCGTTGCTCACCCCGTGAGTATCTTTCGGGTTGAACACGGTCCAGATTTCTTCCAGCGATCGCGCCGAGCCATCGTGCAGGTAGGGCGCGGAATAAGCGACGTTCGGAAGTTGGGGCACATCGAGCACGGGCGAGCGATCGGTGGACTTGCCGGTGCCGACGTCAACCTGTTTCTGATTGGTGTACTTGGGTCCGCTGTGACAGGTCGCACATTGATTCGAGTCGGGAATGGGTTTGCCGTTCTTGTATTTGGTGCGCTCGAAGATGGCCTTGCCGCGTTCTTGCGCCGGCGTCAGATCTCCATTCGAAGCGCGATAGCGGTTGGGGCGATAAGGAAGCGAGAAGACGAAAGTGACAAGATCGGTGAGTTGCTGCTGATTGAAGCTCTGAGAGCGGAAGAAGAATTTTTCCGTGCGCGGGCCGCATTCGGTGGGCATATCGGCATTGCCGCCGTTCCATTTGAACGGCTCGGTACCGGCGAGATTTTCGAGTGAACGGTTATCGACAATGTCTTTGCCAAAACCGTCGGGTTCGAGATCCCACTGCAGGCCGTCGATGGTTGCGTCGAGGTGGCAATTGGCACAGCCAAACTGGCCTTGAAAAGCAAAGTCGGCGGTGTAGAAGAGGCGCTCGCCGCGTCGGATGGCGTCGGCGTTCCTGGGCCCACCGAGATCGATCGTCGACATGACTTTATCTGAGCTGGTGTCGATGACTGCGATGTTGTCGTCGAGGCGGTTGGCGACATAGAGACGCTTGCCGTCTGGCGAGAGCAACACGCCTCGCGGATTGTGGCCGACTGGAATCCGCGCCAGAACATAGTCTGCAGAAGCCGAAAGATCGTTGACGAACGGTTGGCGTCGCGCCCGCACCGTTTTCAACAGCCGGGGAACGTCAATGACGGTGACGCTCTGTGAACCTGCCGTGGTCAGGAAGATCTTCGACTTGTCGGGCGCGATGGCCACGCCCCACGGCAGAGCGTAGTAGCGGTCGAGTTCGTCAATCGGGATCTGGACAGCTCCACCGACATCGTCGCCGAAAAGCGTGAGCGAATCGCCGAAAGCCCAGCCGTGTTCGACGTGGGCCAGCGGGATCAGGTTCTTGGGGCGGAGTTGCGCGGCCACGCCCAGGCGGCCATCGGCCGAGAGAGCGACATGAAACACGCCAGCCACGTTGTGCAGTGGCTTGCGCTCGACCACCCTCTGACGCTCGGTGTCGATGACCGTGATTTCTGAATTCGGTTGAGTGCGAAATGCTCCGGCATTGGGATAAATGTGAGTGCAATAAATCCACTTGCCGTCCGGCGACAATGCCAGGTAGCTGGCACCGCGTCCGGCGAGAAGTCGTTTGGTTTCCTGCCCACTCTTGAGGTCGATTACGGAGATGTCGCCGCTCAGGCGATTGGCGACATAGAGCGTCGTGTTGATGCGGTCAGAGACGACTCCGCTGGGCTCGTTTCCGGTGGGCAGCGTTTGCACAACCTGCAATGTTGCCGTGTCGATGACCGAAACCGTGTCGGACCAGGCGTTTGTTATGTACACCTGGCGGCCGTCGGACGACAACGCGATTCCGCGCGGCATGCGGCCGACCGCGACTCTGCCGATAACTTTGCTGGATTGCAGGTCGACGGCTCGCACTTCATCGCTGTCCTGACAGAGGACGTAGAGCAGGTGGCCATCCAGGGACGAAACCATTTCGAGTGGGGACAGATAGCGTTCTTTCGAAATCGACCCTGCCTGTTTGGGCGCAGGAGTGGCCGCGGCCGCCAGCAAAGCCACGGCGAAGATGGCAGCAAGTTTCGCCATGCGCCGAAAGCTCGTGCACGATATGGGGCGCGCCGGCATCTACGGTTCCTCCACCGTGAGCACACGATCTACGGAAAGATTCTCCAGCACCTGTTCTTGTCCGCTGGGCCAGTGGATGGTGAGCTTGTCAGCCTTGGTGACGGCGCCCAGGCCGAAGTGGATGCGGCCGTCGTCCTGCGAGAGATAGCCCGATCCCGCGGTGCGTTCCGCGATCTGTTTGCGTCCGCCGGCCAACAGTTCGAGGCGCGCCCCGATGCCGTCGCGATTACTTTTTTTGCCTTTCAACTTCACGGTGAGCCAGTGATTGCTGTTCTGGGTCACGTTGTGCAGCAGGGTCGCGGGTGCGCCCAGATTCACGACGAAGGCATCGATTTTTCCGTCATTGTCGTAGTCGGCGAAGCAGGCGCCGCGTGAGACTGTCTTCACGTCGAGCACGGGCCCGGCCTCGCGCGACACATCGGCGAACTTGCCGTTGCCGAGACCGCGAAACAGCGACTGCTCCTGCGGGACGAGGTGAATCAGTCCACCATGGAAGACCAGAATGTCGAGCCAGCCGTCGTTGTCGAAATCGTAGATGCCGCTGCCCCAACTTGTGTACTGTGCCGTCGCTTGCGAGATGCCGGAACTAGGGCCGATGTCTTCGAATCCACTGGGCCCGGCGTTGCGCATGAGGCGGTTGTACTTGGAGTCAGTCACCCAGAGATCGAGGCGGCCGTCGCCATCGATGTCGGCAAACACCGGGCCCATGGCCGACGTGTTCTCGCCGTTCTGACCGTAGGCCACGCCGAGATCGCCGGCGACTTCTTCGAATGTGCCGTCATGCTTGTTGTGGAAAAGAAAATTCTCGGTCTTGTCGTTGGCGACGTAGATGTCGGGATAGCCGTCTCCGTCGTAGTCAGCAGCAGTCACGCCCATGGTACGGCCCTTGTAGGCGCCGATCCCGGACTTGTCGGTGACATCGGTGAAGGTTCCGTTGCAATTGTTGTGGTAGAGGCGGTTGGTATCGGCGGCGTAGTCGAGCGGGCCGGGATAGTTGTCGGCGGGGTAGAAATTGCGATATTTGGGATCGAACTTCACGTAGCGGCCGACGAACAGGTCGACGCAGCCGTCACGATCGTAGTCGAGCCATGCGGAACTGATCGACCAGCCGTCGACCTTGATGCCCGCCTTAGCGGTCACGTCCGTGAAGGTCCCGTCGCCATTGTTGTGATAGAGAATCGCGCGTCCGTAGCCGGTGACGAAAAGATCGACGAAGCCGTCGTTGTCGAAGTCGGCGGCAATGGCCGCCATGCCGTAAATGTTTGCCGCCACCCCGGCCTGATCGGTGACATCGGTGAAAGTGCCGTCGCCATTATTGCGGTAGAGATGGTTGTGGGGCGGCGTCGCGGGCGGCTGCTTGAGAGGATAGGGATGCATGCCGTCTTCAAGAGGCTTGCCACTCGTGACATAAAGATCGGGCAGCCCGTCGTTGTTGTAGTCGAACCAGACACAGCCGGAGCCTGTGCTCTCAAGCAAAGAGCCGAGTTCTTGTGCGCCGAAGCTATGGGTGAACTGAATGCCGGATTTTGCGGTGGCGTCCTCGAAGCGGATGGCGCCGGGGGCGGTAGATGGCGGCGCTTGCGCCAATAAAGAAGAGGACAGCAGCAGGAGGCCAAGAAGTCGGTTGGTCACGCTAGTGTCCTCCTGAAGCGTTCTGGGCGGCGGCGCCGGTCATGTCGGCTGGGGTGGTCGATTTCAGCAGGATCATGGGAACCGCGTTCTCAGGCGAAGATTCCGGGCCGGCGTGACATCCCACACAACCGCGCTGCTCGCCGCGGCGCATCCAGAAGAATCCGCCTTCGCGCATCAGAGTTTTGCCGGCGACATCCAGCAATTCGATTTGCAAAGGCTGCTCGGTGGGGACATGAACGAAGAAGGATCCGTCGCGCTCAACTGGCGCGGTGCCGAGCAGCCGGGGATTGCCGGAGCCATCACGCGTGTAGAGGCGCGCCGAATGAATCGATCCGGCGGCGAACTGGTATTTCGAGGTGTAGGCATTCAGACAAAGCAGGTTGGCATTCGGCCAGTCATGCAATGCTGAGGGATGACGGTTCGGCACCGGGCGCTCCGCAAGCGATGCCGGCTGAAGTGCGTCGGCGTTTTGTTCTGCTATTGCCGGGCGCAGCGCGGTCGAGCCCGGAGTCCACAGCATCAGTTGAAATGGCGCGTTCGCGTTCGCACGCCACGACACGAGCCAATCGCCCGCGGGAGTTTCGACGACTTCTCCGGCGTATTCTCCGGCGGGCGCGGAAATGTGGACTTCCTGCGCCCTCGCTGAGGTGAATCGGGCAAGATCATGACCCGACACAAATACGACATCTCCAGAGCTGACTTGCCTGCCGGAGTGACGCGCTGTGCCGTGATCGCAGCGGTACGACTCGACTCCGCTGCCGTCGGAATACACGGTGTAGAGTTCGGGAACGGCGTCCGATCCGAGCGGGTAGGCGGCCTCAAACAAGATGCGGCCATCGCGGAGAACGTCTGCCGGCAGGAAATTCGCCGGGCCGTAAGTCAGGGGCAGCGGCTTTCCGCCGGCCAGGCTCATGGCCTCGATTACGAATCGCCCTGCGGTTTTTCTGGCATACACCACGCGATCTTCGGGAAGATAAAAAGGCCGAATGCAGTCTTCGTCGCAGGAACTGACTCGTCGTGGTTCTCCGCCGACTAGAGCGATCTCCCAGATCTGCCAGGGGTCTCCGGCTTTCCGCTTTCCGGCGAAGAGCACGTGTTGCCCATCGAATGAGACTGATGAATCGGCGGAAGCAGCGAAATTTGGAACCAGTGCATGCTTGCCTTGCGCGTCGCGCACGAAGATGGTTGCGCCGGAATCGAAACGGTCTGCGCCGTGGATCCATGCCAGCGGTTCGTAGTGTTTTGTGACCGTATAAAGAAACGCCGCTTTCTCATCGCCGGGTGCGGCTTCTACCGTGGTCCGCGTAAGTCCAAGGCTAAGCAGCGACAGCATGCAGGCCGGAATGACTAGAACGAGGGCGGGCCGTAGCCGGATGGACTGCGGCGCCACTAGTCGGCTCCTCCGACCGCAAGAAGTTGTGGACGGAGTTGACGGTCGTCTTGTTGCAGGTCGATGTAAGGTTGCAGGTCCTTCATCATGTGGCGGAACTCGTCGAAAGTGAGCGATTGGTTTCCGTCGCTCAAGGCTTGTTCGGGACAAGGATGCACTTCCACGATCAATCCGTCCGCGCCCACAACGGCCGCCGCTCGCGACAACACCGGAACCAAAGATCGAACCCCGGCCGCATGACTTGGGTCCACGATCACGGGCAGGTGCGACACGGCTTTCAGCACGGGCACGGCGGCGATGTCGAGCGTGTTGCGAGTCGCCGTCTCAAAGGTGCGGATGCCGCGCTCGCAGAGGATGACCTGTGAATTGCCCGCCACGGCAATGATCTGGGCGGAACGCAGGAGGTCTTCGAGAGTGGCCGTCATGCCCCGCTTCAGCAGGACCGGGCGTCCGCAGTGGCCCAGCGCTTCCAGCAGGGCGTAGTTCTCCATGCTGCGGGTGCCCACCTGCATGATGTCGGCATACTCGGCGATCAAGTCGACATCTTCCTCGCTCATCACTTCGGTGACGATGGCGAGTCCGGTAACTTCTCGGGCCTTGCGCAGAATCTTGAGACCTTCCACGCCCAAGCCTTGAAATGCGTAGGGCGAAGAGCGAGGCTTGTAGGCTCCGCCGCGCAGAATGCGCGCTCCCGCTTCGGCCACCGCTTCTGCAGTCTGCAGCAACTGGCTCTCCGACTCGACGGCGCAAGGTCCGGCCATCACGACGAAATCGCTTCCGCCGATCTCGATGTCGCGTACCTGCACTACGCTGCGCGAGTGCTCGCTGGTCTTGGCGACCAGATCGAAGCAGGAAAATTGCCCGTTCCATTTAGGATTCATGAGCGTCGCAATTCTAGTAAGCAGCAACTGCGGGAGCATTACTACGAATCTATTAGAGCCGCGAAAACACAGGCGAAGAGCATCGGGACTGCGCCAACGGCGACTCGTAAGTCGTTTGTATCGAGAACGAAGCAAGGCGAGTGTGATCGCAATCACGCATCAACGCGACGGCGCGCACAACGGTCACGTTTTTGCGGAGAAATGCGCTGGGTTGTGCCGCCGCAAAACAGACTCGGGGAACCGCCGCGTGGTGTCACCACGCTGACCAGGCGAACTTGTTCACGATGCTTTTTTTCGATCCGGCGGACCTCAGTCCTCGGACCTCGGACTTCAGACCTCAGCTTGCCCGCCGGAGAAGGCCGAGATCCGAAGCGTGAAGTCCAAGGTCCGAGGTCTGAGGTCCGACAAGGAGCGTAGTTTTCCCCTGTTCGACGCGCGATCCGGGCGAGACTTTTCTGATGGTTGCTATAAGAAATTTGTATTGGACTGAGTCAAGAGCCGCATTTATCGTCTGCGGATTGATTCTGGCTGGCATACGTGTGGGGTCGTCGGCACGAGGGTGGGAGTGTCCGCGCCGCAGGTCGTGATACCCACACGGGTTCGATGGACATTGTCGGTATTTGCTACCACTCGAAATTGCGCACGACTCATAAACAGGAGCATTCAAAGATGACAAAGCGAGCAGGGAGGCGCTCTCTGCGCCAGTGGTTGGTGGCAGGCAGCGCCACGATCTTTCTGGCAGGCGGAATGATGGCCGGGTTGTCGGCTCCGAGCTTTGCGGACGACGGCCCCAAGCCAGATCCGGCGGGAGTAGCCACCGGAGACAAGACAACCGCCGTGGATGCCGCCGGAAATCCCTTCGTCCCGGTCGAGCCTACCGATAAGACGGCTCCCGACTACGCCCAGAACAAAAAGGCCTTCGACGATTACCAGGCTCAGGCAGCCAAGGAACCTCTCGCAGTCAAACTCGCCGACAGTGTGGGGCACGTCCGCGTGGCCACCAATTTCGCATGGACGCTGAACACGGGATACCTCGTCCTGTTCATGCAGGCGGGGTTTGCCCTGCTCACCTGCGGACTGGTACGCAAGAAGAACGCCGCCCATCTGATGATGCTGAACTTCGCGGCGTACGTGTTCGCTTTCCTCGCCTACTACGCGGTGGGATACGCATTCCAGTTTGGAGCGGTGGCGATCAACGCCGCGCCCACCAACCTGGGAGGCGTCCCCACGCTGAATCATTTTCTGATTGGCAGCGGGCAATGGGGATTTGTAGGGGGCAAGGGATTCTTCCTCGTCGGCCCCGCCTATGACGCGGGCAGCAACGTTCTGACCCTGTTCGAAGTTGTGTTCATGGAGACTGCCGGATACATCATTGTCGGCGCCATCTGCGAGCGCATCAGCTTTTGGGCGTTCCTGCTCTGCGAACTTTTCATTGGCGCGATCCTCTACCCGATCTCCGGGTGCTGGACGTGGGGTGGTGGTTGGCTCTCGCAGCTGGGATCGACCATGAACCTGGGCCATGGTTATGTCGATTTCGCCGGATCGACGGTAGTTCACGCCGTGGGCGGCTTCTGCGCCATGGCGCTGGCGATCATCCTGGGACCGCGTCTGGGAAAGTTTGGCCCGGGCGGGAAAATCCGCGTCTTCCCGGCTCACAACGTCGTCTACGTGGTCACCGGCACGTTCATTCTTCTGTTTGGGTGGATGGGCTTCAACCCCGGGTCCACGCTGGGAGCGACTGACCTTCGCATTTCGGTGGTCGCAGTCAACACGAATCTCGCAGCGGTGGCGGGCTCGGCTGCGGCAATGCTTATCTGGTATTTCCTGTTCGGCAAGCCCGACCTCACGATGGCGTGCAACGGGATGCTCGCCGGGCTGGTTGCGATCACCGCTCCTTGCGCGTTTGTTTCTCCGACTTCGTCCGTGATCATTGGCGTGCTGGCCGGGTGTCTGGTTTGCGGCGGTGTGCTGTTCAACGAGCGTGTTCTGAAAATCGATGACCCCTGCGGCGCGGTTTCGGTGCACGGCTTTTGCGGCTGGCTGGGCGCCGTCTGCGTTGGCATTTTCGCTGACGGCACCTACGGATCAGGCTGGAACGGAGTCGGCGCGGCCAGCTATCTGGGACATGCGGGTCAGGGCGTGACCGGCTTGATCCACGGCGATACCAGGCAGTTCTGGTGCCAGCTCATGGGAGCGACTTTGTACGCGGTCTGGGCGTTCGGGGCAACGTTCGTGGTTTTCTGGACTGTGAATAAAGTAAAGAGCATGCGCGTTCCGCCTGAGTCGGAAGAGGACGGCCTGGATGTGCCCGAGTTTGGCATGCCGGGCTACCCTGAAGACGCGGTGGTTACGGCTCCTTACTAACGGCGGGTGGGCTGGCGGAACGGTTCACTAGGACGAGGGCTCGTATATGTCGATTCGGCTTGCCCGGAATCGCCGGTCGCTGCCGGTGATCCTCTGCGTTGTGACGCTGCTCTGCGTGGGCGTGCTTCTGCTACGGGACATTGTTCCCAGCCTGTTTCCAGCGCGGGCACATGATTTCCTCGCCGCGCTTCCGCTCGCCATGATTGCGGGTGCCTGTCTGGTGTACGAAGCAGTACGCCGGCCGGCACGGTCGGAACTGATCAAGGCCATCTTACTGGCGTGCGCGTTTCTATTCTGGGCGGCCAACCAGCTTTGGCCGGATTTGCACCAGGCGACATTGTTCAACGACATCGCCATCGCGCTGTTCGTCTTCGATGTATTCCTGGCGATGATCAGCCGGCCGTTTCCCGTTTCCTGACGGCTGCGGAAAAAACAGAACGACGTCTAGAAGCCGCGAAGACAGCGGCGTCGACGGCTCGATTTTACTCGGGCTCAAGCCTTTCCCCGGACGAATGCGTCCGGGGCTACGTGAAGGGTGACGCCCAGCCACAACAGGCCTGCCACTACTGCCAATGCCGCAGTCAGCGACAAGGCGGTTCCCCATCCGATGCGCTCCGCCAGCCAGGGCGTAAGCGCGGGCGAGACCATGCCGCCCAGGTTGCTGCCAAAATTCATTGTGCCTCCCGCAATGCCGCTGCGCTCGCCCGAGAGTTGCGTCATCGTCGCCCAGAAGGGTCCCTCGGTACACAACACCAACACGGTGCAGGTCGTGAGAGCAGCCACGGCCACCATCGCATTGGGCGTACGCGCGCCAATGACCAGGAAGATCGCCGCGGCACAGAGGGCCGCGAGCGGAACGCTGCGGCGTCCCCAGGTCGCGCCCCAGCGGGTCACAGCGGCGTCGGAGAGAACACCGCCCAGCGGAATCGCGAACACGGTAGCGATCCAGGGCAGTGCCGTGAAGCTGGCGGCCTTGAGCACCTCAAAGTGACGCACCTGGACCAGATACAGGT
>Ga0209415_10016145_pt1 | contig 12038 bp, 9 predicted proteins | sample PeaSoiSIISIP2007_FD_187696 | JGI IMG/M metagenome (GOLD analysis project Ga0209415, IMG submission 187696) | Peat soil microbial communities from Weissenstadt, Germany - SII-SIP-2007 (SPAdes) (version 2) | ecosystem: Environmental > Terrestrial > Soil > Wetlands > Peat | place: Germany... | reverse complement strand
CGGCCGTCTCGCCGCCGATCAGGGCACAGCCGATGGCCGCACAGGCGTCGGCCACCGAGGCCACGATGGCCGCCACGGCCTCGGGCACGAGGCGGCCGACCGACAGGTAGTCCAGGAAGGCCAGCGGCTCGGCCCCGCTGCAGACGACGTCGTCGGCGCACATGCCGACCACGTCCGCCCCCACCCCGGCGAAGCGGGCGGCGGTGGCGGCGAGCATGGCCTTCGTGCCGATGCCGTCCGTGGAGGCGACCAGGAGCGGGTCGCGGTAGCCCTTGGGGATGGCGATCGCCCCGGCGAAGCCGCCCAGGCCGCCGACCAGCTCGGGGCGTCGCGTCCGCTCGATGGCGGGGCGCATCAGGTCGACGGCCCGCTCGCCCGCTGCCACATCCACCCCCGCCCGGGCGTAGGCCGGCCGCGGCGCGGCTCCCTTGGTCACCGCACGCCCGCCAGGGGCTCGTCCTGGTGGTCCTCCAGGATGAACTTGTGGCTGGCCACGTCATAGGGCACGGGCACGGGATACCGCCCGTCGAAGCAGGCGAAGCAGAAGCGGTCACGCGGCAGCTCGAGCGCGTCAAGGACTCCGCCGATCGAGAGGTAGGCCAGTGAATCGGCGCCGACGTAGTCGCGGATCTCGTCCGGCGTGTGGGTCGCCGCGATCAGCTCGGTCTCGATCTGCGTGTCGATGCCGTAGAAGCAGGGGTTGAAGATGGGCGGCGCGCTGATCCGCAGGTGGACCTCCCGGGCGCCCGCCCGGCGCAGCAGGCTGACGATCTGCTTGGTCGTCGTGCCGCGCACGATCGAATCGTCGACGACGACCAGGCGCCGGTCGCGGATCTGCTCGCGCAGCGGGCTCAGCTTGACGGTCACGCCGCGCTGGCGCAGGGCCTGGCTGGGCTGGATGAAGGTCCGGCCGGCGTACCGGTTCTTGATCATCCCCTCGCGGTACGGCAGGCCGCTCGCCTCGGCGTAGCCGGCGGCGGCGGGCGCGCCCGTCTCCGGCACGGGCATGACGATGTCGGCGTCGGCCGGCGCCTCCCGCGCCAGGGCCTCGCCCATGCGCCGGCGGGCCTCGTACAGGTTGCGGCCGAGCATGTACGAGTCGGGTCGCGCGAAGTAGATGAGCTCGAAGACGCAGAGGTGCTCGTGCCCTTCGGCGAAGCGCACCGAGCGGGGCCCGTCAGGCTCGCCCAGGACGACCATCTCGCCCGCTTCGACGTCGCGCACGTAGTCGGCGCCCAGGATGTCAAGGGCCGCCGTCTCCGAGGCCAGGACCCAGCCATCCTCCGGCAGGCGGCCCAGGACGAGCGGGCGGAAGCCGTGCGGATCGCGCACGCCGACGAGCCGCTGCTCGTCCATGACCACGAGCGCATACGCCCCCTCGGTTCGCGGCAGGACCCGCAACAGGGCTTCCACGAGGTCGCCCGCGGGCTCCTCGGCGAGCATCGCGGTGAGGACCTCCGTGTCGGTCGTCGCCATCAGCCGGTTGCGCCCGCCGGGCAGGTCGGCCAGCAGCTGGCGCGTGTTGACCAGGTTGCCGTTGTGGCTCACGGCGACCGGCCGGTGGGGCCCGATGCGGAACGTCGGCTGGCTGTTCTCCCAGCTCGTCGAACCCGTCGTCGAATACCGGCAATGGGCGCTTGCGAGGTGCCCCCGAAGCGAGGGCAGCCGGCGCTCGTCGAGCACCTGGGCGACCAGGCCCAGGTCCTTGTAGACCATCACGTTATGGCCGTCGCTGACCGCCACGCCGGCCGACTCCTGGCCGCGATGCTGGAGCGCGAACAGGCCGAGGGCGGCCAGGGGGGCCGCCTCGCGGCCCGGGCTGAAGACGCCGAGGACGCCGCACATCGTCAGGCCGCCTCGCCGAGCGCCCGCGGCAGGCCTGCCGCCCAGGCATGCTGGAGCGCGCCGACCGGCACGTCGACATCGTCGGCCACGCCCGCGCCGCGCTCCTCGGCCGCCCCGGTGGCGGCGAGGCCGATCAGGCGGATGCGAAGCCGGTCCCCGCCGACGCGGCCCATGCGCTCGAGCGGCACACCCCGGCCGGCGGCGAGATCGGCCAGGCGCTCCCAGGCCTTCGGCGTCGTCGAGACGACGGCCCGGCTGGGCGCCTCGCCGAACAGCTCCAGGGCCGGCGTGGAGCCGACGGCGAGATCCAGCTGTGCCCCCAGGCCCGACCAGATGCAGCCTTCCGCCAGCGCCACCGCGAGGCCGCCGCCGGATACGTCCTGGGCCGATGCGAGCAGACCCTGCGCCGCCGCCTCGATGAGCACCGCCTGCAGGTCCCGCTCGCGGGCGAGGTCGAGGCCGGGCGGCCGGTCGTCCAGGCTCGCGCCGGCGAGCCCCGCGTACACCGATCCGGCCAGGCCGGGGGTCGTGCTGCCGAGCAGGCCGATGACGTCGCCGGCCGACCGGAAGACCGGCCCCACCCGTCGGTCGATGTCCTCCAGCAGGCCCACCACGCCGATCTGGGCCGTCGGCGCGATGGCCCCACGCGCCGATTCGTTGTAGAAGCTGACGTTGCCACCGGTGACCGGCATCTCGAGCGCCCGGCAGGCGTCGGCCACGCCGCGGATGGCCTCGGTGAAGGCCCAGAAGGCCTCCGGGCGACCCGGATCGCCGTAGTTCAGGCAGTCGGTCACCCCGAGCGGCCGGGCCCCGGTGACCGCCACGTTGCGGGTGCACTCGGCGACCGCCATGGCGGCGCCCAGGTACGGGTCCAGGGCCGCCACCGCGGCACAGGCGTCGGTCGCCATCACCAGCCCCCAGGGGGTGCCCCGCACGCGCAGCACGGCCGCGCCATGTTCACCGGCCTCGACCGTGTCGGCGCCCACGGTCTCGTCGTACTGCGTCGTGACCCAGGCCCGGCTGCACAGGTTGGGGTGGCCCAGCAGCGCCAGCAGGACCGCCCCCGGGTCCATGCCGCGCTCCGGCAGGCCCGGCTCACTCTCGATGAGTTCCTGCCGCACGCCGGGAGCCGGCGCGCCCCGTTCGTGCACCGGGGGCCGCGTCTCGCGCTGGTAGACGATGGCGTCACTCGTCAGGGCGGCGGCCGGGATGCGCGCCAGCTCCGCGGCGCCCGCCGCCGGCCGGCCCGACCCGTCGAGCCCGCCGGCCACGACGCGGATCGCACCGTCGTCGGTGACCCGGCCGATGACCGTGGCGGTGATGCCCCAGCGTCGGCAGACGGCCGCCACCTCCGCCACGCGGGCCGGACGGACGATGGCTAGCATGCGCTCCTGGCTCTCGCTGATCATGACCTCGGCCGGCGTCATGCCCGTCTCGCGGCGCGGGATCGCATCGAGGTCCACCACGATGCCGGTGCCCGCGCGGTCGGCCGTCTCCGACACGGCGCACGTGATGCCGGCCGCGCCCAGGTCCTGGAGCCCGTCCACCAGCCCCGCGGCGATCAGCTCGAGGCTCGCCTCGATGAGCAGCTTCTCGGCGAACGGGTCGCCCACCTGCACCGTGGGACGCTTCGCCGCGCTCGTCTCGTCGAACGTGGCACTGGCCAGGACGCTCGCCCCGCCGATACCGTCGCGTCCGGTGGCCGACCCGAAGAGCACGACCGCGTTGCCCGGGCCGGGCGCCGCGGCGCGCGTCAGGTGACGCTCCTCCAGCAACCCCACGGCCATCACGTTGACCAGCGGGTTGTCACGGTAGCTGGGGTCGAAGACGAGCTCGCCGCCGACGGTCGGCACGCCGACGCAGTTGCCGTAGCCGCCCACCCCGCGCACCACGCCGCGCACGAGATGTCGCGTCTGCTCGTCATCCGGAGCGCCGAACTTCAGGGCGTCGAGCACCGCGATGGGGCGGGCCCCCATGGTGCAGATATCGCGCAGGATGCCCCCCACGCCGGTCGCCGCCCCCTGGTATGGCTCGACGGCGCTCGGGTGGTTGTGCGACTCGAGCTTGAAGGCCACCGCGAGGCCATCGCCGATGCTGATGACGCCGGCGTTCTCGCCCTGCCCGGCCACCACGCCGCGACCGGCACCGGGCAGGCGGCGGAGCCACGGGCGCGAGCTCTTGTACGAACAGTGCTCGCTCCACATGACGCTGAACATGGCCAGTTCCAGGTCGTTCGGGGCGCGGCCCAGGCGGGCCCCGATGGCGGCCAGCTCGTCGTCCGTCAGGCCCAGGAGCCTGTGGAGTGGGATCGGAGGCGGGGCGGCCACGGCAGCCTGGACGGCGGTCATGCGGCGGCGCTGGCCAGGCCGCTGCCGACGAGCGACCGCATGAGCAGGAGCCCGTCGGCCGATCCCAGCAACGGCTCGGCGGCCCGTTCGGGGTGGGGCATCAGGCCGCACACCGTGCCGCGCGCGTCGATGACGCCGGCGATGTCGCGCGCCGAGCCGTTGGGGTTGCCCTCGGGCGCCGCGTAGCGGAAGACGACACCCCGCCGTGCCTCGAGCGCGTCGAGCTGGTCCTCGGGCAGGAAGAAGTTGCCTTCGCCGTGGGCCACGGGGAGGCGGAGGGTCATGCCCGGCGGGACGGCCCGGGTGAAGGGCGTGTCGGTCCGCTCGACGGTGAGACGGACCCAGCGATGCTCGAAGCGCAGGGAGGCGTTACGCAGCAGCGCCCCCGGCACCAGGCCGGCCTCCGCCAGCACCTGGAAGCCGTTGCAGATGCCCAGCACGAGCCCGCCCCGCGCGGCGTGGTCACGCACGGCGCTCATGACCGGGCTGAAGCGGGCCAGGACACCGGCCCGCAGGTAATCGCCATAGGCAAAGCCGCCCGGGAGGATGACGACCTGGGCGCCGTGCAGGTCGGGCTCCTCGTGCCACAGGGCGACGGGCTCCCCGCCGGCCAGCTCGACGGCATGGAGGGCATCGCGGTCACAGTTGCTGCCGGGGAAGACGACCACTCCGACCCTCACGCGACCGGCTCCTCCAGGGGCTCGACGCGCCAGGCCTCGATCAGCGGGTTGGCGAACAGCTCCGCAGCCAGGCGGTCCACGATCGACCGCGCCGACCCCCCGTCCGCCGCGTCGACCGCCAGCTCGATGCGCCGGCCGACACGCACGTCGTGGACCTCCGTCGCCTGGAGGTGCGGCAGCGAACCCTCGACCGCCCGTCCCTGGGGGTCGAGGATCCCCGCCCGGGGCATCACCGCCACGACGAAGCGGAACGTCGTCACGCGATGACGTCCTGCGCGAGGTAGCGCTCGAAGCTCGAGCCGGTGAGGCGCTCGAACGCCTCGACGTAGCGGGTCCGGGTGCCGGTCACGACGTCGGCGGGCAGCTCCGGACCAGGCGGCGTCTTGTCCCAGGCCAGCGTCTCCAGGTAGTCGCGCACGAACTGCTTGTCGAACGACGCCTGGGCCCGGCCCGGCTCGTACGCCGCCGCGTCCCAGAAGCGACTGGAGTCGGGCGTCATGACCTCGTCGATGAGGAGCAGCTCGCCGCTGAGCTCGTCGAGGCCGAATTCGAACTTGGTGTCGGCCAGGATGATGCCGACCGGCTCGGCGTGCGCCGCCCCGAAGCTGTAGAGCGCCCGGGCGGTCTCGCTCACGCGCTCGGTCAGCTCGGGGCCGATGAGCTCGGCCATGCGGGCCAGGCTGATGTTCTCGTCGTGGCCCTCCTCCGCCTTGGTGGACGGCGTGAAGAGCGGCTCGGGCAGACGGTCGCTCTCGCGCAGCCCGGCCGGCAGGGGGATGCCGCAGACCGTGCCCGCCCGCTGGTAGTCCTTCCAGCCGCTGCCGGAGAGGTAGCCGCGCACGATGCACTCCACCGGCAGGACGCGCGCCCGCCGGCAGATCATGGAGCGGCCCCGCAGCTCGGCCGCGGCGTCGGCGAACTCCGGGGGCAGCGTGCCGACGTCGGTCCCCAGGACGTGGTTGGCGACCAGGCCGTCGGTCGCGGCGAACCAGAAGCGCGACAGGCCGGTCAGCACGCGCCCCTTGTCGGGGATGGGCGTGGGCAGGACGACGTCGAAGGCACTGATGCGGTCGCTGGCCACGAGGAGCAGGCGCCGGTCGTCGACGCTGTAGATGTCGCGCACCTTGCCGGCGCGGACGAACGATTCAGCGAGCACCATGGGTCACCTCCGGGACGGGCAGCAGGACATCAAGGCGCGCCAGCACCTCCGGCACGTGGCGCAGGTGGGCCTCCTCGTCGAAACAGGCGGCCAGGGCCGCCTCGCTCAGCACGTCGGTGACCGCCGGATCGCCGGCCAGCAGGGCCGCCAGCGAGCGGTCCTCGTCGGCCGCCCGCAGGGCATGGCGCTGGACGATCTCATAGGCGACCTCGCGGCTGAGGCCGCCCTCCTCCACCAGGGTCACCAGGACGCGGCCGCTGGCGTGCAGCCCGTGGCCGCGAGCCAGGTTCTGGCGCATGCGCTCGGGCCGCACCACGAGGTCGCGCACCAGCCCGGTGAAGCGCACCAGCATGTAATCCAGCAGGCAGGTCGCGTCGGGCAGGGCGACCCGCTCGACCGAGCTGTGGCTGATGTCCCGCTCGTGCCACAGGGCCTCGTCCTCCAGGCCGGCATGGGCGTAGCCGCGGAGGAGGCGGGCCATGCCCACCAGCCGCTCGGAGAGGATGGGGTTGCGCTTGTGGGGCATCGCGCTCGAGCCCTTCTGGCCGACCCGGAACGGCTCCATGACCTCGCCGATCTCGGTGTGCTGGAGGTTGCGCACCTCGGTGGCGAAGCGCTCCAGCGACCCGCCCGTGACGGCCAGCGTGGTGAGGAACGCGGCGTGGCGGTCACGGGCCACGATCTGGGTGCTGACCGGCTCGGGCGTCAGCCCCAGCTCGGCCAGGACCTCCGTCTCAACGGCCGGCTCGAGGTGGCTGTACGTGCCGACCGGACCGCTGATCTTGCCCACAGCCAGGCCCGCGCTGGCCGCCCGCAGGCGCTCGCGGTCGCGATCGAGCTCGAAGGCCCAGCCCGCGAGCTTGAGGCCGAAGGTCGTCGGCTCGGCGTGCACGCCGTGGGTGCGACCCATCATCAGCGTCGCGCCGTGCTCGCGGGCCCGCGTGGCGACGGTCGTCACGGCCGCGTCCAGGTCGGCCAGCAGCCGCTCGCTGGCCGCGCGCAGCTGGAGCGCCAGAGCCGTGTCCACCACGTCGCTGCTGGTCAGGCCCAGGTGCAGGTAGCGGCCGGCCGGACCGACCGACTCCGCGACCTGGCTGACGAAGGCGATGACGTCGTGGTCGGTGGTCCGCTCGATCTCCTCGATGCGTGCCACGTCGACCCGCGCGGAGGCCTCGAGCGCGGCGAGTGCGTCTCCGGGGATGAGGCCGCGGCGGGCCTGGGCCCGCGCGACCGCCAGTTCGACCAGCAGCATCGCCTCGAAGCGAGCGTGGTCGGTCCACAGCGCGCCCATCTCGGGCAGGGTGTAGCGCGGGATCATCCGCCGACCCCGGCCCCGACCCGCCCGATGTCACGCCGCAGGTGGGCCTCGGCGAAGGCCACGTGCCCGGCCGCCCCGTACGCGGCATCGGCCGCCGCGGCCAGGTCACACCCCATGCCGACGACGGTGACGACACGCCCCCCGGCGCTACGCAGGCCTTCGGCGACGCGATCGACGCCGGCGGTGAAGACCAGGCCGCCCGCGGCGCGCGCCTCGGCGAGCCCGGTGATAGGGTCACCGCGCCGCGGTCGTTCCGGGTAGCCCGCCGCCGCCAGCACGACCGCCACGGCCGCCTCGGGGAGGGCCGGCAGGACGGCGCGCGAAGGCAGGCCGAACCGGCCGGCCGCGGTCGCCAGCCGTCCGTCCGCGGCTGCGGCGAGGAGCGGCGCGAGCGGCACCGCCAGTCGCGGCAGGACCGCCTGCGCCTCCGGATCACCCAGGCGCACGTTGAACTCGAGCAGCCGCGGCCCGCCCGGGGTGAGCATCAGGCCGGCATACAGCACGCCGCGGAACAGGATCCCGCGACGGGCCGCCTCGGCCAGGACGGGGGCGTGGATGGTCGCCAGGATGCCCTCGACGCCCACCTCGTCCACGTCCGGCAGGGGCGAGTAGGCGCCCATGCCGCCCGTGTTGGGACCGCCGTCGCCATCGTCCAGCCGCTTGTGATCGCGCGCCGCGGGCAGCGCCAGCACGGCCGTCTCGTCGCACAGGGCCATGACGCTGGCTTCCGCGCCGACCAGGCGCTCCTCGACCACGACGCGCGAACCGGCGGCGCCGAAGCGGCCCCCTTCGAGCGCCTCGCGGAGGGCCGCCGCAACGGTCGCCTCGTCGCCGCAGATCGTGACGCCCTTGCCCGCCGCGAGGCCGTCGGCCTTGACCACGACCTGCCAGTCCAGGCCGGCGGCGAAGGCGAGGGCGGGCGCGACCTGCTCGAAGGAGGCCCCGGCGGCCATCGGCACGCCCGCCGCCGTGGCCACCGCCCGGGTCACGCTCTTGCTCGCCTCCAGGCGCGCGCCCGCCGCACCCGGTCCGAGGGCCGTGAAGCCGGCGGCCTGGAGCGCGTCGGCCACGCCGGCCACCAGCGGCGCTTCCGGGCCGCTCACGACCAGATCCGGGCGCAGCTCGTGGGCGAGGTGGACGACCGCCCCCACGTCACCCGTATCGAGACCGGGCACCAGGCCCAGGCCGTCCGTGGGGGCGTCGAGCATGCCCGGGTTGCCGGGCGCCACGATGACCCGCTCGACACCCGGTTCGCCTGCCAGCCGCCAGGCGAGCGCGTGCTCGCGCGCGCCGCTGCCCAGGACGAGGATCCGGTGGGGCGAGGTGCTCGTCACGCGGCCACCGCCGGGCGCGAGCCGCGCTCGATCGTCTGCGTCCGCTCGGGCCCCACGCTGACGAGGGTGATCGGCGCCCCGGCGCGCCGCTCGAGGTGCTCCACGAAGGCCACCGCGGCGCGCGGCAGGTCGGCCATCGAGCTCGCCTGGGAGAGATCGGCGGTCCAGCCGGGGAAGGCCTCGAAGACCGGTTCGGCCCGCTCCAGCTCGGCGACCGTGAGCGGCCAGCGGTCGACCAGGCGGCCATCCACGCGGTAGCCCACGGCCATCCGCACCTCGGGCAGGCCGGAGAGGATGTCGAGCTTGTTGAGCATGATCTCGCTCACCGTGTTGACCGCCACGGCGTGCCGCATCGGCACGGCGTCGAACCAGCCGCAGCGCCGCGGGCGGCCCGTCGTCGTGCCGAACTCGTGGCCGCGCTGCCGCAGGTGTTCACCGGTCCCGTCGCGCAGCTCGGTGGGGAAGGGGCCTGCGCCGACGCGGGTCACGTATGCCTTCATGACGCCGACCACGCGATCGATCTGGCGCGGCCCGATGCCGCTCCCGGTGGAGGCCCCGCCGGCCACCGGGTTCGAGCTGGTCACGTACGGGTAGGTGCCCTGGTCCAGGTCGAGCAAGGCACCCTGGGCGCCTTCCAGGAGCACACGCTGGCCGGCCGCGAGCGCGGCGTGCAGGAGGGCGGTCGTCTCGGTCAGGAACGGCGCCAGCCGCTCGCCCCAGCCCGTGGCAAGCGCCACCAGCGGCTCGATCTCGAAGCCGGCCTGTCCGAACTGGCCCCGCAGGATGGCGTTGGCCAGCGGCACGCTGCGCTCCAGGCGGCTGCGCACGAGGGCCGCGTCGGCGAGGTCGCCCATGCGCAGTCCGACACGGAGGGCCCGGTCCGCGTACGCCGGGCCGATGCCGCGGTTCGTCGTGCCCAGCTGGCCGCCGACGCGATCGCCTTCCAGGGCCGCGTCAAGGGCCAGGTGGTGGGGCAGGATGACGTGGGCCGCGGTGCTGACGCGCAGCCGCCCGACGTCCACGCCGCGGGCCGTCAGGGCGTCCATCTCCTCGATGAGGCGGGCCGGGTTCACCACGACGCCATTGCCGATGACCGGGGTGATGCGCGGATCGAACACGCCGCTCGGGACGAGGTGCAGCTTGAAGACCTCGTCGCCCAGGACGATGGTGTGGCCCGCGTTGTCGCCACCCTGGTAGCGCACCACGTACGAGACGCCGGCTGCGAGCAGGTCGGTCGCCTTGCCCTTGCCCTCATCGCCCCACTGGAGGCCGACCACGACCGTCGCGGGCATCAGCGAGCCCCCCGCCGGGGGCCGGGCGCGGACATGAAAAAGCCCCGCGGCCGCGGCCCCGGGACCTGGATAGACTGCCCCCCTCCTCGGCCCGTCGCGACGTTGCGACGGGACCCACGGGCGAAGGTGCGGACGGACCTCACGGGGTCCGCGCTGCCCCTTCCTCGAGCAACGGCTCCTCCCTTGCGGGTGGCGGGCAAGCCCGCGTGGTTGGGTAAGGATGGATGATAGCAGGCCCGACCGACCCTCTCGGGCGGCTTGTCCCTGTCGGGCGGCTGCCGCGGCGGCGCCTGCGGGCCCGGGTGCAGCGGTGCACCGCACCTTCGGGACCCCTGGCCCGTACCTTCGACCGACCGGTCGCGGGCCCCCCGACCCCTACGCTACGGGCAACGGGATCGACCCGTCGCCGCGTCATATGGCGCGACCATCATCATCCGCGCGCCCGTTCGGACGCGCTCCGTGGTCCAAGGGGAATCGTTGCTGCGACTCCTGCGCGCCGTGGGCCTGCTGGCCCCGGTTGCCGTCGCCCTCAGCCTCGTCGTCCTGCCCTCCGTGCGTGACCAGGCGACCGTCGCCGTGAGCGACCCGCGGGCGATCGCACAGCTCATCGTCGCGGCCCTCACCGGTGCCGGCGTCATGGCCCTCTTCGTGGGCCTCTTCGTGGGCGGCTGGGCTGATCGCATGTCGCGGTCGGTGGACCGCATCGCCGCGGGTGACTATGGGGTGCGCCTGCGCGCCCACGGCAGCGGCGTCGAGGGTCGCCTGGCCCACTCCATCAACTCGATCGCCGAGCAGCTGTCGGAGAAGCACAGCGCCGCAACGGTCGACCGCCTGACGCTCGTGGCCAACCGCCAGACGATCCTGGCCGAGCTGTTCGACGAGGTCGAGCGCACCAACCGCTACGGGCGGCCGCTGTCGGTGGCCTTCGTCGACATCGACCACTTCAAGCAGGTCAACGACACGTACGGCCACCAGGTCGGCGACATCGTGCTGCGCGAGGTGGCCGGCATCCTGCACGAGAACATCCGGGCCACCGACCGCATCGGGCGGTACGGCGGCGAGGAGTTCATGCTCGTCCTGACCGAGACGGAGATCCAGGCCGCGGCCGGCCTTGCCGAGAAGCTGCGCATGATGGTCATGCGCCAGCGCATCCCCATCGAGGGCGGCCAGACGATCAACGTCACGATCTCCATCGGCCTGGCCGGCGGGACCGGCGACGTGGTCCGCTTCGACACCATCGTGCGCGACGCCGACGCCGCCATGTACAGCGCCAAGAGCCTCGGCCGCAACCAGTCGTACGTCTTCGCCGAGCCGGACGAGGACTCACGCATCCCGCGTGCGCCTATCAGCGCCGAGGGTCGGGCCGAGGCGACGGAGATCGGCCGGGCCGCCCGCACGGCCGCCGAGGAGTGGCTCCACGCGGCGGTCAGTCCCCTGCCCCACTACCGTGGCAAGCCATCGGACCTCATCGCCACGCTCGCCACGGCCATGGGTCGGGCGCTCGACCTGCCCGACGCGGAGGTCGACCGCATCCGCGCCGCGAGTCTCCTCCACGACGTGGGCAAGATGGCCATCCCGTCGGACATCCTGGAGAAGCCGGCCCCGCTCAACAGCCTCGAGTGGCAGAGCGTCATGCAGCATCCGCGGTTCGGGCAGCTCATCCTGGAGCAGGCCGGCTCGCTCCGCGACGCGGTGCCGATCATCCTGCACCACCACGAGCGCTTCGCCGGGCACGGCTACCCGTACGGCCTGCGCGGCCAGGACATCCCGCTCGGCGCACGCATCGTGTCGATCGCCGACGCGTACGACGCGATGATGCACGACCGCCCGTACAAGTCATCCATCGGCCATGACCGGGCCATCGCCGAGTTGCGGCGCTATGCGGGCAGCCAGTTCGACCCCGAGCTGGTGGACCTCTTCTGCGACCTGTACGCCGCCGGCGTCCCGGGCTGGGAGTTCGTGGGCACCAGCATCCAGCCGAGCGCCCTCCTGGATCTGAGCAGCGCGCGACGACGACGCCGGCGGGGGGACGCGGCCGCCAGCTGAGGCGCCCGCCGGCGGC
>Ga0209415_10016143_pt1 | contig 12038 bp, 6 predicted proteins | sample PeaSoiSIISIP2007_FD_187696 | JGI IMG/M metagenome (GOLD analysis project Ga0209415, IMG submission 187696) | Peat soil microbial communities from Weissenstadt, Germany - SII-SIP-2007 (SPAdes) (version 2) | ecosystem: Environmental > Terrestrial > Soil > Wetlands > Peat | place: Germany... | reverse complement strand
GAACATCACCGGTGAAACAATGCAACTCGCCCACCCGGCCACACGAAGTGCGGCTCATACGAAACTATTCGGTGCTGGCGTTCTGTTGTCGCGCGCCCCCGAGCGGCACCTATGGCACCCCTGAAGCTCGGTCGGGCGCGTCTTATGGGCTACCCGCCGGGAGGCAGATTGCCGAAGGGCCCAGCACGAACGGGTTCCCAGGAGGTCGCAAGAGGTCTGACTTGCCCGACCCGCCTCACCTTCTCCGGGATCAGCCGGGCAAGATGCGGGCATTCGATTCCGACGTTGGCCGATACCGAAGACCCTCGAACCTCTCCGGGCTCTCGGAACTAACCCTGAGGTCGTCTCGAGTCCTTTCCTGGCGCGCTAGATCGAGACTCCGGTCCACGGAGCCAACGGCGCAGACGAAATCGGACGCTACCGGTCGCAGTCACTCGATCCTCATGCGACGCGGACGCCATTGATGCGACCGCGACCACCAAGGGAGACATGGCCTTCTGCTGCTTTCAAGTGGTGACCAGGAGAACCGCCACGAAGAGGAGGTAGGCCACGATGATCAGCGAACCGGACCACCGACGAAGTCCCTGGCCGACGTAGGAAATTACCAATGTCAAGGCGGTGAGCCCGACGTACCATCCAGCGATGAGGAGCCCAGACGACGACGGCTTGGCCAACCCGATCACCGTGGCCGGGATGAGCAAGCCGGCGGCCACGTTGATCGCGTTGGAGTTGAGGGCGGTGCTGAGCGCGGCCGCCCCCCTGCCCCTCCGGGCCAGGTAGACCGCGGCGACGGCGTTCGGCAGGCTGGTGACGGCGGCCAACACGAGGCCGCCGACCACGATCGCGGCAACCCCATAGTGCATCCCTAACGTTGAAGCCCCCTGCTCCATGGCGACACTTGCCACCACGACGATCGCGAGCGCACCTGCTCCGACGAGCGCATCGTTAGTCGTGCCCCGCTGAGGGTGGATGGCCACCTCAAGTTCGTCCTCCTCCTCGACGATGGCCGCGGTGAGCCAGATCGTCCACCGATGCGGGAGGCGGAGCCGCCCGAGCACGGCGCGATGGGCGCCCAGGGTGACGACGTAGGCAGTCAGCACCACGGCCACCAACGCGAGCCCGCGGCCGGGAGTCACGGCGCCGGAAACCGCCAAGAGACAGGCGAGCGCGACGACGATGGCGACGGTGCCGCCGAGCAGCACGACCTTTCGGTGCAGGCCGATCCCTCCAGCTACCACCGCCCCCAAACCAAGCAACGCTGCCAGATTGAAGACGTTCGAACCGATCACCACGCCAGCTCCGACGGCCTGCTGACGGTGCACGAGGGCGGTGACCGCGGCGGTGATCTCGGGGGCGTCAGCGGCCAGGGCGGCGACCACGCCGAGCAGCGCCTCTGAGAGCCCCAACCGCTCGCCAACGCGTTCGAGGCGGGACACGAGCACCCAGCTCGTCGCCAGGCTCACGACAGCGCCCAATGCGAAGGCGAAGATGGATGGTCCCACCACCCCCGACACTCAAGGCACCCTGGTAAGGGTCTGCGGGCGGTGCGGATGAGGCTCCAGGCCGGCGCGGACTAGGTGGGCACCCTGGCGGTGCACGTCTGCTCCTTTGCGCGAAGGGGCACTGCGCCGTCCAGGCTTCCCGGCTCTCCACCGACCACGCTAGATCTTTGCGACGAGACGTCCACCGAGCTTCCTTGGAATCTCCTCCGGATGCCGTAGGTCACACGCGATGAGGGTCGCCTGCCGGGCTGTGGTGGACGCCACGCGCTGGACTGGCCAGCACGCGGCGCGCCAAAGCGACCGGCAGCCGGATCAGCGCTCGAGCACGACAACCACTCCAGACGTCCTCGCGTAGACGAGACCTCGACACCTCACCTCCGTAGTCTATGCAATCATTAGCATATGCACGTACCTCCATCGGCCACTGAAGTCGGCCACGACACGATGGTCGACGCCGTGCTGAGTGCCAGTCGTGTGCTGGTGGCCATCGCGGCGCGCTCGTTGGCCGATGCCGGCGAAGAGGTCACCCTCACCCAGTACCGGTCGCTCGTAGTCCTCGCATCGCGGGGGCCACAGACTGTTGCCGCGCTGGCGGAGGCCGTCGCAGTCACCGCGCCGACTGCCTCACGTCTCTGCGACCGACTGGTCAGGAAGGGGCTGGTCCGGCGCCGGCCGGATCGCCACGACCGGCGTCAGGTGCGCGTCGGACTGACTGACACAGGCCAGCAGCTCATCGACACGGTGACTCAACGTCGTCGCCAGGAGATTGCCGGCCTGCTCGCGTCGATCCCACCCAAGACCCAGCAGTCGGTCGTGGCCGCGCTGCAGCAGCTCGCCGACACTGCCGGTGAGGTGCCCGAGCAGGACTGGAGCGCGGGTTGGGACCTCTGACCGAGGCGAGCGTGGCTTCTCGACCGAGCCCGGCCGTTCGAGCCCGGGCCGCCTCTGCCGGTGCGGCACGTTGGGTCGCCTCGACCTCGTACCTGAAGAAGTGGATCGTGCTCGGCGTCGTCATCGGTGCGGTCGCCGGGTGCGGCGCGATCGTCTTCTACGAGGCCTTGGTCGGCTGTACGCACCTGTTCTTAGGAGTGCTCGCCGGCTATCGGGTACCCACCCCGAAAGGAGAGGGCGGTCTCGCCGGCTCCGGATCGCCGACGCGTCCATGGTCCCTCCCGCTCGTCGCCGGGCTCGGGGCACTCCTCGGAGCGGTCCTCGTCTACCGAGTCGCCCCCGAGGCCGAGGGGCACGGCACCGACGCGGCGATCTCCGCGGTGCACCACAACCCCCGTGGGGTCCGGTTCCGAGCAGTCGTCGTAAAGATCGTGGCGTCGGCGCTCACGATCGGCTCGGGTGGCTCGGGCGGACGCGAAGGACCGACCGGACAGATCAGCGCCGGCTTCGGGTCACTGCTCGCCCGGACACTCGATCTCGAAGTCGCCGACGGACGGGTGGCGGTGGCCACAGGGATCGGATCAGGGATCGGGGCCATCTTCGGTGCTCCGCTCGGCGGTGCGGTGCTGGCGGCTGAGATCCTCTACCGAGACGACTTCGAGCCGGCAGCGCTGCTGCCGTGCTTCATCGCGTCGTCCGTCAGCTACGTGGTGTTCGGCGCCGCCGTCGGGTTCTCACCGCTGTTCGGCTACGTCGACAGCTACCACTTCAGCGATCCGGCCCAACTCGGGTGGTTCGCGCTCCTCGGCGTGCTCGGCGGGCTGGTCGGGCTCCTCTACGCCAAGGGCTTCTACGGGTTGGCGGGGCTCTTCGGTCGATCGCCTCTGCCCAGGTGGGCCAACCCAGCGATCGGCGGTCTGCTGGTTGGGGCGATCGGTATTGCCGTCCCCGAGGTGCTCGGCACTGGGTACGGCTGGGTGCAGAAGGGTCTTGGACCCGAGCTGTTGTCGATCCCACTGTGGATCGTCCTCGTCGTGCCCTTCGCCCGGATCCTGGCAACCGGCCTCTCCATCGGCTCGGGCGGATCCGGGGGGATCTTCGGTCCGGGCATGGTCATCGGGGCCTTCCTCGGGGCAGCGCTCTGGCGCCTCTTCGAGCCCGTGGTGCCCTCCATGGGCCACGACCCTGCGCCCTACGTGATCGTCGGCATGATGTGCTGCTTCGGCAGCATCTCGCGCGCGCCGCTCGCGATCATGCTCATGGTGGCCGAGATGACCGGGAGCCTCTCCATCCTCGCACCGGCGATGATCGCCGTCGGGTTGGCGTGGCTGATCGTGCGCCGCAACGACGACACGATCTATCGAAGCCAGCTGAAGAGCCGGGCTGACGCTCCAGCCGAGCGGGTGCTGGCCGGTCTTCCCCTCCTCGCCGCGATCCCGACTCGTCGTGCGATGGCCGAGCCCCGATTGGTTGTGTCCGCCGGACTCGCAGTCGACGAAGCCAACCGGGCGATGGCACGCGTCGGCGTCAGCGGTGCACCGGTGGTCGACGAGGCTGAACGCTTTGTGGGCACGATCGGGCGATCGGGGCTCGCCCGGCGAGACGAGCACACCCGACTAGTGGGCGACTTCGTCGACGCCGGTGCACCGGCAGTGTCCGCCTCAAGCCGGCTCGGCGTGGCGTTGGAGGCTCTCACGACTGCGCCGCTGGCGTGGGTCCCGGTGCTCGACGACGACCGGAGGGTCGTCGGAACGCTGTCGATCTCGGATCTCGTTCGCGCCTACCGCCAGGAGCTGATCACAAGCGCCGAGCGGGTGAGCGACCTCGGTTCACGAACCGGAGCTCTAGAGGTAACGATCACTGCCGGTTCGCCAGCCGCCGGTCAGCCGCTCCGCGACGCCCGGCTGCCCAAGGGCGCCCTCGTCACCTCGATTTCTCGGGGTAGGGACGTCTTCGTGCCCTCGGCGGACACGGTGATTCTCGTCGGTGACCGCCTTTCGATCCTCGGCCAGCGGACGGGGATCGAGAGGTTCGGCGAGATCACTCCACTCAGTTCGGAGTCGTCTTGATGCGGGGGAAACGAGAGGCTCGAGAATGCTCCTTTCGCGTAGTGCACCCCGAGTCATGCGCTTGAGGTGCCACATACCACCCGAAGCACGGCGGCCGCGGGGTGATGCCCACAATGTTCCACCAAATGGGCGGCAGGGTCATCCCTGACCGCCGAGTTGCGGCGCGTACCGAAGGACGGGCCGACCGCGGAGTCTCGAGTCAGCACGACGCGCCAGACTCGGCGTTCTAGTGTGCGACGAAGGATCCGTCGATTGGCATAGGTATCTCCGCGTGCAACCGTGTCTTGCGGTGCACCGAGTTTGGCCACCATGCCCGGCGCCCAAGCAGGTTCGGCCATTGTCGGATCAATCTACCGCCCGACGGCGCAGCGGTTCTCGATTGCGCGGCTGGGTTAGCGGTTCAGGGCGCGGCATTTTTCGGGTCGGCCGGCTGATCGGACTCCCCAAGGAGAGGCTGACTGGCTCCCCGTCATGGAGGACCTGGAGCGGTTCGCCGTCGAACAGCGAGTAGGTCATGGTGTCCGGTGTGACCTCGATGCGCAACCGTCGATGTTTCACCGACAATGCGACTGCTAGCCGCGTGATGCCCGCAGGCAGGCGGGGCGCAAAGGCAATGCTGCCGTGTGGTTCGCGTATGCCGGCGAGCCCCGCGACGAGCGCGATCCAGGTCCCGGCAAGAGCACCGACGTGCAGGCCGTCGCGGGTGTTGTGCTCGAGGTCGTCGAGATCCATGAGGGCGGCCTCGGCCAGGTAATCGTACGCCAGGCCGAGGTGCCCGACTTCGGCGGCGATCACCGCCTGGGTGCAGGCCGACAGCGACGAGTCACGCACGGTGAGGGCCTCGTAGTAGGCGAAGTTGCGGGCCTTCTCCTCATCGGTAAACGCGTCGCCGCGAAGATGCATGGCGAGCACGAGGTCCGCCTGCTTGACCACCTGCTTGCGGTAGAGGTCGAAGTAGGGGAAGTGCAACAGCAACGGGTACTGCTCGGCGGAGGTGGCGGCAAAGTCCCAGACCTCATGACTGGTGAAGCCCTCCGCCTGGGGATGGACGGCGAGCGAGTCGTCGTAGGGGACGAACATCGCCGTCGCCGCGTCCCGCCAGGCGGCCATCTCCTCTGCGTCGATGCCGAGCTGGCGAGCCCGGTCCTGATGTCGCTCGGCGGCATCGGCCGCCGAGGCGAGATTCTGCTGGGCCATGAGGTTTGTGTAGATGTTGTTGTCGGCCACCGCGGAGTACTCGTCGGGGCCGGTGACCCCGTCGATGCGGAATCGGCCCTGGGCGTCGTGGTGGCCAAGCGAGCGCCACAGGCGGGCCGTCTCGGCCAAGAGCTCGAGGCCCACTCCTCGCTCGAAGAGCTCGTCCCCGGTGGCCTCGACGTAGCGGACGACGGCGGCGGCGATGTCCGCTCCGATATGAAAGGCGGCGACCCCGGCCGGCCAGTAGCCCGAGCACTCGGCCCCGGTGATGGTCCGCCACGGGAAGACCGCGCCCTCGAGCCCGAGCTGGTGGGCACGTTCTCTGGCCATCGGCAAGGTGGCGTGGCGCCACCGGAGGGCATAGGCAACTGCCTCGGGGGCGGCATAGGTCAGCACGGGCAGGACGAAGGTCTCGGTGTCCCAGAAGGCATGGCCGTCATAGCCAGGCCCCGTCAGACCCTTGGCCGGGATGGCCCGCCCCTCGGCGCGTGCTCCCGCCTGGAGCACGTGGAACAGGGAGAAGCGCACCGCCTGCTGGATCTCGGGGTCACCGTCGACCTCGACGTCGGCGCGACCCCAGAAGTCGTCCAGATAGGCGCGTTGCTCGTCGACCAGGCCGTCCCAGCCCGTCTCGATCGCAGCCGTGAGGGCGGCGGCGACCTGGTCTCGCACCGCCGGCTCCGAACGCTCCGCGGACCAACCGAAGGCGACGAATTTGACGACGCGCAGCCGCTCGCCGGGCTCGAGGGCGGCAGTGACGGTCACCCGGCCGAGATCGGGGAAGCTCTCGGACGTCACCTGCTCGCCAGAGGGAGCCTCGACCCGGTGGTCCATGGCGGCGGCGACCCGCAGACCGCTGACGGCCGTGCGGTGCAACAGCGACGCCCCAGCATCTCTGCAAGCGTGGGACTCCGAGCGCAACGGCGCCGCGAGCACGGCCGACACCCGGGGGTCGCCGCCGAACGGCGGAAGGGCCTCATTGGCGACCAACTCGGACTGGACCACCACCCGCACTGGGGCGTCGAGCGCTTCCACCTCGTAGGAGATGGCGGCCACCGAGCGCTGGACGAGCGATACGAGGCGCGCCGAGCGCACCCGTACACGACGGCCGCCTGGCGACACCCATTCGACCTCGCGCTGCAGCAGGCCAGAGCGGAAGTCCAACGATCGTTCATGGGCGCACACCTCGCCGTAGCGGACGTCGAAGGGCTGGTCGTCGACGAGAAGGCGGATCAGCTTGGCGTTGGTGACGTTGATCACCGTCTGGCCAGCCTCGGGATAGCCATAGCCGGCTTCGGCGTAGGGCAGCGGGCGGGACTCGTAGACGCCGTTTAAGTACGAGCCAGGGAGGCCATACGGCTCACCCTCGTCGAGGTTCCCCCGCCAGCCGATGTGACCGTTCGAGAGCGCGAACAGCGACTCGCTCTGGGCGAGCACATCGAGGTGGAGCTCGGTCTCTCGAAGGCACCAGGGTTCGACCGGGTAGGCCGGATGCTGGATCATCGCTGCTCCAGCAGCTCGGCGAGATCGGACACGACGGCGTCGGCTCCGTGGGCACGAAGCGCGTGAGCCTGTCCCACCCGGTCGACGCCGACGACGTAACCGAATCCTCCTGCCCGCCCGGCCTCCACCCCCGACAGGGCATCCTCGAAGACCGCGGCCTCGTTTGGTTCGACGCCGACAGCGCGGGCAGCAGCGAGGAAGGTGTCCGGTGCTGGCTTTCCCGCCAGATGGTCCGCCTCGACGGTGAGACCGTCGATGCGTACATCGAACAGCTCGGCGATGGCGGCGGCCTCGAGCACAGCCGCGCAGTTGGCACTCGAGGACACCACGGCCCGATGCAGGCCCGCCGCGCGCACGGCCTGCACGTAGCGAACCGATCCCGGGTAGGCCTCGACTCCATCGTCTCGGATCTTCCGCAGGACGATCTCGTTTTTCGCGTTGCCGAGGCCGTTGACGGTCTCTGCTCCGGCCAAATCATCAGAAGCGCCGTCGGGTAGGTCAATGTGCCGTGATGCGAGGAACGAACGGGTCCCGTCGGCCCTCGTCTTACCGTCGACGTACGTGTCGTAGTCGGCCACCTTGTCGAACGCCACGAAAGGCTCACCGCTCCTGTCGGCCCGGGTCCTCAAGAAGGCGTCGAACATTTCCTTCCACGCAGCGGCATGGACCTTGGCCGTCTCGGTGAGGACACCGTCGAGGTCGAAAAGGCACGCCTGCACCCGCTCGGGCAGGCCCAGTCCACGCTCGGTGTTCATGGCCTCACCGCGTCCTCGCATGAGTTTGCGTCATCGATTTCTTGATGCGCGACAGTGGCAGTCCGGGTCGCTGCCGACACTACCGTTTGGCCGTCGAGGGCAGTGACCCTCCCCTGCTGACATCTTGCGCGGCGGGCGGGCGTGATCACCACATCGGTCCTAACCACCGCGCAGCCCGTCGGCCCGACGCCTTCCGGCTGCGACGTGTCGCGGATCGGTCCCCGTCGGTCGCCGCTGCCGCGCGGTGCCATCTGGCAAGGTGGGTGGGTGAACATCCTCGTCGTCAATGCTGGTTCGAGCAGTTTGAAGCTCCGAGTCCTGGACGACACCAACGCCGTTCTAACCCGGAAGGACCTGCCGAACCTGAGCCCGGAAGTTCTCGGCCCGCTGCTTGCTGAGGTCCTCACCGGGGAGCCAGCAATCGATGCTGTCGGGCACCGGGTCGTCCATGGTGGTTCGGCCTTCACGCGTCCCATCCTGCTCGATGAAGGGATCGATGAGGCGCTCCAGGCATTGGTCGATCTGGACCCACTGCACAATCCGCCCTGTCTGGCCGCTATTCGCGCACTGCAATCGGCGCGCCCCAAGTTGCCCCAGATCGCCTGCTTCGACACGAGCTTCCACATCGACATGCCGGCGAGAGCCAGCACGTACGCGCTCCCTCGGACGTGGCGAGAGCAGTGGGGCATCCGGCGCTACGGCTTCCACGGTCTCAGTCACGAGTGGGCGAGCCAGAAGGCAAGCGAGCTGCTCGGTCGGCCCAGGGAACAGCTCCGGTTGGTCACTGCCCACCTTGGCGCCGGCGCCTCACTCGCGGCGGTGGCCTTCGGGCACTCGGTCGACACGACCATGGGATTCACTCCGATGGAGGGTCTCGTGATGGCCATCCGGTCAGGCAGCGTCGACCCGGGTCTCGTCTTGTGGGTGCAACAGCGCAAGGGTCTCTCCGTCGCCGACGTCGAGAGGATCCTCGATAGCGAGTCGGGGCTCCTCGGACTCTCGGGCGAATCAGGCGACCTCCGCCGCGTGATCAACGCCGCGGATGCAGGGAACGAACAGGCGCGCCTTGCCTACGAAGTCTACGTCTACCGGATCCAGAGCAGCGTCGCCGCGATGGCTGCAGCGATGGAGGGATTCGACGGCTTGGTGTTCACGGGCGGAGCCGGCGAAGCGTCATCTCGACTCCGCGCGGATACGTGTTCGCGTCTCGGCTTCCTCGGAGTGCGACTCGACGATTCCAGAAACGAGGGGATACGCGGAGACGGTTCCGTGTCTCCCGATGGGGCCGCTCCGGCGGTACTCGTGGTCGAGGCCCGAGAGGACCTCGAGATCGCCCGTCACGTGCGCGCGCTACTTGGCTAGCAGCGCGTGCAGCGACTGCCGGGAGACGTCCGGCGAATTTGAAGCGACGACAAGAAAGCACGCGGCGCCTTCTCGTCAATGGCCGGCGCTTCCGACGTTGCTGTTCTGCACCGCGCGGCTGACGATGACGCCTCGTCGTGACGCGCGAGCAGCTCGGCGGTCTCGTCCCCACATGACCTGTCTGATGAGGACAGCGGAGGGGAGTTGTCTCCATTCACCGCTCCAACGCCATTGTCACAGGTTCCTTCGGCGCGGGAGGTGGACTTTTGGCCCTGGCGAGCAACCACGATGAGTGCGACCGTAGGGTGGTCTGTATCGACGGGCACCGAGGAAGGGTCACGTGAGCGCACACGAACCGCTCGATCTACCCACACCGGTGGTCGAGTGTGGCGCGTCGCAGTTCGCCCACACGCTCCTCGCCATCGGTCCACGAGGCGGTCACGGCCATCGTGCCCCCTCGCAGTGGGATAATACCGGTCGCCACCGCGAGTTCACCACAGCGAGAGAGCGCCATCGTCCATTGCGGCCGAAGTGGGCGCGTTGGTGACCACAGACCCCAGGCAGTCGTGGTCGGCTGCCCTATCGCGTACTCCCAGAAAGGGCTGCCCACCGCAACCGCGGACTCATCTTGAAGGCGCAGCCCAACCACGTGCGCCGTTTCGGAAGGGGAACCCTGTCCGGTGACGACGGATCCTCTCTCGCCCGACCTACTCCACAGGATCGACGCATACTGGCGCGCCGCCAACTACCTGTCGGTCGGACAGATCTATCTCTATGACAATCCGCTCCTGAGAACGCCGCTGGAGCTCGCGCACGTGAAGCCCCTCGTGGTCGGCCACTGGGGCACGACACCAGGCCAGAACTTCATCTACGTGCATCTCAACCGGGTCATCAAACGGTACGACCTCGACATGTTCTATATCGCCGGTCCCGGTCATGGCGGCCCGGCGCTGGTTGGCAATACCTACCTCGAAGGCAGCTACAGCGAGATCTACCCCGACATCAGCCAGGACGAAGCCGGCCTGAAACGGCTGTTCACGCAGTTCTCCTTTCCCGGGGGGATCTCGAGCCACGTCGCGCCGACGACGCCTGGGTCGATCCACGAGGGCGGCGAGCTCGGGTACTCGCTCAGCCACGCCTTCGGCGCCGCCTTCGATAACCCCGACCTCATTGTGGCCTGCGTCATCGGCGACGGCGAAGCGGAAACGGGTCCCTTGGCGACGGCGTGGCACTCCAACAAGTTCCTCAGCCCGATCACCGACGGCGCGGTGCTGCCGATCCTGCACTTGAACGGCTACAAGATCAGCAACCCGACTGTGCTCGCGCGCATCGATCACGAGGAGCTGGAGCAGTACCTGAGAGGATGTGGATGGACGCCACACTTCGTGGAAGGTGATGATCCCGGACAGATGCACCAGCTCATGGCCAGTGCTCTCGACGAGGCCATCACCGACATCCGCCGATTCCAGGCCGAAGCCCGCAACAGCGGCGAGGCGGCTCGGCCGCGCTGGCCGATGATCGTGCTCCGCTCCCCGAAGGGCTGGACCGGACCGAAGATCGTCGACGGCCTGCAGATCGAAGGCACGTTCCGATCCCACCAGGTGCCACTCCTGGTCGATGCCGATCATCCCGATCACGTCGAGCTGCTCGAGAGCTGGATGAAGAGCTACAAGCCGGAGGAGCTCTTCGACGAGGACGGCCGGCTGATCGCCGAGCTGGCCGAACTCGCGCCAACAGGCGACCGGCGGATGGGCGCGAATCCCCACGCGAACGGCGGCACGTTGCTGCGTGACCTGCGGATGCCGGACTTCTGCGATCACGCGCTCGACGTGCCCTCCCCCGGTGCGGTGAACGGCAAGGACACGCTCGTGCTCGGCGAGTTCCTCCGCGACGTGGTCACGCTCAACGACGGCCAACGGCACTTCCGGATCTTCGGGCCCGACGAGACGCTGTCGAATCTCCTCGGCGCCGTCTTTGAGACGACCAACCGTCAGTGGGAGGCCCGAGAGGAGGAGAACGACGAGTTCCTCGCGCCCGAGGGACGCGTGCTCGATTCGATGCTCTCCGAGCACCAGTGCGAGGGCTGGCTCGAGGGCTACCTGCTCACCGGACGGCACGGGCTGTTCAACTGCTACGAGGCCTTCATCCACATCGTCGACTCGATGTTCAACCAGCACGCCAAGTGGTTGAAGGTCACCTCGCAGCTGCCGTGGCGCCGCGAGATCGCCTCACTGAACTACCTGCTCGCCTCGCATGTCTGGCAGCAGGATCACAACGGCTTCACCCATCAGGACCCGGGCTTCCTTGACCACGTGGTCAACAAGAAGGCCGACATCGTCCGCGTCTACCTTCCGCCGGACGCCAACTGCCTCCTCTCGGTCGTCGATCACTGCCTGCGCAGCCGCAACTACGTCAACGTGGTGGTGGCCGGAAAGCACGCCCTACCCCAATGGCTAACGATGGATGAGGCGGTGGTGCACTGCACCGAGGGGATCGGCATCTGGCAGTGGGCGAGCAACGATCAGGGCGCCGAGCCGGACGTCGTGATGGCCTGCTGCGGCGACACACCCACGCTCGAGATCCTGGCCGCCGTCTCGATACTCCGCGACTATTTGCCGGAGGTGCGGGTGAGGGTTGTCAACGTGGTCGACCTGATGAAGCTGCAGCCCAGCACCGAGCACCCGCACGGGCTGAGCGATGCGGACTACGACTCGATATTCACCAAGGACAAGCACATCATCTTCGGCTTCCACGGCTAC
>Ga0209415_10016141_pt1 | contig 12040 bp, 9 predicted proteins | sample PeaSoiSIISIP2007_FD_187696 | JGI IMG/M metagenome (GOLD analysis project Ga0209415, IMG submission 187696) | Peat soil microbial communities from Weissenstadt, Germany - SII-SIP-2007 (SPAdes) (version 2) | ecosystem: Environmental > Terrestrial > Soil > Wetlands > Peat | place: Germany... | reverse complement strand
ACCCGTAGCTCAGCTGGATAGAGCGCTGCCCTCCGAAGGCAGAGGCCGGGGGTTCGAATCTCTCCGGGTGCACCAATTTCTTTCCAATAAAATCAATGGGTTTTCTCCGGAAAGCCGGAGCTTGACCTAGGTGGCGTCATGCCTCTTGGAAGAGTGTGTCGGCGTCCTGCAGGACGTGATCGCCAAAGAACCGCTGCGTCTCATTCTATTTGATCGCCCCGGCACAGAAGTCAATAAACGCCCGAACTTTCGCCAGCGGATGGCGACGCGACGGGTGCACGGCATTGAGTGGAAAGGTTTCGTCCAGCCAATCGGGGAAGAGGTCGACCAATCGCCCTTGTTTCAGGAGATTCTGAACTCCAAGCGCCATGACCTGGGCGATCCCAGCACCGGCAAGACTGACTAATGTTTCAGATAATGCCGCCACCAAGAACGAAACGCCCCTCAACCGTTTCCCGCTCTGCATTCTGACTGGCGGGTAGATTTGGGTGGTCAGGAAAAAACCACGCCACAGTTATTGAAGTTAATATTTGACCAGATGCGATATATGCCCAAACCAAGTCTTAAGGACTGCCCACAACCTTTAAATAGATGTTGTGGATTTTTAAAATTCAACGGACATTGATGGCGGGGGCGAGACTATCCGGTATAAAAATAATTCCAAGGGCAGCAAATGCGCCTTTGGAAAGAAGGCCGGGTGCAGTGCCGCTTGCCTCTGAGGCCGATTCCCGGTTCCGCTTCGCCCATGGGGTGCCCATGGAACGACGGTGTTCTGGGTAGTCGTTACGCTGCTGTCCGCAGAGATGGCGGGAGAAGGCGTGGACGGCACCCGTCGGGCTCGCGTTCTCCAGATTATCATAGGGGCCGCCCTCGTGGCGTGGAGTGCATGATCAACGTCACCTTCGTCGAACGCTGGAACGACATCGCCCCATCTCTATGGGAGGAATGTTTCACTCCGGCACGGGAAGGCGTGTGGTGGTATCGCTGCATGCAGGAGTCCGGCCTGGATGAGCAGTTCTCTTTCTTTTACGGGCTGATTGAAAGCGACGGCAAGCCGATCGGCATCGCCCCTTGCTTCATCGCCGACGTGCCTCTGGAAAACGTCGTGCCCGAGTCCCTGCATCTGCCCCTCAGGCTGATCGGCAAGCTGTGGCGCGGCCTTTCCGTTCAGCGGACTTTGTTCATCGGCTCGCCCTGTTCCGACGAGGGCTGGGTCGGCATTCTGCCCGGTCTGGACCGCCGTCCGGTTCTGTTGGCGGTGCATGATGCGGCCCTGGCTGAAGCCCGCCGTCGCGGCGCCCCCATGGTGGTGTGGAAGGATGTCCCCGCCGAGGGCAAGGACGATATGCAATGGCTTCAGGGAAAGCGCAAAAGCTTCGCCCTCCCCAGTTTCCCCAATGCCCGCCTGCAATTCACCGGCCCGAGCAAGGAAGATTATTACTCCGCCCTGAAGGGCTCGCGCCGGCATCAGCTGCGCAAGAAGATCAAACTCAGCACCCAGCGAATCGCTGTGCTCACCGAGGTTGTCCAACATCCCACGGCCGCCCAGTTGGAAGAGGTGTTCGCCCTGTTTCAGCAGACCTACGAACGATCCGAGGTCAGATTTGAAGAGTTGAACCTGACTTTCTTCCAGCACATTGCCGCTGAGGAGAGCAGTCATTTCCTCATCCTGCGCGAAGAGGAAACCGGTCAGGCCATCGCCTTCATGATGCTGTTCGCCTTAGGGGATCTGGCCGTTAACAAATTCATCGGCTTCGATTACGCGAAACCCAAGGAGTGGCTGCTCTATTTCCGCCTGTGGGACGCCGCCCTGGACTGGGTGCTGTCGCAGGGCTTCAGCGGCATCCAAAGCGGTCAGACCTGCTATCAGCCGAAGATCGAGCAAGGGCATGATCTGGTGCCGCTCTACAACTTCGCCTGCCACCTCAATCCGCTGATGCACCTGATCTACGAAAAGGTGGCGGCGACCATTTCCTGGCGGAGCCTGGACGACGATCTGGCCCGCTTCCTCGACGCCCATCCCGAGGCCGAGGCCTGCGGCAGGATCTGAGCGTTTATCGCGCGAAGTAGATGTTGCGCAGTTGCTCCTTGAAGCTGGGGCTCATTTCCAACGCTGCCTCGAAATCCGTCTTGCCGAGCACATAGACCAGCCCTTCGCCCTGACCGATGACCGTGGCATTGCGGGCCTCGCCGGTCAGCAGCGCCCGTTCGCCGAACGTGCTTCCCGGTTCCAGGCTTGCGACCTGCGAGGAAATGCCGCCGCTGTCCACCAGCACGTCGGTCTGCCCCTGGAACAGCAGGAAGAATTCCTCTCCCACTTCGCCTTGGCGGATCAACGCCTCGCCGTCATGAAAGCGGCGCGGACGCATCTTCTCGGCGACCGAAGTCAATTCACCTGTGCTGAGATGGGCAAAGGCCCGAATGCCGCGCAGAAACTCGCAGATGGCCACAATCTCGCCGACAGTGACGTCCGAGCCGATGCGACCATCCACCATCGCCATGATACGGTCGGCGCGGTCGATGATGCGGTTGTCGTGGGTAACCATCACCACGGCGCCCCCCTGCTCCTGGGCATGTTCGTGGAGCAGCGCCACAACCTCAAGACTGGAGGCCTTGTCGAGGGCGGCGGTGGGCTCGTCGGCCAAAATCAGGCGGGGACGGTTGACCATGGCGCGGGCCACCGCCACCCGCTGGCGCTGTCCACCTGAAAGAGCGCAGGGCTTATGGTGCAGCCGATTCCCCAGCCCCAACCTTTCCAGCAGTTGCCTGGCGCGGGCTTCCGCCTCGCCCTTGGGAAGGCCGGTCAGATGGGTCGCCATCACCACATTTTCCAGCGCCGTCAACGATTCCAGAAGGTTATGCATCTGGAAGATAAAACCGATGTTACGGCGGATTCCGGTTAGCCCCGAACCGGCGGCGCCGGCCAGATCATGCCCCAATACGGTCAGGCGGCCGCTCTGAGCACTCCGCAACGCGCCAAACAGAGTCAGCAGCGTGGTTTTCCCCGAACCCGAAGGCCCGGTCATAATCACCAATTGACCGGGCAGGATATCCAGACTGTTGTCGAACAGAACCTGGGTACGGGATTCGCCCTCGCCGAAGAAATGCGACAGCCCCCGGGCCGAGACCAGCGGCGCCTCCGTCATGAGAACAGGTCCACCGGATCGGCAGCTTTCAGCTTGCGGATCGCCAGCATGGTTGCCGCCATCCCCATGGCCACCACCACGGCGAAAATCATGCTCATGTCGCCCAGCTTCATCTGCAAAGGCAGCTTGGTGGCTCCTGCAGCCAGGCGATAGATGCCCCAGGCCGCCAGGGTCGAGGGCAGATAGGCGCAGACCGCCAAAGTCAGCGAGATCGTCGTCACCAGTGTCAGGAAGAATGACTGGTCGTAGCCCATGGCCCGCAGAGTGGCGTATTCCTTGATATTGTCGTTGACGATGCCGTGCAAGGCCTGGGAAATGAACACCGTTCCCACCAGCACGCCCACCACCAGCCCCATGCGGAAGATATAGCCGATGGGGGTTTCCTCGGCATAGTAGCGCACCTCGTTGGCGGCGAATTCCGGCTTGGTGAAGATATGGGCGCGATCCCCCAGTTTCTCCTGGATGGCGGCGCGTACGGTCCTCGCATCGGCGTCAGGGCGGATACGCACCAGCCCCAGCCCGACCCGATCCAGCGGAATCCCCGTCATCCGGTAAAAATTCAGGTCCGAGGTGATGACGCTGCCATCGATGGAAAAAGAGGGACCGATGCCGAACAGCCCCGACACCTCTACCACTTTCTGCAAGGATTCGCTGGGGTTCAGCACCACCACTTCGGTAGAGCCGTTCTTCAGGAAGGCGTCGCGGATCAGTTCGAAGTCGTCACGGGACTCGCCGTCCATCAGCACCCGGTCGGCCATGGCGACATCGGCGACCTGACGGTTGATGTCCTCGCGCAGGAAGGCCGGCTGGCCAGGCGGAAAAGCCATCAGATAGGCGCTCAGGCTGTGGCCGTCGGCGGGACTGGCGACCTGCATGGCGGTAGTGTAAAGCGGCGTGATCGAGGCCACGCCGGCAATCCCTTCGGCCTCGTAAAGAGTGCCGCGCGGCATCCAAGGCGGCGAATCCGCCCAGGAATGAAAGGTGGGACCCGCAATAAAGACGTCGGCATTCAAGGCGTTGGGAATGCCGACGGCGCTGTCATAGAGGGCGTTCTGGAACCCGACCTGGGTGAAAATCAGCACGATCGCCACACAGACGCCCAGCAATGCCCCGACCAGCTTGGCGCCCCGGTGGGTCAGTTGACGGAAGGCCAGTTGGATAGCGACGGTGAACATCAGGACCCCGGAGGCATCAGCCGCACCAACACTTCGCCGCCCAGAAATTCAGGCAGCGGCTGATCGGTGGTAATCTCGGCCTCGACGATCTTGGCATCGCGCCCAATCAGCACGTCCGAGGACGGGCGTTTCTGGCGGAACACCTCCTTGGCGATACGGCTCACCGAGCCATGCAGAGGCGACAGCAGCAGCAGCCCCTCGATCTCGGCGGCCATGCCTGTCTGCAGAAGCGGCGCGTCGGCCTCGTTGACCTCGGCCACCACGATGATGTGGCTGAGCGGAGCCATGCGCAGCAGCCCGTCGCTGCCGATCACCTCGCCGGCGCGGGCCTGGATCGACAGGATGGTGCCGGCGGTCGGAGCCCGCACCAGCATATGTTCTGCATCGACGCGGGCGCGATCCAAAGCACGACGCCCCACTTCGATGCGGGCCGAGGCAACCGCGGCATCCACATCGCGGGTTTCCCCCAGCGCTTTCAGAGTGTGGCTGGCCTGAGCGGACTCGTTCTCGGCCTGGGACAGATCGGCCTTCAGTCCTTCCAGCGACTGTTCCGAGGCATAGCCGCTCTGATACAGCGCCTTGCGCCGGTCCCAGTCGCGCAGCAGCCGTTCCCGCTGGGCATCCTTGGCCAGCACGGCGCTTTTCTGCGCCGCCAGTTCAGAATGTTTGGCCCCAGCCTTGGTCTGGACCAGCTCCAGTTCCGCCAGCCGAAGATTGGCCTCGGCGGTGGCGATATCGGCCTGACGCTGATCATAGCCATCGAGAACAGCCAGCACTTGCCTGGCCTCGACCTTGTCCCCTTGGTCCACCAGCAGTCTGGCGATCACCGACCCCTCGGCGGCGCCATGCAAGGCGATGACCCGTTCCAGCGGCTCGATGCGGCCCCTGGCGACGATCTGACGGGCAATGCCCTGGGGATGGGCAGCACCAGCAGCCGGCTGTCCGCCGCGCCCACTCAGCAGCAGACCGCCAGCCAGCAACAGCAGCCCCCCTCCGGCCAGGGTCACGAACTTACGCTGAAAGACGATGCCCAATAATGAAAACCCCATCCCAAACCCGTGCAACTGATCAGAGGTTCACTCTGTATCCCTACGAACTTTATGGCGCAAACAAACCCCATGACCGTTTCACTTATACCAACACGGGTTGATGTTGGCAGCTGCATAGCTGCGTGCCAATCACATTAGGTTGGGGACTCATAAAAATGGTTTCGGATTCCAGGATTCCGAAAGAAGCCCTTGAAGGGACGGCCTTTGCAGTCCAAGGACCTGAGTGCGCAGCCACCCAAAGCGAGCCCGGGAAACAGCACAAAGCCATCTCGGGGGCCTGTCTGATCTTCGTCGGAACGTCAGACCAGAACGTCGCTAGTGCACAGAACCATTCAGATGGTTCTGTGCACTAGAGTCTGCCCACGCGAAAAAGCTCCGCTTTTTCAACGCTCAAACGCCGCGCGGGCTCAGTGCTCAGACTGAACCATCTGAATCAATCTGAGCACTAGGGAGCCACATTTCCACTGGGAGGCGTGACCGGCATCAGCTTCCAGGCTACCGAGCACTTCTGCACATAGGGATAATAGCCCTTGGGCTTCTTGCAATAATAATAGACGTCGGGCGTCGAACCGGGCGTTTGGGCTTGCGGAGCCGGAGCAACTGGCGCCGGAGGCGCTGCCTGGACCTGCGGCACCACCACCACGGACGGCGGCGCCTCATAGACCGGGGGATAGGCGTAGGGATAAGCATAGGGATAAGCATAGGGGTAAGGATAAGGGTAAGGATAAGGCACCGGGATCGGTGCCCATCCCCATCCCGGCCGCCCATAATAATGCTCGCGCCCATGGGCCTCGGACGAACTGGGAAACAGCGCCAGCGCAACAAGAACCAGCGCAAGCCCGACCAGAACACTGGGTTTGGTCGGGATGGTCGACTTCATCTGAGCTCTCATGACCAGTCTCCCTTCAAGTTGCCGTCTCGGCCGGACCCTATTGGTTGGGGGGAGGCGGAGGAATTGCGGCCCCAGGCGGAGGAGCATAGACAGGGGCAGGCGGCGGAGCGGCGTAAACCGGAGCGGGCGCCGCATAAACCGGAGCCGGGGCGTAATAAACTGGCGCCGGGGCATAGTAAATCGTAGCCGGATGCACCACGACAGGCTGAGCCACCTGATTGCCCTTGGCCGTCATGCAGGCGGCATAGGCATTGTCGTACTGCTGTTGGATGCCACCCTGGGCGGATTGCGAACTTCCCGCGCCCACGGCGGTTCCGGCAACACCGCCGACGGCAGCGCCCACCGCAGCGCCGCGGCCGCCGCCAGCGACGGCGCCGACGCCGGTGCCCAAGGCAGCGCCCAACAAGGCGACTCCGGCTGCGCGTTCGTTGGCATTCTCGGCCTGACCGTTCACCTGCGTCGCCGCATATTGCCGGCAGGAAACGTCATCCTGCTGGTAGGTCTCGAACGGCTTGTTGGCGCCGGGATAGGTTTGAATCCGCGGCCCCATCGGAGTTTGCGCACATCCACACAGCAACGAGAGAACGGTGAGGGAGGCGAGCGGAGCTGTAAACTTTCTCATAGCAGTCCTCTATATCCGATCAATGCTGAGGCTGAGGCTGGGCCGGCACCGCTCGGAACGGCGTCGGACAGGTCTGTACATAGGGGTAGTAACCGGCAGGGTTGTCGCAGTAGTACCACATGGCCGGCTGGCCGGGAGGCGGCGGCGCCTGCTGGATCACAGCAGGCGGCGGAGCCGGAACCACCACGGCGGGCGGCGGCGTCACGACCACTGTCTCGGGGTAAGCGTATTCCGAAACTTCCATCGGATAGGGATAGACCGGGCGTTCGTAAAAATACCAAACGCCACCGACCACCCACCACCAACCGAGGCGACCATTGTGCCATTCCTGGCGCCAGCGACCACCGCGCCAAAACTCCAGATCATGATCGCGAAAACGATGGACGTCGTGTTCGTGGAACTCGTGACGGTGAAAATCATCCGCCGCAGCGGTTCCCATCAAAGCGACGCTCACGGCAATAGCCGTGGCCCACTGTTTCAACATGGTAACAACCTTGCAAAGTCACATTGACGCCCTTGCTAAGTGATACTCTTAACCAGGCGAGACATCACGCACAGAAATCCATCCGCCGCCCAAAACCACGAAAAAAACGCACGCTGTCCTGCGGTTTCTGGATCTGGACGGGCACCAAAAACAGCCGGGCCAGGGACTCTGACCGTTGAGCCTGTTTGACGATTACGTGGCGGGCGAAAACCTGTCCTGCCTTGACCTCGGCGTTATAGTCGCCCCCAGCCATTTCACGATACCCAAGACAGATAAGCCGAACTGATCCGACGAATCATGCAGCCCCGATATATTTGATGTTTTGCCCGAAAATACGCGGACCTACGCCCCCTTATACGGAGGAGAGCGCGTATCGTTACGGTCATCCGACAATCTTTATGCTGAATTTTTATCTATCGGTGTTTGCGAGTGCATAACGATGATTACCATTGGACTGCGCACCTGATCACCGTGCTATGCTTTGCTTAGATAAGAAACCATCAGGTGCCCGTCGTGAGCGGTAATATTAAAGCGCTTCCACTCGTCATCACCGTCATCGTCCTGGTTGGCGGCGTCATCGCCTACCGCACTTGGATATCCAAGACCTCCGAAAGTCCGGCAATCGTGCAAGCGGCAGTGCCGGTGTCCACCGCGCCAACGGTTCGCCGAGACATGCCGGTTGTCCTGGAGGGGCTGGGGAACGTCCTGCCCGCCCTCTCGGTGACGGTGCACACTCAGGTCGATGGACAGCTCAAGCAGGTGTTCTTCCAGGAAGGCGAAGAGGTCAAGGCCGGTCAGCCCCTGGCCCAGATCGACCCCCGCTCCTTCCAGGCCGCCCTGGATCAGGCCGTCGCCAAAAAGGCCTCGGACGAAGCCCAGTTGACCAACGCCCGCCGCGACGCCAAACGCTATCAGGCGCTGCTCAAGGAAGACTTCGTCTCGCACCAGCAGATGGATACCACGCTGGCTTTGGTCGCCCAGCTGGAAGCCGCCGTCCAAGGGGACGTCGCCGCCATCGAAAACGCCAAGGTCACCCTGGGCTACACCAACATTGCCTCGCCCATCGCCGGACGCGCCGGCATCCGCCAGATCGACCCCGGCAACATCGTGCATGTCACCGACGCCTCGGGGCTGGTTACGGTCAGCCAGATGAAGCCCATCGCCGTGCTGTTCAGCTTGCCCGAAGACAGCGTGCCGCACATTGTCAAAGCCCTGCAAGCCGGGCCGGTGCCGGTCGCCGCCTTCACCCGCGACGGCAAGGAAAAACTGGACGAAGGCCGCCTGATCCTGCTGGACAACCAGATCGACCAAAGCACCGGCATGGTCCGGTTGAAGGCCGAGTTGCCCAACGACGAGGGGCTGCTCTGGCCCGGCCAGTTCGTTATCGCCCGGCTTTTGCAGGAAACCCACCATCAGGCTCTGGCGGTGCCGGTGACGGCTTTGCTGCATGGGCAATCTGGCGCCTTCGTCTGGGTGGTCGGCGCCGATGGCATCGTTGACAACCGCATGGTCGAAGCCGGTCAGGTGGCGGACGGCATGGTCGAGATCCTGAAAGGTCTGAGCGCCGACGAGATCGTGGTGACCGCCGGTCAGTACCGGCTGCAAAAAGGTATCACCGTGACCCAGGATAAGGGCTCTGCACAACAGCCCGCCTCGGGACCGCATCCATGAGCGTCTCGACCCCGTTCATCCAGCGGCCGATCGCCACCACCTTGTTGATGGCGGCGATTTTTCTGGCGGGTCTGGTCGCCTTTCCCATGCTGCCGGTGGCCCCCCTGCCCCAGGTGGACTTTCCCACCATCATGGTTTCGACCTCCCTGCCCGGCACCGATCCCCAAACCATGGCCTCGTCGGTGACGACTCCCCTGGAGCGTCAGTTCTCGCAGATTCCCGGCGTCAGCCAGATGACATCCAGCAGTCTGCTGGGAAGTTCGAGCATCACCCTGCAGTTCGACCTCGACCGCGGCATCGACGCCGCCGCCCAGGACGTTCAGGCGGCCATCAACGCGGCGAGCGGACAGTTGCCGAAAAATCTGCCGTCGCCCCCCACCTATCGCAAGGTCAACCCGGCCGACAGCCCGATCCTGATTCTCAGCGTGCAGTCCGACAGCCTGCCGATGACCACGGTGGACGATTATGCCGACACCGTCCTGGCCCAGCAGATCAGCCGCATCAGCGGCGTCGGCCAAGTCAGCATCGGCGGCGAACAGAAACCGTCGATCCGCATCCAGGTCGACCCCGCCAAGGTGGCGGCGCTGGGTCTCAGCCTTGAAGACCTCCGCAGCGCCATTACCAATCTGACGGCGGATTCGTCCAAGGGCAGCATCGACGGACCGCACCGCGACTTCACCATCTATGCCAACGATCAGATGACCACCGCCGCCCCGTGGAACGACGCCATCGTGGCCTATAAGGATGGCGCGCCGGTCCGCGTGCGCGATATCGGCGTCGCCGTCGAAGGTCCGGAAAACACCCGCATGGCGGCTTGGCAGAACGGCAAGCGCGGCATCTATCTGCTGGTCTATAAACTGCCCGGCGCCAACGTCATCGACACCGTGGACAAGGTGAAGGAGGCTTTGCCGTTGCTGCGGGCCTCGATACCGCCCGCCGTCACCGTGAAGACGCTGATCGACCGCACCATCACCATCCGCGCCTCGGTCACCGATGTGGAATTCACCCTGGCTCTGACCATCTGTCTGGTGGTGCTGGTGATTTTCCTGTTCCTGCGCAACTTGCGGGCCACCCTGATCCCCAGCATCACCGTGCCGCTGGCCCTGATGGGAACCGCCGGGCTGATGTATGTGCTGCATTACAGCCTGGACAATCTGTCGCTGATGGCCCTGACCATCGCCGTCGGCTTCGTCGTCGACGACGCCATCGTCATGCTGGAAAATATTTACCGCCATGTGGAAGACGGCATGGCCCCCATGGAAGCGGCCCTGAAGGGGGCGGGAGAGATCGGCTTCACCATCATCTCCATCAGCCTGTCGCTGATCGCCGTGTTCATTCCGATCCTGCTGATGGGCGGCATCGTCGGCCGATTGCTGCGGGAATTCGCCATCACCGTATCCCTGACCATCCTGGTTTCCATCGTCGTCTCGCTGACCCTGACGCCGATGATGTGCTCGCGGATGCTGAAGGACGAGCACACGGTATCGCACGGCAAGCTCTATATGCTGTTCGAACGCGGCTTCGATGCCCTGATCGCCGCCTATGGCAAGGGGTTGGACTGGGTGCTGGTCCATCGCCGCACCACTTTGCTGAGTTTCATCGCCACGGTGGCGGCGACGGTGGCGCTGTATGTGGTGATCCCCAAGGGGTTCTTTCCCCAGCAGGACACCGAGGTATTGTTCGCCATCACCGACGCCTCGCAGGATATCTCCTTCACCGAGATGAGCCATCGCCAGCTGGCCCTGGCCGAAATCATTTCAGCGGACCCCGACATCGTCAACTGGACCGCCTCCGTCGGCGCCGGCGGCAGCCAGACCATGAATAACGGCCGCTTCTTCATGGCGCTGAAGCCCCGCGCCCAGCGGGAATCCTCGGCCGAACAGATCATCGCCCGCCTGCGCAAAAAGGCCGCCCAGGTGCCCGGCGTCATGCTCTATATGCAGGTGCCGCAGGATCTGAACGTCGGTGGACGCCTGAGCCGCACCCAGTATCAATACACACTGCAGGATGCCAGCCTGGACGAGCTGAACCTTTGGGCGCCGCGGATGCTGGACAAGATGCGCACCCTGCCCCAGTTGCAGGACGTCGCCACCGACCAGCAGAACAACGGCGCCACCATCACCATCGTCATCGACCGCGACCAGGCCTCGCGCTTCGGCATTTCAGCGCAATTGATCGACGATACTCTTTACGACGCCTTCGGACAGCGGCAGGTGACCCAGTATTTCACCCAGCTCAACAGCTATCATGTGGTGCTGGAGGTTCTGCCGGAGTTGCAGTCTTCGCCGTCGGCCTTGTCGAAGATCTATGTCCGCTCTCCGGTCACCGGCCAGCAGGTGCCCCTATCCACCTTCGCCCGCTACGACACCACGCCGGTCAGCCTGTTGTCGGTCAACCATCAGGGCCAGTTTCCCGCCGTCACCCTGTCTTTCAACCTGCATCCGGGAGTCGCCTTGGGTGACGCCGTGCAGGCCATCAATCAGGCGGAATCCGAGATCGGTAAACCAGGCACTCTGGTCGGCAGCTTCCAGGGAACCGCCCAGGCCTTTCAGAAATCTCTGGCCAGCCAGCCTTATCTGATCCTGGCGGCGCTGGTGGCGGTCTATATCATCCTTGGGATGCTCTACGAGAGTTTCATCCATCCCCTGACCATCCTCTCGACCCTGCCCTCGGCGGGGGCCGGCGCCCTGGTGTTCCTGATGCTGTTCGGCCACGACATGTCGGTGATCGCCCTGATCGGCATCCTGCTTTTGATCGGCATCGTCAAAAAGAACGGCATCATGATGGTGGATTTCGCCCTGGCGGCCCAACGCGACAAGGGGCTGGATGCCGTTTCGGCCATCCGCCAAGCCTGCCTGCTGCGCTTCCGTCCCATCATGATGACCACCTTTGCCGCTATGCTGGGCGGGTTGCCCCTGATGCTGGGAACGGGCACCGGCTCGGAACTGCGCCAGCCTCTGGGCGTCGCCATGGTGGGCGGGTTGCTGGTCAGCCAAGCCTT
>Ga0209415_10016140_pt1 | contig 12042 bp, 10 predicted proteins | sample PeaSoiSIISIP2007_FD_187696 | JGI IMG/M metagenome (GOLD analysis project Ga0209415, IMG submission 187696) | Peat soil microbial communities from Weissenstadt, Germany - SII-SIP-2007 (SPAdes) (version 2) | ecosystem: Environmental > Terrestrial > Soil > Wetlands > Peat | place: Germany... | reverse complement strand
ACAAATAGTAATAATGTGCTATACTGCGTGGGTTAATTAGGGCACCGGCCAGTCCGTGCGCCCACAGGTTATCCTCCCCCGCCGCGCGGTCCTTCAAATTCCCGCAAAATCCTCAGTCCCTCCCAGGTTACCACTTTATAAAGACCGCCCCTCCTTAATCCCTTCAAAATCAACACTTCTACAAGTGTTGATTCCACTGCACTTTATCTCCTTTATCAGCAACACTTACAAAAAACCGGGAGGGGGACCCCCTCTTCCAGCCCCAAAGTTTTGCAACTCGTTACTGCCCCCACTTCGCCGTCGTTCGCTCGCCACTCGTCAATCGTCATTTGACACTGCTCCCGCAACTCCTTTCCCTGCCACTCTTACAAGCCACTCGCAACTCGCTGAAAACGCAACCACTTTAAGTCCCGCATTTGCCGCTCTTACGCGCCGCGTCAAGCATAAGTCCTTTGTCTGCCACTCTTACAAAAAACACCGGGGGGTGGGGTATCCCCTCTTTCTCTGCGAACTCTGTGAACTCCGTGCACTCTGTGTTAAGACCAACCCGCGCCTCAGCTCCAATCAATCTTGCACGGGACACGGACCACGGGTCACGGGTCACGAAACGCGAATTCAAAATGATACGATGGCTCTCGCACTTCATGACCACTCACGTCCCAGTCCTCGTCGTCGGCGCCGGAATCTCCGGCCTCGCCCTCACCTATTACCTCCGCAAGTCCGGAATCGACGCCCAGATCGTCGAAGCCTCCCCACGTCCCGGCGGCGTCATTCGCTCCGAACGCCGCGACGGCTTTCTCCTCGAACTCGGCCCACAGAGTTTCAGCGGCACTCCGCAACTCGTCGAGCTTGCCCGCGAACTTGGCATCCAAAACGAATTGCTGGAAGCTCCGCCTCGCGCTCCCAGATTCCTCCTAATGAACAGCCAGCTGAAGCCAGCCCCTCTCAGTCCGCCAGCCTTCTTCGCCTCTTCCCTTTTCAGTGCCCGCACCAAGTGGAGCATTCTCCGCGACCTCTTTGGCCGCAGCGCTCCACCCGACGGCGACGAATCCGTCGCCGTCTTTATCCGGCGCAAATTTTCTCCCGAGCTTCTCGACAAACTCGTCGCCCCTTTCGTCTCCGGCATCTATGCAGGAGACCCCGAAAAACTTAGCCTCCGCGCCGCTTTTCCCCAGCTCCACGAAGCCGAGCGCACCGCAGGCAGCGTCATTCGCGGCATGATGCGCGCTGCAAAATCCAAACCCGGCCCCAAACAGCGCCCCGCTCTGCAAACATTTCGAGATGGAAACGAAACCCTGATCAAAGCTCTCGCCAAAAATCTCGGCTCTGCCTTGCGCTGCGGCGTGGAGGTCACAGCTATTCAGCAAGGCGGCGCAGGAATCCCGCAGTCAGGTGAGAGGTTCGTAGTGGACACTATAGCGGCAGAGGGCAATGAAACTATCATCACAGACCACCTCGTTCTCGCAATGCCGGCCTACGTTGCTGCGAAACTCCTCCGCCCGGAACTGGCCTCCCTGCTCGGCGAAATTAAGTACGCTCCCGTTTCAATCGTCTCGCTCGGATACCAGAGGAAAGACTTGGGGCACTCGCTGGAAGGCTTTGGCTTCCTCATCCCGCGTTCAGAAGGCCTACGCACGCTTGGATCAGTCTGGAATTCGTCACTCTTTCCCGGCCGCGTCCCCGAAGGCTATGTACTACTGACAAGCTTTGTGGGCGGTGCGACCGATCCTGAGGCTGCGACCCTTTCCGCGGAAGAGTTGTACGCAATGGTTCATAAAGAACTTGCACCAGTTCTTTCCATCCGTGGACTTCCCACATTCTGGAATGTCCAGACTTATCAGCGAGCTCTGCCCCAGTACAATCTCGGCCACACCGCACGGATGGCCGCCTTTGCGCGAGAATCTTGGTTTCTTCTAAACCTCAAGCTTGTGGGAAACTATCTGCGAGGCCCGGCCATTGGCGCCTGCATCGAACAAGCTCTAGCCGTGGCCGGCGAAATTCGAGCAGGCCTTTCAGCTATACGTTCCGGCTGACTGATATAGAACTGCGGTCATCCTCAGAAGGACGACCCTACAGACGATCATCCGAACGGCTGCTTTTGCCGTATACACTTTTAGGAGAGGAAGAAGCCGACACTCGTGCTCCTGGCGGCTTTCACATCTACAGGGCCCCGCGAAGTGTCGCCAGACGCGACGCTGCTGTCGCTCCTTCTGCAAAAAGACGTGAGCGCCTTTGAACAGCTCTATGACCGCCATGCGCGCCTCGTCTATGGACTCGTCCTGCGTATTCTCCAGCAGGCTTCCACCTCGGAAGAAGTCGTACAGGATGTCTTCCTCCAGCTGTGGCGTAACGCGGATCAGTACGACCCCTCGCGCGGCCCGTTTGTCCCCTGGCTTTGCACCATGGCGCGCAACCGCGCCCTCGATCACCTTCGCCTGAAAAGCGAACGCCAGCGCCGCCGCGAGGATCTGCCCGGAGAGTTGCCGACCATCGTCGTTGCTCCCGAGTATGAGAAGGCCCTCGACGAAAAGCGCCGCGCGGAACGCGTCCGCGCCCTGATGGCTTCTCTCACTCCGCAACAGAAAAAGGCCATCGAGCTGGCCTATTTTGAGGGCCTGAGCCATTCCGAAATTGCGGCCACTTTGAAAGAACCGCTTGGCACGGTAAAAAGCTGGATTAGAAACGGTTTGCTGCGTTTGAAAGAAGGATTGCAGGCAACAACGTGAAAAACTGCGACCAATTCCGCGATCTGATCGAAGCATACGCTCTCGGTGCGCTCGATCCCCAAGAACGCGCCGCCGTCGAAGCGCATCTCGCGACGGGCTGCCTCGATTGCGCCAAGGCCGTAGAAGAAGCGCGCTGGCTCGTCAGCCAACTCGCCTACGCGGCTCCCGAAGCCGCTCCCTCGGACATGCTCAAGGGCCGCCTCATGCAAACGGTCCGCGCCGAAGCACAATCCCACGCGAAGCCGCATGTGATGCCCTCGAAGAGCGCCATTCCCTTCTGGCTATGGACGGCCGTAGCCGCCCTGCTACTCTTCTCGATCTACTCCGCATGGAATGCGCGCCGCCTGCAGGACGAAATTCGGCAAGCCAACGATCGCGCTTCCCAACTTCTTGCCGAGCGCCAAAAAGCGGAAGAGGATCTCGCCGACGCCAAGCGTCAAGCCATGGTCATGATGGACCCGTCTTCCCACAAAATTGCTTTGTGGGGCGAACACGCACACCCGGAGACTCTGGAAGCGAAATGGCATTCTCAATTCGGGGTGTGCATCGTTGGCGACAAGGTGCCCATGCCCAGCGCCAATCATGTACTGCAGTTGTGGTTTATTCCCAAGAAAGAAGGCATGCCGCCAATGCCTTCGGCCATGGTGCGGCCCGACGCCAGCGGAAAAATCATGATCTACGTTTCCGCTCCGCCCGAATCCATGGACGACACCAAAGCCATCGCCATCACGGAAGAGCCCGCCGGTGGCAGCGGCTGGCCCACCACTCCCATCCTCTGGTCCGGCAACGTCACATAGTCCATTCCGCGGCGCATGGTCTCAGGTTCAGTTAGCGGATAGGTCAAACACCCATCTCTTCTGCCCGGCTTTCCATGTTCATCCGAATAAAATGAATACAGACAGAGGGCTCAGAGGAACTAAACAACCATGCCCGTTGAAACACTTCGTTGCCCCTCGTGCGGCGCCGGCGTCTCGTCGGAGTCCACCCGCTGCAGCTTCTGCGGAGCGGGTCTGGCCACGGTGGCCTGCCCGGCTTGCTTCGGGATGATGTTCGCGGGCGCGAAGTTTTGCTCTCACTGCGGCGCGAGAGGCGATCGCAATGAAGCCGCTGCCGTGGAAACGCGGCTCTGCCCGCGATGCAAAGCGGCCTTAAAGAATGTAACCGTCGGAACCACGCACCTGCTGGAATGCGGTACGTGCGAAGGCATCTGGCTCGACGTGGACACTCTGCAGCGGATTTGCGCCGAACGCGAGACGCAAGCCGCCGTTCTCGAGATGCCCGCTCATCCTGAAGATCATGCAACGCTTGAAAAGCACATCAGCTACATCCCTTGCCCGGTCTGCCACCAGCTGATGAACCGCGTGAACTTCGCCCACTGTTCCGCTGTGATTGTAAACGTCTGCAAGCAGCATGGCACCTGGTTCGATAAGGATGAGTTGAGGCGCACGGTGGAATTCATACGAGCCGGCGGCCTGGAAAAGGCCCGCGCCCGCGAATTGGAAGAAATCAAGGACGAGCGCCGGAAACTGGAAGCGTCAAAGAGTCAGAGCACGCTGCTCGATCCCGGCATGATGGCTGGCAGCCGTGATAGCACGTTCAGCGTCTCCGTATCGGCGATCGATCTGCTGTTCGATATCCTGCGTTAGTCTAAACAGATTTTCAGCGGAAGATGTGTTTCCTGCCGTAACGCAGCGCTAGCCGAGTCTTGCGCCGTTTCGCCGCATCCCGAAATCGCCGCCGCTCCTCCGGCGTCTTCACGATGAGTGGCGCCACGGGCTTTGGAAGCCGCGTGTGCTCATCGATGGCCACAAACGTGACGTACGCGGAGGTCGTGTGCTTCCGTTCTTCGGTCATCGCATTTTCTGAATATACCTCGACTCCGACTTCCATCGAAGTGCGGAAGACGCGATTCACTTGTGACTTCAGGTTGACGATCTCGCCCAAATTGACCGGGTTCCGGAAATCGATGTAGTCGACAGAGGCCGTTACGACATAGCTGTTCGAATGGCGGTGCGCGGCCATGGCCGCCACCATATCCACCAAGTGCATCACCTGGCCGCCCAGCAGTTTGCCCAAAGGATTCGTCTGCGCCGGCAACACAATTTCTGTCATCTCCGATCGCGACGCACTTACAGGCTTTCCCTTCAACTTCTGCGCTTCGCTTTTTCCGTTGTTCGTTTCGCTCTTGCTGCTCATTCGTGTTTCCGCTCCAGGCTGGTTTGGGTCGCAGCGATTCTATCCGTATAATACGAGCAAACCATGACAGAACCGAAGAAAACACGGCGCCAGATGCTTGAAGAGTTCGTCGCGAAGAAGCCCGACGATGCCTTCTCGCGCTACGGTCTGGCGATGGAGTGCATGAACGACAGCGATCCCAGTGCCGCCGACGGCCACTTCCGTGCCCTCCTCGAACGCACCCCGGACTACATTCCCGCCTACCTCATGTACGGTCAATTCCTGGCTCGCGAATCGCGAACTGGCGAAGCCAAGCGAGTCCTTACCGACGGCATTGCTGCTGCGGTCAGAAAACACGACGACCACGCTCGCTCCGAAATGGAATCGCTTCTGAACGATCTCTCCTAACGGCTCGCGAAGGAATCTTCGTACTGCTTGGTATCTAATACGCGGGATGAATACGCGAGTGCGATTCGCTTGCAGCTTGCGCGATGAATCGTGCCCTTACAAAGGAAACAGATTTCCCCGCGTTTTTACTCGTAGCGGAGGGCGATGACTGGATCGACGCGGGTGGCGCGACGCGCGGGGATATAACTCGCAAGCAGAGCCACTGCGAAGAGAAACAGCGCTACCTCGACGAAAGTCGCAGGATCGGTGGGCGTGACGTGGAAAAGAAATCCTTTCATGATGCGAGTTAGGGCGAATGCTCCGGCGGAGCCTAATGCTATGCCAAGAAGCGTTAGGCGCATGCCGTTGCCGAGCACGAGACGGAGCACGCTGCTCTGCCCTGCTCCGAGCGCCATGCGCACACCAATTTCGTGTGTACGCTGCGCTACGGTGTTGGACATGACTCCGTAAATTCCTAGGCTGGCGAGAATCAGTGCCAAGCCCGCGAATAAACTCAGCAAGAGCGTGCGCAATTGCGGCTGTGCAACGGCCTGTGACATTAATTCTTCTCCCGATAGGATATCGGCGACGGGCTGATCCTTGTCGACGGCCAGCACCTGGCTGCGCAGTGCTGCGGCTAGCTGCGATGGATTGGAATCCGAGCGTAGAAAAATTCTCAAGTCGCGCCATCCCATTTGCCGGTAAGGCTCGTAGATGGTCATGGTTGCGGCTTCGCCGAGACCGTCATCTTTCACATCGCCGACGACGCCGACAATTTCGCGCCACAGAGGTTTATCGGTCGGCGCACCAACACCGATAAAAATCGACTGACCGACGGGGCTCTTATCGTGGAAAAAGCGCTGGGCGACAGTCTGGCTGATGATGGCCACACGCGGCGTGCCGAGGGAATCTTCCTGAGCGAAAGAGCGCCCGGCCAGCAAAGGAATCCCTAGGGCATGAAAATAATTTGGACTAACGACGTAATATCCCGCCGAGGGCTGATCCGCAGGCGAAAGCGCCTGTAGGTCCCTGGTCGCAAAGGCGAATCCGAGATTCGATCCTTCCATGGGATTGCCGCTTGCAGCGGCGACCTCTTTCACTCCTTGCACAGACTGAAGCCGCTCGAGCAACTGGTCGACAAATTGAACTTTTTGAACGTCGGTCGAATACTTTGATGCGGGCAGCCCGACACTGGCGGTCAAAACGTTCGTATATTGAAAGCCAGGATCGACGGTTTGCAACCGCACGAAACTTTTCAGGAGAAGGCCTGAACCGATCAAGAGCATCAAGGCCAGCATGGTCTCCAAAACGACGAGCGCGCTGCGCACGCTTTGCCGGCCGGCGCTGGACGTTCTGCCACCTTCTTTCAGCGTTTCGGACGGCGCGGATCGGGTGACCTGCAGAGCGGGCGCGACGCCGAACAACAGGCCGGTGAAGATCGCCACTGCAGCGGCAAAACCAAGCACGGGCAAATCCAAGCCGATGCTCGCCGCGCGCGGCAAGTTGGAGGGCGGTAGCGTTCGGAGAGCGCGAACAGCCCACTCTGCGAACAACAGACCAGCGGCAGTGGCGATCGTGCTGAGAAGAATGCTCTCCGTCAACAATTGGCGGGCAATGCGCATGCGGCTCGCACCGAGGGAAAAGCGAACGGCAATTTCGCGCTGCCGCCCTGCAGCCCGAGCGAGCAAAAGATTTGCGACGTTTGCACAAGCAATCAGGAGCAAGAATCCGACGGCTCCGAATAAAACCAAGAGAGTGGGCCGGATGTCACCAACGGTGATTTCGTTTAAGGAGATGACTCGGGACGTCCAGCCCGCATTGGTTTTTGGATACTGCTGCTCCAGACGAGTGGAGAGCGAGGACATCTCGGCTTGCGCCTGATCGATTCTGACGCCGGGTTTGAGGCGTGCGAGAACGCGAAGATAATGCGCGCCGCGCGCTCCGGGGCCGAGCGATTCCTTATCAAATTCGGAGGGTACCCAAAGCGCTGTTCCACGCGGATATTGGAAACCGTTTTGCATGACGCCGATGACGCGATAGGGACGCCCGTCGAGGGTCAGAGATTTCCCGAGCACCTGGGGATCGCTGCCGAAGCGACGCGTCCACAGCCCGTGACTCAAGACGACAACGCTGGCCTTGCCCACCACATCGTCCTCGGGCAAGAACGTGCGGCCGAGCGCCGGCTCCGCACCCATGACAGAAAAGAAGGAGGCCGCGACGTTAGCTCCCGTGAGGCGCTCCGGCTCAGGGCCGCCTGTGTAAGCAAAATCTCCCAGGACAGCGGAAGCCATCGACTGGAATGCCGACGACTCTTTTCGCCAGTCCACATAATTGGGTGGCGAGACGGAAAAGCGCGGGAATCCCTTGCCGGGATTGCTTTCCACAACGATGACGATGCGGTCGGGGTCGTGATATGGCAGCGGGCGCAGCAAAACCGCATGAATGACGGAAAAGATGGCGGTGTTTGCGCCGATGCCGAGGGCGAGGGTAAGCACAGCGATGGCGGTGAAGCCGGCGTTCTTGCGTAGCATGCGAGCGCCGCAGCGCGAGTCCTGCCAAAGGGATTCGAGGAAGCCGAGGCTATTCATACGGTAGATCTCCTCCCGAATTTGGGTGGAGTTGCCGAGCTTGCGGCGTGCGGCGTGGCGGGCATCTTCTGGCGACATACCGCGGGCGATATTTTCGTCCGTCTCGATATCCAAATACGCTTGCAGCTCGCGCTGGCGTTCCTGGTCCCAACGCTCGCGGCGAAAAAAACGCAGCCAGCTCATCGGGCTACTCCTTGGCGGGCCGCAGGACCCGATTGATGGCACCCACCAATTGCTCCCAGCGGCTGGTTTGCTGGGCCAACTGGCGGCGCCCGGCCGCGGTCAACCGGTAATAGCGGGCCTTGCGATTGTTTTCCGAGGTGCCCCAAAAGGAAGCAATCCAGGCGCGATCTTCCAAGCGGTGCAACGCCGGATAGAGCGAGCCGTGCTCGACTTGCAGCACGGCATCGGAGCGGTGTTCGATAACGTGAGCAATGGTGTGGCCGTGGGCGGCTCCGAGGACGAGGGTCTGGAGGATCAAAAGGTCCAGAGTGCCTTGCAGCAAATCTGCTTGAAGGGGAGGAGCGCCGCGCTTGGCCATGGTGAAGAACTTATACTCCCATAGATGATCTACTGCAAGCCTGTTTCTGAACGCTTAGACCCAGAATATGGAAGGAAGTCGCGGTTTCCATTTGGAAATGATTTCGGTAGACAATCTATGGGTGACTGTGCGAGCGGCTCCACGCCGTAACCCCTGCGCTGCATGCTTCCCCGCCGTCTGGTATGATTTGGGCTGGCACTATGCGGCCTGATCGTATACCGCTCTTCCCACTGAACGTCGTACTTCTCCCCGGCGCAGACCTTCCCCTGCACATCTTCGAGCCGCGTTATCTCGAAATGGTCGAGCGCTGCCTGAAAGAAAAGTGCGAGTTCGGCGTGTTGCTGGCGCTTCCGAAGGGAGTTGCTCGCGTGGGCTGCACCGCGGAAATCCTCGAAGTCGTCCAGCGTCGCGAGGACGGCACGGTGGACATTTTGACCATCGGGCGCGAGCCTTTTCGCATCATCGAGTTCATCGAGGAACAACCTCTCGCCGAGGGCCATGTGGACTACCTCGAAGATCGCGACACTCCGCCGAATATGGCCCTGCGCCGCGAGCTAATCGAACTCTACGAAACGTGCCATACCCTCGTTTTCGAGGACTATCCCAAAAACACCGATCCCGCCGAATCCTCCCAGCTGTCGTTCATCGTCGCCGGCACGCTGCCGATGGATTTGCTTTGGAAGCAGCAAATCCTAGAACTGCGCTCCGAAGCGGACCGCCAGGAGCGCCTCGTCGGGTATCTTCGCGCCTGGGCGCCGCATCTACAGAAGACAGGCGTCATGCGCCAGCGCGCCGGCGGCAATGGACACGGATTGAATTAGCACGTGCTGGACAGGCAGTTCTGGAATGAGCATTGAATGCGCCCCCCTTGCGCGGGACGCGGAACGGGACTTCATGACGGCAAGCACATCACTGCAAACCTCCGGACATCCGAAACCCCGAACGCTTGGCGAGCTAAAGCGCATACCGGACTTTGACGCGCGCACTGTCTCTCGCTCCGTGAAATCCGAGATGCGGCAGAACCTGTTGCGCATGATCGAGAAGAACGAGCCGCTTTTTCCTGGTGTCCACGGATACGAGGACTCCGTCATCCCGCAAATCGTCAATGCACTGCTCTCGCGGCATAATTTTATTTTGCTGGGATTGCGCGGGCAAGCCAAGAGCCGGATACTTCGCGGCCTGGCGCAGTTCCTCGATCCAGAAATCCCCGTCGTCGTAGGCTGCGAAATCAACGACGACCCGCTGCGGCCGATTTGCCGCGCCTGCCGGGAGAAAATCGCGACGGAAGGAGACGAAACACCGATCGCCTGGATGCCGCGCGATCAGCGCTACGTGGAAAAACTGGCAACGCCTGACGTGACGATGGCGGACATTATTGGCGACGTTGATCCGATACGCGCGGCCCGTGGTGGCCGCGATCTTTCCGACGAGCTCACGATCCACTACGGCCTGCTGCCCCGCGCCAATCGCGGTATCTTCGCGATCAACGAGCTTCCGGACCTTGCGGGCAAGATCCAGGTCGGCTTGTTCAATATCATGCAGGAAGGCGATATTCAGATTAAGGGTTACCCGCTGCGCCTGCCGCTGGACGTTTTGATCGTTTTCACGGCGAACCCCGAGGATTACACGGCGCGCGGGAAGATTATTACGCCGCTGAAGGATCGCATCGGAGCGGAAATTCGCACTCACTATCCTTCGACGCTGGAAGAGGGCATGGCCATCACGGCGCAGGAATCCTGGGTGGTGCGCGATGCGGGCCGCAAAGTGGAAGTTCCTGCGTACCTGCGGCAGGTCGTGGAAGAGATTGCATTTCAAGCGCGCGAGGATAAGCGAGTCGATCGGCGTTCCGGCGTGAGCCAGCGTCTTCCCATCACCACGCTGGAGAGCCTGGTAAGCAGCGCCGAACAGCGTGCGGCCCGTACCGGCGAAAAATCCGTGGTTGCGCGCATCGCTGATGTTTACTCGGCGCTTCCCGCAATCACGGGAAAAATGGAATTGGAATACGAAGGCGAACTTAAGGGCGCAGACACGATTGCTCGCGAACTGATTCGCACGGCCGTCGGGCGGGTGTTCAGCAAACATTTCGCCGAAGTCAGTTTTCAGCCGGTCATCCAATGGTTTGAAATCGGCGGCGAGCTAAAACTTCCTGAGGTCGCCAGCACTTCGGATCGCTACCAGCAACTGTCGAAAATTCAAGGCTTGATGGAACACGTCGGCCGCCTCGGCGTGCAAGATCGAAAAGATGCTGGCGCTGCCGCATCCGCGGCCGAAATGATACTCGAGGGACTCTGGGCACATCGCCGGATCGGGCGCAGCGAAGAGCGCGGGTTCTACGCGGACAAGCCGAAGCAGCAGCCGGAAGCGCGAGAGAATCCGGGACGGCCACCGCGGCGGCAATTCAACTGAGGATGCACTCGCGGAGGCTGGGAATCTTTGCAGGGTTTAAAGTTGAAAGTTAAAAGTTGAAGGAAGAGAAAAGAATCCAGGTTATGGCCATAATTTGGAATGTGGTTTTCGCTTTGAAACTGAGGCACAGTCTCCGATGAAATTCATCCGCTACGGGAAATATACGGGCGAGCCGGCCGATTCCATCGACCTCGAAGAACTCGTCAAACGCATGGGCGATTTTTTTCTGCAGAGCGGGTTCGAATCGCAATTCTATGGTGTTTCCCAGATGGACCCGGACCGCTCGATGGAAGCGTTGCGCCAAGCTATTCTCCGGGCACTGCAAGAAGGCGACTTGCTGCCCGAAGACGCGATTAGCGAAGAATTGCGCGAAATGCTGCAAAACCCCGACGCGCACAACAATCAAGCGGTCAAAGATCTGATCGAGAAACTGATGGAGCGTCTCGCGCAGGAGGGTTTCATCAACCCGCAGCAGCCTCCGCAAGTTACGCCACCACCGCAAACCTCCGCGCGTGGGCAGCTCGGTCAACCTCACGAAAAGCAGCCGGAGGCGCGTTTCGAGATCACGGACAAGACGATCGATTTTCTTGGCTTCAAGACGCTGCAGGATCTGCTCGGCTCGCTCGGGCGAAGCAGTTTTGGGCGCCACGATACGCGCGATCTTTCGACCGGCATCGAATCCGGCGGCGTCTCGCGGCCCTACGAATTTGGCGACACACTGAATCTCGACGTCAGCGAGACGCTCTTCAACGCCGTCCGGCGACAAGGCGCGAAAGTGCCCATCGACATGACGTACTCCGATTTGATGGTGCATCAGTGCGAGTACCACAGCTCTTGCGCGACCGTCGTTCTTCTCGACTGCAGCCATAGCATGATTCTTTACGGCGAGGACCGCTTCACTCCCGCCAAGCGGGTTGCCATGGCGCTGTCGCATCTCATTCGCACCCAATATCCCGGCGACACGCTGAGCCTTGTGCTCTTTCACGACAGCGCCGAGGAAGTTCCTATCGGCGAACTAGCGCGCGTCCAGGTCGGCCCGTATTACACCAATACGCGCGAAGGGCTTCGTATGGCGCAGCGCATTCTGCTCCGCCAGAAAAAAGATATGCGGCAGATCATCATGATTACCGACGGGAAGCCATCCGCGCTTACGCTCGAAGACGGCCGCATCTACAAAAATGCGTTCGGCCTGGATCCGTTCGTCGTCGGCCAGACGCTC
>Ga0209415_10016138_pt1 | contig 12042 bp, 12 predicted proteins | sample PeaSoiSIISIP2007_FD_187696 | JGI IMG/M metagenome (GOLD analysis project Ga0209415, IMG submission 187696) | Peat soil microbial communities from Weissenstadt, Germany - SII-SIP-2007 (SPAdes) (version 2) | ecosystem: Environmental > Terrestrial > Soil > Wetlands > Peat | place: Germany... | reverse complement strand
CCGCCGGGACCCTCACCGGCTGCGCAGCCGTGCCGCAGAACCGTCGCGCGCGCCTCGCCGACCCGATGATGAGCTTGACCGACGATCCCCTCGACGCCTACCGCCGCCAGAAGCTCTACGACACGCGCGAGGGGGCGGCGGGCGGCGATGGAGCCGCTTCCGGCGGTGGCTGCGGCTGCCAGTAGGCGCATGGACGTGCGGATTCGCGCCGCGCTCGTTGCCCTGGCCGCAACGAGCTTCGTCCCCGCCCGCGCTCGCGGCGACGACGCCGCACCCGCGATGTCGGAAGAGGAGGTGCTCGGCCCGACCTCGACGGCGTTCACCCTCAACTCGATCACGACGCGGCTGAGCGCTTATGACCAGTTCGGGTACGGCTACCAATCCAAGTCGGGCCCCGTGCTCGGTCCCGGCTCGGAGCGATTGACGGTCTTCGAGCCGCAGACCGAGATCGTCGCGACGCAGGGCGATCGCATCACCCACCGGATCTGGATCCCCGTCGATATCATCAGCGAGGCGTCGCCTTCCATCCTCCCGAAGCCCGCCGACGTCGTCAGCGGCGCGTCGCGCACGAACGTCGCCGGGGCGCTCCAGTGGACGACCACCATCCAGACCCGGTCGGCCGCGACCCTCGCGATGACCAGCGGGTTCCACATCGAGTTTCCATTCCGGTCGTGGAACGGCGGGGTCGCGGCGAGCCGCGCATTTGCCGATCAGAACACCGTCGTGTCGGGCGCGGTGGTGGGGATCTTCGACTGGTTCGACCGCTTCCTCGTGACCGGGCTGCACCAGGGGCGAACCGAGCGTTCGACGACGATGGGAAGCGCGGGACTCACCCAGGTCCTCTCTCCGACGACGATCGCCAACGTCAACTACGGCGTCACGCTCCAGCTGGGACAGCTCGGAAATACGTGGAACGCCGTTCCGCTCGCCAACGACACCCGCGGCGCCGAGCTCTTGCCGAGCGAGCGCGTGAGGCACGCCGTCGTCGGGCGGCTCGCGCAGTTCCTGCCGTGGAACGGCGCGCTTCGCCTCTATTACCGCCTGTACGCGGACGACTGGGGGATCGTCGCCCACTCGATGGAGGGGCAGCTCATGCAGCGCCTGACGCCGACGTTCTACGTGGGCGCCCTCTACCGCTTCCACACGCAGACCGGCCCGCCGTTCTTCACGACGCTCGCGTCGCCCACCGCGACGCTGCGCACGGCCGACAGCGACCTCGCGCCCCTGCAGTCGCAGACGATCGGGGGCAGGGCCGCGGGCGACGTTCCCTTCCAGGCTGGCGCCATCCGCGCGCTCCACTACGAAGTGGGATACGACCGCTACGTCCGCACCAACAACCTCCAGATGGATATCCTGACATGCTCCCTAGGGCTGCGGTTCTGACGTTGCTCGTGGCGGCCGGCGCCGCGGGCTGCGCGGGGGCGGCGCGGCCGGTCGTGACGACGCTCCCGTCCGAGCCGGTCACGACGCTCGACGGCGTGCAGACGGAGCTCGGGCGCGTCGTCCAGGGCCGGGTCGCGCTCGTCAGCTTCTGGGCGACGTGGTGCACCGGCTGCGAGAAGGAGGTCGACGCCCTCAATCGCCTCTCCGAGCGGGCGGCCGCCAGGGGCGACGCGCTCGTCGTGGGCGTGGTCGTCGGCGAGCCGCGGGCGACGGTCGACGCCTTCGTGCGGCGTCGCGGCGTGCGCTACCTGCAGGTGCTCGACGAGAATTTCAGGCTGGCCGACGCCCTCGGACAGCGCGACGTCCCGGCCACGCTGGTCGTCGATCGCGACGGAAGGATCGTGTACCGCGGCGACGCGCTCGATCGCGCCGGCCTCGTCGCGTTCCAGAGGACGCTCGGCGAGCGGTGACTCCGGCGAGCCGAGCGGCGATCAGTGCACGACCGCCAGATCGCCTTCGAAGAGGCGGATCTCGCCGGAGTCGGGCATCCGGCGCAGGGCCAGCACCTCGGCGGCGTCGCACGAGGCGGCCAGCTCCGCCGATGACCCGGTGACGATCCACTGCACGTTGGGGAGCGCCTCGCGCAGGGCGGGCACGAGGCCCCGGCGAGCGACGACGTCGAGGTGCAGGTCGGCGTCGTCGATGAGCGCCACGCCCTCGGCGGTGCGGGCGTAGGCGTCGGGCCACGCCGCGTGAAGCGAGCGGATCGCCAGCGCCGGGAACGCCACCAGGTGGCGCGCTTGCGTGGGGAGATCGTCGAAGGAGACGAGCGCGCCGCCCGGCCCGCGCTCGAAGATCGGCTCGAACGACGCGGGGTCGACGCCGGCGAACGCGAAGCCCGCGAGCTCGGCCAGCGGCCCCACCGCCTCTCGCGTCGCCTGCGCCAGAGACTCCGCCGCCGCCCGCACGTCGCCGGCGATGCGAAGGGAGCCGCGAGCCAGCGCGGCGCTGACGACGGAGTAGGAGAGCGCCTGCTTGGCCTCTCGCGCGAGGTCGGACCGCGTCGGGTCGTCGAAGCTCGCGACCGCGCGCGGGTCATGGCGGCCCATCCGGTCGGCCCCTCCGAGCAGGACCGGCGTCCGCGACATCCATCGTCCGCCCGAGAACGTGACGAGCGCGAATCCGCCCTCGACGGCGCGCCGGTCGAAGATCGCCTGCTCGCGCCGGCGAAGGAGCGCGGCGTCGTCCGGCTCGCCCAGCTGGGCGTTCGGGCTCGCGACGCGGAGGGCGTGCGGGCGCGCCGGGTCCTCGGCTCCGAGCGCCCAGTCGGTCACGACGAACGCCGCGTCGCCGCCCCGCCGCGATCGCGGCGCGACCGCGTGGCCCGGGCGGGTCGACGCGATCGCCGAGAGCAGGCCCGTCTTGCCGACGCCGCCTCCGCCGATCACGACCATCGCCCTTCGAGCCGCCCCCTCGTCGTCGGCGAAGCGGAAGGTCACGTCGCCGAGCGAGCCGACGCCGACCAGCCGCGCCTGCAAGAGTTGCATGGGTTCCATTGTACGCTTCCGGGGAGCCCCCATGCTCGGCAAGACCGAACGACGCATCGCTCTCGTCATCCTGCTCACGGCGCTCTTGCCGCTCGCGAGCGCGATGCTCCTCGCGTACTCGCTCCTCGACTACGCGTCGTCGGTCTGGCTCCGTCCCGAGGTCGACCAGGAGCTCGAGCGCGGCATCGACCTCTACAAGGACTACATACGCGCCGTCAAAGACGACATGAAGCACCAGACCGACGGGATGGCCGGCGACGCGGCGCTCCGCGAGGCGGCGGGCAGGCACGACGGGGACGCGTGCGCCCGCGCCATCGGCGCGATCTTCCCGCGCTACCCGCAGCTCGTCTCGCTCGGCGTGGAGGACCAGGAAGGGCACCTGCTGGCGGCGCGGAAGCGCGACAGACCCCTGGACGACGAGACCGAGCGCAAGCTCGATCTCAGGCGCGCGCTGGGCCCGGCCGGATCCGGCCCCGCGCTCGTGGCGACGTTCGCGTTCGACCGTCGCTACGAGCACCAGCTCGAGCGCGCGGGGGCGATCCACGACGCCTACGCGCAGCTCCAGAAGGAGCGCACGCGCGTGTACTCCACCTACTTCGAGGCGTTCGCGGTGCTGCTCGGGATCACGGTCGTGGCGACGGTCGTCCTGGGTCTCTTCCTGGCGCGGGGCGTCACGCTGCGGATCAGCCGCCTCGCGACCACGATAAACGAGGTGGCCGCGGGCAACCTCGACGCGCGGGTGCCCGTCACCGGCTCCGACGAGCTGACCGATCTCGCCCGCGTCTTCAACCGGATGCTGGGCGAGATGCAGCAGTCGCGCGCGCGCATCGAGTACCTGCAGCGGATGGGGGCATGGCAGGAAATGGCGCGGCGGCTCGCGCACGAGATCAAGAACCCGCTCACCCCGATCCAGCTCGCGGTGCAGGAGTGCCACCGGAAGTATGCGGGCGACGACGCGAAGTTCCGGGCGCTCCTCGACACGACGCGCGAGATCGTCGAGGAGGAGGTCGGCACGCTCAGGCGGCTGGTGGGCAACTTCTCGAGCTTCGCGCGGCTGCCTCGGGCGGAGCTCCTCGAGGCCAGCCTCAGGGACTTCCTGGGCGAATGCGCGGATCAGCTCGGGCACCTGGGCGCGGAGGTCGTGGACGACGGAGGCGAGGAGGCGCTCATCGCGCCGGACGTCAACGTCAGCTGGCAGATTCCGGACGACCCGATGCCCGTCGCGATCGATCGGCAGATGCTCAGGCGCGTGATCGTCAACCTGGTGCGAAACGCTGTCGAGGCGATCCGCGCCGCCCGCCCCGAGCCGACCGGAGGCGCGCCGCGCGGGCATGTCCTCGTGCGGGCCGAGCGCACGAGCGAGGGCGTCGCGATCGTGATCGAGGACGACGGCCCCGGTGTCCCCGAGGACGCCCGCGAGCGGGTGTTCGACCCGTATTTCACGACCAAGTCGGAGGGGACCGGCCTGGGCCTGGCGATCGTGAAGAAGATCGTCGTCGAGCACAACGGGGCGATCTCCGTGCGGCGCAGCGAGCGGCTCGGAGGCGCGGCCTTCGTCGTGGCGCTGCCGCCGCCACACTCCCTGGCGATCGCGGCGGCGCGCGACGGCAGTCGGCAAGAGGCGCCCGCGTCGGATCCCTCGCGGCCGGCCGCGTGACGGGGCCGGACGTGCTATCGGACGATCCGGGCATGCAGGTCGGCGATCCTCGCTCCACCGGGACGACGCTCTCGGCCCTCGGACTGGTGTGCGTGCTGCTGCTCGGGATCGGCATACTGCCGCGAATCTTCTCGAGGCACGTCGCGGCGGCCGTCGGGCGCCAGGCCCCCGAGTTCGCGCTTGCCCTCGTCGCGAACGGTGCCGCCGCTCCCGGCGGGGACGCGAAGACGCTGCGGCTGAGCGACTTTCGCGGGCGCGCGGTGCTCCTCGACTTCTGGGCCACGTGGTGCGGCCCGTGCCGGGCCGAGGCGCCGATCGTGGAGCAGGTCGCGCGGCGCTGGCGCGATCGCGGCGTCGTCGTGCTCGGCATCGACACGGACACCGCCGACCAGGGCGACCCGCGCGCGTTCGCGATCGAAAATGGCCTGTCCTACCCGATCGTGCACGATGTCACCGGCACGGCGGCGCGCGCCTACGAGGTGGACTCGCTGCCGACGCTCGTGGTCGTGTCGCCCGGGGGGAAGATCGTCGCGGTCCGCTCGGGCATCACGGACGGCGCGGAGCTCGAGAGGCTAGTGCGCCAGGCGCTGTAGTGTACATTCGCGCGCATGAAACTCGAGACCGATCTCGACGCGACGCAGTGGGTCTGGGCCGCGAAGGCCCTCGCCGTGGTCAGCGCGTGGCATGGCCTCGGCCTCTTCGAGCGGCTGCGGTCCGGTCCCGTGCCGCGCTCCGAGCTCGCCGCCGACGAGCGCGCCGTGGCCGTCACGGTGCCGGTGCTCCTTCACCTGGGCCTCGTCGCCACGGACGGCGACCGGATCGGTCTGACGCCGACGGCCGAGCGCCTGCTCGCGCAGGGGGCGATGCCGACCGAGCGCAGCCTGGACATGCTGCGCGATCTCGGCCGGACGCTCGAGGTGCTGCGCGACGGCGGTCCGGTGAAGGACGATGAGGGACGCGGCAAGGGGACGCGGGGCGGCACCCGGACCGACGACCCCGCGCAGACCGAACGGTTCATGGACTGGCTCTACCGCGTGAGCGAGGATCCGGCCCGGAGCACGTACGCATGGCTCTCGCGCGGCCTGGCGCCGCGGAGCGCCGTGCTCGACCTCGGCGGCGGCCATGGTCGCTACGCGCGCGCGTTCGCGGACGCGGGGCACACGGTGACGCTCTTCGATCAGCCCCAGGTCGTGCGCCTCGCCAGGAAGAGGCACGGCGACGCCCTGCGGTACGTCGAGGGGGACTTCCACGAGGCCGACACGTTCGGGGGACCGTACGATCTGGTGATGCTCTGCAACATCATCCACGGCGAGACCGCCGCCGCGAACGCGTCGATCGTCGCGCGCGCGGCGCGCAGCGTGCGCCCGGGCGGCCACGTGGCGGTCCGCGACATGTTCCTCGACGAGCACGGCCAGAATCCCCCGAGCTCGGTGTTCTTCGGCGTGAGCATGCTCTTTTACACGGAGGGCCGCAGCTACGCCGTGCCTCAGGTGCAGGAGTGGCTCCGCCAGGCGGGCCTGGTCGACTTCCGGATGACGGTGTTCGATACGCACCAGATTGCCGTCGCGCGCAAGCCGTGAGGGCGCGCGGGGACCGACGCCACCGACGCTCCGGGCACCGAGTAAGCCGTGACGTCCCCGCATCTGACCTTCGCGAGCGACGCAGAAGCGATCGACGCCAGCGGTGCCATTTCCCACTGGCGCGAGCACGGGTGGGCCCGCCTCGGAGCCGTCGCGAGCAACGAAACGCTCGCCGCGCTCCGTGCGCGAGCGGACGACATCATGCTGGGCCGCGTGGTGCACGAGGGCATGTTCTTCCAGTCCGACTCGGGGACCGGGCGCTACGAGGACCTGGCCTTCGGACGCGGGTGGGAGGGGCCCAGCCTCTGCTACCGGAAGATCGAGAAGCTCGAGGTCGACCCGCTCTTCCGGGCCTGGCTCGGAAACCCCGTCTTCGAGCGCGTGGCGCGAGCGGTCATCGGCCCCGAGGTCACGCTCTACCGGGCGACGCTGTTCACGAAGTCCGCCGAAGGCGGCACGGACCTTCCGTGGCATCAGGACGGCGGCGACTTCTGGGGCCTCGACCGCGACCCGGAGCTGCAGATCTGGACCGCCCTCGACGACGTGCCGCTCGAATCGGGCTGCGTCGAGGCGGTCGACGGCAGCCACCGCGCCGGCCTGGCGACGCCGCTCGGCGGGACCATCCCGCTTCGCGTACTGCTCGACGCCCGACCCGACGAGCGCAGCCTCGCTCTCCCGGCGCGGGCGGGCGAGGTGCTCCTCATCCACAACCACCTCTGGCACCGCTCCGGCCGCAACACGACGGGTCGTCCCCGTCGCGCGTTCACTGTGGCCTACATGGATGCTCGCACGCGATGCGTGCGCAAGAAGCGCTCCCCGCGCTCGTTCATGCGGGTGTTCTGAGGGTTTCTGGCGGTCCGGCGGTAAGCATGACGCGGGGGGCCGGGCGTTGCCGCCCGTGCTAGCTCTCCCCCATGGCCCGCGAGTCGGCCCGAGCGAGCGAGAACGCGCCCGGCGACCTCTTCGTCGACGACTCGTGCATCGACTGCGAGACGTGCCGCGTGCTCGCCCCCGACGTGTTCGCGCGCTCCCGGCGGCTCGGACAGTCGGTCGTGGCGCGCCAGCCGTCCGCGGCAAGCGAAGCGCTGCGCGCGCGGATGGCGATCGTGTCCTGTCCGACGAGCTCGATCGGCAGCGAGAGCAAGGCGGACCTATACGACGCGATCGCGGCCCTGCCGCTCGCCGTCGAGGGAGAGGTCCTCTACTGCGGGTACGCTTCCAAGAGCTCGTACGGCGCGGCGAGCTACCTGGTGCGGCGCGAGGCCGGCAACGTGCTCGTGGACTCGCCGCGCGCCGCGCGCCAGCTCATGGACCGGATCGAGGCGCTGGGAGGCGTGGCCCGGATGTTCCTCTCGCACCGCGACGACGTCGCAGATCACGCCCGCTACGCGCACCGCTTCGGCTGCGAGCGCATCCTGCACGCCGCCGACGTCGGCGCCGCCACGCGCGACGTCGAGCGGCGCATCGAAGGCGGCGACCCGGTCTGGCTCGCGCCGGATCTGCTCGCCATCCCGGTTCCGGGGCACACGCGCGGCAGCCTCGCGCTGCTCTATCGTGGCCGCTTCCTCTTCACGGGCGATCACCTCTGGGGCAGCGCCGACGGGCGCGGCCTCGACGCGTCCTCCGACGTCTGCTGGTACTCGTGGAGCGAGCAGACCCGCTCGATGGAGCGCCTCCTGGCCTTCGACTTCGAGTGGGTACTGCCCGGCCACGGCCCGCGCTTCCACGCGCCCGCCGCGCGGATGCGCATGGCGCTGGAGAAGCTCGTGCTGCGGATGAAGCGCGGCGGGCTCTGAGCGGGCGGCGGCGCTCGAGGCGCTGGCCACGGGCGAACGCCGAGTGTAAAAACCCCTGATCGTGCCCCAAGACCAGTGGACCGCGGTCGACCGCTACCTCGTCAGCGCGCTTCTGCCCCCGGATCCTGCGCTCGACGAGGCGCTGCGCGCGAACGCCGCCGCGGGCCTTCCCGCGATCGACGTCGCGCCGAACCAAGGCAAGATGCTGCATCTCATCGCCCAGATGCAGGGCGCCCGCGCGATCCTCGAGATCGGCACGCTCGGCGGCTACAGCACGATCTGGCTCGCTCGGGCGCTGCCTCGCGACGGCCGGCTCGTCACGCTCGAGGCCGAGGCGAAGCACGCGGAGGTCGCGCGCGCGAACGTGGCGCGCGCCGGTCTGGCGAGCGTCGTCGAGATCCGCGTGGGGCGGGCGCTCGAGACGCTCCCCCGCCTCGCCGAGGAAGGGCGGGGCCCGTTCGATCTGGTCTTCATCGACGCCGACAAGCAGAATAACGCCGAGTACGTGGCGTGGGCGCTGAGGCTCACGCGACCGGGCAGCGTCATCGTCGTCGACAACGTCGTGCGCGCGGGACGCGTCATCGACGCGGGGAGCGACGATCCGCAGATCCAGGGAACGCGCCGCCTGTTCGACGCGCTCGCGCGAGAGCCTCGCCTGAGCGCGACGGCGATCCAGACCGTGGGAAGCAAGGGCCACGACGGCTTCGTGCTCGCGCGCGTGGTCGCCGCGAGGTGACGTGGGACGGAGAGAGCCGCCGGATCGCTAGTTCATCGCGCATGCGATCGGCGTGGCCAGGACGTCGAACTCGCCGTCCGTCGACGCGAGGTAGGTCACCAGTCCGTAGCCCGTGGACGCGACCACGACGCTGGGACGGCCGATGACGCTCGCGTCCTCCGGCGACAGGACCATCGAAGGTCCCAGCGGATCGCCCCAGCCGACGACGGACTGGGCGCGGAGCTGGTGGCCCTCGACGTTTCCCTCGACCCACGCGAGCAGGAAGCGGTCGTGGCCGATCGGCGCGAGGTCGGGCGCCATCTCGCCAGCTCCGTGGCCCGTCCCGCGTGCGTGAAACGTGCGCTCGACGACGTGCCGCTTTCCCTCGATCCCGACGCCGAAGAACGCATGCGGCGCGTCGTAGGTGACGACGCCGAGGGTGATGTGCGGCTGCTCCGCGTCGTGCGATTCCCAGGCGAGCATGGTCTCGTCGGCGCTGTCCGCACGGACGGTGCTGTGGGCTCCGGGCTCGGGACACGACGAGGCGTGCGGGCCCCCGGAGGCGGAAGGCCATTCGACCGCGACGCAGCGTGACGCGGCGGTCGCAAACCGCACCGAGAAGCTTCCGTCCTGCTCGCTCACCTGCACTCCCCCGGGCACGAACACCCGCCGCGCCAGCACCTTCGCGCGGCTGGTGGCATGGCACACGGCCGCGCCGGAGGAAGCCGTGGGGAGCCGCGCCCCGTCCGGACCGGCGCCGGCGACGCGCGGTTGCCCGCGCTCCGCGCCGCTCGTCGCGCACCCGAAGGATCCCAGCACCGCCGCCATCACCAGACCCAGCTTGATGTTCATGACCGAGACCCCTTGTCGCTCCGCCGAGCGGCGTCGATTCGCCGTTGTTCGCGTCGCGAGGGGACATAGAGCAAGGGTGAGGCCAACGAGGCGGGCGCGGTGGATCGCGCTGGAAATCAGCGGGAAAAAGGGGCCAGCCACCCTGGAGCAGCTGCTGGCCCGACGAGGGTCCGTCGGTCAGTGGCGAAGGTTCGTCGCCAGCGGCAACGTCCTGCGCCAGGCGGCCGATGCGAGAGAGATGGAACAGGAAGACGGGAAGGCGGGAAGTCTTCCCGTCTTCCGGCCTTCCTGTGAATCTCTCGAGAGCGCCCGGCTATTCGCGGGACTCGTGAGACGGCGGACGCTAGAGGCGCTGGGCAGCGGCCTCGACGCTTCCTCGTGGCGAACGCTGGCTGTACAGCACGGCGCGCGTCAGGAACGAGACCAGCTCCTCGACCGTTCGCAGCGTGGAGAGATCCTCGACCGGCAGCTCCACGCCCTCGATCTCCTCCACCTTGAGGGCGATCAGCACGAGCTCGAGCGGCGTCATGCCCAGGTCGCGCTCGAGGCGGTGCCAGGGGCGGATGGCGCCCGCGTCGCGCGCCGGGTGGCGGCGCGCGAGCACGGATCGAACCAGCTCATTCATCGACCTCATCGCGCCACCCTCTGAGCAAGGGCGAGGCCAATGACGCACGAGCGGCGAATCGCCCGGGAGCTCGTGGGAAATGCTGGCCGGGCGCGGCGGAAGCCGGCCCGACCGACGAGGGTTCGTCGACGAGTGACGGAGGTTCGTCGGTGCGCGAGCGCGCGGCGGGCATCCCCTCGGCGGAGGCGCCCATCAATGAGCGCGAAGCACGCATCACTCGCGCGGAGAGGCCCATGAATGAGCGGGAGGCTCGCGCCCCTTGCGAGGGGGGGCTCGCGATTGAGCGAGAGGAACGCGCCCCTCCCGAGGGGGAGCTCGCGATTGAGCGAGAAGAACGTCCGAAGGGCGCCGTGCGCAGCGAGTTGATCGGACCCACGTGTTGGAAGAAAATACGTACGTGGAGGGGGGGGCTGGTTTGGGCCTGGGTGAGGTGGGACGAGCATGAGCCTTGAGCACGCGGCGGCGGGTCCTGCGCCCATGGCGGACCTTGTCCGTCAGATGGATTGGTCCGCCACTCCCCTGGGCCCGCGAGATCGCTGGCCCCACAGCCTGCGAACGCTGGTCGAACTGTGCCTCGCCTCGAGCTTCCCGACCGTCATCTTCTGGGGACCCGACCGGGTGCAGGTCTACAACGACGGTTACCGCGTCATTCTCGGCGGGAAACACCCACGAGCCCTGGGCCAGCGCGCGGCCGATTGCTGGGCCGAGATCTGGGACGTCATCGCGCCAATGATGACGGGAGTGTTCGACACCGGGGAGGCCGTCTGGATCGAAGCGACCCAGTTCTCCGTGGAGCGCAGCGGCTACCTCGAAGAGGCCTACTTCACTTTCTCCTACACCCCGGCGCGCGACGACACGGGGGCCGTCGGAGGCATCTTCGAGACCGTCGCCGAGGTGACGTCCCAGGTCGTTGCCCATCGGAGGCTCGCCGTCCTTCGCGAGCTCGGCGGGCTCCCGCCTGCGCGGACAGTGGAGGATGCGTGCTTCGCGGCGGCAGCGACGTTGGCAAAGCAGACCCACGACATCCCATTTTCATTGATCTACACGATGGACCAAGCACCGAACACCGCGGTGCTCCGAGGCCGGACGGGGATCGATGCCGGGCACCGCGCGAGCCCGCCCGTCATCGCTCTCGATGCGAAGGACGCCTGGCCTCTGGGGGAAGCGCTCCGCTCTCCGGCGCCTATCGTCCTACGCGATCTCGCCTCCACCGTGGGGGAGCTGCCGGGAGGGCCATGGCCCGAGCACTCGAGCGAAGCGGTCGTGCTGCCAATCGAACGACTCGGCTCGGAGCGCCCGTTCGGCTTCTTCGTGGCGGGCGTCAGTCCCCGCCGTCGGCTCGACGAGGCGTACCTCGATTTCTTCCGATTCGTCGCCCAGCACCTGTCGAGGGCCTGCTCCAGCGCCGACGCCTACGACCAGGCTCGCAAGCGGGCGGACGCCCTCACCGAGCTCGATCGCGCGAAGACCGCTTTCTTCAGCAACGTGAGCCACGAGTTTCGCACCCCACTCACTCTGATTCTAGGCCCGATCGAGAACGCTCTTTCCGACCCGGAGAGGGCCCTCCGCGGCAAGGACCTCGACGCCGTTCATCGCAGCTCGATCCGCCTCTTGCGCCTCGTCAACAGCCTGCTCGATCTCTCGCGCATCGAGGCCGGTCGTCTCGAGGCGTCGTTCGAGCCTACCGATCTCGCGGTCCTCACGGCGGGCCTGGTGGGGTCCTTCCAGTCGCTGGTCCAGTCCGCGAACGCCTTAGGATCCAAAGACGACCACTTCGACGCGAACGCGTCGTACGCCGTACCTAGCTTCTGCATCCGCGCAGCCCACTGCACCTTAGACGTCGCCAGGTCGTCGTCGCTTACGTACAGTCCGGTTTCGGAAAAACCG
>Ga0209415_10016137_pt1 | contig 12042 bp, 11 predicted proteins | sample PeaSoiSIISIP2007_FD_187696 | JGI IMG/M metagenome (GOLD analysis project Ga0209415, IMG submission 187696) | Peat soil microbial communities from Weissenstadt, Germany - SII-SIP-2007 (SPAdes) (version 2) | ecosystem: Environmental > Terrestrial > Soil > Wetlands > Peat | place: Germany... | reverse complement strand
TCGTCGGGTTCAGCCGTCCCTTCGGGACGGGTGCAACACAAAACTGGCCTGTCCCAGCGTTGAAACGCTGGGCTATTTTCGTAATGTCCCTCCGGGACAAAAGCCCGACTGGATTTCCGAAAGGCATTGGGGCCAGCGGGTGGTGGTTAGTTGTGGTGTGGTTCATAAGTGACAGAGACGCCCCGCAGTTCGGTGGGCAGTTGCTCCGGGGCAAGCGGATATTTGGCAGAAAGGGGTTGGCCGTGCTCGACGGCCCAGAAGTTGGTTCCCACCTTAAGGATGACGCGGCTGTTGGAGAACAGACCCGGCTGGCCGGGCATCGGGAGGGTCCGGTAATCAACCATCACGATCTGCCCTCCTGCCAGGGTATCGCCAGCCTTGAAACTGGAGATCTTCATACTGTTCGTGTCGCAAACCGCGACCTCGGGCGTACCGCCCCAATTGGAGAGCGAAACCACTCGCAGCACATCGAGGGGCGAGGCCGGTCCGGCGGCCGCCGTTTCGGTGGTTGCTCTTGGAGAATAGGGACGCAACAGGTCGCGCTGCACGATGACATCGTATAGGCGGCGCTGGGGACTATCGAGCGTGAACTTGGGTTTAAGGTCCGCCTTCGGCTTGGCGCCCGCGACCTCGACCACGAGAGTCAGGTAGCGAAACCGGGCCTTGATGCGCCCCGGCGCATCGCCGGCCGAGAACACCAGGTTTTCGAGGCGATGCACTTGCGGGGTCTGCTCGAGGACGAATATCAGGTCGAGCACTTTTGCCAGCGGGCCTTCGCCTTGCACGCTCCAGCCCACTTCCTGCGCGCCGCGCAACCTCCGCGGACCCACGGGCATCCGGCTGAATTGCGATTCCTGCAAGCCCAAGCGCACGATCTGGTCGGTGAGCATCTTGCCCGCCTCGGCGGTGGCCGTGTCCGCTTCGCGTCCGAACAGGCGCGGCGCCACGTCCTTGAGATACTGCTCGGCGGAGAAATAAGCGCGCTGGTCGTCCTTGTTCTGCCGGAGTTTGTCACGCAGAGCGGCGATCTGACTCTGGAGGTCTTTAAGCGGTTTGACAAAAACGCTCCTGATGGCGTAAGCGCCGATAAACAACAATAACAGGCAACCGATCGCGCCCAGCAGGATGGCCTCACGCCGTTTCATGGCCGGTCCTTCCTCCGCTTGGGTTCGCCAGAACCCTCGCGCCCCGGCGTGGTTGCCGATGGAGTGCCGGACCGTGAGCGGGGCGCATCCAGCGAACCATCGTCTGCCGGGCGCTCGGGCGCATTCAACGCGGCCAAATTTATCTTCAACTTGCTCGGCAACGTCAACTCGAGGCTGGACTGAAAGGAATATCCATACCGGTCCGAGCTGGGGGTAATCGCCAGCGGCTTGAGTTCATACCCGGCCGCGCGCAGGCGCTTATCGATCTCGGCCAGCACTTCGCCGCTCCGCGCCTGGACGGAAAGGTGCAGCACGCCCCGCGCCCCGGCGGAGATCGAGGTGACATAGACGTCGGTGGAGCCGGGCAGCAGCGCGCTCAAATAGGCGTAGTGATCCAGCCACTCCCGTTTGTCCATCACCCAATCGTGCAGCGTCTTGGCTCTCAACCGAGTTTCGCGATAGACCTTGCGATCATCGGCCGTCCGCTTAATCTCCTCCTGAAGCCGGTCTCTGATCCTTGCCTGGCGGTGAACCAAAAACGTGCGTAGGCCCGCCAGCACGCACAACAGGACGGCCCCGGCGACTGCCGCTTGGATCAGCGTCGCGCGGCGGCGGTTGCGCGGCGCCGGGGGGCGCTTGGAGTGCAGAAAGTCAAAGGGCCACGGCGTCTGATCCTGCGCGCTCAGGGCCAGGCCCAGGGCCGTCAGCGCCCCGGGGCCATAGTCCGAATCTTTCACGCTCAATCCCAGCGCCGCCGCCGGGTCCAGCAGGCGGCACGGCAGGTGACACTGTTGCCGCAGGGCCTCGACCATGGACGCTTCACCCCCCTGGGCGCCCGCGAGCAGGATTTCTTCGACCGGCTCATGGCGATCGAGCCCTTCGTAATTATGGAGGCTCCGCACCGTTTCGATCGTGACCGTGCCGGGCACGCCCGCCTCCGCTTCCGCCGCCCGAGCCAAAGGCGCGGTCCGGCTAAAAACGAGGGTTCCGCCCGCGATGACGTCGATGATGACCTCCTCCTGGCGCAGAGTCACCAGCGCGACGGTTCGCGGCCGGCCGGCCGGTTCGCAAGCTTGGAGACCGCGCACGTTGGCATAAGAATCGAGCCCCAGGGCAGCCAGTTTGAAACCGGCGGCCTCAGCCAGGCCTTGGTAGTGCTGCACCACCTGCTTCTTCACCACCGCCACCAACACATCGACTTTCTCCGCGACCGGCGGTTGTTCCCCGGCGGTTTCCTGGGCCGCACCGCCCGCAGGCGCCGCCGGCGCCGACGAAGGGGGCCGCTCGTTGACTTGGAAATCAATGACCGCTTCCTCCGCCGGAAAAGGGAGGTCTTTGTTGATCTGGAAATAGACCATCGCCGCCAGTTCCGCGGGCGTCTCCGGCCTCGGCAGCGAAAGGGTCCGCAGGAACACCAATCCCCTCGGTATGCCCATGACCACCGTGCCGGGCTTCAGATTGAGGCCCTCCAAGGCCCGAGCCAGGCAGGCCCCACTCGCTTGCGAATCCGGTTCCGGCCGGTCCAGCCCCAGCGACCCTTCCACTCGTCCGGCCGCAAAACGGACGATTTCCGCCTTGCCGCCGCGCTCGAGGGACTGCGCCGCCCGAAGCAGGGGCCCGTCCCAATCCAGGGCGGTAATCGCTCCCCGGCACTTAATCGGGAAAGTGCTTCGTTTCAGGAACCGCGCTTGGAGTTCGGTCGTGGGATTGGTCAGTTTAGGCATTTCATCTCGGGACCGAGGCCACCTGTGGGCTTGAGTCATTCTCCGGGGGCGCAGGCGTGAAGGGCAGCCCCAGGATGCTCACGTCACGCAGCAACAACACCGCGGGCGGTTTGGCGGCGGCGTCGACCACGGCCTCGAAAACACAGTAATTGCCCGCCGGTATGCTATAGGCGGCAACCCGGAATCGGAACTGGTAGCTGCGAGTGGTCAAATACCGGGCCGCTTGGCTGAAGGCCTCCTGGTTCAACAATCCATCCTGGAACAACCACGCGGCAGTCGTTCGCGCCTCGGGACTCAGCCCCACGCGCGCCGCCACGATCGCCTCGGCCAGGGGCGGGTTCAGACCCGGAAGGGCTGCCAGAACCTTGGTCGAGGCGGTGTTGAGGTTCACCAATCCAATCAGCTTGGCCTGGTTGGTGGTCGTGCAACGGTCCAACAGAATCGGCAAATCCGCCTTGACTTGCTCAGCGAGCAGTTGGACTTCTTTGCCTTGCGCATCCTTCAAGGCTGGCGCCGCGAGCAGGTCCTCCAGTTCCGCGAGCGGGTTGCCTTTCCGCAAGGCCAGGACGTAGTCCACCATCCCCTTTGACAAACCGAGGCCCGAAAGGTCATCCTGGTTCAAATTCACCCGCGCGCGTCCTTCATTATCCAGGTTCAAATCGTAACTGCACACCGTCAGGAATTGCTGCAATCCGGTGTCCGGGCCGCTCTCCTGGGTATCCGCAACCGCAGCCGTCCCGAACCCGAAGCCGTCGGCCTGGACCTCGGCGCTGCCGGTCAAATTGGAATAACTGCCGTAGAGCAGCGGGATGGTAAAGCCGCTGACTTGCAACAACTCGTCCAGGCACGTCCACTGCGCATTGCCCGCGCCGCTTGCCGGAGATGAACTGGACGATGGGACCGGGGATGAAACGGGAGGCGGAACCGGAGCCGGAACTGGGGCTGAAACCGGAGCGGAGACCGGGGCGGTCCCCGGGTTCGCGGGAGAGACGGGTGCCGGAGCGGCGCCGCCCCGGGCGGCGAGCAGGCCCTGCGCCAGGGCCGGGGTCAGGTTCGGCAGGGCTTCCAGCATCGCTTCCGTAGCGCGATAGACATTGATCTTGCTCGCCTCATCGGTCAGCCCGTAATGCAGGCCCCCGGACTCCGACAACGAATAAACCGAAAAATACCATTTCTGGACGCCATCGTCGCAAACGAGCTGGTCACGAAAAACCGCCGGATTGTCCTGCCAATCTGTCGACCCGGTTTCGGCTTCAGCCGCCGCGCGCAGCGCCCGGTAAACCCCGCTCAGCGCCGCGGCTCGAGCTTGTTGGCCGTTCTTCCCGGTGGCCGAAGCCATCTGTTCGGCCGTCAACACAAACATGAGGCTCGTCACCACCATTGAGGCCAGCAACACGACCACCAGCACCATGATCAAAACGAAGGCCTGTGCTCCCTCGGCTGCCGTGGATTTCCCGCCGAGCGTTTGGAGTGCGGTGGCAAGCGAAGCGCGACACCGCTTTGGCTCGGGCAGCGACTGGCGTTTCCGGACGTCGCGGGCGGCCGAAAGCGCCGTCGCCGCTTCGCTCTGCCGGCGCACTCCAAACGCTTCGCGACCTCGACACTGCGTCCGAATCGGGCGAAGCCTTTGGAGTGCGCGGGATTGCCGCGCCTGGCGCCCGGCATTGTGTAGCACGTTACGCATCACGGCCCCTCCTTCGCACCGGCCGCGGCATGGTTGGGCAGGTAGATGATGCGGCGATACGCTTCAAAGGGATACTCGTCGGCGGTCAATTCGGGCGGCAACGGTTCGACGCCCAGGCTGACATCGATGCCGACCGGAAGGCCCGGCGCGCTCCAGGCCTCGAGCCAATTCGTCCCGTCATAGTAACGGAAGCGCAAGAACTGTATTTGCTCGATAGCCAAGCCGTTGGTCGGCGCCGAATTGCCACCCCCCAGCGAGGTATCGTCCTCGTTCGTGAAGAGGACCGGAGTGGTCCGCTTCGACAGAAACTGCTCGGAGCGGACCAAGCCGGAGCCGGTGCTGCCGTTGGTGCTCTGCACGAGGGAATAACTCACCAGGCGAAAAGGGGTCGGCGCCGGAGCGGAAACGAAGCTCATTTGGTTTGTGTTCGTCCAGGACGAAATGAGTGGAAAGTCGAGCCTGACAAACCGGAGGTTGTCGGCGCCGCCGCTGAGTCCTTGCTGAAAGGACTCGCAGCGCCGCGCCGCGCTCAACTCCAAACTCAGCCGGTCCATGATCAGCCGCGCCGCTCCGATTCTTGAAGTCTCCGCGAGCAAAGCCGTCCGCAGAGCTTCCGATTGCCGGTAGAAAAACAGCACCACCATCAGGATGCCTGCGGCGATGCCGATAGCGAGCACCACCTCGATGAGCGTAAAACCCCGGGAGGCCAGGCTGCGTAGCGCAGGTTTCCAACCTGCTGTATCGCGGATTTCCAATCCGCCGGTCGTCCCTCCGCTCCCATTGCCGAGGGCCCTTCGAACGGTCTGCCGACTGGAAGTCGGCGATACGGCAGACTGGAAGTCTGCGCTACGCCAGTTGCGCCCGGGCGGTGACGAGCGGGCCAGGACGCTGCGTAGCGCAGATTTCCAACCTGCTGTATCGCCGACTTCCAGTCGGCAGGCGGTACCGGTTTGGCCGCATCTGCGGATTGGAAATCCGCGATATCCCGGCAGGCCGGGAGAAGTCTGCGCTACGCCTTCCGGTTGGACCCAGAGTTGATTAAGCGGGTTCGGTGGCATCGCCATGGGGCAATCAAAAGACGGGGCCGGCGGTGGGCGGGGTGGCCGAGGAACCTGGCGGTGAATCCGCCGGCCCTTTTCCCGGTCCAGGACCCGCCGCCGCGGGCAGGAATTGGGTCAGCCGGCAGACGATCGGCTGGCTCTGGTGACGGACAATCACCGTCACCTTCTGAAGGGCGGCGCTGCTGCCGCTTGCCTCGCTGACGTCGGTTGCCGCCTCGACTACGGCCTCCCACGTCCACTCGGCGAAGGGAGGGTCAAAGACATTCGGGCCGCTGGATTGAGCCGCCTGCAGGCCCATCTGCATCTCGGACAGGATCGTGGCGGCGAGGTCGCTTGCGTGGGCGCTGAGCCGCAGTCGCTCCGTTTCATCCACCGAAGCGCTCAACGCGCTGGTGATCACGGTCGAAGCCGCGACAAAAAGCGCCAGCGCCAGCACCACTTCGAGCAAGACCGATCCTCGGTGGTCGCGTGTTCGGCGGATAGGGCGCACTTTTCAATTGGCTTGCTTGTTTTGAGGGGGAGCAGGCAAGCCGCTCGGTGGCTGGGCGTCCGGGGATGAGTCTCCGTCCTTTTGGGAAGGGTCCAGGCGCCAGATGTTGCCAGTGACGCCCTCAATCCGCACGATCACGCGGCGGTCCTCGGTCCCGCGCTCGGCCAGGGTGATTTCGGCGGAATCACACGACCCGTTGGGGTTAAAGGTGATGCTCGGCGGCAACGCCAGACCTGCATCCTCGGGCGTGGCGTCATCAGGAGCCGCCCCGTCCTCTTCATCGGTCGCCGGTGGAAACTCCGCGTTCTCGACCAAGCGCACGCCCGACACGCCAACCATTTCGTTGACCTGGTCGACGCCCCACTGGATCTTCGGCAGGTCCTCGAACACCTCCGGTTGGCCCGCCGGGTTGGGTTCCCAGGTCACCTCGACAAGGTTAAGCTGGGTGGTCGTGCCGACTTGGTTGGTACCGGGACGGGTGATCGTCTCGACTTCATTGGTATCCTGAACAAAACTGATGCGGACGCGCCTTCCACACTGGGCCGCCTCCGCCCGGGCGAAGCGCAAAAGGGTTTCAAACCGAATGGCGCCCTCGGTCAAGGTCGACCGTTGGTTCAGGGCATCAATGCTCACCACCGCCAACCCGGTGAAGAGCAGCAGCAAAGACATCGTCAACAGCAACTCGACCAGGGAATAACCCCGCTGCCCGCGCCGCAGCCGATTATTGGCTAAATCCAGATGCATCGGTAAAAGTGTCCCCCTGCGGGTCACTTGTTTCCACTCCCTCCTCCGGTCGTAGAGCTGGTGTCGTCCAGCACTGTCTTGGCGTCCTTGCCGGTGTTGTTTTTGTCATCGAAAAGCTTGATGTCGTCGTCGGTGTCGGGAATGCCGTCGGGGCCGACCGAATAGAGCTTGTAATCGGGTGCGCCGGGGTCGGTTTGCACCGTCTTGTCCACCAATTCGTAGCGAATCTTGTTTCCCCACGCATCCTCGAGTTTCGTGCCGGGCTTCAGATACGGCCCCTGCCACTTGTCCCCCAGCTTCTCGTTCTCGAAGGTCGGTTTTACCAACAAGGCGCCCAACCCGCCTTGTTCCTCGGTCGGATACGACCCGATATTGAGCCGATAGGTGTCGAGGGCGGACTGGACCTGGTTCAATAACAACCGGGTGGTGTTCTTCTCAGCCCCCTTTTGTTGGGGCAATACATAAACCACCAACGCGCCCGCGAGCATGAGGATGATGGTAATCACCAGCAGGATTTCAATCAGGGTGAAACCGCCCACGCGGGACGCGGGCCGCAGCAATCTGGAGTTCTTAGAGTAATTCTTGAGCACCATATCGTCGGTCAAAAAATCAGACATTTCTAAGACGGTTTCAAGCCTGAATTATTCATAAAATCATTTGGCACTCAACGTGCTTGCCATCGTAAATATGGGCAGCAACAGGCCCATCGCCAGAAAACCGACCCCGGCGGCCACGGCGCACAAGATCAGCGGCTCCACCAACCGGACCGCCTGATCCACCTGCCGGTTGGTGCGGCGTTCCACCGTGTCCGCAATATGGACGAGGACCTTCTCCAATTGGTTGGACTCCTCGGCCACGCTGATCATCGCGATAATCTGCTCCGGAAACAGCCCTCCGGCCGCCAGCGGCTCGGTCAAGGGCTTGCCGGCGCGCACGTTCTCGGCGGCGGAGGCGACGCGGTCCGCCAGCATGGGCGAACCGGTCGAGTCTTTGCTGATGCTCAGCGCCTGGAGCAGGGGCACGCCGTTGGCCAGCATCGTCCCCAGGATCCGGCAAAAGCGGGTGATCGCCACCATCCGCAAGGCCGACCCCACCACCGGCACTTTGAACCGCCAGCGCTCGAGCCAACGCCGCCCCCCCGCGCTGCTGAGGCTGGACCATAAGAGGCCGGCCCCGCCCCCGAGCCCGAGGATCAGCAAATACCAGTACCCCCGCACCAGATGGCTAAAAGCAAACAGCAAGCGCGTCGGCGGCGTCTGATGCACCGCGCTGAGCAACGGCTCAAAACGGGGCACAAAGAAAATCATCGCCCCGAGCATCACCACCGTTCCCACCACCGTCAGCAGCGCCGGATAGATCATCGCCCCGGTCACCTTGCTGCGGAGTTCATCCAGGCGCTCGAGGAACTCCGACAAGCTCCGCAGGACCTGCTCGAGGAAACTCGCCCGTTCACCCGCCTGGATCATCGCCACATGCAACGTCGAAAAAGCCTGCGGATGCTGCCGCATGGCCTCGGTGAGCGACTTCCCGTCCGCCACCGCGCCTTGAATCTCCTTCAAAACCTCCCGGAGCCGGGTGTTGACGGTGGATTTGACCAAGGACTTCAAAGCGCGCAGCAGCGGCACGCCCGAGCCGAGTAAATCGGCCAGTTGACTGTACATTACACCCAGGTCGCGGCTGGGTATCCGGCCTCTGAGCCGCTTCTGCCCTTGCTCCGCCCCGCCCGCCAGGCTCCGGATTACGAAGGGGAACAAGGCCTTCTCCTCGAGCACGCGCAGGACCGCCGCCTCGCTATCGGCGTTGATCGTGCCGATCACCGTCTCTCCCCGGGCTGACCTGGCCGTGTATTCAAATTCGCCCATGACTGGTTCAAAGCTCTGTGAAGGAGCAGATCCGATGCCATTTAATTCATAGCTCTACCCTATCACACGGCGGTGCATTTGAGAACTTCTTCTATCGTCGTAACTCCGGCGCGCACCTTGCACCACCCGTCCTCCCGCAAGAGCCGCATCCCGCTCGCCCGCGCCGTGAGGACCACCTCGAAGGTCGGGGCGCGTTTCATGATCTTCTCCGCCAGGCGGTCGCTCATAACCATCAGTTCATACAATCCGCTCCGGCCCCGATAACCGGTGTTGCGGCAGGCCTCGCAGCCTTTCCCCTGCCAGAGGAGTTCGCCGGGGACGAGCTTGAAATCAGACGGGGTCTTGGCCGGTTCCGGGGCTGCGGCCTGCTTGCACTGCAGGCAAACCTTGCGGACCAGGCGCTGGGCCATCGCGCCAACCAGCGTGCTGCTGACCAAATAGGGCTCGACCCCCATATCGATTAAACGCATCGGCGCCGAGCCCGCATCGTTGGTGTGCAACGTCGAAAAAACCAAGTGTCCGGTCAGGGCCGCCTGGATGGCTGCGTGCGCGGTCTCCAAATCCCGGATTTCCCCGATCATGACCACGTCCGGGTCGTGGCGCAGGATCGCGCGCAACCCGCGCTCGAAGGTCATTCCGACCTTCTGGTCCACGGGAATCTGGTTCACCCCTTGGAGGTGATACTCGACCGGGTCTTCCACCGTCAGCACCTTCAACTCCGGTCCCACGATGGCGTTCAACGCCGCATAAAGCGTGGTCGTCTTGCCGCTCCCCGTCGGTCCGGTCACCAGGATGATGCCGTGCGGCCGGTCGATCAGGCCCTTGAAGCATTGGAAGGTCGGCCCATCCATCCCCAGTTCGGTCAGGGTGAACAGCACGCTCGCCTTGTCGAGGATGCGCATGACGATCCCCTCGCCGAACAACATGGGAATCACGCTGACGCGGACATCGATCTGGCGTCCGCCCACCTGGAAATTGATGCGCCCGTCCTGCGGCAGCCGCCGCTCGGCAATATTCAGGCTGGCCAGGATCTTGATGCGACTGATGATGGCCGCCTGGAACTGATGAATCTGCGGTGGAAGCGAGGCCTGCTGCAAGATGCCGTCGATCCGGTAGCGAATGGACAGCTCGTGCTCGTACGGTTCGATATGGATGTCGCTGGCGCGCTCGTGAATCGCCTCGACGATGATCTCGTTGACGAGCTTGATCACGCTCGCTTCCTGGGCCATCTCGAGGAGATCCTCCCCGCTCTCCCCGCTCGCGCGCGCCGGGCTCAGCCCCTCCGTCCCCACCATCTCGTCAATGGTATCGCCGCCCACACCGTAGTGAGCTTTGATCAGCTTTTCGATCTCGTCCCGCGTCGCCAGGAACGGCTTCACCTGGAGGCCCGTCAGCAGCCGGATGTCGTCAAACACGCTCAGATCGAAAGCGTCGCTCGTCGCCACCCCGAGCGTGCCGTTCTCGCGCGAAATCGGAACCAGCCGTTTGCGAAAAATAAACTTGGTCGGCAGCGCCTGCCGCGTCTCCGCGTCGATCACCGTCTCGCTCAGGTTGGCCAGCGGAATCTTCAAGCATTCGCTCATCACCTCCAAGAGCTGGCGCTCGCTCAGCAGCCCAAGCTGAATAATCGCATGGTCCAGCCGCAACCCTTGCCCCTCCAGCAGCGCCACCGCTTCCCGCAGTTGCTCCGCCGTCAGCAGCTTCTTGCTCAACAATAAATCTATGATGCTCATCAAAACCCGCGCTGTATCCAAAGACCAACCAGCCGCCCCAAGACCCACCCCTTCCCGGATGCCTGATTAAAGCTCGAAAGCTTTCGATTGTAAATCCTTAAATGCGCGCTCCGTCACCTCCGGGCGCATTTCACTTTTTTGAGTCGCAGTTCCCGGCTCCTAATCCTAATCTTAATCTAAATCTAAATCTAAATCTAAATCCGAATGAACGGATGCACGAAGGAGATTAGGAGCGGATACCCAACAAAGTGGAATGCACCCCCTGTCGCTCACCTCCATAGCCAGGCCAGCAGCGGCGCAAACACCAGGCTCGGCAGATAGTCCGCCAACTCGATTTTCTTCAAGCCGAGGATGACCAGGGCCACAGAGAACACCAGCAGTCCGCCGGCGGCATTGACCGAATCCACCAGGTAGCGAGCCTCCAGAAAAGGCTTCAAGAACTGCCTGGAAACGAGCGTCACCGTGCCTTCCAAGGCCAGGACCGGCAAGGCGGAAAGCATCGCCCCGCGGCCAAACACCAGGACAAAACTCATGGTTGCCAGTCCGTCCATCGCCGCCTTCACTCCCAGCGGGTAGTAGTATTGAGACAAGCCGTCCTGCAACGCGCCCACCACCCCAAGGGGCGCGGCGCAAAAGAGCGCGGTACAGGCCTTGAAACCCTCGCTTAACCGGCGCGGGTCCCCCGGCCGGGCCGCCTCAATCCTCTCCCGCGCCCTGCGGCCGAGCTGATTGGACATCGGCTGCAGGCGCAGGGACCGGCCCGCGAGCTTGCCGAGGATCATCGCGAGCACGGCGACCGAGAGCTGCCCGAAGATTTGCCCCAGCGACCCCCCCAGACTCAGCCACGTTAGCCGCAAACCGTAAAACACCGTGAACGCCCCCAAAATCACCCTCAGATTCGACTCGCTGGCCGTCGAGAGGGCCCGGCCCCGCCTCAAGCCGGCGAGGCCGCCAATCAGAATCCCCGCCACGTTCAGAATGGTCCCGATCATCCTCGGCAGGGTAGATTCAAAGCTCGGAGCCAGTCCACAAAGATCGGCCTGGCCAGGCCGGGCCTGTCGGCCTCCAAGGGGTGTTGCACAATCCCTGGAAGCCGGTATAGTTCCCGAGGCGATGCCTGACATCAAGTTAGAACTTTCTCCCCAGACGGGCCAAAAGATGAAGGAGCTTGCCAAACTTGGCGAGCGCTGGGACGGGAAGAATGCCCAGCCGATAAAAATGGACGCTCTCGCCGATGCGAGCGAAGTTTTGATTCGCTTGGCGCGGCGATCAGATTATCGCGAGCCATTTCTTGCCCCTACGTTCGACGGGTTCATCCAGATCGAATGGCACGACCACAAGCGGTCACTTGAAATTGAGGCTGTCACCCAAGGGTGGTCCGTCGTCGGGACCGTCACTGGAACGGAGGGGAAGCGCCAGTATTTTGTTGCCGATTGCGGCAGGGCTGATTTCAGTGAGTTGGAAAGGTTTTATAGCTGGTTCCTACGTAAGGAGTTGCTACGACCTTCCCTGAAGGCGGTCAGCCCATAGCGTGGTTCGTCATGTCCTGAGACCGAACCAAGCTATGGCTGACCCCCTGAACCCTTTTTTTCTCGACAC
>Ga0209415_10016136_pt1 | contig 12043 bp, 5 predicted proteins | sample PeaSoiSIISIP2007_FD_187696 | JGI IMG/M metagenome (GOLD analysis project Ga0209415, IMG submission 187696) | Peat soil microbial communities from Weissenstadt, Germany - SII-SIP-2007 (SPAdes) (version 2) | ecosystem: Environmental > Terrestrial > Soil > Wetlands > Peat | place: Germany... | reverse complement strand
GCTCAGGACCAAGTTCCCAGAACCACCAGAAAACTCGCCCGCACCGCTTGACAGACTCCCTCTTACGCTGGTGTCGCTGCGTTCGCTGCCGGCAGGCACCACGCTCATCGTGGTCCAGCCGGCCGGGACGCTGAGCGTGCGGGAGACCGTGGTCCCGCTGGACATTCCGATCACGAAGTTCGACAACGCCCCGCCCGCGGACGGCAGCGAGTTCTCGATAGCTGCGGTCACCCTGAACGGCACCACCGTCGCGACGGTCCCCAGGCCGGAGGATTTCGCGATCGCGCAGTTCACGGACATGAGCGATGCCGACAAGCTCAGCGCGCCGTCCTACCAGCCGTTCGACGCCGGCCTGTCACTGGGCACGGTCCCGATCGCGAACGGTCACGACAGTCCCAGGACGGTTTCCTACCAGGAGCGGTACATCGACGACTACGGCCAGGTGTCGCGCTTCGGCCAGATCTACCACATGCCCGCCACGGTCCACGCCGCGCTGGCCGGCAGCGGCGCCGCCCTGACCGGGGCGGCCCGGACCACCGGGCTCGCGAGCTTCGCCACGTCCGCGCCGAGCCCGCTGACGCTGGGCGGGATGACCTACGTGGTGGCGAGCACCACGGACCTGAGCCAGCGCTCGGACATCCTCACGTCGGCGACCACCCACTACCAGGCGCAGGCGGCGATGCGCTCGTTCCTGGCGGCGAACCCGGGCCAGCAGGACGCGGTCCAGGTCATACCCGCGTACGAGGTGGCCCCATGAGCAACGGCGACGGCGGAACCCTGGGCCGGTACCACTTCCTGTCCTGGTCACGTCAGGGCCTGGCCGCGACCCTCGCCAACCAGGACCACGGGGGCACGCTGCCCGACCGGGCCAGCGCGGTGGCCGTGCTCACCGTCACCGCGAAGGCCGCCACGCCGGTGTCCAAGCAGGTGCCGCCGGTCACCGTCCAGACGTTCGGCCCCGGCGACGTCATCGGCATCGACGCCAGGCACGTGGTCCGCACCGAGCCGCGCGACTCGACCCCGAACTTCGAGCCCAACTACCTGGCCGGGATCGAGTTCGACACGGCCGACCTGCCCTGGCTCTTCACCCCCGCCGCCCCGGCGGGCGACCGGCTTCGCCCCTGGCTGGTGCTGATCGCGCTGAAGCTGAGCGAGTACAGCGCCGTGGCCGGCGCCCCGAACCCGCTGCCCGCCATCGACGTGACCGACGTGGCCGGCCTGCAGCCGCTCGACGACTCGTGGAACTGGGCCCATGTGCAGGTGGCGGGGGACGCCGGGCTCGCGGCCACGCTGGCCAGCCAGCCGGCCGCGGTGATCTCGCGGCTGCTGTGCCCGCGGCGCCTGGACCCGGAGATAAGCTACACCGCGTTCGTCGTGCCCGCGTTCGAGATCGGCAGGCAGGCGGGCCTGGGGCTGGACGTATCCGGGATGACCTCGACCGGTCCCGCGTGGACGCAGGCCACCACCGCGCCGCTGCGGCTGCCCGTCTACTACCAGTTCGGGTTCCACACCAGCGACCAGGGTGACTTCGAGTCGCTGGTACGCAAGCTCACGCCGGTCAAGCTGGGCCCCGCCATCGGCCAGCGGCCGATGGCGGTGGACGACCCGGCGCCGGACTTCCCCAGCGGCGGGGGCCCGCTCGGCCTGCCGGGCGCGCTGCAGAGCCTAGCCACCCAGCCGACCCCGTGGCCGGACCCGGACAAGACGAACTTCCAGGCCGCCATGCAGGGCTTCGTGGAGCGGATGCAGCCGGTCACCGACGACCCGGCGGCTCCGGACCCGCAGGTCGTGCCGCCGCTGTACGGCGCCTGGCAGGCGGGCACGTTCTCGGTGACGCCGGGCGGCCCGGGCTGGCTCGACGAGCTCAGCCTCGACCCGCGCAACCGCACTGCCGCCGGGATGGGCACCCAGGTGGTGCAGGCGGGGCTGACCGTGCTGCTCGCCTCGGCCTGGCAGCAGGTCGCGGGCATCGAGCGGGCCAACGCCCTGCTGCGGGGCGCGCAGCTGGCCCGCGGCACGCTCACCCAGCTGCATGCCAGCCTGTCCGCGATAACCAGCGCCACCCTGCTCACCGTCACCGCGCCGCTGCATGCGCAGCTGCGCGCGAGCCCGGTCACGGCACGTGCGGCCATCGCAGCGAGCCGGGTGCCCCTCCTGCTGTTCTCGCCGGCCGCCCGCCGCATCACCAGCCCGGTCAGTGCCATCCGCCGCAGGCAGGCGAGCCTGGGCGGCGTACCCGGCTCGCTGATCGACCGGATCAACGCCAACACGGTCACCATCGTGCCGCCCCCGGCCCCGCCGAACGGCCTGGTTCCCATCGAGGGCATCTCCGGCGGGATGGCTCCCGGCTGGCTGTCCTGGTTCCCGATCCAGGTGCAGGCATCGACGCCGCGCGGCTCATTCGGCGTGACGATATCCGCCGACGTGCCCGACGGTGCGGTGCGGATAGCCGGCTTCACGCCGCAGGCCATCGCCCAGGCACCGCAGAACCCCGATTTCGTGATCACCGTGCCGCCGGCGACACCGCCGGTGCCCGCGCCCGCCGTCCCGGCCCCGGCACCCGGCGCCAGCGACTCGCCGACGGCGGCGCGGTTCCGGAGCGCGCTGCTCCCGCTCGCCGCGGCCTGGCAGGCGCCCGCCCCGGACCCGCCGCTCGCGCCGGCGCTGGACACGGCGCAGCTCGGCCAGGCGGTGCTGGCCGGGTTGGATCCGGCGGTCACCGTGCCCGCACGGACGCTGTCGATGATCGGCGTGGCGCCCGGCCTGGAATGGCACCCGCCGGACCCGATCCGCACGATCATGGCGGCGCCGTCGTTCCCGCAGCCGATGTACGCGCCGCTGGCCAGCCTGTCCCCCCAGTACATCCTGCCCGGGGTGGACCAGGTTCCGGCGAACTCGGTCGGCCTGGTGGAGGCCAACCACGCGTTCATCGAGGCCTACATGGTCGGGCTCAGCCATGAGATGGCGCGCCAGCTGCTGTGGGCCGGCTACCCGACCGACGGCATGGGCACCTACTTCCGGCAGTTCTGGGATGTCAGCAAGTACGTGCCGCTGCCGACCGACCCGACCGATCCGGCTCAGCTCGCCGAGCTGCTCAAGGACATCCCGCTGATCACCAGCTGGCCGCTCCCGGCCGGCCTGGGTTCGCACGAAAACCGGACCGGGATCCCGCCGGACAACGTCGCGCTGCTGATCAAGGGGGAACTGCTCCGCCGCTATCCCGACGCGATCATCTACGCCGCGAAGGCCAAGGTTTCCGGCGGCCAGCGGGTGATCGACACCAGCGACGAACGGTATCCCATCTACAGCGGGACGCTGCCCGGTGACATCACGTTCATCGGGTTCAACCTCAGCCCGGCCGATGCCGAGGGCGGCACCGCGGCCTCGCCCGAGGGATTCTTCTTCGTGTTCCAGCAGCACCCCAGCGGCCCGCGGTTCGGGCTCGAGCCGTCCGCGTCCACGACCGTGACCCAGTGGTCCGATCTCGCCTGGACCAACTTCGCGACCGTCGAGCTGGAAGCCGAGGCCGTCCCGGTCCAGCTCCAGGACTATCTGCCGCCCTGGGCGCCGTGGCGGCTGTCTTCCTCGGTGTTCTCCGAGGTGCTCGCGCAGATCGTACTCCCGCCGTTCCTGTCGGCCTCCCTCACCGCACACGGAACCCAGATAAGCAACCCCGACGACGCCGCGGACGCCTGGGGCGCCGACGCGGCGCAGACCGCGTACATCACGCTCCGCCTGCCGTTCCGGATCGCCATCCACGCTAGTCTCATGGTGCCGTCATGACCGCCGGCAGCGAAACCGGCCCGCCGGGCGAGGCCGCCGTCAGCCGCGAGACCGGGCTGCGCGCGGCCATCCCGCTGCTGCTAATCCCCGTCCGCATCGAGACCCGCTTCGCCGCGGCCAGCAGGTCCCCCGACGCCGCCGCGGCGGGCCCGGCGCTCCTGCTCCGCGTGTACCCGGACACGATCAGCATCTCGTCGTTCGAGCCCGAGCTGACCCAGGACGAGATCAACGCGGGCCAGGCGTACTGGAACCAGCTCTGGCTGGCCGGCAGCCCGCCGCCCGACGCCGACGTGGCGCAGGCGCCGTGGCGCGTGCTGGCCGCCGCCTACGGACCGCCGCGGGCCGCGTGGATCGCGCTGCAGCTCACCCCGGTCAACCTCGCGGCCCAGCCCGCGGCCCCCACCCCGGCGGGCCAGCAGCCCACCCCGGCGCCGCAGTTCCCCTCGCCGCCCACCCGGGCCAGTTCCTACGAGCAAGCGCCCACCGCGCGGGCGCTGCCCGGCGCCTGGACCGTGACGCTGTACCGCGGCACGGAGATGCGCCAGGTCACCGGCAGCCAGATCGTCCCGGACCTGGCGGTCGGCTTCACCCCGCACGACGGCACCTTGCCGGCCGGCCTGCCGGTGGACGCGGGCATGCGCTGGCTCGTCGACTTCGACGAGGCCGTCAAGGTCGGCATGGCGCTGCGGATCCAGCTGACCGAAGCGGAGTTCGCGACCGGCTTCGACCGGATCATCGTCTACGGCGTGGCCGGCCCCAAGGCCGACCCCGGCAGCGGCCAGGTGCTCGCCGCGCTGCTCGACGCGCACCACTACGGCGAAGGGCTTGCCTTGGTGCCGCAGGGCGCGCCGACCAAGAACACACCCGGCGCGTCCACCGGGTACAGCAAGCAGGATCCGGACTACGCGGTGAGCTTCGCGGTCGAACGATCCGCGCCGCTCACCTCCGCGGCCGACGGCGACGGCGCCCAGGCGGCCCAGCTGCTCGGCGTCCCCGTCGCGACCTTCAGCCACGTGCAGTACGCCGATGGCCATGGGATCCGCAACGGGCACGACATGATCACCGCGCTATGGCCGGCCACGCTCGGGTACTTCATGGAGCAGATGATGGCGCCGCAGTTCAGCCGCGACGCCGCTGACGCGGCCCGGGCGTACGCCCTGGCCAACGCGATCCCGCGAGGTCCGCTGCCCGCCCTGCGGGTCGCCAGCACCCCGTACGGGATCCTGCCCGTGACGTCACTGGCGATCGCCAGCGCCCAGGCGCCGCCGGTCCCGACGACAGCCAACCCGCGGGGCGCGCTGGCCGCCTTCCTGGCCAGGCTGCTGCCGGTGTGGCAGGCCAGCGTGCCGTTCGCGCCGCACATCGGGGCGACCGCCGACCCCGATACCGACCTCGCCCAGGTCCTGGGCATGGACGCCAGTGCGATCGACTTCCACGGACGCCAGGTCATCGGCGACGACCTGATGTGGAACCTGCTGAGCTTCCTCGGCGTGGCCCTCCAGGACTGGTGGCTCGAGCACCTCCTCACCGGCCGCGCGCCGCTGGACTCGCTGGGCCTGACCACGTGGACCCCGCGCATCATCTATACCTCGATGGGACAGCAGAGCTATCCGGTGCCCTACCCCACCGTGCAGGACGGCCCGCTGTCGGAGACCGAGCCGCTCACCGCGGACGCCACCGTCGGCGGCCAGCAGGTCAACTACATCCAGTGGCTGGCCACCGCGTCGGCGGACGACATCTGGGCCGAGAACTACCCGGGTCCGCCGCCCTCGTCCATCCTGTACCGGATCCTGCGCCAGTCGGTGCTGGGCGAGTACGTGACGCTCGCGGGCCGGGCCCAGGTGGACGCCGGACTGCTGGCGCCATCCGCCCTGCGCGAGCAGGAGCTGGTGAACATCGACACCGCGGCGCCGAGCATCACCCCGGCCGAGATCATCAGCCGCCCGGTGGCCCCTGGATCGTCCATTACCTGGGCGCAGTACCTGCACGACCTGCAGCCGCCGCCAGATTCGCCGTTCGCCCGGTTCGCCGAACTGCGCGCCAGCCTGGGCCGGCTCGCCGGGGTGCCCACCGCGGAACTCGACCGGCTGCTGACCGAGACGCTCGACGCCTGCAGCCACCGCCTCGACGTATGGGTCACCGCGCTCGCGACCGACCTGCTGGGGGCACAGCGGGCCGGCCAGGCCGCGCAGGCCCAGCCCCCCGTGCACCTCGGCGCGTACAGCTGGGTGGAGAACGTCCGCCCGGCCGCGCGCACGCCCGTCGTCACCGGAACCGACGCGGCTGCCGTGCGGCGCCTGGACGCCAGCCGGCCCGCGGCGGCCGCGCCGCAGCCGGTCCGCCAGCCAGACAGCGGCAGCGGCGGGTTCATCCAGGCACCGTCGATGACCCAGGCCGCGGCCGGCGCGGTCCTGCGCAGCGGGTATCTGAGCCACCGCGGCACCGCCGATGAGCAACTGCTCGCCATCGACCTGTCGTCGCAGCGGACCTCCGCGGCGCTGTGGCTGCTCGACGGCGTCCGCCAGGGCCAGAGCCTCGGCGCGCTGACCGGCTACCAGTTCGAGCAGAGCCTGCACGAGCTGCAGCTCGACGTCTACATCCAGCCGTTCCGCGACGCCTACCCGCTGATCGGCACGGACCTGACCGCACAGACGGCGGCCGGCCCGGTCACCTCCCCGTCCCAGGTCGTGGACGGCGTCAAGCTCAGCGCCGCCTGGCGGTCGGGCGCGCTGCCGGCCGGGAGCTACTGGGGCACGGGCCTGCCGCTGCCCGCGCCGCCGGGCAACGCGACCCAGAACGCGGTGCTCAGCGTGCTGAGCCAGATCGACGACATGCTCAGCGCGCTCAGCGACCTGTCCATCGCGGAAAGCGTCTTCCAGGTCATGCGCGGCAACCTCGGCCGGGCCGGCGGCATGCTCGGCGCGATATCCCAGGGCAGCCAGCCGCCCGAACCGGGCCTCCCGCCGACGCCCCGGGCCGGGGTAGACGTCACGCACCGGCTCATGCTGCTGTTCACCGGTCCCCCGCCCGCTGCACCCGCCTGGGCCGGCATCAGCACGCACCCGCGTGCACTGGCCGAGCCCTGGCTGTCCGCCTGGGTGGCCAGCAGGCTGCCCGACCCGGCGACCGTCCGCTGCCTGGTGACCTGGACAGCCGCCGGCCAGACGCAGTCCCAGGTCGTCTCGCTGCGCGACCTAGACATCGGCCCGCTCGACGTGCTCGCCCTGGCCGACGCCAGCAACCAGCCGCAGCGCGCCGAACTGGAGAACCGCATCATCTACGCGGCGAGCCCGCCGCAGGACGCGGAGACCATCACCCTCAGCTACGCGGCGGCCAGCCTGCCGGCCGGGTCAGTGCCATTCCCCAGCCTGCTCGCGGCGGCCCAGGCCCTGCGCGGTGTGACCGGCGCGGGCCGGGCGCTCACCGTCGCCGACTTCAGCCTGCCCGAAGACAACGCAACCACCGGCGGCGGAACGACCGACCTGGCCGAACTGAACGGGCGGGCCAGTGCCCTGCTCGCGGCCCTGCAAGCCGACATCGCGACACTGCAGACGGCGATCACGAACGCCGCCACCGCACCGCAGGACGTCAGCGCCGCCCTCATCACGGCGAGCGGCTACGGCGTCGGCGGCACCATCCCGCTGCCCGGCCAGCAAACCGGACCCGCCCTGACCGCGCAGGCCACCCAGGTCCTCGACCAGCTGACCCAGCGGGCCACCGCCGCCCAGCAGACCACCCTGCCCGCCGCCACCACGGCGGCGGCCGTCGCGGTGATCCAGGCCATCATCGGCAAGGACGCGGCGATCCTGCCGCACCTGACCCCGCCGGGCCTGACCGCGCTGCAGTCCGCCTTCGCCGAGTCCGCCACCATGCTGGCCGCCGATCCGGAGGCAGCCGACCGCTGGCTGCTCCAGCTCAGCCACATCCGCCCCGCGGTCGAACGGGTCGACCTCGCGTCGGCGCTGACCCGGCTCCTCGGCGCGGACAAGCCCAGGCTCACCGTCGCACAGCTACCCGCGACGCCGGGCGACCGCTGGCTCGCCCTGCCCGTCGACCCGGCGAATCCGCCCGCCTCCGGCCGGGTCGCGATCGAGGCCTTCGCCACCGGTGACCCGCCGGCCGCCACGGTGCTGGCCGGCCTGCTGCTGGACGAATGGCTGGACCGGATCCCCAGCCAGGCGACGAGCACGGGCGTGTCGTTCAACTATCCCGAACCGATGGCCCGCACCCCGCAGGCGCTGCTGCTGGCGGTGTGCCCGGACACGCGCTCGGCCTGGGACGGCGGGCTCATCCTGACCATCCTCGAAGAGAGCCTCGCGCTCGCCAAGGTCCGCGCCGTGGACCTCAGCGCGCTGCAGCAGGTCGGGCAGTTCCTGCCCGCGCTGTGCTTCCCGTTCAACCTGCAGGCCACTACCCCGGCCACGCACTTCCTCGCGACTGGCGCAGAGGAGATCCAGCTGTGACCGCACCCGACAGGCCAGCCGACATCATGGCGAGCGCGGCGCAGCCGGCGATCACCAGCTGGACGCGACTGGAGCCACAGCCCCGCGACGCGTCCCTGGCCAGGTCGCTGCAAGCTCAGATCCGCGATCCGCTGTGGCTGCTCACCAGGCAATGGCAGGTGGGCGAGTTCGGCGGCGGCGGCGCCGGGTCACCGGTGCAGGCGGTACTCGGTGTGGAGACCCAGGCCATCACCGGCTACCGGCCGGGACCGCCCGGCGGCACCGTGGTGCCGTTCGACCAGGCGCTGCCGCTCGAGGTGCATGTGGAACGCGAACCCGCGCGGTTCCAGGTGCGCGGCTCCGTCCAGCTCGGCCTGCTCTTCGAGGAACGGGTCAGCGCCTCGGCGGTCGCCTCGGCGGCGGCGGTGATCGACGCCTTCCGCGCGGCCTTCCCGATCGCCACGGCCGACCCCGACCCGGCGCTGGCCGGTGCCACCGGCCTGCAGCTCAGGGCGCTCGCCGCCGGCCAGATCACCGACGGCGAGGCGCTGTACTGGTCGGCCGTGACGGCGCAGGCCGGCGGCACACCCGTGCCCCCGCTCCCGCCGCAGGCCAGCGATCCCGCAGTCGCCGCCGTGCTAGCCGATTTCGTCACGTTCCGGCAGTCGGCGTTCAGCCAGCCGGCCGCGGATCCGGCCTGGCAGGGCACCGGGCTGGACTACAGCTTCGCGGTGGAATCCGCGTCGACCACCGGGGAGTCCGTGGTGCTGGAGGCCGACACCTTCCCCGGCGGCCACCTGGACTGGTACTCCTTCGTCACCGGCCAGGCGGCCACCGCGACCCAGCCCCAGGATCCGGTCTTCACCAGCCAGAACTTCCTGCCGGTTCACGTGACCTTCGGCGGCATGCCGACCGACAGGTGGTGGAACTTCGAGGACAGCGCGTCAGACCTCGGCGAGCTGAACATCCAGAACGTGGACCTGCCCACGCTGCTGGTGATGGAGTTCGCCTTCGTCTACGGCACCGACTGGTTCTTCGTGCCGGTCCCCAGCCAGTTCGGCTGCCTGCAGCGAGTTACCACCCTGGTGATCACCGACACCTTCGGTGAGCGCACGCTGATCCGCCCGGTGGAGCAGTACCCGGTCGCCGGGAGCAGCCGACCGTGGTCGGTGTTCAAGATCTCGGGCAGCGACGGGCAGCCGTCCGACTTCATCGTCCTCGCGCCTGTCCTCGGGCTCACCGACGACGCGGACGCGCTGGAAGACGTGCTCTTCCTTCGGGATAACACCGCGGCGCTCGCCTGGGCCGTCGAGCAGAAACTGCAGGGCAGCGCGGACCTGCCCGTCAACGGTTATGAGACCTACCTGGCGCGTCTGGCCGCCGATCCCGCCCTGGCCCCCGCCCCGGCCGCACCCAGCAGTGCAGATATCGCCTACACGCTGGAGTATCCGCCGCCAGACAACTGGATACCGTTCGTGCCGGTGCTGACCCAGTCGGGTGAGATGATGTTCCGCCGCGGCACCATGGACATCCCCGGCCCCGGCGGCACGGTGGTACAGCTGCAGCCGAACGCCGAGATCCTGCAACCCACCACGCCGTATTACCTGACCGATCGGGTCATCACGCCGACCGGCGTGGAAGCCACGCGTTACCTGCGTCGGACCCGCTGGACCGATGGGTCGACGCTGGTCTGGATGGCGCGCCAGTCAGGCCCGGGAACTGGGCCAGGATCTTCCGGCCTGAAGTTCGATTTCCTCCGCGCCGCGGATACTGGCGGGCAGCCCGCCGCCGAACACCAGCAGGCCCCGCCATCACCACCGCCAGCCGCTCCGCCACCCGTTTCACCGACGGCGACGACCGTCAGCTTCCCAGCCGTCCCGGCGGCATCGACGCTGCAGATGCACGTGATCAGCGGCGCTGACGCCGGGCGAGCATTTGACCTTCACCCTGGAGCGCAGATCATCGGGCGCGAGGAAGGCTCGGAGATCCTGCTCGACGACCCCACGGTTTCCCACAACCACGCCGTGGTCAGAGTACACGGCGAGCAGGTAACCATCGAAGACCTGCGCTCCACCAACGGCACCAAGGTCAACGGCGTCGCCATCGAACACCCGACCAGCCTCACACCTGGTGACCAGCTCGACCTAGGTGGTCTCAAACTAGTGATCGAGCAACACCAGACGGCCGGCCCGGGCGGCTCGTTACGAAGGGACACGCATTACCGCCGCCAGGGCTCAGAGGGTTCGCCGCAGTGCAGATGCCGAAAACGTATGCCTGTACCGCTCCAAATACCGCGACCGGTCTGACCTGCGAGTTCACGGAGTCGCTCACGCGGCACGGTAAACGGCCAAGGAGATCACTCCGAGATGATCTCACCCCGGAAGACTCCACCAGCCATGCCAGATCGGGTAGCCGAGCCCCGCGCGCTGCTGGAGGACGAGCAGGTCAGCACCAGACCCGCATTTCCGAGCTCCGCGGGCCGGGGAGCCGGGGGCGATCAGGGTGAGGCTGATCCGCAGGTCCCGCCGGGTGCGCTCCAGCACGCCGGCGGTCAGCTGGCTGATATCGTGCTGGCGGTCAGGCATGGGCGAGCCGACCCGCTCCGATACCGGAGCCAGGACACGCTGACACAGCAGAAAGACGGCCCGTTTACAAACCGTTGTCATGCCAGCGGCGGTACCTGCAATCGGGCGATCATCTGGCCTGGAAACGCGGCTGCCTTTGTGCGATAACACACTTCACGCAATCCCGTCACGCCCAGAGACGCAGCAGAGCAGTCCGGGACACCATCATTCCCGGCCGCCCGGGATCAGGAGTTTCCGCAGTTCAGCAGTGGTACGAGTAGACAGGAACTCCGTATTCTTATAGGCCGACTTCGGCGCTGTAGTTGATAGCGCGATATGGGGCAATGGGTTGTGTCGGTCCTCGGACACCAAAACCGGGGAAATTTCCCGCAAACCAGGCATCGCTTTGGCCCGGCCGCCTGCTGGCCGCCGGGCCGCCCTGGCCCCTCCCCGCGGGGAGGCGGCCATGACCGCCCCGCTGATCGCGCCCCTCATTCCGCCGCGGGCCCGGCCAGGCGCACGGGAGCATGGCAGGCCGGGCACGGTCCGCCGCCTGCCTATGGCTGCGGCGCCGCGGGTCCCGGCGGTCCCCGATGATGTGGTGTACGGGACCGGCCGGATCGATGAGTCCGGGCGGGTCGCCGACCGGGCCATGACCGTCACGCTGGGCTGGCGGGCAGGGGACCTGCTGACCTTCACCGCCGCCGCGGGCGTGGTGATCGCGCGCCGCGACCCGGGCGGGATGGTCACCATGCCGGCCAAGCCGTACCTGGTCATCCCGGCCGCGCTGCGGCGCCGGTGCGGGCTGCGGCCCGGTGATCACGTGCTGCTGGCTGCCTCGCCCGGCGAGGACACGCTGACGGCGTACTCGTTCGCGGTGGTGGACCAGGCGCTGCGGGCGCATGCCCCGGTCCCCGGCGAGGGGAGGCTGCCGTGACCGCGGTGAACCAGGAGGCCTCCCGGCAGGCGGTGGTGGAGGCGGCGCTCGTGCTGCTGGAGCGGATGGGCCTATCCCCGGCGGACCTGGCCGCCGTCCCGCCGCCTCGTGAGCCGGTGCCGACCTTCGCTGAGTACGTGCCGGTGGTGTCGGCGGCAGTCGGCGCCGGGACCCGCCGGGCGTACGGCTCGTACTGGAACCGGGTCGTGGAGCACTGGGGCGGCCGGCGGCTGGATGAGCCCACCCCGTCGGAGATCCGGCAGCTGATGGCCTACGTCAAGACCCACGTCGTGGCCCGCCGCAACGCGCGGGGCGGG
>Ga0209415_10016135_pt1 | contig 12044 bp, 9 predicted proteins | sample PeaSoiSIISIP2007_FD_187696 | JGI IMG/M metagenome (GOLD analysis project Ga0209415, IMG submission 187696) | Peat soil microbial communities from Weissenstadt, Germany - SII-SIP-2007 (SPAdes) (version 2) | ecosystem: Environmental > Terrestrial > Soil > Wetlands > Peat | place: Germany... | reverse complement strand
GGGGGCAAGAAGATCAAGGTGTTCGCCGAAAAAGATCCGGCCAAGCTCGACTGGAATTCCGTGGGCGCCGAGATCGTCGTCGAGTCCACCGGCCGCTTCACCGACGCCAAGGAAGCCTGCAAACACATCCGCGGTTCCGTGAAGAAGGTCATCATTTCCGCGCCGGCCAAGAACGAAGACATCACCATCGTGCTGGGCGTAAACGACGAGATGTACGATCCTGCCAAGGACAACATCATTTCCAACGCCTCCTGCACCACCAACTGCCTCGCTCCGGTCGTGAAGGTGCTGAACGACAAGTTCGGCATTCAGAAGGGATCGATGACCACGATCCACAGCTACACCAACGACCAGAACGTCCTGGACTTTCCCCACAAGGACCTGCGGCGCGCCCGCGCGGCCGCGCTCAACATGATCCCCACCACCACCGGCGCTGCCAAGGCCATCGGGCTGGTGATGCCGCAGTTGAAGGGCAAGCTCGACGGCTACTCCATGCGCGTTCCCACACCCGACGTGTCCGTGGTGGACCTGGTGGCGCTCCTCGACCGGCCGACGACCACCGAAGAGGTGAACGCCGCGCTGAAGGCCGCCGCCGAGGGCGAACTGAAAGGCATCCTGGCCTACACCGAAGACCCGGTGGTCTCCTGCGACATGCTCCACAATCCCAACAGTTCGATCGTCGACTCGCAGATGACCAAGGTGCTGGATGGCAACCTGGTGAAAGTGATCGCCTGGTACGACAACGAGTGGGGCTACTCCTGCCGCGTGGTCGACCTGATCGCCTTCCTGGTCAAAAAAGGCCTGTAACGCTGTGGGGCAGGTCCCGGCCTGGCCCCACTATTTCCCGAAGCCAGGGTCACACGGCCCCTGGACGGCGTTCGCTTGGTATTATTCCGTGGCGATTCCTGCTCGCGACAGCTAGTAGCCAGGGCCCGCCAGCCCGGCTTACCGGCCGGCGCTGCCCCTATTTACTTCCGCCCGCCGCCCGCATCCGCCTTTCCACATCCGCGCGAAACCGGTCCACGAATCCGAGCACGTAGTCAGTCAGTGACAAACCCGGATCCTCCACCAGCGGGGTCAGATCCATGGCGAAGGTCACGGCGCTCTCTTCGTCGGTGCCGTGCGAGGCGAAGTACGTGGCGTTGGCGAGCCGCCGTCCGGCAGTCGCCAGGTCGTAGCGCTTGCCGCCGGTCACCTGCGAGTCGAATACACCCACCAGCGCCGCCGCGATATTGGAGCGCGCCGAGACCGGCAGGATCTGCTTGCCGTCGTCGGGCAGCCAGTCCAGGTCGCGCCACACTTCGCAGCCGTAGACTTTCTTCGGCATGGTCTCCGCGCGCACGGCTCGCAGCGCGGCGATCGAGCGCGTAGCCACGGCCACGTGCGTATCGTGCTTGTCCGCCAGGTTGTGCAGGTAGACATACTCCGGCCGGGTGGCGCGCAGAATCTGCGCCAGGTCCTCCACCACCGCGGTCCCATTCGGATCCTTCACCGCGGCGCTTGAGAACCCGAGCTGAATCTGGCACGCGTAGTCGCCCACATAGGCCGCTTTGCGCTGCTCGATGAGCCGCACCTTCTGCATCTCCTCGTCGCTGTAGCCGCCGTAAATTCCCGATCGCGGACTGCCCGCGCCATTGGTGACTACCACTCCCGTGAACCACTTGTCCCGCTGCCCGAAACACTCGGCAATGCCGTGGTAGGCCATGATCTCGATATCGTCCTGGTGGGCCGAAATCGACAGGTGGGTCGTCCGCGCGAGCGCCGTCTCCGGGGCCGCGCCATCGGGCACAAACAAGTCTGCGTTGGAATTATGAAATTGCACGAGGCTTCTCCCCCTCTCGAATGATGTCTCGAATGGCCGGCAGGCTGGCCGCCGCGATGGCCTGCCCGTGCCGCTTTTCCTGCTCGCCGGGGATGTGGAAACGGATACGCTCCGCCACCTCGGGGAACTCCGCTTTGAGGACGCGGTCCGCCATCGCGAGGATCAAGTCTCCGCCTTCGCCCGTCATCACGCGCCCCAGCACCAGCAGGTTGCGGAACTCGTAGAAATCGGCGTAATGGGCGATGTTGTAGCCGAAGTACACGCCGATCGTTTCGTAAATCCGGCGCGCGCGTTCATCGCCCCCCGCCATCAGGTTTTGTACCTGCTCCAGCTTCACCGGCAGCGGCATTTCCTTCGGCAAGTCGATGCCGGCCGGAGCCAGCAAACGCGCGACCGCCTGCTGCGAAAAATACTGCGCGCCGACCCCGCCATCGCCCGACCACTCGTCCACCGGCGCATTCTCGCGATAATCCACCGGCACAAAGGCCAGCTCATTCAGCCACGTGGTAATGGTGCCTTGCGGTGTCACGAACCCTGCAGCCAGGCTGCTGCCCATGGCGATTCCCAGCACGGCGTTGTCGTTGAGCGCCATCGACCCGGCCAGCGCCGTCACTTCGCCATCGTTCACCACGTCGAACGGAATGCCGCCCCACGCAGCCTGCAGGTCGAAGAACAGGCGCCGCACGCGGCTGTCGAAAATGGCCTGCGGCACCGAGCGGTACAGCGAGCCCACGCGCACCTCGTTGGCCACGTAGACACCCGCCGCGCTGCCCCCGATGGCGTCGACTCGCGGCAGGTGCGCGGCCGCGCGACCGAGCGAATCGTGGACGCCGTCGAAGTGGTATTGCGGGTCCGCCTGCACGCTGGGATTCCATGCCACCTCCTCGCTGAAGACCACGCGGCCTTCGGCGACGGCAGCGCACTTGCGATCGCTGGCTCCCAGGTCGAACCCGATGCGGTAGCCGTCCAGGTGCCGGCCGAGCGGCGCCGCCGTTTCTTTTTCGACGGGCGCGGCGTCGAACGGGCAAGCGTCGATCGCCATGGGCCGGCCATACACGCGCTCGCCCATGAACTGATGGTCGAATGCGCGCGCACCCCCGGGCGCGCAGACTGTTCGCAAATAGCCGGCGATGCGGGAATCGCCCGCGATGGTGACGCGGTACCCGCCCTTCTGCCATAGGAGGAACTTCAACAGCCGCTCGACGTAGCGATGGTTGATGTCGACGTTGGCTCCTTCGTGCGGCAGAACCGCCGTGCGGAACACCGACACCGAGCCATCGCCCCGTTCGAGCGCGATCGCCAGATTTTGGCCGCCGCTTCGCTCGACTGCGGCGCGATAACCCCGGTTCCACAGCGATGCCGGAACGAATTCGGGGTCCAGTACGGGACGGAACTTGGGAGACATGTAAACCTCCATAGTATCCGGTGGGGCAGGCCATCGTCTTTTGTGGCCTGCCTGCTGCCGAACAAGCGCAGACGACGAAAAACGACCGTCTGCGCCACGTCAACCCCTTGACAACCTACATATTCTAGTGTATACAGTATTTGAGGTCTTAAAATATTATATGCCCTCGAAGTCCGATCTGCTCCAGGGGACGCTCGACCTGCTGATCCTGAAAATCGCGGGCCTCGGCCCCATCCACGGCTATGCCATCGCACAACGCATCCGGCAAGTCTCGCGCGAGGCCCTGCACGTCCAGCAGGGGTCGCTCTACCCCGCGCTGTACCGCCTGGAGGAGCGCGGCTACCTGCAGTCCCAGTGGCGGGAAACCGAACAGGGCCGCATGGCCAAGTTTTACACGGTGACGAAGAAGGGCGCCCGGCAGCTCGCGGCCGAGTGCGCGGAGTGGGAGCGTGTTTCCGGCGGGATCGCCCTGATCCTCGAGGAAGTTGGCCAATCATGAAGTGGCTGCGTCCGCTGTTTCGACGCTCCGCCGTCGAGCGCGAAATGGATGCCGAGCTTCGGTTTCACTTTGACCAGTTGGTGGAGAGCCTGATGGCCGCAGGGTGGACTCGCCCGCAGGCCCTGCGCCGCGCGCGGATGGAATTCGGCGGCATCGAGCAGGTGAAGGACGAGGCGCGCGAGGCGCGCATGGCTGCGCACGCGGAGCGCATCGCGCGCGGCCTCCGCATGGCGTGGCGGTCGCTCGCCCGGAGTCCCGGCTTCACCGCGGTCGCGGTGGCGACGCTGGCCCTCGGCATCGGGGCGAACACGCTGATCTTTTCGGCCCTGGATCAAGCCATCCTCCGCAACCTGCCCGTCCGCGATCCCGGGCGCCTGGTGGTCTTCCGCAGCCTGGGCACTAACCCCGGCATGGATCGCAACAGCGGCCGCAAGATGTCGTTCTCCTACCCCAAGTACCTCGATTTCCGCGATCGCGCGGATGTGTTCGAAGGTGTGGCGGCCCGCTACACCACCGATGGAAGCCTGATGTACAACGGCGCTACGGAGATGATCAACGTGGAACTGGTCACGGGCAACTACTTCGACGTGCTCGGAGTCAAAGCCGCGGCGGGCAGGCTGCTTGCTCCGGATGACGAGCGGCAACCGATGCACGACGCGGTGGCCGTGTTGAGCTACTCCTATTGGCAGCGGCGATTCGGCGGCGAACGCGCCATGGTGGGCCAGAAGGTCGCGATCAACGGTATGGCGATGACCGTGATCGGCGTTTCCGCGAAGGGGTTCCACGGCCTCGATCGCGGCCAGAGCGAAGATGTGCGGGTCCCCATGACGATGAAGAGTCTGTTCACACCGACTTGGCCGGCAGGCCGCAATCGCCGCTTCTGGGCCTGGCTGAACATCATCGCCCGCATGAAACCGGGGCTTTCCCGCGAACAGGCGGAGGCCGGCGCCAATGTCCTGTACCACCAGATCCTCGAAGACGAAGCGAAGAACTTGCCGAAAGGCGCGGAGGATCTGCGCGACGAGTTCCTGAAAAGGCATCTGGACCTGCTGCCGGCCGGCGGTGGTATTTCGAGTACGGACAACACCAGGCCCTTCCTCATCGAGTTGAGCGCCATGGCGGGCATCGTGCTGCTGATCGCCTGCGTGAATCTCGCCAGCCTGCTGATGGCCCGCACGGCCGCGCGGCAAAGGGAGATGGCCATCCGCATGGCCTTGGGCGCCGGGCGCCTCGGCGTCGTGCGGCTGCTGTTGGCGGAGAATCTGCTGGTCGCGACAGCGGGCGGCGCCGTCGCGCTGCTGCTGGCCGCCATGCTGGGCAAGCCGGCCATGGCGCTGCTGCTCTCCGGCGATGCCACCGCGATCTACTCCACCACTCCCGATCTGCGCATTCTGACCTTCGCCCTGTGCGCCACGCTGCTGACCGCGGCCGGCATCTCGCTCGCGCCCGCCTTTGAGGCGCGCCGGACACAATTGGCCGACATCCTGAGGTCTGAAACCGGAGCGTCCGCGGGGCGCGGGCAGGTGCGCCTTCGCAAGGCCCTGGTAGTGGCCCAGGTAGCGTTCTGTGTCTGGCTGCTCATCACCGCCGGCCTGTTTGCGCGCACGCTGGCAAACTTGCGGGCTGTCGATCTGGGCTTCGAGAAGCGAAACCTGGTCACCTTCGGCATCGATCCGACCATCATCGGGCTGAAACCGGCGGATTCCATCGCGGTCTGCCGGCGCGTGGAGTCCGCCGTCGCAGCCATACCGGGAGTGAAGTCGGTTTCGTTCTCGAACTTCGGCGTATCGGGGGGCGGCATGAACATCCAGCAAATCAAAGTGCCCGGCTATGTGCCGCCGCACCCCGGCGATGCCATGGCGCGCGAGCTTTCGGTGACTCCGGACCACGTGCGGGCCCTCGGGTTGCATCTGCTGGCCGGCCGCGAGTTCGCGGAATCCGATCTGGCCCGCGTCAGGACGGCGATCGTGAACGAATCCTTCGTAAAGGAATTCTTCCACGGAGAGAATCCGGTGGGGAGAACCATGCTCGACGACGGCGGCGGCCTGGAACTGGAAGTGATCGGGGTGGTTCGCGACCAGATATTCTGGAGCCAACGCGATGAAGACTCGCCGGCTTTCTACATCCCCAACGAATCTCCGGCAGCGGTCTCGTTCTATGTGCGAACTTCGCTCGCGCCCGAAAACCTGCTGGCCACGATCCGCAAGGTGGTGGAACGGGAAGCGGCTGGCATCCCGGTCATGAAGCTGGGGACCGTGGAAGAGGACCTGGACCTCCGGCTCAGCACCGAAAAACAGATGATGCGCCTGGCCGGCCTCTTCGGCCTGCTGGCCACCCTGCTGGCCGCCATCGGCCTCTATGGCGTGATCGCGTACACGGTGGCGCGCCGCACGCGCGAGATTGGCGTCCGCATGGCGCTGGGCGCCGGCCAGGCGGACGTGCTGCGCATGATTCTCCGCGACGTGGCCATCGTCATCGCCGCCGGCCTGCTCCTCGGCCTTCCCACCGGATTCGGCATGGTCCACTTCGTCCGTGCCCAGTTGTACAACGTAAAGCCCGCCGACCCGTGGGTGCTGAGCGGCGCCGCGGTCGCCATCGGCGTCGTTACTCTTTTCGCCGGTCTGCTGCCCGCCAGAAAGGCCACGAGAATCGATCCGGCCACGGCCCTGCGCTGGGACTGAACACAGAAGGGGGGTTGGGGTTGCGGTGCCGTGGCGCAGGCACTCGTGCCTGCCGTGTCGAGACTCGTCTCGACACCTTTTCACGCTTGCGACACAGTGTCGAAGCCGAGCGTCGGCATGAGTGCCCGACCCAGAGGGTACCGCGGCAGGCACGAGTGCCCGCGCCACATCGGCCACCGGTCATGGAAGCCAGCATGTACAATCGGAATCTATGTGGCTGGGCATCGATATCGGCACCGGAGGCTCGCGCGCCCTCCTGGTGGATGAGCGCGGCGGCGTCCGCGCAGGCTACACCGCACCGCACGAAGACATGCGCATGGAGCGCCCGCTGTGGGCCGAGCAGCGTCCCGAAAACTGGTGGGACGCCGCCTGCGACGCCATCCGCGGAGTGCTCGCCGCCGCGGGCGTCCCGGGCAGCCAGGTCCAAGGCATAGGCCTCTCGGGCCAGATGCACGGCCTGGTCATCCTGGATGCGGCCGACCAGGTCGTCCGTCCGTCGCTCATCTGGTGCGACCAGCGCAGCCAGCCGCAGGTGGACGCCGTCAATTCCAAAATCGGGCGTGAGCAGATCCTCCAGTACATCGCCAACCCCGTGCTCACCGGCTTCACGCTGCCCAAGCTGCTGTGGGTCCGCGACCACGAACCGCAGAACTTCGAGCGCGTGCGCAAGATGCTCCTGCCGAAAGACTACGTGCGCTTCCGCCTCACCGGCGAGTTTGCCTCCGAGGTCTCCGACGCCTCCGGCACCGCGGTGTTCGACGTGGTCAACCGCCGCTGGTCCTTCAAAATGATGGACGCGCTCGGCCTCGACCGCTCGATCCTGCCGGCCTGCTACGAATCGAGCGACGTCACCGGGCGGATCACGCCGCAGGTCGCGGAGCTCACCGGGCTGCGCGCCGGCACTCCCGTAGTGGGCGGCGGCGGCGATCAGGCCGCCAGCGCGGTGGGCAACGGCATCGTGGAAGAGGGTATCGTCTCGTGCACGCTGGGGACCTCCGGAGTGGTCTTCGCGCACATGGAGAAGGTCGCCTACGATCCCGCCGGGCGCGTCCACACGTTCTGCCACGCGGTGCGCGACAAGTGGCACGTGATGGGTGTCACACAGGGCGCCGGCCTCAGCCTGCAATGGCTGCGCAATCAACTGGCGCCCGGCACGGACTACGACGCCCTGACCGCCGAGGCCGCGCAATCGCCCGCCGGCGCGCAGGGGCTTTTCTGGCTGCCCTACCTGATGGGCGAGCGCACCCCGCACCTCGACGCCACGGCGCGCGGCGGATGGATCGGGCTCACCGCCCGCCACACTCGTGCCGACCTCATCCGCTCGGTGATCGAAGGCGTTTCCTACAGCCAGCGCGATTGTCTCGATGTCATCGAGGAACTGGGCGTGACGGTGAATTCCGTGCGCGCGTCCGGCGGTGGGGCTAAGAGCGCGTTCTGGCGCCGCCTGCTGGCGGACATTCTCAACAAGCGCGTGGTAACGCTCGAAACCCAGGAGGGCTCGGCCTACGGCGCCGCGCTGCTGGCGCTGGCCGGAACGGGCGCGTACGGTTCCGTACCGGAAGTCTGCCGCGCCGCCATCCGCGAAACGGACTCGGTTTCCCCCGGCGCGCAGGATGCGGCATTCTATGAAAAGGGACATGCGGTTTATCGCGCGCTATACCCCGCGCTGAAGCCGATATACACCCGGATCGCCGCGCTGTAAGTAGGACAGGCCTCCCGGCCTGTCCATCCGCAAGGAACTAGCATGCTTCACGTCACCAATGGCACCGCCGTTTCGCTCGACCGCTCGGGACTGGGCGGCGAAGTCCTCGCGTGGATCGACATGCTGCACGAGGGTCCCGTGCCCGCAGGGCTCGCCATGGACGATCTCAGCCGGCTCCGCGCGAAATTCCTGGATGGCGCCTGGCCCGGCTCGCACTCGGCCGAGACCCTGGCGAATCGCGATGCGGTGCTGGAGCGATTCCCGGAGCACGAAGAAGTGACGCTGTGGTTCGAGCACGATTTGTATGACCAGTTGCAGCTCATCCAGATCCTGGATTGGTTCAGTAGCACAGGCATTCCTGCCTACGGTGGCACAGGCATTCCTGCCTGTGTTCCCCGTCTCAGCCTGATCTGCGTCGACAACTACCTGGGCCGTTTGACCGGCCCGCAACTCGCCGGCCTCTGGCCCAGCCGCCACACCGTCACCGCCGCCGAGTTTCACCTGGCCGCGGCTGCCTGGCATGCATTCCGCGCGCCCGATCCGGCCGGAATCGAAGATCTGCTGCGAGGCGATACCTCCGCGCTTCCCTTCCTGGCCGGCGCCTTGCAGCGGCACCTGCAACAGTTTCCGGCGGTGGAGAACGGCCTCTCGCGCACGGAGCGCCAGATCCTGGAACTGGCCGGCGCGGCCCGGCGCGATTTTCATGCCCTGTTCGCCGCGGACCAGCAGCGTGAGGAGCGCATTTTCATAGGCGACGGCGCCTTCGCGCGGTACGTCAGCGGGCTCTGCGATTGCCGGCATCCCCTGCTGCTCCAAGAGGGTGGTGAATACGAACTGACGCGCACCGGCCGCGACGTGCTCGCCTCCCGCGCCGACCATATCCGGCTCAACGGCATCAATCGCTGGCTCGGTGGGGTGCATCTCACTGGCGCGGACGCCCTGTGGCGGTGGGACGAGGAGCGCCGGCGCCTGGCGCCGCATTAGGGTGGATCGGTACCTGCCAGGGCGCGTAGGCGGCACGGGAGCGCAGCATATTCAATCCGAGAATCCTGAAATTACAACAGCAACTTATAGCCCTTCGGTCAGCACCTCAGCAAGTGTTTTCGCCAATTTCCCTGGAACAGCGCGAGCGCAACACTGCCGCTGGCGCCCTGTGGCGCTCCGTCAGGCCACTGCCTGGAGGCCGCTTTTGGCCACGAGTGAAAGCAGCTTCAGTGATGCCCCCTGCGGCCGCTTTTCTCCGCGTTCCCACTGGCTCACGAGGCCTGTGGTCACGTTGAGATAACGAGCGAAAACAGCCTGGCTGGCGCCTTCGCGCACCCGGAGCGCGCGGATTTCTTTCGGCTTCAGCGGACGTACCGGCGTCAGGCACAACTCATCGAATTCCCGCATCGTGCGCTTGTCCATGACCCCGGCTGCATGCAGACCTTCGGCGGTTTCGTGGATCGAGGCCATCAAAGCACTACGGTACTGTTTTCTCATCGCAGTTCACCTCCAGCAGCACTCCCGACGCAACCACTCGCGCAGTCGTCTTCTCGTCATAGGCCAACAGTTCGGTCGTGAGTTTCTTGAGCGCGGCCAGTTCGTCCGTTTCGATATTGTCCTTTTCGTTCTTCGCGAAACCGTGAACGAAGATCGCCCGTGCGCCCGCCCTGAACGCAATCAACGTTCGAAATCCGCCGGACTTCCCTTGGCCCGGGCGCGCGATCCGCTGCTTGATCACCCCACCGCCGAGATCGGCGGCGACCAAACCTCATGCCACATCCCGCACCGCCCGGCACAGCGCAGCATCGGAGATGCCGGCCTTGTCCGCGAAGCGCGTGAACCCTTTGGTTTTGAACGTTCGCACCGATCCTCACCAGGACGTTGAACACCACTTCCAAGAATAAGTATAATACTGCGTGCTATAGATGATCGGGGCAGTGTGACATTCACTAGCATCGAAGGCCGTTATCGGACAGGTGGCGTCCCCCGCCTCCACGATTTCCGGCGCTTCAAATCGATGCCAGCATCGCCAGTCGCGCCGCCGTTCCGGCATCTGGCGTATAATAGAATTGATAACAGAGAGGTGTTGTGTCCCTGCGCGCTTTTTTCCGCCTTTTCACCCACATGCAGATGATGCCGATCCTGGAGAGCGGCGAGGAAACCCTCGTCGGCGGACAGGCCGTCATGGAGGGGGTGATGATGCGGGCCCCCCACAGCTATTGCGTTGCCGTCCGCAAACCGAACGGCGAGATCATCACCGAAGAGATGCCGCTGGCCCGCATGTCCGAGCAGTACCCGATCTTCAAGTACCCCGTCTTTCGCGGAGTCGGAACGCTGTACCAGGCCTTGAAACTGGGTGGCCGGGCGCTCAAGTTTTCGGCCGCGGCGGCCATCGAAGACCTCAACCAGCAGCCGAGCCCTGATTCGCCCAAAGACCCGCCCAAAGAAATTCCCTCCTGGGTGGTCGCCGGCCCCATCGTCTTTTCCCTGGCGTTCTTCATCTTCATGTACAAGTTCGTGCCGCTCTTCCTGGTTACCCGCCTCGAAAAGCTGTACCCCATTCTGCACGGCCGGATCGCGTTCAACCTGGCGGATGGCCTCATCCGCATGGCGATTCTGCTCACCCTCCTCTACGTGCTCTCGCGCATGAAGGATATCCGCCGCGTCTTCGAGTACCACGGCGCCGAACACAAAGTGGTCTTCAATTTCGAATCCGGCCAGCCGGTGACCGTGGAAAATGCGCAGCGCTTCACCACCTTTCACCCGCGCTGCGGCACCAGCTTCCTGTTCGTCGTGTTTTTCCTGGCGATTCCGGTCTACACCCTGATCCCCTTCGACGGTTTTGTTCCCAAGCTGGTGTGCCGCGTCCTGCTGATTCCGGTGATCGCGGGCGTGGCTTACGAGTTGGTTCGCTTTGCGGCCAAGCGCCGCGGATCTTTCCTCGCTACCCTTACGGCGCCGGGCCTGTGGATGCAGCGCATCACCACCAAGCCCCCGGCCGACGACCAGGCGGCGGTGGCCATCCGCGCGCTCGAAGGCGCCATGGAACTCGAAAAGTCCCAGGGCGGACAGCTCGTCATCGCGTAATTCCCCATGCAATTCGCTCCCAAGCTTGAACAGCTCGAAAAGCGCTTTGACGAGCTGACACAACAGATGGCCGACCCGGCCGTGATCTCCGATTCCGACCAGTACCGCAAAGTCACCAAGGCGCAGAGCGAGCTTTCCGAAATCGTCGGCCAGTATCGGCAATGGAAAAAGGTGCAGGACAGCCTTTCGCAGGCGCGCCCCATGCTCCAGGAGCAGGATCCCGATCTCAGAGCCATGGCCGAGGAAGAGGTCGCGCAACTGGAGCCCGAGCTGATCCGGATCGAAGAGCAGCTCAAGGTGCTGTTGCTGCCCAAGGATCCCCTCGACGACAAGAACGTGGTGCTCGAAATTCGCGCCGGCACGGGCGGCGACGAAGCCACCCTGTTCGCCGCCGAGATTTTTCGCATGTACGCGCGCTTCGCCGAATCCCAGGGCTGGAAGATCGAAGTGACCTCCAGCAGCGAATCGTCCGCCGGCGGCCTGAAGGAAGTCATCGCCCTGGTGAGCGGCGACAAGGTCTACAGCAAGCTGCGATACGAAAGCGGCGTGCACCGCGTGCAGCGCGTCCCGGTGACCGAGCAGCAGGGCCGCGTGCACACCTCCGCGATTACCGTGGCGGTGTTGCCGGAAGCCGACGAGGTCGAGATCAAGATCGATCCCAAGGACATTCGCATCGACACGTTCTGCTCTTCGGGCCCGGGCGGGCAATCCGTCAATACCACGTATTCGGCGGTGCGCATCACGCACCTAACGACCGGCCTGGTGGTCTCCTGCCAGGACGAAAAATCGCAGATCAAGAACCGCGCCAAGGCCGAGCGCGTGCTCCGCTCGCGGCTCTACGAAATCGAGCTGGAAAAGCAGCA
>Ga0209415_10016134_pt1 | contig 12044 bp, 9 predicted proteins | sample PeaSoiSIISIP2007_FD_187696 | JGI IMG/M metagenome (GOLD analysis project Ga0209415, IMG submission 187696) | Peat soil microbial communities from Weissenstadt, Germany - SII-SIP-2007 (SPAdes) (version 2) | ecosystem: Environmental > Terrestrial > Soil > Wetlands > Peat | place: Germany... | reverse complement strand
GTCCCGCAGTAGGGCTCGCTCACCGGGCTGATGAAGCCGACCACGCCGCTTGCGCCCGAAAGCGTATAGTTGCGCGCCTCGTCTGAAGGATTGTTGGATTCGACCTCCATCAGCGGGCCGAGCGCCACCTCGATTCGCCGCCGCGTCTCGATGTTCGAGACGTAGCGCTTGATCGAAAGGCTCGCGCATTCGCCACCCCCCAGCGGCATCAATTCGATAAACCGCACGTGCCAGTCGCGCTCGATCGTCAGCGCCGCAAGGGCGATCACGTCTTCTTCGTTGTAGCCGGCCGCCACTACCGAGTTGAGCTTTATCGGCACCAGCCCGGCCGCTTCGGCGGCCATGATGCCCTCCCAGATGTGCGCGAAACTGCCCCATCGCATCTGGCGCTCGACGGTCATCGGGTTGAGGCTGTCGAGATGGACGTTGATGCGTTTTAGTCCGGCCGCCTTAAGCGGTGTCGCGAGCTTGGGCAGCAGCAGCGCGTTGGTGGTGAGCGCGAGGTCGCCGATTCCGGGCACCGCCGCGAGCCGCTCGACGATCTCGAGCAGGTCGGCGCGCAGCGTCGGCTCGCCGCCGGTCAGGCGAAACTTGCGAAAGCCGACGCTGACGGCGGCACGCACCACCAGCTCGATCTCGGACGGCGTCAGCAACTCGTCGCGCGGCAGGAAGCGCAACCCCTCCAGCGGCATGCAGTAGACGCATCGGAGGTTGCAATTGTCGATGACCGAAATGCGGAGGTAATCGATTTCGCGGTTGAACGAATCTCTTGGCATGCTCGCCTGGTAAAGCCCGTCGCGCTTGTCCCTTATAAGCTCGCGGTGGCGGGCTGCGCTGCGGACAAGCCCTGTTTCAATTCTAGTCGGGCGCGATGCACGCTTACAACCGCGCATTAACGAGACCGGGCGCTTCTGACTTCCTCGCCCGTGTTATCGGGGCGAGGGCATAGGAAAAATAGCGAGTCTGTCAGAGCGCTCCGCGATCCACTAGAATTAGTGCCCGCACCTGATCTTGTCGTTCGCGATGACGCCCAAGACTCCAGCCTCCAGCACGGCTTCCGAAGACCGCCATCCGATCATCGAGGTCGTGGGCCTCCGCGTCGACCGTGACGCGCTTATCCTAGACTCGGTCGACTGGCGCGTTGACGCGGGTCAGCATTGGGTCATCCTTGGCGCCAACGGCTCGGGCAAGACCTCGCTCTTAAGCGTGCTCACCGGCTATCTCGCGCCCACCGCAGGAACGATAAGCGTGCTGGGCGAGACCTATGGACGCGCCGACTGGCGCGAGCTGCGCACCCGGATTGGCCTGGTCAGCTCGTCGATCCGCCAACTGATGCCGCCGCACGAGAACGCGCTCAACGCGGTAGCCAGCGGACGGCGCGCCCTGATCGGGATGTGGGGCGAAATCAGCGAGGCCGATTCACAACGCGCCGCCGAAATTCTGCGCGAGGTCGAAGCCAGCTATCTGAGCGAGCGTCCATGGCGCTTCCTTTCCCAGGGCGAGCGCCAACGGGTGTTGATCGGACGCGCCCTGATGGCCGATCCGCAACTCCTGGTACTCGACGAACCGTGCGCCGGTCTCGACCCGGTCTCGCGCGAGCATTTCCTGGCCTTCATCGAGCGGATGCTCGGCCGCCCCGATGCTCCCACCCTGGTCCTGGTCACTCATCACGTTGAGGAAATCGTCGCCGGCTTCTCCCACGTCCTGGTGCTGCGCGGGGGAAAAGTGCTTGCCGCCGGCTCGCGGGAGAGCGTGATGACTTCGGCGACGTTGAGCCGTGCCTTCGACGCGCCGCTACGGCTAGCCGCAAACGGCGGGCGTTACTCGCTTGCGGTCGGCGCGGAACCATCCAAAGTGGTTTGATCGGTGAAACGCGATCGGTTGGGCGTCGTCAATCTATAATAGGTGACGTGTTTCGCTGTCGTGTCGCTGAGTCGAACCTGATAGCGTTTTTAATTGATGACCCCTCGGATGAGGACGCAGGAAGAAACACCATGGGATGGAAGCTCACGTTAGCGTTGATGCTGGTTTCGGTCGCCGCACTTTCGGCGTGGGCCGTCGGTGGCGAGGCGGAAAATGAGGCGGTGGTGCGGGAAGAAGCAGCGAAGGATCTGAGCGCGCTGCGGGAGCACCTGCTCAGGCGCTGATTCGGCAAACCCGGCCGGCCCAGCCAAAAATTGGCGACACACGACGGGCACGGGCGAGGGAGTCGGGAAGTTAATAGGGGACCCTCACCCTACCCTCGTCCCGCGCACAACGCGGGACGAGGGCATAAAAAAATCGCGGACCATATGCCTGTTCCAGTTACGCAACGCTCCCGTCAGCCCGTGATCGGCTTTTCCGGTTCAGCCACGCAATGGGCGCAGCGGCAGCTCGCACGCAACTGGCCCGTGGTGTAGAGCGTCTCATGCCCGTCGACCCACCCCAGGAACACGCCCTGCTCGCCCAGCCGCGATAGCTGTGAGAGGCGCTGGCTGGCGGCTGGAATCTCGCCCGCGATCGCGCCGCCGCAGGCCTTGCACGGGCATCCGCGGCGCAGACTCTCCAGTGGATAGATGCTGTCGTGGCCGTCGGCCCATCGCACGCCGATCGCGTAGCGGCCGACTTCGTTGAGCGCGGCGATCCGGGGCGTCTTTGACTTGTTCTGCGGCATTGATGCACTCTTTGATGGCGAACAACTATAGCACTGCGCGCTTGCCGCAACCCACAAAAGCTTGTGACGCGGCCACTGCGCGCGCGAAGTTCCACGAACCAAACGTCACGACCGGGCGCCAGATGGCGGGCGCGGCGGGGCAATGGAGGTCAAAGCCCATGGATGAGAATGCAAAAAAGAAAGCGCTCCTGATGATCCCCTACGGACTGTTCGTGCTGGGCGCGCGTCACGGCGACAAGCAGACCGTCGCGACCGTCAACTGGCTCACCCAGGCGAGCTTCAAGCCGCCGTTGGTGGTGGTCGGGATCAAGGGCGACTCGACCGCGCATGCGCTGGTCAAGGAGTCCGGAATTTTCACGCTCTCGATGCTCGGCGCGGGCCAGAAATCGATCGGCACCGCGTTCTTCAAGCACGTCGAGCCCAAGGACGGCAAGTTCGGCAACTACGCCTTCGAAGCGGGGAAGAATGGCGCGCCGATCATCAGCGAGGCGCCGGCCGCGGTCGAATGCAAAGTGGTCGGCTTCCACGAGCTCGGCGACCATAGCGTGGTGATCGGCGAAGTTACCGAAGGCCATCTCAAGCGCGAGTCCGATCCGCTGACGCTCAAGGAGTGCGGCTTCAACTACGGCGGCTGATTCGCCCGCGGCGCAAGCGAACGTGGCCAGCAAGAAAGTCGTGGTGCTGCCCGGCGACGACGCCGCGCCGGAAACGGTGGGGGCGGCGATGGAAGTCCTGCGGGCGCTCGGGCCGGATATCGAATACGTCGAGTTCCCGCCCGGCGAGCAGTGGGTGCGGGGCAAGACCGCGATCGACGCGCGCGCGGCGATCGACGCCTCGGATTCCACGCTGTTCGGCTCGACTTCGGGCAAGACCGCGGGAATCGGCTACCTGCGCTGGGGCAAGGACACTTACGCCAACGTGCGCCCGGCGCGCTACATCCCGGGCGCGCGCAGCCCGCTCAAGCATCCCGAGGGCATCGACTACGTGATCGTGCGCGAGAACCTCGAGGATCTCTATCTCGGGCTGGAGGGGCCGCTGGAGATCCTAAGCCCGCTCAAGCTGCACAGCCGTATCACGCGCGCGGCGCTCGACACCTCGATGCCGGGGAAGTTCGCGATCAAGATCATCACCGAACGCAACAGCAAGCGAATCGCGGAGTTCGCGTTCAAGCTCGCGCGCAAGCGCAAGGCGGCCGGCGGCAAGGGCAAGGTCACCTGCACCTCGAAGTACAACATGCTGCGCGAATCCGACGAGCTATTCCGCCGTATCGCCGAGGACATCTCGTCGGGCTATCCCGACATCGCATACGAACAGTTCATCATCGATGATTTTGCGCGCCGCGTGGTGCAGAGCCCCCACGATTTCGACGTGGTCGTGATGCCGAACCTTTACGGCGACATCATGTCGGACGCTGCGGCGGGCACGCTGGGCGGTCTCGGCCTGGCGCCGAGCGGATGCTACGGCAGCGACTACGCCTACTTCGAGTCGGTACACGGGACCGCGCCCGACATCGTGGGACAGAACATCATCAATCCGACCGCCACGATGCTCTCGGCCGCGATGATGCTGGAGTACCTCGGGTTCACCGTGGAGTCGCAGCGCTTCGAGCGCGCCGTGCGCAAAGTCTACGCCGAGGGCCGGGTGCTCACGCCCGACCAGGGCGGACGTTCGAGCACCGTGGATTTCACCCGCGTGGTGCTGGCGAACCTGTAGCGGCGCGCTTTTTATGAATCGAGCGCTCGCGACGAGCGCCCGACAGAATCGACCCCCGCCCGCCGGCCGAAGCGGCCGGCGCCCTCCCCCGAGACAATATGGGGAGGGACAAGTACAAGGCGATCACCGTGGGTCTGCTGGTGTGGGCTCCTGCAAAAACCTTTACGCAGCCCAAGCAGTGATTCTGAGCACAAGCGAAGAATCTCGCGGCCGCCGTCTTTGCGGCCGTGATGGCTCTTCTCGGAAAAACCGTAAATCACGCGGCGCAAGGATGCCGCGCGAGATCCTTCGACTTCGCTCGCGAACTCGCTTCGCTCAGGATGACCGGCGGCCGAGAAACTTCAATAGAAACGCTGCTCGCCGGGGGGACGGGTTTTCCAGCGCCGATGGATCCAATTCCAGTGGTCCGGATAGCGCCGGATCATGCCCTCGATTGTCTTGGTGTAGCGCTGCGTATTGAGCAGGACTGACTCTTCGCGGTCGGCCCTGCGAATGGTCTCGATCGGCTCCATGCATTCGATAAAGTGACGGCCGCTGATACCGTCGCGCACGGCGAAGACCGGCACCACCGGAGCGCCGGTCGCCATCGCCAGGCGCGCCAACCCGTCGCTGGTCGAGGCCTTGAGCGAGAAGAAATCGACGAACACGCCCTGGCGCACGTCGAGGTCGAGCGGCATCCCAACCACCCAGTTCTGGCGGAGCAGCCGGAGCACTTCACGTCCCGCCCCCTTGCGCGGCACCGCCCGGTTACCGAAACGGTTGCGCGCCGTGCATACCGCGGCGTCGATAAGCGGGTTGCGCAGCGGGCGATGAACGATCGCGACCTTATGCCCGTAGATCGAGTGCGCCAGAATCATCAACTCCCAGTTCCCGAAGTGGCCGGTGAGGATGAGGCCGCCGCGGCCGCGCGACAGTTCGACGCCCCGCTCCCAGTTTTCTATCCCGCGATAGGTGGCAAAGTGCTCGATATTGTCCGGCCCAAGCGCGGAAAAGTGCATCCACTCGGCCAGCGTGCGGCCCCAGTTCTGATAAGTGGCGCGCAGGATTTGCAGCCGTTCGGCGGAACTTAGCCCGGGAAAAGCGATTTCCAGGTTGCGCACCGCGATCGGCCGACTGAAGCGATCGAGCCGCATCGCGAGCGCGCCCAGGCGCGCGCCCGCCCTGATGGCGCGCTCGCGCTCCATCGCGCCGATCGGCGCGACGAGCGCGCCGATCGCGGCATACTCCAGACGCGCACGTAGTGGACCAGTCTGACGAGGCATCGCGCCCACGAGGGTTCCAGAGCGGAGGCGGGCACGCAAGCGCCCGCCTCCGCTCTGGAAGTCATCGCGGATGCGCCGCCGTCCGGCGGCGCATCCGCGAAAAAAACCATCGTGGGGGACGGTGCGGCGCTAGCGCCGCACCGTCCCCCACGATAGGGCCGCGACGCCGACTCGCGCGGCGCCGCGGCTCGCGCGCGGCGCCGCGGCTCGTGCGCGGCTTGCGCGCGCGCTTAGGGAGAACCGGCGACGCCAGCCGCCGGCATGGCCGCAAGCGCTGCCGAAGGCACGGCGGGCACCGTCGACCCGATAGTCGACGGCGATGTGGTCGATGGCGGCGCCGGCGGCGAAGTCAACCAAGGCGCGGGCTTGACCGCGCCTCCCTTGGAACTCGGCCCGATCTCTTCCGTGTTGAGCGGCGCCCCGGAAGACCCGGGCGGCGCCATCATGCTCGACGGTGTCGATCCAAAACCGCCGCCAAAGCCGCCCCCGCTTGCGGGCGGCGCCATCGTCGAGCCGCGGTCTTTCAGGTCCTGAGCGGGCGATACCGGAATGCTGAAAGTCGGCTGGTAGAGCTGCTTGTACTGTTCCATCGGCATCTGGTGCAGCTCCCTGCGGCCCAGCGCTTCGGTGTACTTTTTCCGCTCGTCGAGCGCCAGCGAGCGCAGGTCTTCGCGCGTGCGGACCACGTGCGGGGTGAGGAACACCAGCAGGTTGAGTTTCTTTTTGTCGCTGCCGTTGTCGCTGAACAGGTTCCCGATCACCGGGATGTCGGAGATGAACGGAATCGCCGAGCGCGAGACGTCGCTCTCGTTCGAGAGCAATCCGCCGATAACCGCGGTGCGATGGTCCTGGACCATCACCGTGGTCGACGCCGAGCGGATAGTGGTGGTCGGACCCAGCGGGTTGGTGCTCTGATTGGTGGTGCCGCTGACCACGTTTGAGACTTCCTCGTATACGTCGAGCCGCACGTAGTCGCCCTCGGACACCTGCGGGATGATGTCGAGCGTGATGCCGACGTTCTGACGGTCGACCGAATTGAAAATCTGTCCCGACAAGGCCGAGGTAGCGCTCGCGGAGCCGACAAACGGCAGGTTCTCGCCAACCACGATCGTCGCCTCTTCGTTATCGGCCGTGAGCAAGGTCGGCGCCGACAGCACGTTGCTATGGGTGTCGGTCTCGAGCGCCGTCATCAGCAAGATGTCGCAGGGCACGGTTTGGGTGGTGGAGGAAGTGCCGCCGGTGGCGACAGTGGTCGCGGCAGCCACGGCGGTCGAGATCGTGCATCGGCTGCCCGAGGCCAATCCAATACCCAATCCGGTCAGCCCGAGCGGGTTGGCAAGCGCGTTCTGGAGCTGCCCAAAGTTAAGCTGCCCGACACCGATCGTGCTGCCGCTGATATTGGTGGCGGACTGGAAGCTGACTCCGATGTCGCGGGCACGCTCGGCGCTGACCTCGACAATGATCGCTTGGACGAAGACCTGGATGCGCGGCACGTCGAGTTCGTCGATGACGCGATGCAGAGTCTGGTAGTCCTGCGGTGAGGCGCTGATTATGAGCGAGTTGGTGGCCGGGTCAGCGGTCACAGTGACCGGATTTTCGAAGTCGGGCGATTTTCCGCCGCTGCCGCCGCTGCTCGCGGTTACCGCTTCAGCCATACCACCGCCACGGCCGCCCATCGACCCGCCGCCGAAGCCCGAGTTGGAACCGCCAAACGACGCACTCGAACCGCCGAAGCCGCCTGAGCCGCCTGAGCCTCCGAAGCCCCCCGAACCGCCGCCAAACCCGCCTGAGCCGCCGAAGCCACCACTCATCCCGCCGCCAAAGCCGGAGTTCATCGAGCCCCCGCTGCCACCCGAGCCACCGCGGCCGAGCGAGTTGCGCCCGGTCACCGGCGAGAGCGTCGACGGCGCGCCGCCGCCGCCCAGGAGGCCGTTGAGCACCTGCACTATTTCACCCGCCATCGCGTTCTTCAGCCGATACACATGGATGCGCGAGTTCTCGTTGGGCGGATGGATGTCGAGCTTGACGATCAAGTCTTTGATCGTGCGCATCTGAATCGGTCCCGCGAGCACGATCAGCGAATTGGTGCGCTCGTCGGGCACCACCTTGAAGCCGCCGCTCGGCCCCTGCGCCGAAGGCGCGACCACGCCCAGGCCGGGCCGCGGAAAGCGTCCCATGCCGGATTCCGAGCCCCCTTCAGCACTCATGATCTTTTCGATCTGCGAGGCCAGGTCGTCGGCAAATGCGAGCCTGAGCGGAATGACCTGGATGTCTTGCCGCGTGCCCTGGATATCGAGGCTGCCGATTATCCTCAGCAGGCGATCGATGTTGTAGGCGTCGTCGGTAATGATGAGGGTGTTGTCTTCCGGAAATGCGGCGACCAGACCGTCATGCGAAACCATCGGCTGGATCACGTTGACCAGCGACGCGGCATCGATGTTCTTGAGCTTGATCATCCGCGTGACGTACGAGTCGCCGCGGTCTTCGCCGGGTTCCTGCGAAGTGGTGAGCGCGGCCGATTCGCGGACTTCGCGCGAGGGCACAATTTTTATCACCGGCCCGGCCTGTATCGTGGTGAAGCCTTTGACCTGGAGCACCGACTGGAAGATGGAGTAGGCCTGGGCCGGCGTGACCTTGGTCGGCGAAATGATGCTGACCTTGCCGCGCACGCTCTCGTCGACCACGAAATTTTTGCCGGTGATCTCGCTGATGAACTTGGCCAGAACCGGGATGTCCACGTCCTGGAAGTTCATCGTGATCAGATTTTCGTCTTGCGGCGGCGGCGGATCCTCAGCCTGGACGTGCGCGCACAGCACGCAGGACCAAGCCGCAAGGGCTAGTGCCCCCAACAACCAGCACTTCATCGCGGATACCCCTTAGCAAAGACTCTGGGCCTTTATAGCGGGCGGACGGAGCCGTCGCAACCACGCTCCTGATTGCAAAAATGTTAAGTCTCGAAGACTATTGAAAGGGTCCTCCACTGACCGTCTCTTTCAACATGACCATCTTGATGACCATTTGATGACCATCTTGGCGAGACTATTGCGCATGACCATCGCGCAAAACCATCGCGATCGGCACGTCGGTCACGATTCCTGCCGCCTGGCACTCGCCACGGCGCCCGCCGCATGCGAGCGTCCCTGAGCACGGCCGGCGGTGCGTTTCGAATACCTGATAGGTATGCGCTACCTGCGCGCGCGCCGGCGCGAGCGCTTCGTCTCGCTGATCGCGGTCATCTCGCTGGCAGGCGTCGCGCTCGGCACTTTTGCGCTGACCGTGGTGCTGTCGGTAATGAGCGGCTTTCAGGAGGACTTGCGCCAGCGCCTGCTCGCCTTTAACCCGCACGTCACGGTGGAAAGTTCCAACGCCGCAGCCTTCGATCCAGCCCCGCTGATGGAGCGAATCACCGCGGTTTCCGGAGTCGAAGCGGCTGCGCCCTATGTTTCCTCGCAGGTGATGGGGGTTTCAACCAACGCCGCGGGAGTTCCGGCCTACGTGGCGGGCGGAGTGCTGCGCGGGGTGGTAGCGGCGAACAATCCGGTGCTGACCGAGCTCAAGCAAACACTGAAGGTGGGCGGCCTCGACGCGCTGGAACGGACCTATTCGGCCACCGTCACCGACAACGGCGCCAAGCGCAGCGTAAAGCTTCCGGGTACGATCATCGGCGACTCGCTCGCGCTGGAGCTGGGCATCCGGGTGGGCGACCCGATGGTCCTGATCTCGCCCGCGAGCCTCGGCGGCGGAATCGGCGCGCCGCGGCTCCGGCGCTTCGTCGTCGGTGGGCTGTTTCATTCGGGAATGTACCAGTTCGACTCTTCGCTGATCTTCGTTTCGCTCAAGGACGCCCGCGCGCTGCTAGCCGACGATCCACAGCTCGAAAGCGGCTTGGAGGTGCGGGTGCATAACCTGTTCGACGCGCCCGCGATCGGGGCCCGCATCGCGCGCATCGCGGGGCCCGGCTTCACCGTGACCGACTGGACTCAGGCCAACGCGGCGCTGTTCTCGGCGCTCAAGCTCGAGAAATTCACCTATTTCCTGGTGCTGATGCTGATCGTGCTTGTCGCGGCCTTCAATATCGTGGCCACGCTGGTGATGGTGGTGATGGAGCGGCGCAAGGAGATAGCGATTCTGCGGGCGATGGGGGCGCGGGCCGGCTCGGTTGCGGCAATCTTTCTGTGTGAGGGCGCCGCGCTGGGCCTCACCGGCACCACCATCGGCGTGCTGGGCGGCTTTGTGACCTCATTTCTCATTGGCAAATATCATCTGATTCATCTGCCGGCCGACCTGTTCATGGTAAGCGCGGTGCCGGTGCGCCTGTATCCGGTAAATTTCCTCGCAGTGGCGGCGGTCTCCGTGGTGCTATGCCTGGGTGCGTCGCTTTACCCGGCCTTCAAGGCGCGCACGCTCTCGCCGGTCGAGATCATCCGCTATGAGTGAACAATCAACACGCGCTACGAATGAACGCGGCGGACAGACTCAGACGACCGCCCCGGTCCCGGGGCCGCGCGGCGAGGAGCTGTTGCTGCGGGCCGAAGCACTGGACAAGAGCTTCTTCGACGCCGGCCGCGAAGTCCGCGTGCTGCGGGGCCTCGAGATGGAGGTCAAGGCGGGCGAAGAAATAGCAATTGTGGGGCAATCGGGCGTAGGCAAATCGACTCTGCTCCACGTGCTTGGGAGCCTCGAGACGCCGACCGCGGGCAAGGTCTATTTCGAGGGCCAGGACCTGTTCGCACTCGGCGATCGGGCGCTGGCCGATTTTCGCAACCTCAAGCTCGGCTTCGTTTTCCAGTTTCACTACCTGCTCGCCGACTTCACCGCGCTGGAGAACGTGATGATGCCGGCGCTTATCGCGCGGATGGCCGAACGCGAGGCCGCGCGGCGCGCGGGCGAGATGCTGGAGCTGGTGGGCCTGGCCGACAAGCTTCGTCGCCGGCCAGCCGAGCTTTCCGGCGGCGAGCAACAGCGTGTCGCCGTGGCGCGCGCGGTGGTTTTGCATCCGCGCCTGGTGCTGGCCGACGAGCCCACCGGCAACCTCGATCCGCAGACCGCCGACGAGGTTCATCAACTCTTCCATCTGCTCAACCGCCAACTCGGCATCACGTTGGTAATCGCGACTCACAACGAGCCGCTGACGCGTTCGATGGGCCGTGCGCTCAGGCTGCGCGACGGGCATCTGTTCACGGAACGCGGCTAGCCGGCGACGATGCGGCGGTGCACATCCGTCCGCGCACTCGACCGGTCTTTGGTTTACTTCACGGTAGCGATTGGTTAGCTTGGTCGCGCCTCGCACAGATGGGAAGGTGATTGGTGGATTTGCGCAAGCGGTGCCGCCCAGGCGAGCGCCTGGTCCATGCGGTTTTCTTATTGGTGGCGCTGATGCTTGCGGCGCAGCGTATCGGTGCGCAACCGCCTCCGATAATCTCCCGCATCCGCATCGTCGGTAACCAGCGCGTCGAAGAAGACGCGATCCGCATCCACATCAGCGCGCAGCCCGGCCAGCCGCTCAACGAAACGATCGTCGACCAGGACGTCAAGTCGATCGCCCGGATGGGTTTTTTCACCGACGTCCACGCCACTCTCGACCAGCAGGGCGGCCAGGCAATCCTCACCTACCATGTCAAGGAGCGGCCGCTGATAACCGACGTCCGCACGGAGGGGATGAAAGAGATCAAACCTACCGCCGACGAGATGGTGGGCGCAATCAAGCTCCATTCGGGCGTGATCGAGGATCCGCAACTCGTGCAAGCAACTATCCAGGCCATGCGGCAGGTCTACCAGGGCAAGGGCTACCTCGACGCCGACATCACGTTTCGCACGACGCCCGGGCCCAACAACACCGCGATCGGCGTGTTCCATGTCAACGAGGGACCGCTGGTCGAGGTGAGCGGCATCAAGTTCGTCGGCAACAAGGCGTTCTCGGCGCGCCGGCTGAGCGCGCTGATGGAGACGCGCAAGCACAATATGCTGAGCCGCTTCTTCAACACCGGCACGCTCGATCGGACCAAGCTGCAGGAGGACGTCGACCGCCTGACCGCGTTTTACTACAACCACGGCTACCTGCAGGTGCATATCGGCGATCCCACTACCACCCGACACGGCAACTCGATCATCGTCACGGTAACCATCGACGAAGGCCCGGTCTTCACGGTGGGCAAGGTCGGCGTGGCCGGCGACCTCAAGTTTCCCAAGGATGAGCTGACCTCCAAGCTCACGCTCAAGCCCAAAAAGGTCTTCAGCGGCGCCGACATGGAGCACGACGTGCTGACGCTGTCGGACTTCTACTCGGATCGCGGCTATGCCTTCGTCAACGTCGACCCGCGCACCCAGGTTGACCCGGCGGCGCATCGGGTCAACATCACCTACGCGGTCACTCCGGGCAACGAGGTTCTGATCGACCGGATCAAGATTTCCGGCAA
>Ga0209415_10016133_pt1 | contig 12044 bp, 7 predicted proteins | sample PeaSoiSIISIP2007_FD_187696 | JGI IMG/M metagenome (GOLD analysis project Ga0209415, IMG submission 187696) | Peat soil microbial communities from Weissenstadt, Germany - SII-SIP-2007 (SPAdes) (version 2) | ecosystem: Environmental > Terrestrial > Soil > Wetlands > Peat | place: Germany... | reverse complement strand
CCGCCAATCCTCCAAGGTTTTCGCCCCGGACTTCGCATTCACCCGTGTGAAGCCCCATCCTGAGCTCAAGACCTTGTGGCACTATCGCCTCCTTGATTGCTTGGGCACAGCGAACCGCTCTCGCCGGACCATCGAACGACAACAGGAACCCGTCGCCTGTCGTTACGATCTCGGCACCCTTGAACCGTCGAACCTGCTCTCGCACGACACGGTCGTGAGCGTCGAGAAGCGTGCGCCAGCGATGGTCGCCCATCGACGCCGCGAGTTGGGTCGATCCGACGATGTCTGTGAACAACACGGTGGCCAATAGCCGATCGATCTCAATTGGGCGCTCGCCGGTCAAGAACTCGATGATGTCGGCCGCGGTTGTGGCCAGGTCCTCTGCCGTCGGCCCTAGATCCGCTCCCGGCCACTCGATGAGCTTGGCACCCGGGATGTGAGCGGCCAAGTAGCGAGCATGGCTCACGGGAATGAGAGGCGTCTGTACGGCATGGAAGATGAGAGTGGGAGCCTGGACCAGCCGTAGGAACGGGCGGATATCCACGTGACGCATGAAATATTCGTACTGAGCAGCAGCAGCGCGGGGTGTAGCAGAGGCGCGGAACATCCGACTCCAAAGTGCCACCGCCCCCGCATCGTTAGCGAGGGACGGAAGCGCCACGCGGGTAAAGTCGTCGGTCCCCCAGCTAGCAGCCAACAGTTCAGTCACGGCATCAGCTGTCGCCGACGATACGCCGATGGCGTAGTCGTCGGCTTCCAGATAGCGCGCCGTCGTGTTGACAAGAATGAGGTGGCTTACTCGCTCAGGATGCATGGCCGCGAAGAGAGCGGCGATGGCGCCCGACTCGACCCAGGCCATCAACGCTGTACGTTGCGAGCCGGCGGCGTCGAGGACGGCGATTAGATCCTCGGCCAGTTCCTCCCACGTCGGGATGGCGTTTGCGGGTACCGCGTCAGAAGCACCCGAACCTCGCCTGTCGAAGACGATCACCTTACAGATGCCCAAGAGCCGGCTCAGGAGCTCTGTCCCGCTCGGCACCTCCCAGAACAGGTCGACGTGACCTCCCATGGCGTAGCACCATGCGAGATCCTGCGGCCCGTCTCCCACGATCTGGTAGGCCACCTGAGCGCCACCCACCGTGACGTACCTGGTCTCTGGAAGTTTCATGTTCGTCACAGTTTGGCATCAACGACACCCGCCGTCGTTGTGCGACCGAGTTTCCCGCGCCAGGGCGGAAACCAGCCTGGCCGCAGCCCTCGTGGCGATTTGGTGGCGATTTGGTGGGCGCTAGAGGACTCGAACCTCCGACCTCAGCCGTGTGAAGGCTGCGCTCACCATCCATGATTATGCCTTTGACCTGGATATTTATGTGTCGTTGGGAGTGCAAAAATGGATTTCGTGCCCCACGCGTGCCCCATCTCATAAAGTTTTGCCCTGGCGCGGGCAAGGGAGTCGAAGCTCCAAGACCACTCAGCGTGCGGGCCAGCCGCACGACCTCCGCGGTACGCTGATACGAGCCGGGAAGGAGCCACGAACGATGTCAGACACGGTCCTGGGTACAGACCAAAGCCCTAATGGTGCGAAGACGACCGATGACGTGTTCGGCGACCTCGAAGCCAAGACGGTAGAGGCGATTGCAGATGCAGTCGACTACCGGCGGCGGCATGGGCTCCCTATAGCCATCGACCGCGGTGATGGCGTCGAGGTCCTGAGCTAACCGGTCGAGTGCGCGCAACCCAGGAGCCCTCCCGTTTGTAGCCCTGGATCAAGGCGTTTCGTTCGCCAGTCGTCGGAACTCGGCCCAACGAGCAGCGTCGACCACCTCGACTGACCCTGGCTTACCGCGCGCTACCACAGTCGTTGCCTGCTCGCTGTTGTCCATCAGAGACCACATGTCGACCAGCGCGATGTACACGTCGAACAGGGCTTGCAGGCCGGCCTTCCAACGGCGGCGAACAACCTCCTCGGGTACGTCGTGGCCACCTGCGGCGACACGCTCTGCTACACGCGCGAGAGCCAGCTCCGGGCTTCGGAGGGCAAGAAAGTGGAGCCGCACTCGGTACCCCGCGTCCTGCCAAGAGGAAACTGAGCGGACGAGGCCGCGCCCGGCAAGGTTCGTCTCCAAACAGAACGAACCGCCGGCCTCCACAAGGCGCCGCAAGTCCCCAAGCACCCCGCGGCCGGCAGCTATTTCCACCCCAGCAACTGGGTGACCTTCGGCGATCAACCGGGCCGCGACCACGTCGGCATTGAGGAAGACGCACTGACGTGGGACGAGCAGAGGACTGGACGTGGACTTACCGGCCCCGTTTGGCCCAGCGAGCAGGACAGCCACCGGCATCCTCTCGTCGTCGCCCGCCGCAGGCGGAACTACGCTCGTCACGTTGACCGGTCCCGACGGCTCGACCCGCTGGCGCCCTCGCTTTCCGTCGGCTCTCGACGGTAGTGCCTGTCCAGTGATTCGGCCGCTTGACGGTCGGCCAACTCCGGGACGTGAGCGTACAGCTCCATGGTCAGTTTCGAAGTCGCGTGGCCGGCTCGGCCTTGCATCACCCTGGGATGGACACCCAGCTCCACCATCGTCGTGATCGCTGCATGGCGCAACCCGTGGAACGTCAACGAAGGATCAAGCCCCGCTTTCACGACTGCTGGAGCGAAGGTGCGCTCGCCAAATCGCCGCCTGAGAACCCCACCTCGCGGCCCCACGAAAACGAGCGCCTCGGGATCACCGACGACGCCTAGGCGATGCTTCGCCAAGTGCTGCGCTACCTCATCGATCAGGAACGCGGGTGCAGAGAGAGTCCGGAGGCCGGCTGGGGTCTTGGCTTCGCTCACGACTGCCAAATGGCCGGCCGTCTCCTCGATGACTTGAACGACCGCCACCGTCCGACGGAGGAAGTCGACATCTCGCACTCGCAGGCCAGCCACCTCTCCCCAACGCAGGCCGAGGACTCCCGCGACCAAAACCAGCGCCCGGAAGCGCGGCGGCATCTGGGAGGCCAGCCTCTCGAGCTCCTCGGGGCTCACGGCTACCCGCTGAGGAGGACGGGACCGGGGCAGAGCAATCCTGCGTGCCGGAGAGCGCCCGATCAGGTCCGCGTCGACGGCTGCGTTGAAAACGGCCCGCAGAGCCGAGAAGTCTCGGGCAAGAGTCGCGGGCGCCACTGTCCTAGCACGGGCGTCAACCGCCCCTTGGATGTGCATCGGGGTAATGGACGCCAACGGTCGGGGGCCCAGGTCGTCAAGGAAGACGCCGAGGGCCTGGCGGTCACGGGCGACGCTGTTTCCCCGCTTGCCTGGACGAGCGAGCCACTGCTCCGACCACTGCGACAGCGTGATCATGCCGGAGCGGGGGTCGATGTACTGGCCGCGGGCCAGGTCTGCCTCGATCGTGGCGAGGTAGCGAGACGCGTCCCCTTTCGTGGGAAAGGTCCTCGGCGCGGCGCGCAGTTCGCCGTCACCGACGGGGTACCGCGCTTGCCAGCGTCCAGAATTAAGCTTGCGGATCCGTCCAAATTGGCGGCGGCTCATGGCTCACTCCTTTGTGTTCGACCGGGAGGTTCGGAACCCTCAAACATAGTCACCGGCTGTGACGGACAAGTCTCTTATCTGCTGGACGCACCAACGGATCCTGGCTTGCTGGCATTGAGCCAGCTGGAGATGTCAGCCGGGTCGAACCTGATGAACTTTCCGACCTTCAGGAAGGGCACCCTCCTGTCGGCGACGAGGCGGCGGATATGGCGCTAGGTCACGCCGAGGTGCTCAGCGAGCTGCTCGATGCTGAGCAGACGGGGAAGTGCTTCGGTGCCGGGCATCGGTGCCTCCTAAGGGCTGACTAATAGCTCACGCAATAGTGCCACGCACATTTCGCTACCGCGCACCTTCCATTACCGTCCGTAATTGCCTGTTATTGTCCGTTGGTGCCACCGAGTGCCACCGACGTACGTCCAGGGACATCTACGGACTTCAAGATTTTTTTGACAGCAGGTCAGCCTCTTTGGGTGCAACGGCTCGCCAGGCTTGGCGCTTCTGCACACTCAAGCTGCGAACCTCGGCCAGGCCCGTATGGCATCAGAACCTTCGCCACGTTCTTCTTGACCGTTACTGACCTTTATTGACCGGTGCGCAGAAATTAGTTTACAGCCCTTTCGTTATCGAGTAAAACGACAAAGACTTCGGGAACACGATTGCAACCTCCGTTTGTCAAGCGATCGTGAACTCGCAGTGAACGGAAAGGCGATGCTGAGCAGTGGCGTGGATGCGGATGATGGGCGCCGACTCTGTCGGCTACCACGAGCGGACCGTCCTTGGCCGAGAGGATGACCCCGTCGGCAACGCCCTCGAGTACTACGCGTCCCGAGGTGAGACACCGATGGCCTGGCACGGCGCCGGGGCTTCGTGGCTCGGTCTCGAACGCGAGGTGGACATCGCCGAGTGGAGATCCGTGTTCGGCACAGGTGGCGCACGCCATCCGCTGTCGGGCGAACGTCTCGTTCACTGCATGCGGCCGGGCATGGAGCTCGTTGTCAGCCCTCACAAGTCGATTGCAGAGCTGGGTGTGATCGGGCGGGCCGAGGACATGCACAAGATCGTCGACGCCGAACGTGACGCCACAATGGGCTACCTCGACAGTGTTGTACGGGCGAAGGGCGGCAGGCGCGGGCGTGCACAGCTGCGGACCGCTACAGAAGGCCTCACCTGGGCCGTGTCCCGCCATGCCACGACAAGAGCCGGTGACCCGCAGGTCCACGACCATGTCCTGCTCGCAAATTTGGTACGTATGGGCGACGAAAGAGGCGGCTGGAAAGCACTGGACACCGGCCTCCTACGCGACCACCTCCACGCTGCCACCGCTGTCGGTCGCATGGCGGCTGCCGCCAAGGCCGTCGAGCTTGGGTACGGCATCGAGCCAGATGCGGGCCGCTCGGGGCGCCTGGGCGGTTGGGCGATCTCTGGCATTCCCAAAGAAGCCTGGGAAATCCATGCCAACCGTTCAGCCCAGATCGAAGAGGCGGTTGGCCCCGATGCCTCTTACCGGTCCCGTTCGGTGGCGGCGCGCGCTACGCGGGACCGCAAAAGCCATGAACGCGTCGAGGACCTCGTGCCGCGCTGGAGGGAGGAGCTGGCCCGCGCAGGCTACCCAGCCCGAGAGCTGACTGCGGAGGTCGAACGAGCGGGCCTAGCCTACGAGCCGCCAAGCAGGGATGTCCTCGATGACCTTGCTGCCGAACTGCTGGGCCCTGGCGGGCGGCTCGCCTCTGAGAAGACCTTTAGCCGCGCCGACGTCATCGTCGCCGTTGCACCTCATCTGCACGGCCTCCCTGTCTCGTTCCTGGACAGCGCGGTTGACAAGGTGCTTACGCACGAGCACGCCATCGCCCTGCCGCTCGTTTCCCGAGCCAGGGAGCCCGTTTGGGCGGCGGCCTGCGTCGTGGAAGACGAGCGCCGTATCGCCGGTCTCGCTGACATCCTGGCCGAGCGGCTGGGGCCAGCTCTCGGAGCCGAGGAGGCGGCTGCGGCCGTCCGTCGCACGGAGCTCGCACGAGGCTTCCGTCTCACCGAGAGACAGGCCGAAGTTGCTAAAGGCTTGCTTTCTTCGGGCCACTCGATGGACCTGGTAGTCGGGGTTGCCGGCTCGGGCAAGACGAGCACCCTCTCCGCCGTGCGGGAAGGCTTCGAGACCGCCGGTTTCAAGGTCCTCGGGGCAGCAACTTCTGGCCGGGCAGCAAAAGCTCTAGGCGAAGGCGCCGGCGTCGCCTCCCGTACCGTGGCGTCGCTCACTTGGCGCATCGATCACGGCCACGAGGCTCTCACCCCGCGCCATGTCCTGGTCCTCGATGAGGGCTCGATGACTTCGGACTCAGACGTGGGAAGGCTGTTGGCGGCCATGGAGTCCTCGGGGGCGAAACTGGTCGCCGTAGGCGATTACCGCCAACTTGGCTCGGTGGGCCCAGGGGGCGCGCTCGAAGCCCTCGTGGCTCGCTACCCCGGCCATGTCTGGACGCTCACGGACAACCTCCGACAGCGTGACCCGGCCGAGCGCCATGCCCTCGACCACCTCCGGGCGGGCCACGTCCCTAGCGCCGTCAACTGGTACCGGGAGCACGGGCGGGTGCACGTAGCGCCGAGCAAAGAAATGGCCATGTACGACATGGTGAAGTCATGGGCCAACGACGTGGCCGCGGGACGCGAGGCCCTCCTCGTCGCTTACCACCGTGACAGCGTCGAAGCTCTCAACCGAGCTGCCCGGAACGCCTGGGACAAGCTGGGGGAGCTCTCCGGTCCTGAGCTGATGGCACCCGGTGGCCGTCGGTACCGGGCCGGCGACAGAGTCATGACCTTGGCACCTGGGCAGGGCGGAGCATGGGTCACCTCCCAGCGCGCCGTGGTCACCTCTGTCGACCTGGGGACGCAGACTCTCGTTGCTCGCACGCCTGAGGGTGCTGCGCTGCGCATGGGCCCAGACGAGATCGGGAGCGACAAACTTGCGCACGCCTACGCCATCACTGCCCACCGTTCGCAGGGTGCCACTGTGGACGTCGCCTACGCTCTCGAAGACGGAGGAGGACGTGAGCTGGCCTACGTGGCCATGAGCCGTGCCCGAGGCGAGAGCCATGTCCACGTCGTCGCGCCGGGCCTATCGCAAGCAGCCTCCCGCCTTGAGTGGGCTTGGGGCGACGAGCGCCGCCAGGCCTGGGCCATCGGCAACGAAGCGGAGAGCTCTCTTGGCACGCTCTACGCCGAACGCACACAGCTGTCGCGCTTTGTGCCACCAGATATCTCCCACCAGCTCGACCATGTACGTCGCCAAAGCCAGGCTGTGGCGCGAGATATTGCAGACCTTTACGACGGCACCGGCCGCTGGGAGCACGCCAGCGCCGGCCAGGCAGCACGAGCCGTCCGGGAAGCCGCCCTCAAGCGCCAAACAGCAGAACGGTTGTTGGAAAGCCACGACCTGGGGAGGTGGTCCCGCCACAAGGCCCGACGAGCGCTCGCGGCCGCGGGTGCCCGCTTCGACAAAGCGCTCGCCGCCTGGGAAAACACTGCTGGGCCATACGCAGCGCGCCTAGAAGGCCAGCGGGCGCGGCTGGGTGCCGAGGTCGCTCAGCTCGAGCAGGCTCGCACATCCCGGGAGGAGTTCCTCGCCCATCACCCCGAGATCCCGAACCGTCTCGCTGAACTCGACCGGGTCATCGCGCGCGCCCAAGACATCGACCGCCGGCGCAGCTGGGACCTACTGAAGGAGCGCGAGCACGCACGTCGCCTCGGCATTTCTCACGATCTCGACCGTGGCTACGGGCTCGAACTGTGACGGCTCAAATTGGCATGGTGCTGGTGGGAGCCCGGGGCTTCGGCCGTTGCACTCCCAACATCGCTCGCGGAACCGGCTTGGGGCAATCAGCCCCCCTGGGCCGGGGGGCTGACCAACAATGCCCGTTTGGCGCCCCTCCGCCCGTCAAGTCGCTCACCCTCGGCCTCCACCGTCCTGGCTCCGGCCGAGGCCGCGCCTTCCTTGGCGCGGGCAACTTGACCGGCTCGCTGTGTGGCTACCAGAAAAGAAGCACATTCGTGGCTACGGTCAGGCGAGAATTCCTCAGGCGCGTCAAAGATATTATGCGTTCGTATTCTTGACCGCCCGACGCATCCCCTGATCAGCGCAGATCGCCGAATCGGTATTCGCGCGAACGTCGCCGGCGCGCGCGAGGCTCACGCCCAGATTTGCCAGTTATGGCCAGGCCCATTAGGGCTCACGTCGACGAGACTTCCCCAAGCCCTAAGGTGGCCGGGCGCAACCTCTGGCGCTAAAAGTGCGTGATAGGCGAGGGTGGTGGAGAAACGTGAACGACTAATGAAAAGTCAGTCTGGCTACGAAATGCTCAGGTGAACCGAATGGTCTCAGCTCGAAATGGCGCTGGGAAAGCGTCTCTCGAAGTCCAGGATGGTGACTTTTGTGGGCGTGATGGCGATCCTGGCCCAGTCCAATCCCATCGAAGCGGCTTGTGCCACCCAAGCCTGTCCCTGCTCCGCACCGAAGTAGCGCTCGGCGGCAGCCACGTACTCCGGGACGAGGCCGGGCATGCGCTCCACGGTTGCGGTGCCGCGGATCATGAGGATGTGGTACGGCCAGACGTTGCTGTCAATGGTCAGCGCCACGTCGGGACGAGATTCGAGCACCTTAACCTTGGGTGCCCTCGCCGGGGAGGACACCACAACTGCGGCCCCCGTCCAGTGGAACCAGATGGGGACCAGTCGGGGCGTTCCATCTGTGCAGGTGTACGCCAACCGCGCCAGCTCCCTCGAGGCGAGGAGCTCTTGGGCGACTGGGTCGTCCAGCTCCTCTAGGACCGTCACGCGCATCGACTCCTCTCGCTCTTCCCGAGTTAAACCTACCCCGACCACGCCCGAGCCGACGGCTCCGTTTCCCAACGGCTGCGAAGGTCCTTCAGGCGTACCGCAGGCGCTCTGCCAGCTCGACGGCCTCGAAGAGCCTCTCCCCCGCGAGCCGGGGTTCGTCTTTCTCCCAAGCCATAATGGCCGTCTCCACCAAAGCCTCCAGCTCTTCCGGGAGCCTCTGTTGGGGGGCTGGCAGCAGCTTGCGGGCTGTGCCCACAGCATCCCCCACGTCGCCGCGGGCCACTTGCACAGCGATGAGGGGCCAAAGACAGAGCCAGTACCACGAGTACGACACAACGGTAGTCCCCCACAGCTCGAGCGCTTCGCTAGCCAGCCTGACCACGTCATCGGGCTTTTCGTCCCGCCACGCGCCCCAGGCTTGCGTGGCTATGGCCGCCGCCACGTACTCGGGGTAAGACGCTGCCTCGCCCGCAGCTAGGGCCTGAGGGGCGAGCGAGCGTACGGCCCCGACGTCATGGCGGCGCAGTGCGGTCACGTTGAGGTAGCACAGGCAGCGCGCCCGGAGGACAAGGTCGCCAATACGGTCGACGATGGCGAGCGATGCTTCCATGTGTTCTCGCGCCCCGACCAGGTCGCCTTGCCAGAGCAGAGCGAAACCCAAGAAAAACCGCGAAAAAGCGATATCAGCCTCACTGGCTCCCTCCGCGGCCGCCGCCAACGCCGCGCGAATGTGGCCGAGGATCTCGTCGTCGGTGCGGTAACGGCTCTCTCGCATCAGCTGCGTCGCAGAAAAGAAGTGGAATGTCTGCCGCCGGGCTCGCGTCGCCCGCGCCTCCACCACGGGACGCGCAGCGGCCAGGACTGCGGCCGCCTTGGTCGGCTCGTTCAACCAATAATGAACATAAACGCGGCCGTCGAGCTGGACCTCGAGCCACAAGTCCACGATCGCCTGGTCCGCGTCTTCGGGTCGCTCGCCGAGCAGTTCGTTGGCGGCGTCGAACGCGGACATGGCCGCGTCGTAGTGGTGATCGGCAATCTCCACCCTGCCCAGGAGCGCATGCAAGCGAGCAGCTTGCAAACGGTCGTCGGCGCTCACCAGGCCCAAGGCCTCATGCAGCGTGTGCCGAGCCTCAGCATGGCGGCCGATCTGGAAAAACACCCGCGCCAGCTTGGCTCGCAGAGCGATGGCCGGTTTGGCATTGGCTCCGGCTCGATCTTGGTCGACGAGGTCCAAGGCATAGCGGTAAGAGGCGACGGCCTCGTCGTTGGCAAAGGTCGAGGCGGCTCGGTCACCGGCCAGCTCGAGGTAATGAGCTGCCCGTTCGACCTCGCCCGCCATGGCGAAGTGGTGGCCGAGTACGCCGGCCACCTCGTCCACCTTGCCAGCCCAAGCCTCCTCCAGAGCCCAGGCTGCCCGCGCGTGCAGGCTCCGGCGGTGGTCCCGGAGCAGGCCCTGGTAGGTGGCTTCCTGGATAAGGCCGTGCCGGAAGCGGTAAGCGGGCTCTGGGAGCTTGCGCAGCTCCACCAACAAGCCGCCCGAGCAGAGCTCGGAGACTGCGCCGGTTAGCCCGCCGTCGAGGTCCGTCACGGCGCGTAGAACTCCAAGGCCGAATTCGGGCCCGAGCACCGAGGCGGCGACGATGGCGTCATGGGGGGCGCGGCCGAGGCGGTCCACGCGGGAGCGGAAGAGGCGTTCCAGTGCGGCGGGAAGGTTGCCTGAGAGGCTGTGGTCGAGTCGCCAGCCGGCATCGTCCCTCACGAGCGCGTTGGTCTCCAGGAGCGCAAAAAGCCGTTCCTCGAGAAAAAGTGGGTTGCCCTCGGCGCCTCGGCTAACGGCGTCGACGACCTCGTAGGGGGTGCCCTCGCCAAGGAGGGACCGGGCCAGTTCGCGCTCGGCAGCCGATGCCAGGGGGGAGAGCTCGAGCCTGCGCAGCATCAAGCCTTCGTCGGCACCGAGTGCCGCTTCTAGGGCCGAAACACCCGGGTCCGGTTCGGGCCTGCGGGTCAGGACTAGGAGCAGCGGGGCCGCTTTGGCCAGGGAGGAGAGCTCCTCGGTGAGGCGGAGAGAGGTTGGGTCGGCCCAATGGAGGTCCTCTAAGACGAGCACAGTGGGGCCGTGGGCCAGGAGCCTGGAGACGAGTGCCCTCAGCGCCTCAAAGGTCGCCCGCTGTAGCTGCTCAGGCGCAAGCCGGGCCAAGCCGGGCGCCGCCTGGCCTGGCCCGACGCCGATCACCTGCAAGAGCAGGTCGACGCGGTCGTCGCCCGGCGGACCGGCGAAGACCGCCTTCATCGCCCCCTGGAGAGCGGCGCGCACCACCTCCTCGCTATCTTCTGGGATCACGCCCAACCAGGCAGCCAGCAACTGCTGGTAAAGCCCGTAGGGAGTGGACGAGGCGTAGGAGGCGGCGCGGCCCTCCAGCCAGAGCGGTAACCTACCAGAGCCCGCTCCCACCCAGGCCATGAACAGCTTGCGGCACTCGTTCACCAGGCGTGTCTTGCCGAGCCCCGCCTCGCCGATTACCAGGACCACACTCCCTTTGCCGGCTGCGGCTTCCCTCAGGAGGTCATAGAGCGCCGACAACTCTGCCGCCCGCCCGACGAGCGGGGCTGAGCTGGCGAGCCCTCTCCGCCCGGCGTGGCCCGAGGGGCGCGGCTTGGGGCGTTCGAGGTAGGAGCCGACCAAGGGTTTGGCCCCCGGCGACGTCACAACCTCCTCTGTCGGGCCCCAGTAGAAGGAACCCTCAGCGGCCGCACGAGTCGTCGGGCCGACGAGCACCGCCCCGGGGCGGGCGACCGACTGCAGAGCGGCGGCGAAGCCCACGACCTCTCCAAATGCACCATAGTGAGCGCCTCGGCCCAGGAGCGGGCCAACCACGACCTCGCCCGTTTCCACACCGGCCCGGACGGAAAGGCCGTGGGGATGAGCACCGGCTTGGCCGATGGCACGGAAAGCCGCTCTTAGCGCCCGTTCGGGGTCGTCCTCGTGGGATACAGGGGCGCCGAAGATCGCTGCCAAGCCGGCGCCGGAAACCGAGGTGACCGTGCCGCCCAAAGCTTCCACGTGGGCGACCACTCTGGCCAGAGCCCCGCCGACCAATTCACGCAGCTCCTCCGGGCCAAACTTCTGGCCGCTACCCAATGGCGCGGCCAGCTCCGCTAACAGTACGGTGACCAGCCGTCGCTCCTCCTTGTAGCCAGCCGCAGGATCGCGGAGCTCCGGACGTTGTTGAGGTCGAGCGGCCGCGGAGATGGTCGCCCCATGGACTTCCTCCAGCGCTGGCGAAGCCCGCAGCCCAAGTTGTTCCAGGGCGGCCCGGCAACGATTGTAAGTGGCCTCCACCAGAGCGTGCCTCTTCTGCGCGCCGTAAATTTGCAGCAGAGCGCCCGCCGCCTCTTCGGAAGTCAGATCGTGGGAAAGGCACGCTTCCCAGGCCCGCACCACTGTCTCTGGGCTGGAACGCCCTAGCCCTCTGGCCCTGTCCCGAGCGAGGGTTAAGCGAGCCTCCTGTCGGGCCCAGTCGAGCCGCTCTCTGGGTCGTACCGTCCACTCGGCGACGGGCTCGTCTTCGAGCAGGGTGCCTTCGTCTGCCAGTGCCAAGACGAGTTGGTCGTCACGGACCGTGCCCGGTTCCGCTACGAGGGCCGAACGCAAGCGCTCCTCCTGAAGGTCCAGGTCTACCTCGAGCCG
>Ga0209415_10016131_pt1 | contig 12045 bp, 15 predicted proteins | sample PeaSoiSIISIP2007_FD_187696 | JGI IMG/M metagenome (GOLD analysis project Ga0209415, IMG submission 187696) | Peat soil microbial communities from Weissenstadt, Germany - SII-SIP-2007 (SPAdes) (version 2) | ecosystem: Environmental > Terrestrial > Soil > Wetlands > Peat | place: Germany... | reverse complement strand
TAAGGAAACCGGCAGAGACCACCTTCTCGCCCAACAGCTCTGGTCGTCAGGCATTCATGAAGCCAGGCTCCTCGCGGGCATGGTCGACGACCCAGGCAAGGTGAGCGACGAGCAGATGGAGGACTGGGTGGGAGGCTTCGACTCCTGGGACATATGCGACCAATGCTGCAGCAACCTCTTCGACAAGACCAGGTTCGCCTATCAAAAGGCGGCGGAGTGGAGCGGCAAGAACCAAGAGTTTGTGAAGAGGGCCGGATTCGTCATGATGGCATCGCTCGCGGTGCACGACAAGGGAGCGCCCGACAAGGAATTCTTAGGATTCCTCTCCATCATCGAGAGCAATTCCGCCGACGAGAGGAACTTCGTCAAGAAGGCGGTCAACTGGGCACTGAGGCAGATCGGAAAGCGAAATCCAAGGTTGAACAAGACCTCAATCCTGGCCGCGAGGAGAATCCAGAAGATGGACTCGAAGGCAGCCAAGTGGATAGCGTCGGACGCGCTCCGAGAGCTGACCAGCGACGCAGTCCAGAGAAGGCTCCGCAAAGAACGAGAGGTTCTGGCAGAGGACTGAGGAAAGAGTTGAGCGGGCCCGGTGGGATTTGAACCCACGACATGTTCACCGAGTGCTTTCGCACCTCTGGTTAAGAGCCAGCCGTTCCAGGAATTTCTCTCTGACCTGGCTGAGCCACGGGCCCGTTGCGCCCTCGGGCCGAACTGACCGATTAAAGGCTTACTCCGTTCTAGGCCTCGTCTTGTATCTTGGCTTGACGACCTGAAGAAATCGTCGGATTTGAATCTGGTCCGTGAACCTGAAAGTGTACACGCCGTCTCTGCTTCCTAGCCTAGTTGGCCTTAAGCCCAAAGCAATCACTGCGGCATGAAGCTGCCGCATCAGCGTCCTCAGTTTGCACCTGAACTGAACAACTAGCAGATTGCAATAGTGTTTCGCATGGTAAGGGTACTGCTTAGAATACCGGTGATAGATTGATCCTTCCGCATGGTAGAATCCTCTGATGAGAGCGGTCATGAGAGGCCGTGTCCTCAGGCAGAGGGGGATAGAAGCGTCTCTCTTCTTGCCGAGAGGAATTCCTATTGAAAGGAAGTAGGCGGCCAGTCTCTTGCTTCTGAAATGCAGCCTTACCGTGTTATCATCCCGCAAGCGCAATCTTCCCCGAATTGGAAAGAGTCGCTCAATCTTTGACTTCAAGAAGCTCCTGTAATAGCTGAACTCGGAAGGATTCCCTGTGAATGCCACTTCAAAAATGACTTTTTGACGATATATGAATCGAGAAATGCACCCGTCGCCGATAAGCATCCCGATGAACTCCGCCATCCCCGGGTCTACAGCTGCAGCGAACGGCCGCATCAGACCTGAATCCCCAGATTCCTAATAAGAGCCAATCAAAGTCCTGTCAGTGCGGGCGTCGAGTATTATTAGGGAGCCGGCGGCGGGCCATGGCGAGAATTTGGGAGAACTGGTCTTCGTGGGTCTGGGCCTGGGGGACAGAGGGATCAGCCTGGCGGGCGTCGATGCGATAAAGGCCTCCGACTCGACTTACCTCGAGCGCTACACTTCGCCGGGCTCCGCGGCCTTGGTCGATGATTTGGAAGCGGTCACAGGCAGGAAGATTTCGCTTGTCGGCAGGGAGTTCGTCGAGGACGGGAAGGAGATCCTGGGGAAGGCGGGCACCTCCAAGGTGGTGCTGGCGGTCCAGGGCGACCCGATGATAGCGACCACACACAACGACCTGAGGGTGCGGGCGACCTCCAGAGGGATACGCACGAGCGTTGTCCACGGCGCGACCATACCTGCGGCAGCTGCGAGCGAGAGCGGGCTCCACTTCTACAAGTTCGGCGGGACGATCACGTTCACAGTGGAAAGCGCTTTCCACCATCAAGACGTCTACCAGCGCATCCACCGCAACCTGCTGGACGGCCAGCACACGCTGCTGCTGCTCGAGTACGACGTCGAGAAGAAGCAGGGCGTCGAGCCGAGCTTCGTGTTCGAGAGGCTCCTCGACGCGGAGAAGAACTTCAAACGCGAGGTCCTGTCAGAGGGGACGTTGGCGCTTGTCCTCGGGAGGGTCGGGATGAGCGACCAGTCCGTCGTAGGGGGCGCGATGGGGGCGCTAAGGGCTCGGTCGTTCGGGCCGCCGCCTCACTGCGTCATAATCCCGGGGAGGCTTCACTTCACCGAGGAGGAGGTCCTCGCTGCGGTCCTCAAGGTAGACAAGAAGGACATCGTAGACAACGCCGCGGCGGTGAGGCGCACGGCGCAGGTCCTGGTCCCTCGTTATGTTGAAAAGGCAAAGAGGGCCCTCGAAGAGGCGAGGGAGAGTTTGAAGGGGAAGCACAAGGAGCTGCTCGAGAACGCGGAGATATACCTCAAGGACTCTGAGAACTTCCTGGCGAACGACCAGGACGAGCTCGCGATGCTCAGCGTGGGATATGCGGAGGGGCTCGTCGACGCGCTGTCTTTCACGGGCGAGGTGAAGCTGAGTTGGTGACGCGACCCAGGACAGGGGGCTGGCCGCAGCCGGCGACCGTGGACCTCTTGAGGGCAGTCTACGTAGAGAATCTAGAGGACGGAGGCGCTACGGTAGGCTCGATTGGCGCGCGGCTGGGCGTGGCCCCTGCCAGGGTGCGCTCAGCCCTCCAAGAGGCATCGGGCAGGAGGCTGGTCAAGACGACCAGGGGCTCCGCCGACCTCACCCCCGCAGGAAGGCGCCGGCTGAAGGTGGTGATGCTGGGCGGCGCGTTCGAGATAATCCATCCGGGCCACGTCCATGCCCTGACGGAGGCGAGGAGCCTCGGGAACACCTTGGTGGTCGTGGTCGCGACGGACGAGAGCGTCGAGAGGAACAAGGGAAGGCCGCCCGTGACCAGCCAGGCGTCGAGGGTGAGGCTCGTGTCGTCGCTCCGTCAGGTGGACATCGGGCTCCCCGGGAACAAGGGGAGCATCTATGAGATACTGCTCAAGATAAGGCCTGACGTGGTGGCATTGGGGTATGACCAGCGCCTCAGCGGCGAGGAGGTCGTCCGCGAGGCGGCGAAGAGGGGCGTCACCACAAGCGCGACTAGGCTCGGGACGCTGATGCCCGACGTCAAGAGCTCGAAGATCCTTTTCTCAATGTAAGTGCCTAAGCCACCGCGACCATCACTTCGACCTGGCCGCCGTTCTTCAGGCCCAGGGCTCCGCGCAGGAAATGCGGAGAGATGATCTCGAGGACGCTGTCGTCGTAATGTGTCCGGTCTATCACGAGTACGGCGGCGGGAAGCTTGTCCTTCCCGACCGTGGCTTTGTAACACCTCGCGCCTCCGTACGTCCTGCCGCCGCTTTCGAACCCTTCTATCCGCAGGCCGTCGAACCCGCGGAGCTGCTTCTTCTGCTCAGTCTGGCTCGGGCTCTCGAGCCTCACGTTGAGCGTGCCGGGGTAGGAGTCGAACCCCAGAGCCTTGGAGAACTGTGCCTTGTAGCCCTCCAGCCCGACGTAGTATGCGCCCTCCCCCAGCCCCTGGAAGACCTTGCCCACGAACCTCATCCCTTCCTTGGGCTTGCCATCCAGCGCGACCTTCAGGCTAGAGTAGTGCGAGCGTACCACGTCATGCCCAGCGTTCGTCAGCTTCACGGCGAGCTTCGCACCAGACCGCCTGCGCTCCAAGTAACCGAGATTCTCCAGCTCCTGCAGGTGCCTGGAGGCCGCCTGCTGGCTCTGCCCGAGCCTGTCCGCGAGTTCCGCCGTGGAGAGGGGGACGAACCCGAGGTGCGCCTTGAGCTTGACCAGTTCCACGAGGGTGGGGATGAGGACGGGCTTGATCTTCTCCAATTCTCTAATCTCTGCCTTCCACTGCAGCCGGACGGGCGAACCCTGTGGGCGGGATATAAGTCCGCGGGGATGTTGCGCGGGGTCGTTTGAAATCGCATCTCTTTTAATAGCCTGATTCTGCGCGGGACGCAGGTCATCGCAACTTGGGGCAGGACAACTCCACGACAGAGGTCATGCTTGCGCAGGAGCAAGCGGTGATCCGCCGTGGGCCTGGGATTCGCAAGGGTGTCGAGGGCGCTTTCGGGCTCGGCGGAGAGACCGAGGGGACTTTGGTACTCACCGACAGGCGGCTGGTCTACGTCCACGGGGACGGGAAGGAGCAGGACATCAAGATCGGGGCATTCAGCCAAAAGCACCTCTTCTTCACCGACGTGGAGAGCCTGAACTCGATGGCTCTCGACGAAGCTAGCGTAGAAATCCCGCTTTCAAAGATAACCCTCGTCACCGGCCACCGAGGAGAGGCGGTCGCCCCAAAGCTCGAGGTGAAGTGGACCGAGGGAGGAGGAGCCATCAGGACCACGGAGTTCGTCCAGCAGGTGACCGGCGGCTCGAGAAAGAAGAATCTCAACGACTGGGCCAAGGTGATCGACAAGCTGAGGGCGAAGCAGGTGAAGATTGCGCCTCAATCGCTCGCGCCGGGCGGAGACACCCTGGAGGGGCGGATACTGGGCGTGCTCGGGGACATGCAGGAGAAAGGTTCGCTTACCATCGAGGACGAGGTGGAGGAGCGCTTCAAAGTGGACCTCGACCCGGACGAGGTCGAGGCTGCCTGTGGAAGGCTCGTCTCGGCGGGCCTCGTTCGCAAGTTCTCGCCTGGGGACGAAGACCCATACTACAGGAAGGTCTCCCCCCTCGGAGACGACGACCTGAGCGCCTAGCTGGGGACTTTCGCCACCTGTCAGACGACGGCCTTGGCTGGTGCCTTCGCCCTTCCTCTTCCAGTCTTAGAGCCCTTGGGCTCGAGCGAGGCTTGGAGGTCTTGCATCGATGAGACGAGCTTCGACCGCCTAGCCTCCTCTGTCATGACCCCCCTGACGTCCTCTGTAAGCATGCGTGCGACATCGATCTTCCGCCTCACCCCGTTCGCCACGTGGTCGTACACCGCAAAGGGCGAGAGCACTGAGTACAATCCCTCCATCACGTCGAAGTATCCCCGTGCTTTCTCTATTTCGGACCTCATCATCGCGTCGAGGAGGAGCCTCTTCACCTCTCCCACCGTATCAAGGAGCCCCAAGAGATAGCCCTCGCCAGAGACGCCAAGCTCCTTCGCCCGAGGAATCGGCCTGCCGAGCACAATCGCCTCGACCGATGAGGCCTCCACGAACTCCGCCTCTGGCGACGCCAGGTATCTGGAGAGCGTTCCTGCGCCGGCCTCCTTCCTCAGGCTCTTCAGGATCTTCTCGGCCTCTTTGATCTCGCGCTGTGCCTCCGCGGTCTTCCCCGTGTGGAGGTGGACTATCGCCTTCGAGCAGAAGGAGATGCAGTCCCTGGTGGTCTTGAGGATCCTCTCCCTCCGCGCGAGCACCTCTTGCATTCCCTCTTCGACGTTCTTCAGCGACTCTTCGACTCCGGGTTCCAATATCTGAATCAGGTTAGCGGCAACATAGGTGGACATAAGCATGCCCATCATTTGGGCAGTGGTCTTCATCGTTAAAGAAAGTCGTCCAGGGAAGAACTATCTCTTGCAAATTGTGCGGTAACAAGTTCACCGTCATTGGATGGGGAGCATGGGCGCGAAGGTATTGTTCTGCCGAATGCAGAAGGAAGGTCAACACAGCTATGCACGCCAATTATGTGTCAAGGCACAGGAAACACATCAATGCCTACACCAAAGAAAGAAGGCTGCAAATCTGGGGAAAGTCGAGTCGGCGTATAGCCAAAGACGCAGAGGCATTTGCGATAATGCAAATCATTCCTCGACTAGGCTTCAGAGAAATCAATCATCTTTCGGCCATAAACAGGTTCTTCCCGTTCGACATAGTGGCGACGTTGAAGGACGAGAGGGTCTTTATCGACGTGACCACCTCTCTTTCGAAAGTGATAAGACGTCAAAAAGCAATAGCGGATGCCCTCAGGATGAGAGTCTTCATTCTTTTCGTCAAACCGGACTTAACGTCGTACTTCCTTACGTCGGTCGAATCCGACTCCGTGAGGTTTAGAATGAGTGAGCTTCGAGAAGTTGCCTAACCGACAATATGAACGAGGAAGGTCACGTGAGTACAAGGCGATGGAACTGCTGAGGAAGGAGGGGTGGGTCGTCGGGAGGAGCGCGGCCTCCCACAGCCCCGTCGACATCTTCGCGGCCAAGCTGGGCGTCACGCTTCTCGTGCAGGTGAAGAGCGGCAAGGCGAGGGTGAAGGCGGACGAAGCCAAGGAATTGGTTAAATGGGCAGAAGCCTTCAACGCCGACGCAGAGATTTGGCACTTCAAGGGAAGGGGGCACCTGGAGAAGAGGCGCCTCCGCGCGCGGAAGTGAGGTGAGGGGTTCTTGGAGCAAAAGTGCTATCTGTGCGACTCTGAGCTGAAGAAAGAAGCGAAGCCTTTCAAGATCGGCGCGAAGGAGGAGTTCATCTGCGTGTCGTGCTACACAAAGACGGTGAACCGGCGCTCCGCTCTGGACAAGGAAAAGTCTTCCTAGCGTCGACTGATCAAGACGCGACGAAACACTTGTTGAGCTGCGAAATCACAGAGGAGCAGAGCTCTACCTTCTCCTCATCAGCGCAAATCGTGTAGTACTCGCGCGCCTTCTCGTACTCGGGCAGTGCCCGTATTGCGTTTGCCGCGTCGCAGCTCGTCTCCCCGAGAGAGAGCAGCCCGGTCATCTCATACCACTCCGCGGCGCTCTCGTACTCCTCCAGGCCCTCGAAGCAGGATGCTATCCACTTGCAGAGGTTCACCCTCTGCTCGGGAGACTGAAGTTTGCCGAACTCCTCCCTCAGGAGGATCGCGGCCGCATCCCTCTTCCCTATCTTCGCCAGCTGCAGGACGTCGGAGAAGCTCAACGTAGATTGGTTCCCACGGCAGCGTTAACTCATAGGAACTCTATAATGTTTGAACAGTTAATCAAACTTGTTGACAATCTGACAGGACATGGGCGCTTTCGTAATCCCGCCCTCTAATTCACCAGCAGTCGTCGAATGAAGACGGGTTTGAAGGAATCCGTCCGATGTTGGATAGAAGGTTGCCTGACAAGCGTAGAATCCATGCTGGGCGATGTGTCAAGCTCGTTAGTGTGTTGCTCACTCAGGGCTGCTGAGGTTCGGCAGTGACGGGCTCTCAGGTGAAGCTGTGAAGAGGAACCCGACGACGACGGCAATCCTCGGCGATGGGAGCAAGGCGACTATTCGAGGTCGATATCCCGAATGGTTATCAGAACCATCAAACTCATTCCTTCTTCTTCTCAAGCATCGTCTCTCTCATCTTCCTCCTAGCCAAGGCCTCGCGGAACCTCCGCTTCTCGTCGACCGTGACGGGGATCAACGGCTCGACCTGGCATGGCCTCCCGTTCCCGTCGAGCGCGACGAAGGTGAGGTAGCATGAGCCCGTGTGCGCGGTCGTCCCCGTAAGGGGGTCCTCGGCCTCGATCCGCACTCCGACTTCCATGGAAGTCCTGCCGACGTAGTTGACGGCCGCCTTCAGGATGAGCAGGTTCCCGATGTACACGGGAGCGTAGAAGTCCATCCTGTCGATCGAGGCGGTGACCACGTTCTTCCTCGCGTGGTGGAAGGCCACGATGCCGGCGACCTCGTCCATGTATCTCATTATCGCGCCTCCGAAGACGTTCCCCAGGACGTTCCCGTCCGTCGGCATCATCAGCCTGACCGTCGTCATTTGCGACATCGAGACGTGTCTGCCTTCGCCCTTGCGGCTCATTTTCTTCTAAGACGGGGAGGAGGCGCGATGGTTGATAAAGCTGGCTCAAACTCTCAGAATATTGGCCCTTTTTCCCCCTCGTGGTATTTCTCTTTCCAGTAAATCGCTGGATGAAGACTGGTCACAGACTCGTCCGATGAGGGTTACGAGGTTGCGCGGCGGGCGTAAAGTCCATGCTGGGCAATGTGTCAAGCTCGTGGGCGTGTCGGTCGCTCAGGGCTGCTGAGGTTCGGCGGTGACGGGCTCCAAGGTGAAGCTTTGAAGGGGAATCCGACGGCAAGGGTAATCCTTCGAGTCGATGGGAGTAAGGTGACTCTCGAGTCATCTCCCGCGAGGTCATCAGAACCATAAAGCTGATTCGCCCTCATTTGCCTAGGTACAGAGACATTTGGAATACATCACTCCAGAGGAGATGGCCGCGCTCGAGAGGGGCGCCTCGGAGCACGGGCTCAGCGTGAAGGACCTCATGGAGAACGCGGGAAGGGGGGTCGCCGAGTTCGTCCTCTCAAGGTATGGCCAGGCTAAGCGCGTCTGCGTGGTCTGTGGAGGGGGCAACAATGGAGGGGACGGGCTGGTGGCAGCCAGGCATCTCTTGGCACGATGCGTGGTGAAGGTGGTCCTCCTGACAACCCCAGAGAAGATCAGGACCGAGGAGTCGCGTGAGAACTGGTATGCCCTTTCGGGAACTAGCGCTGAGCTACACGTAGCCGACGACTCCGCCTCGCTGGCCGAGAGCTCCAGCATCATCGAAGAGGCCGAGGTGATAGTGGTCGCGATATTCGGGACCGGGCTCAAGGGAGGGGTCGTCAACGAGCCATACGCCTCGGCGATATCGATGGTCAACCGCTCGAGAGCGGTCAAGGTCGCGGTCGACCTGCCCTCCGGAATTGACCCCGGGACGGGTGCGGCGAGCCGACCCTCTGTGAGGGCGGACGTCACGCTGGCGCTACACCTCCCGAAGATCGGCCTGAAGGGGCGCGAGGAGTTCACCGGCGAGGTCGTGGTGGTGCCTATAGGCATCGGCGTGAAGGGATAAGCTCGATGAAGGTATTCCAGATCCCTGTGGGGCCCATGCAGAACTTCGTATACCTCGTCGCCGACGAAGAGAGCCGAGAGGCGATGGCGATAGACTCTGGGTGGGAGACCGAGCCGATAGCGAAGCTAGCCTCGATGGAGGGGATGCGCGTGAAATATGTCTGCGCGACCCACGGCCACTACGACCACATCAAGACGCTGGACAGGCTCGCGTCAGAGCTCGGGGCCGAGACGGTTGCCTTCGAAGGCTCCGACGTCAACCCGAAGAGGGGCGTCCGGGACGGGGACGTCCTGAAGCTGGGGAAGAGCGCCGTGAAGGTCATCCACACGCCGGGGCACACCCAGGATAGCGTCTGCTACTACGACGGGAGCCACCTCTTCACGGGGGACACCCTATTCATAGACTACTGGGGGCGCACCGACCTGCCAGGGGGCTCCTCCGCGACGCTGTTCGCGAGCCTCCACGGCGCGATAATGTCACTCCCTGAGAGCACGGTGATCTATCCGGGCCACGACTATGGGGCCGTCCCCTTCAGGACGTTGGGCGAGGAGTGGCGGATAAATCCAGCGCTGCGCGCCAGGTCCGTCAAGGAGTTCCAGGGAATGACCCAGGATTGAGCGCTGCTCTAGCCGAACCACTTTTCGAGCGTCTCGGTCTTTGAGCTCTCGAGCCCGACGACCCTCTTGACCGCGGCGTCGACCCTCTCGGCAGAGAATGAGTGTTCGTCGACCAGGAATGCCTTCAACGCGTCGGGCTTGAGGTCCCCCCAGGAAGGCATGATTCCGCTCTTCGCGGGCGGGTGGAGGAAGAGGTCTCGTATCGCCTGGTAGTCGATCTTCGCGACCTCCTCCTTCAGCGGTTCGATCTTGTCTATCGAGCCGTATGTCTTGAGGAGCTTCATCCCCCTCACGGGGCCTATCCCCTTGAATCCATCGGGGTTGAAGTCCGTCCCCATGAGGATCCCGAAGTCTATGAGCTGCTCCCTCGTCATCTCCAAGGCCTTGAGCGTCTCATCGAGGCTGATCGTCTCGGGTTCCACCTCGATGAAGATGTTCTTGCTAGGGAGCCTCCTCCTGCCTGATATTGTGATGTTCCTCACGAGCAGGGGCGCGCCGAAGAGGAGGGAGTCGTGGTCTTGCGAACCTACGGCGTCCACCGTGCCCTCCGTGGCCATCACGGCGGCCTGCGCCTCCCCCTCGGATGGCGCGTCCACCCAAGGTATCCCCATCGCGTCGAGGAGCTGCTTCGACTCTACAACCATGTCCTTGCGGAGGGAGGTCGAGGCCTCGGCGTACTTCCTCGCGCTGGCCATGTCCCCGGCCTCGAGGGCGACGGCATACTGTCGCCGCGCCTCGTCCCTCTGCTTCCTCCGCCTGTCGATCTCGACGGCCTTGAGCTCCGGCGGGGCCCCGTCGAATACGTAGACGAGCTTCATGTTGAGCTCCAAGAGGTTGATGTTCCTGTAGAAGAGCCCGCTGAGGTGGCTGGTCACCCTCCCCTTGGAGTCCTTCAGGTGTTCTCCACCCACGCCGCGGATTATGGCGAGGAACTGGTACAGCGTGTTGTACGCGTCGATGGCGATCTTCTTGTTGCTCAGCGACTCGAGCGCGACCTTCCTTCGCGGGATGACGTCGCCTAGATCTACGCCCAAGTGTGGAGGCTCACCGGACCGCTCGCCATCTCAGCAACCTTCCCCTGAAGCAGGGCTCCGGTGCCGGCTAAAAACCTAGCCTCACTCGGCGTACCTGACCGGGGCTGCGGCCGCTTCCACGAACTCGACGCGGCGCTTCTCCTTCGCCACCCACCTCACGGTGATGGTGCCGAGGATCTCGAGGTCCAGCAACCCCTTGTTGAGCTCGTGGATCGAGCAGCCGTCGGCCTTGTTGAGGATGCCAAGGAGCTCGTCGTCCGTCGCATGCTTCTTCTCCTTGATCAATTCGTAGAGCGAAAATCGAAGTGGAGGTTTCAAGTTTCTAACAACACGCTCTTGCTGCCTAATACCCTACAGAGGATCGTTACGGCTACCGCCGGGGTTATAAAAGCTTCGAGAGCTGGACGTCTCAGACCTTGAGGCGGCTCGACATCCTGCTCACGCCCATCAGGTCGGACTGCGTCACGAGAGGCGCCTTCGCGACCGCCTGCTCGACCTTGTCGACCATCCCCTCTTCCTCGGGGGCTACTATGTCGATTATCAGGGCGTAGAGGCCGAAGGCTATAGGGTCCTCCTTGCTTCCCTTCATGGTCATCTCGCTGCTGAGGACGCCCTTGACGGACTCCAAGAGCTTGTCCGCGGGGACTTCCGGGCCCGAGGGCATTACCTTCATTCGCACTAGGTAGGATCCCATGGCTATGGCCCCTCGAAACCGCAGTTGACGCACTTGTATCTTCGGGAGAACTTGCGGCACTTTTCGCAGCGCCAGACGAAGACCTGGCTGCAACTGGGACAGTTGAACTTGGAGGCTTTTTCGCCAGGCATGATTGGTCGATTACATGACGTGCACATCGGGAGCGCGATCGACTTTTGTGACAATCAGGAAGGCCCGTCCGAGGCTAGGAATTATACCTTCCGAAGTCCGCGACCCCTAGGTCAATCTTCTTTCGAGCCCGACGGGCGGACGAGGGACGCGACGGCCTGTTTCGCCTCCGAGGAGACGAGCACTCCCGCGAGTTGGAGGAGCCCTTTGACCCCCAGGGCGGAGAGCGCGGCGCTTGCGTGGAAGTCGAACGAGCCAGAAGCCAGCTTCGACGCCACCTTTGGCCGCTCGAGCGTGGCGACGAGCTTGTCGAGGTCCTTGTTCGAGAGGTTCTCGAAGATGTGCCTCAGCCTGGTCATGAGCCGGTACTCTTTGCCGTACCTCGCCGACCAGTCGGGCTGGTATCGCGCCAGGAGCGAGGGGTCCTTCAGCTGGATGGAGTCTGAGAGCCAGCGGGCGGCGATGACTCCGGCCGCGACCGAGCTCGGGATCCCTCCCGCGGTCGTCGGCTTGACCTGGCCGGCAGACTCCCCCACGTACGCCGTCCGTCCGGAGACGAACCGGTCTATCGGGCCTCCGACATAGATGGTGCACGCGACCTTGTTTACGATCCTAGAGTCACGCTCCGCGAGGAAAGCCTCAAGGGCCTTCACGGCGTTGATCCCGAAACCCGCCGCCCCGACCTTCGCTATCCCCGGGCCCCTTGGGATGACCCAGGCGAAGAAGCCCGGGTACTTCTCCTGGTCTGTGTAGACCTCGACGACGCCGTCGGTGAACCAGTCGCCCTCCACCTCGTACTTCGCGGTCGGGACGAGCCCCGCTCTGTTGACATTCA
>Ga0209415_10016130_pt1 | contig 12045 bp, 14 predicted proteins | sample PeaSoiSIISIP2007_FD_187696 | JGI IMG/M metagenome (GOLD analysis project Ga0209415, IMG submission 187696) | Peat soil microbial communities from Weissenstadt, Germany - SII-SIP-2007 (SPAdes) (version 2) | ecosystem: Environmental > Terrestrial > Soil > Wetlands > Peat | place: Germany... | reverse complement strand
AACGTCCTCACCCGCCACTTCGACGTGCCCGGCGGGCTGATGTTCCCCAAGCCGGTGGCGTGGGGGCTCAACAGCCTGCCCCGGCCCGACCTGGCCGACTTCCAGGCCGGGCGGTGGCGCAGCCGGGTGCGGGGTGCGCCCGAGGTGCTCGGCCAGGTGCCGGTCTCGTGCCTCGCCGAGGAGATCGACACGCCCGGCGAGGGTCAGCTCCACGCCCTGATCACCGTGGCCGGCAACCCGGTCATCAGCGCGCCCGGCGCCGAGCGGCTCGACAAGGCCCTGCCCATGCTCGACTGCATGATCAGCGTCGACAACTGGCTCAACGAGACGACGCGCCACGCCCACGTCATCCTCCCCGGCCTGTCGCCGCTCGAGCAGCCCCACTTCGACGACCTGCTGTGGACCCTGGCGGTGCGCAGCGCGGCCAAGTGGTCCGATCCGGTGTTCGAGCCCGAGCCCGGCCGCCCGCACGAATGGGAGATCCTCATCCGCCTCGCCGCCATCTGCACCGGCGCCAAGGCGGCCGACGTCGACGTCGCGGCCATCGACGACGGGTTCTTCTCCATGCTGTGCCAGGTCAAGGGCGTCGACCCGGCGGTCGCCCTGGCCGCCTACGACCACGGCGGGCCCGAGCGGATGTGCGACCTCACGGTGCGCACCGGGCCGTGGGGCGACCGCTACGGCGAGGTGCCCGGCGGGCTGACGCTCGACGCGATCAAGGCCGAGCCGCACGGCATCGACCTCGGGCCCATGGTGCCGCGCCTCGAGGAGGTGCTGCACACCTCGTCGGGCCGGCTCGAGCTGGCGCCGCCGTACCTGCTCGCCGACCTGCCCCGCCTCCTCGTGCGCATGACGCGCCCGCCCGAGTCGCTCGTGCTGGTGAGCCGCCGCCACGTGCGCTCCAAGAACTCGTGGATGCACAACGTCGACGTGTTGGTGAAGGGCAGGGACCGCTGCACGCTGCTCATCCACCCGGCCGACGCCGACCGCTGCGGCGTCGTCGACGGCCGACCGGCGCGCGTCTCCTCCGAGGCCGGCATGATCGAGGTGCCGGTCGAGGTGAGCGACGAGATGATGCGCGGCGTCGTCTGCCTGCCCCACGGCTGGGGCCACGACAAGCCCGGCACCCGCCTGTCGGTCGCGCGCGACCATCCGGGCGTCAACAACAACCTGCTCGCGCCACCGGAGTTCGTCGACGTGATCTCCGGCAACGCCGCCGTCAACGGCATCCCCGTGGAGGTCTCGCCCGCATGAGCACCGACCCCTACTACGACCTGCCCAAGGTCGGGCCCTACGAGGTGCGCATCGGCTCGGCGCTGATCACCATGGTCGAGCCCCACGTCGGCCACGAGCGCGCCTACAACCGCTGGTACGAGGACGACCACTTCTACGCCGGCGCCATGGCGATGCCGTGGATGTTCGCCGGGCGGCGGTGGGTCGCGCCGGTCGAGCTGCAGAAGCTGCGCTACCCGGCCGACTCCGCGATCGCCCAACCGATCGAGAGCGGCAAGTACATCTCGACCTACTGGATCACCGAGGGCCGCTACGAGGACCACATGCGGTGGACGGTGTCGACCAACCAGCGGCTGCTCGCCGAGGGGCGCGTGTTCCAGGAGCGCTCGCACGTGTTCACCGCGTTCCAGCGCTACCGGGGCGCGTGGTACCGCGACGCCGAGGGACCCCGCGACATCCACGCCCTCGACCACCCGTACGGCGGGTTGGTCGTCGAGGTGATCGACAGCGCCGACGCGGCCCAGCGCGAGCAGGTCCTCTCGTGGCTCGGCGGCGGCCGCGTCGCGGACGTGATGCGCGACAGCCCGGTCGCGATGGCCCTCGCCTTCCAGCCCGAGCCCCTGCCCGGCGACAAGCAGCCCTACATGAAGGACGTCGAGGGGGTGGACGACCGGCTCACCATCCTCTGGCTGACCGACGGCGATCCCCGCGATGCGTGGGGACGCTTCGCCGGCGCCGGCGACGCGGTGGCCGCGTCGGGCCTCGGCAAGGTGCAGCTGATGGCCCCGTTCGTGCCGACGGTGCCGGGGACCGACCGCTACGTCGACCGGCTGCGGTAGTCAGGGCCAGAGCGGCCTGTCGACCTCGAAGCCGACGGGCCGGCCCCAGCGGTTGCGGTACGACACCTCCTGGACCGGGCGGCGCTCGGCCACACCCCACCGTCCCGTCGGGTAGCCGAAGGTCACGCAGCAGGCGTTGATCCACCCCTCGGCGGCCGGCACGCCGAGGAGCTCCAGCACCTCGTCGCGGTGGAACACGCCCATCACGCTCGTGAGCGCGGAGCCGACCCCGTGGGCCCGGGCCGCGAGCATGGCGCTCCACACCGCCGGGTAGATCGAGCCGCCGGTCGGATCGAACAGCACGAACCCGAAGAGGAGCAGCGGGTAGCCCTCGAAGTGGTCGGCCAGGTGCTGCGCCGAGCGCTGCATCCGCAGCGTGGCCACCGACTCCGGGTCGTCGGGCGTGGCGTGGGCGGCGGCGATGCGGTCCTTGTAGATGGTCGCCCAGAGCTGGGACATCGAGTCCCGGTAGATCGGGCCGAGGGCGGCCTTCACCTCGGGCTCGTCGACGAGCAGGAACCGCCAGTTCTGCGTGTTGCCGCCGCTCGGGGCCCGGATGGCGGCGTCGAGGATCGCGGCCTGGACGTCGACGGGGATCGGGTCGGGCCGCACCCGGCGCATGGCCCGGGTCGTGTAAAGGGCTTCGGAGATGTCCACGACGGGATCCTCGCAGGCCCGGGGCCCGGACGCGGCGAGACCCCTGGCAGGGGGTCCCAGGGGTCAACAGCCGGGGCGTTCTTGTGCCGCCCTCACCGGTCGGGGGGACAACCGGCTTCAAGAGCTTGAAACTCCGCGGCGGCGCCGCGCATTCCCGGCGCCGGAAAGAGTCGAGAAGCCGGGAGGGGTTGCGCGGGCGGTCGAACGAGCCCCCCCTCCCGGCTGCGGCTCAAATAGCCGTGACGTTGGCGGCTTGGAGCCCCTTCTGACCTTCCGTCACCTCGAACTCGACCTTCTGGCCCTGCTCGAGGTTGCGGTAGCCGGTGCCACTGATGGCGCTGTAGTGGACGAAAACGTCAGGTCCGCCGCCGTCCTGGCTTATGAAGCCGAACCCTTTGTCTCCGTTGAACCACTTCACTGTCCCGGTTGCCATGGGCAATCCCTCCTTCCCCGGCCCGAGTCGGCCCGCCGCTCCTTGCGCCGGGACCAAGGCCTTGCTCCGTGAGGAGCAGAGGGAGTTGCACACGACCGCGTTCAGACACTGCCCTCTCCGCCCATGGTAGCCGCCTGCGACGCAAGCCGCACCGACCGCGCGAAATCCCGTCAGTCGGGGCGCAATCCCCGCAGCCCCGACCACGCCGCGTCGGCCACCCACTGGGCGAGGCGGGCCGGGTCGGGCGACATGCCCCGGCGCACCCAGTGCCGGCTGGTGCCCTCGGCGAGGCCGACGACGGCGTGACCGAGGAGGCGGCGGTGCTCGGGGTCGAGGTCCACGTCGATCAGCTCGGCGATGGTCCCGGCCATCGCCTGCTCGACCCGCTCGGCGACCGCGGCGCACTCCTCGTCGGGCTGGCGGGCGCCGCCGAAGAGGAGGCGGAAGGCGTTGGCGTGGCCGGCGACGAACCCGAAGTAGGCGCGGAAGCCGGCCTCGACCTGCTGGTGCGGCTCTCCGGCCGCCCGGGTGGCGGCGACGACCGCGTCGATGAGCCGCGTGCCCACGTCGTCGAGCAGCTCGAGGTACAGCTCGCGCTTGGAGGCGAAGTGCTGGTAGAGCACCGGCTTGGTCACGCCGGCCGCTTCCGCCACCGCGTCCATCGACACCTGGTGGTAGCCCGACTCGCCGAACACGTCGGTCGCGACCTCGAGCAGCTGGCGGCGCCGGCGGGGCGCGGGAAGGCGGGTGGCCATCGCCCTACCGGGGTCTCGTGGCGCGCGCGGCGCGCTCACGGTCCTCGCGCTCGGCCGCCCGCACCGCGTAGCCGAACACGATGGCGGGGGCGAGCACGACCGACCCGGCGGCGAGCGCGACGACCACGAGGACGACCCACACCGTCGCGAAGCCGCTCGCCGCCCCGACGCCGAACGCCACCATCGCCAGCCCGAAGCAGGCGTAGCCGGCGCGCTGGCCCAGCTCGGTCAGCCGCGCGATGCGGGCCCGGCGGACGAGCGTGGGGTCGGGCGGGGAGGGCGACATAGCGTGACCGGGTGCGGATAGCCATCGTAGGCACGGAGCTGTGCGCGCTCGACCGGCGAGGCGGCGGGCTCGAGCGGGCGGTGCTGCGGTGGGCCGGCGCCCTTGCCTCCGAGCACGAGGTCGTGCTGGTGAGCCACGCGCCCGGCGGGCGCCCGCCGAAGCCCGACCGCGGCGACCCCGACACCGTCGTCCTCGAGCGGACCGCCGACCTCGGGCCGGCGCTCCGCGACCTCGCGCCCGACCTCGTGCACCTCCAGAACCGGCCCCAGTGGGCACGGCACTGCCCCTCGTCCGCGGCGGTCGCGGTCACGTTCCACAACTACCCGGCGGCGTGGAAGGTGCGCTCGTGGCCGACGATCCGCGCCGGCGCGGGCGCGGTGGCGCTGTCGGCCGTGAGCCGGGCCCTCGCCGAGGCGGCGGCCGACACCCTCGGCGTCGCGCCCGAGCGGGTGGCCGTGACCCCGCCCTCGATCGACCCGGCCTATCTCGACCCGCCGCCCCGGTGCGCCGGCGCGGTCGTGCTGTCCCCCAACCGGCTGCTGCGGAAGAAGGGCGTGCTCGATCTGCTCGAGGTGGCCGGACGCGGCCCTTTCAGCGACGTGCAGTTCGCGTTCGCCGATCTGGTGTCGCCGTGGGTGCGACCGACGGCCGAGCACCGCGCCCTGCGCGCCGCCGTGGACGCGGTGCCCAACGCCGTGCTGTTCCCGCCCCCGTCGACGGCCGCGGGGCTCGCCGCCCGCTACGCCGCGGCGGGGGTCGTCGCGTGCGCGGTCCGCGAGCCCGAGGGTCTCGGCCTGGTCGCCCTCGAGGCGCAGGCGTGCCGCGCCCCGCTGGTCTCCACCGACCTCGGCGGACTGCGCGAAGCGACCTTCCCGCCCAATCGGTGCATCCCTGCCGACGACCCGGACGCGCTCGCCGACGCGCTGCTCGACGGGCTCACATCCACCGCCGACCGTGAACGGCCGCGGCATGAGGTGGTGGCCCGGTTCAGCCCTGCAGCGGCCGGCGAGCGGTTGTTGCGCTGGGTGGCTGAGGCGGTACGCTGAGCGAGCAATGCGGGCGGGGGCCGTGGCCGCGGTCCTGCTCGGGTCGACGAAGGCGAGGCGGTGCTGGTGAGGCTGGACGCGGGCGGGGGGCGACCGGCCCTGCGGGACCCCAGCGGGGGTCCGGCGTCCGCGTCAGGCGAGCCTGGAGCGGCCGGCGAGCGCGTCGAGCACGGCCCGGGCGACGGCATCGACACTGCCCGCCGGGCCGACCGCGGCCGCGCCGGCGAGGGGCTCCTCCCCGGCGCCGAGCGGCTGGGCCAGGCTCGCGGTGGCGACGGTGTGCCCGCCGAGCGGACCGACGGCGACCGCGTCGAGCGCGACCTGCGCCGCGCCCGGATCGAGGCCGGCGACGGCGCGGACCGTCGCGTCGGCCACGAGCCGTTCGAGCCCTCCCGCGGCGCACGCGCCCTCCGCGACCGCGACCGACTGCTCGCCGCCGGCGCGCACCTCCACGCTCACGCTCGCCCGGCCGTCGCTCACGGTCACGGTCACGGCATGGAGGATCATCGGCTGCGGCGCGTCGGCGGTCACGGCCGGGATCCGGGATCGCAGTGCGGGATCGCTCGCAGCAACCGGGCGGAGCGTGGTGCGACCGGTGCGCGGACTGTCGGCTCGGGCCCGGGGGACATCAGGCACCGAGGCTTCTCCACTCACCGCATCCCCCTCATCGGCGACCCCGGCCGGTGCAGGTCCGGGCGACCTTCACCCTGCGTGACGGTACCGGAGGGCATCGTCGGAGCCGCGGATGCACCGCGACCAGGCGGATCGCGTCCCTGGGGTGCCCTACGCTGTGGGGCGCCCACTTCCCCGGGGTGCCCCGCGCTGGACGCCAGGCGCCGTGACCTTCGAGGAAGCCGCCCACGTTGGTAGACCGGAACCTGCTCGGTGACGCTGTGCGATCGGGGCCGGACCGGCCTGCGCACGAGCTCATCGCCGAGCTCGCGGCGCAGCTCGCCCACGCCCCGTCCGGCGTCGGCTTCATCTATGACGCGCTGAGCAGCCTGGTCCGCGAGCAGGACCTGTCCGACGCGTTGCTGGTGATCGACAGCCCGCCCGCGGGCCGCCAGGTGTTCCGCGCCGGACGGCGGCCGGTGCGCGGCGGGTGGGCCGAGGAGTGCGCGGCGAGCGCCGAGCCCGGTCTCTACACCGATCCGGCGATCCTGCCGCCCGAGGCCGCGGCGTCGCTGTCGAACCTGTGCGCGGTCGCGTTCCGCCTCGAGGTTCTCGCCCACGATGCGTCGCACGATGCGCTGACGGGACTGCTCAACCGGCGTTCCTTCGACGACCTGCTCGTCGGCGCGGTCTCGCGCGGCGTGCGCTACGGCTGGAGCTTCACCCTCGTGCTGATGGACCTCAACCGGTTCAAGGCGGTCAACGACCGCCTCGGTCATCCTGCCGGCGACGAGGTGCTGCGCGCCGTGGGTCGCGGACTGCGCTCGTTCCTCCGCGCGAGCGACGTCGCGGCCCGCCTCGGTGGCGACGAGTTCGCGGTGATCCTCGACGGCACGGATGCCGAGCTGGGCAAAGGGTTGGCCGAGCGCCTGTCGCAGTCGACGGTGGAGATGGTGGGCTGGGCGGACGTCGCGTTCGCCGTCGGCAGCGCGACCGCGCCGGACGAGGCGACCACCGCCATCGACCTGTACAAGTTGGCCGACTCGCGGCTCTACGAAGCGAAGAGGGAGCGGTAGATGCGGGTCGACGAAGGACTCAGCTCGACCGAGCTGGCCGCGCTCGATCAGCTCGAGCTCGAGCTGCGCAAGCTCCCGGACGTCCTCGCGGTCGGGTTCGAGGGCCCGGCGGAGGGATCGTCGATCGCGACCGACGCGGTGATCACGGTGCACGTGTTCGTCACGGGGACCGCCGAACGGGCGACCATCGAGCAACAGGCCGTCGACCTCGGCCGGCTCTATGTCGACCGGCCGTTGCGCATCGCGATGGCGCCGGAGGGGCGCGTCGAGGTGGCGCCGGTCGCCGCGCCCGCGCCCGGCCTGCACCGGCCCGCCCTCATGGAGGCGGCGCTCACCCCGGACGGCGCGTCGGTCGAGGTGACGATCGCGTTCGAGGGCGAGCGCGCCGTCGGGAGCGGACCGGGCAGCGCGCTGGCGGGTGCGGCGGAGGCCACCCTCGCCGCGTTGCGCGACCTCGGGTGGCTGATGCCGTTCACCGTCCTGTCGTGCGCCCGCTTGACCCTCGACGGGAAGCTGGCCGTGCTCGTCCACCTCGCCGGCGCCGGTGGCGACCGCTTCGGTGTCAGCGCGGGTGCGCCGCCGCAGCAGGCCGCGGCCAAGGCGACCCTCCACGCGCTCAACCGCTGGCTCGACGATCCCGCCCGCCGGCCCGTCGCTCTGCGCCACGAACCATCCCGCTGACCCTGCTTCTCCCCGGCCCGCGCCGGCGCTGCCTCTCCCGCAGCCGCGCCGTCCCCTGCTTCTCCTCAGCCCCGCGCCGGCTCGGGTGCGCCGGGCACGAGCGGGTCAGGGCCGGCGCTCGGGTGCCGCCGACGGGCGTGGGTCCTGCTCCGTCGGCGGCGGGTGGGAGGGTGCAGCAGCCCGTCGGTCACGGCGCCCACGCCGACGGCGATGACCAGGTCGCCGATGCTGAGCACGTGATGGGTGACCCACTCGGGGTACCGGTCGTCGAGTATCCGCAGCTCGTCACCGGAGGCGGCCAGGTGCCGCTTGGCGCCGAAGTCGAGCAGGGGCAGCTCGTCGGGCTTCGCGATCCGGGCCCGCACGATCGCGGTCGCCTCGACGGGCATGCCGCCGTTCAGTGCGATGGGGATCGCGTTGAGCACGATGCCGGCGACGATCACGCCCATCCCGGCCTGTCCCAGGTTCGCGACGGCGAACGCCGCCAACGCCGCGTACGCCCCGAGCAGCAGCACCACGACGACGTCGACGCCTCCCGTGATGACGCGGCCGAGGACGAGCGCCTGCACGACCGCGCCGACCACGAGCAGGGGGATGGCCCGCAGGTGGGCCGACCCCAGCTGCGCGACGCGGCCGCCCGTGGCGAGGCCGACGACGGCGCCGACCACGATCGCGATCCCGAGGACGGCAGCCATGTCTCCCGAAACGGTACGGCCTCCGGAGCATGATGGCTGCCATGTCCACCGACGAGGTCCTCATATCGGCCGACGGCGCGGTCGCCACCGTCACCATCAACCGGCCCGCGCAGCGAAATGCCCTCTCGCCGACCGTCACGCGCGGCCTCCGCTCCGCCCTTGCCGCCGTGCGGGCCGACGACGAGGTACGCGTGGTGGTGTTGCGCGGCGCCGGGGACCGTGCCTTCTGCGCCGGTGCCGACCTCTCGACGCTCGGCTCCGGCGCCGGCTTCCTCGAGCTGCACGAGGCGCGCGGCGAGATCGCCGCGCTGTTCGAGGACCTGTGGTCGCTGGGCAAGCCGACCATCGCCCGCGTGCAGGGCTACGCCCTGGCCGGCGGCTTCGGCCTGGCGCTCGCGTGCGACCTCCTCGTCGCCGCGGACGACGCCGTGTTCGGCACGCCGGAGATCGACGTCGGCCTGTGGCCGTTCATGATCACCGTGCCGATCCTGCGGTCGATGTCGCCGAAGCAGGCCATCGAGCTGATGATGACCGGCCGCCGCGTCGGCGCGGACGAGGCGCTGCGGATCGGGTTCGTCAACCGCGTCGTCGCTCCGGCCGAGCTCGACGCCGCGGTCGCCGCGATGGCCGAGGTACTGGCGGGCAAGAGCCCGGCGGTGATGCGGCTCGGCAGGACGACGTTCTACCGGGTGGTCGACGACCTGGCGACGCGGGCGCTCCCGTACCTGCACAGCCAGCTCACCGTGGGCGCGGGGTTGGAGGACGCGCAGGAGGGGATGACCGCCTTCCTCGAGAAGCGCGCTCCGCGGTGGACCGGCCGGTAGTCGACCGGGCCGCAGGCGTCGCGCTCAGCTGTGCAGGCGGGCGCGCGCGGCGGCGATGAGGCGGCGCTCCCGCTCGTCGTGGGTCTCCTTGAGGAGGAGGCGGAGGCGCTCGTCCCACCCGTCGGTGCGGCCGGCCGCCTCGTCAGCGTCGAGCATGCGCAGGTGCAGCTCGACCTCGGTGTAGCGGCACACCACGGCGGGGAGCCGTTCGGCCTTGGCGACCGGGTACCCGGTCCCGGCGACGAGGTCGTGCGGTTCGATCTTGAAGATGCCGGCCATCAGGGCGATCGTGCGCTCGCTCGGTGTGGACAGCCCGGCTTCGAACAACGACACGCTCGTGCGGGACACCCCGAGGCGCTCCGCCAGCTCCTGTTGCGTCCACCCGAGGGCCTTGCGGTGGGTGGCGAGGCGCGTCCCGAGGGAAATGCTCACCGGTGTGAGCCTAGTTGGCAGACACGGGGCTCCCGTTCCGGTACAAGATGACGATGCCCAAGCGCGCGCTCATCACGGGGGTCACCGGTCAGGACGGCTCCTACCTCGCGGAGCTCCTCCTGGAGGAGGGCTACGAGGTGATCGGCATGGTCCGGCGATCGAGCACGGTGAACTTCGAGCGCATCGCGTCCATCCAGGACCGGCTGACGCTCGTCGCCGGTGACCTGGTCGACGAGGCGTCGATGATCAACATCCTCCGGGAGCACCGGCCGTCGGAGGTCTACAACCTGGCCGCGCAGAGCTTCGTGCAGACGTCGTGGAGCCAGCCTGTGCTCACCGGCGAGACGACGGCGCTCGGCGTGACCCGTGTGCTCGACGCCATCCGCATCGTCGACCCCGAGATCCGGATGTACCAGGCGTCGTCGAGCGAGATGTTCGGCAAGGTGGTCGAGGTCCCGCAGCGGGAGACGACGCCGTTCTACCCGCGTTCGCCCTACGGGGTCGCCAAGGTCTACGGGCACTGGATCACCGTCAACTACCGCGAGAGCTACGACCTGCACGCGTCGTCCGGCATGTTGTTCAATCACGAGAGCCCGCGTCGTGGCCTCGAGTTCGTGACGCGCAAGATCAGCCACGGCGCGGCGCGCATCAAGCAGGGTCTCGACACGGAGCTTCACCTCGGCAACCTCGACGCCCAGCGCGACTGGGGTTTCGCCGGCGACTACGTGCGTGCCATGCACCTGATGGCCCAGCAGGACCGTGCCGACGACTACGTCGTGGCCACCGGCGAGACCCACGCGGTGCGTGAGTTCTGTGAGATCGCATTCGGGTCGGTCGGTCTCGACTACACCGACCACGTCGTCGTCGACGAGCGCTACATCCGCCCAGCCGAGGTCGACCTGCTCGTCGGCGACGCGACGAAGGCCCGCACCGTGCTGGGGTGGCGGCCGAGCATCGGCTTCGCCGATCTCGTGTCCATGATGGTCGCCGCCGACATGGACTTCGTCCGGCGCCGCATGTAGGTCAGAGGTTGGCCGGGACGAAGCGGGCGAAGTTTTCGAAGAAGAAGTAGAGGAACAGCAGGAACACCGGCGTGCCCACGCCGTAGGCGATCAGGCGCCCCCATCGGCGGGACGCGACCCATGCCCCGAGCCACACGAGGGCGCACACGATCCCCCATGCGATCGCCGGCGCGGTGCTCGTGCCCTGCCCCGACAGGCTGCCGACGTCGGGACCGCCGAGCTGCGTCGCCGGCGGCACGGTGGCGGTCGTGCCGGTCGTGCCGGTCGTGCCGGTCGTGTCGCCGGGGATGGTGGTCGGCGACGTCGCCGCCGGGGCGAGCGTGACCGGCCGCGGATCGACCGGGCCGGCCAGCTTCGAGACGACGACGAGGCGCTGGACGGCGGTGAACCTGGGCGTGCAGGTGGTGAGGGTCAGGCGGTTGTCGCTCGTCGGGTCGAGGACGGCGACGTCGCTCGGGCTGACGGAGTGGCTGAACATCACCTTGTAGTCGTAGGTGCCGTCGCGCGTGCTCACGAAGATGTCGTCGCCGGCGTGCAGCTCGTCGAGGTTGTAGAAGGGCGCTCCGTAGGTCGTGCGATGGCCGGCGATCGCGGCGTTGCCGGGCTGGCCGGGCATGGGGGTGCGGGGGTAATGGCCGGGGCCCTTCTCGAGGTCGCCCACGCCGACCCCCTGGACGACCGCCGAGTCCACGCCGATCTTCGGGATCTTGATGATCGCGACCGCGCTCCCGGTCGGGGGCGGGGGCAGGGGGTCGGGCACCGTGGTCGTCGTCGTGGCCGGCGCGACCGTCGACTGCGGGGTCCCTCCCGTCGTCGGTGTGGTCGACGTCGGGTTCGAGGTGCGGCTCGAGGCCGGGTTCGAGGCCGGGCTCGTGAGGGCGGCGAACTGGCGCTTCAGCGCCCGCTGGGAGCGGGCTTCGGCGATCCCGGTGCCCCAGAGCTGGAACGCGACGAACAACAGGATGAGGCACCCCGCGGCGATGCACGTCTTTCCCAGGCCGCGCAGGACCGTCCGCACCGGGCTCACGGTACCGGGCCTCACATGGTCATCCCGGGCAACCTCCCGGTAGCCTCGAGCCGATGGCCAGCGGTGACGTCGTCCGCCTCCGCTCTGCCGTTGCGCTTCTCGACGCCTTCCCGGCGCTCGCCGGCGCCGATCTCGACGTCGACCGGGGTGAGGTCGTGCTGCTCCAGGGCGCCAACGGCGCGGGCAAGTCGACGTTGCTGCGCGTCTGCGCCGGGCTCGTCCCCGTGGTCAGCGGCGAGGTGGTCATCCTCGGCCACGACGTGGCCGCCGACCGGCGGGCGGTGCGCCGCCACGTCGGGCTCCTCCATCAGGGCGGTGGGCTCTACGACGACCTGAGCGTCGCCGACAACGTCCGCTTCGCCGTGCGCGCCGCCGGCGGCGACCCCGCGGCGGTCGCCCCGGCCCTGGCCCGGCTCGGTCTCGACGG
>Ga0209415_10016129_pt1 | contig 12046 bp, 11 predicted proteins | sample PeaSoiSIISIP2007_FD_187696 | JGI IMG/M metagenome (GOLD analysis project Ga0209415, IMG submission 187696) | Peat soil microbial communities from Weissenstadt, Germany - SII-SIP-2007 (SPAdes) (version 2) | ecosystem: Environmental > Terrestrial > Soil > Wetlands > Peat | place: Germany... | reverse complement strand
ATTCACGTGCGGTCGGCATAACTCCTGTTTCCATGATGCCCATCATATGCTGTACATGCTCAGAACCGAGAGTGTCGTGTATATATCTCGCGAGCCTCATGAACTCCTGCCGCGTTGTCTCGCCGCCGAAAGGGGTCAGGTCGCGTTCCTCGATGAGGCCGTCAGCAACCTGCGCGTCATACAATGCTAGAATGTTCTGCTTTAGCGCTTCAAAGTTGTTAGCGATCTGCTGGTTCACGTAATCGAGAAATGGATTACCCGCTTTGCCGCTGGTAAATCGGCCGTCGCGACTCACGGCAAAAAAGACTTCCACGAGGCGAGAGCCTGTGCTCTTGTCCGCCCAATACGCTGGCTTACTGACGCCTCCTACCCAACGGCCGGTATCCGCGAAGTAGGCGTCGAGGATCTGTTTATCGAGTTCCTCGATATGACGTTTCGTCGTCTCCGAGGTCTCGATGTCGTTGGAAGACGACGCGGCTGGGAATCGCTTGAGCGCGACTGCTCGCTTGAGCAAGTCGGATAGCATCGTCCAAGACCTGCACTGGACCACCCGTGGTGTCACGTGAGCGACAGTCCGAGGCGGCTCGCTTGCCCGTGGCGCAGCGGCCCGTTCTGGTTCCGTAGCCGCTGGCTCTAGGAAACCTGCGCAACCGATACCCATGATCGTCACGCACATCGTCGGGGCTGCTCGTAGAAACGCTCTACTGCCCATGTCCACTGGCTCCCTCAGGGACGTTCACGGTGCGCCCGCGTTGGACTGCGCCGCCGCAAGCAAGGTCGCCCGCGCCCAATCAGTCGGGGAGTGTGCCCCGGCGCTCTTTGCGGCTTCCTGGAGCGTCGCCCGCTCCGCATCCGAGAGACGGAGCACGAACATCCGACGACGCGCCACCCCGTCGGGGAACGGGGGGCGGCCCGGGCCTCGCTTCTCTTCCGCGCGCTTCACGGGCACACCCCGTCGAGCGCGGCGTCCAGAAGCTCGTCGATGCTCCAGACCGTCGAGGTGACGCCAGCGGCCATCCCCGGAGTCGTGCGGAGCGAGCCGTGAATCCGGCAGAGGTTGTAGTAGGCGAAGTGCAGGCTGACCGCCGCCTTGTGATTGCGGAGCTTCTTCGAGAAGGCGTGCGTGAGCCGCGTCAGGCGGCGGATGCTCTGACGCATCGTCGCGTTCTGGCGCTCCACCCCGCTCGTCGATAGGACGAACGGATCGGGCGAGCCTGAGACAACGCGCTTCTCGATGCTCGTGACTTTGGGCGGCGAATACCTGCCAGGGCCCGTGGCTTCCGCCTCGTAAGACTTGATGACCTGACCGTAGTCCACCGCGCAACCGAACGCGCTCTCGATCGCCCCCTCGTAGAGCTTGAGGCCGTCGGTCGAGATCGTCGCGCGCTCCGTCAACCGCGAGGCGAGGTCCGCCACGAAGGCGTCCGTCGTCTCCGCGTCGCGCTTGCCGACGAGGTACGCGGGAATGAGCTTCGAGACGCGATCGAAGGCGACGTAGACCCACTGGTCCCCGACGAGCGAGGCGTCGTCCGTCTCCTTGACGTGGCGCTGCTTCTTGCCGACGTAGCCCCAAATCTCGTCGCACTCGATGAGGTCGCACGACAGGTTGCGCATCGTGCCGTCGAGCACGTCGGCGCAGCCTTCGCCCGCGCGCACTACGAGCGAGAGCACCGTGGGGATCGACACGTCCGTCATGCGCGACGTGGACCGGATCGACGAGCCCTCGACGAGCGATCGGATGACGGCGACCTGCTTCGACCGGGGAAGTACGTTGCTCATAGGATTATGTGTAACGCACTAATTGTATCTGTCAAGCGCCCAAGCGAATCCACCATGAAAAAGGCTGCTTTTGGTTCACCATCCACAGTGCTACGCTTGACCGGAACATGAAGGCGAAGGGCCCGCGCAACCCCCGAATGAACGCCATCGACATCACGATCGGTGGTGAAGGGGTAGGTCTTGCCTCGGTGTCCGTGCGCGCGCTTGCGGAGCTGCTTCAGGCCGCGGCGTCGGCCGTCGAAGCGATGGCGCGAGCCAGAGGCGTCGAAGTGCCGGAGGTCCACCTGGAGGCCGTGAAGGGTGGCTCGGCCGCTTACAGCCTGGCGTCCGCCTCGGAACAGGCTGGCCCTATCATCGTCGACCTGTACGAAGCTGCGAAGGAGCGCGGGAAGGGGGCGGCGCCGGACGTGCGCCATGCGCTCAAGCGGTTGCATGGCGAGGCCGCGAAGCTCGGGGCTCTGCGTATGCGTGCCCGTCCGATCCACGCGGGGAGAGCGCGGAAGGAGATCACCGTCGCTGCGCCCGTCGACGACGCGGCGGCCGGACTGGAATCGTACGCGGAGATTTTTGGTCGCGTCGTAGGTCTCTACGAGACGATGGACGGGCGCATATCGATCCTCGTCCGCATCGAGGAAGGTCGCACCGAGAAGTTTTCGGCGGACGGTTCGCTCTCGACCACGGCCACCGGCCTGTTCTCGGTGACGTACAGAACGTGCGGGATCGACTTTCTCGACGCACAACACGTTGAGCTGCTTGCACTTGCAGACGAGCTTCACCGGGCCATGGTCGCCGGCAAGGCCGCCAACATCATCGCCGATTTTCTGGACCGCCTCGGCGGGCTGCTCGACGACCACCTTGCCACCGAGGAGCAGGTGATGATCGTCTCCAGCTATCCGGAGCTGGAAGCCCATGTGCACAACCACGAGTCTGCCCGCGCCGAACTCGGAAAGCTGAGTCAGGCCTTCTATTCAGGCTCCCTGCCGATTGCATACGACACCATGCGTTTCGTCCGCGAGTGGGTGCGGAATCACCTGCCGGAGGACGACTGGCGGTTCGCCGACTTCCTGCTGAACCGCCGCAGCAACATGTTCACGCGAAAGGGCCAGTGGCGCTCCGGCGCGATCCGCGAGTTGGACGAGCCCGCGCACGCAGTGAACGGCCGGGCCTGAGCCGCCTGATATTCTGGGCGCAGCGCGAGCGCGCTGGTTTAACCAGAAGGTACGCCCCCTCATGCCTGGCCAGCTCGACATCCTCGCCGAAGAAATTACGCATTGCACACGGTGCCCGCGCCTGGTGGCCTGGCGCCAACAAGTGGCGCGGGAACGCCGCCGGATGTATCGGGATGAGGAGTACTGGGGCCGGCCCGTGCCCGGTTTCGGCGACCCGAATGCACGCATTCTGATCCTTGGGCTTGCCCCTGCCGCGCATGGCGCCAACCGCACCGGCAGAATGTTCACCGGTGACCGCTCCGGCGATTTTCTTTACCGAACGCTCCACTCCGTAGGATTGGCCTCCCAGCCCACCAGCGTGCGACCGGGCGATGGGCTGACACTCCACGACGTGTTCATCACTGCTGCCTGCCGCTGCGCCCCGCCCGCAAACAAGCCGGCGCCGGAGGAGATTCGCAATTGCCGCCCCTGGCTGGTGCGGGAGCGGGAATTGCTGCCACGAATTCGGGTGGCGGTGGCCCTGGGTCGCATCGCCTTCGACGATTACCTGGCGCTTGCCGGCCAGCGTCGTTCCGCATTTCTGTTCGCGCACAACGGGGTGCACAAGCTCGGCCCGGGTCTGCCGGTTTTGATCAGCTCTTACCACCCCAGCCAGCAGAACACCCAGACCGGCAAGTTGACGCTGGCGATGTTCCGAAAAGTGTTCGAAGCGGCGCTCCGGCTGGCCGATCGACCGCCCTCTGGCCCTTGACTTACAATGGTTTGACGGGCGCGGCCTGAATCGTTCCGGGCCTCCCGCGCATCTCATGTGTGGAGCTGAAATGGAATCTACGGCAGGCAGCAATACAACCGTCAACACAAGCGGACATCCCCTCACTTTTACCGACGCGAGTTTCGACCAGGAAGTCCTGAACGCGGACGTTCCCGTTCTGGTGGACTTCTGGGCCAAATGGTGCGGCCCGTGCAGATCCATGGCTCCGACTCTGGACGCTATCGCGGGCGATTATGCCGGCCGCGTGAAGGTGGGCAAGGTCGACGTGGATGACAACGGTGGCACCGCCATGCGCTACAACATCCGGGGCATTCCCACGCTCCTGCTGTTCAAAGGCGGCCGGGTGGTGGAGCAGCGAGTTGGCGCCATCGGCAAGTCCGATGTCCAGAAGATGCTCGACGCGCACCTCTAAAGCTCGGGCCGCGAGTTTTCTCGCGCTGCTGATTTTCTCTCTGGTTCCGGCGAGCGCGCAAGCCAGCCAGCCTGAGCAGTTCCGCGTGTATGCCGACGCTCCGCGCTTGTTCCTCAGACCTCAGCGCCTGCGTCTCCTTCGGCGCGAAAAAGACCGCCGGAGCGCGCGATGGATCCAGCTTGAGACGTTGATCGGCGGCCGCGCTCAGATGAAAGAGCCCGGCTTTGCCGAGGCACTGGTGTTCGCCACTACGGGCGACAAGTCCGCCGCGCGCCAGGCCCTGCGGGATGCGGGCGATGCCCGCCAGGCCGCGTTTGTCCTCGACTGGTGCCGCGATGCCCTCAGCGGAGACGAGCGGCAAGCCCTTGCGAAACGCCTTGCCTCCGTGGCCGCCTCCGGCTCCGGAACGGACATCCCGGCAATGCGCAATCGGGTTCTGGCGGCGATCGCGATCGCCGACTACGATTCCGCTGCGACCGAGCGCACACTACAGGCCGTGGTCAGCGACTGGTGGCGCAGGCAGACGGCGCCCGCCCTTCGTTCCGGCGACCGGACCCTCACCTACGCCGAGCTCTACCCATTCTTCGAGATCCTGCACGCCATCCGCGACAACCTGAACATCGATCTGCGCGAGGACGCGCCGGACTATTTCAAAGCCCTTCCGCTCTGGTATCTGACCGGTTTTTGCCCTGCGCCGTATGAATCCGCAGCCACCGAATACCGCATTCCCTGCTGGAGCGGCAAAGGTGAACCCGATCTCACCAGCGCCGCTCTGGCCCGCGTGGCCGGCCTCGCGCTGGTAGCCTCCGATACCAACGGCACCGACGCCCAGTATGTTCAGAGCTTTCTCATGCAGGACCGCCTTATGATGCGGGATACTCTCGGCGCCCCGTACGAGTTTCTGTGGGCCAACCCGTATCAACCTGGTCTTCCCTACGCGCTGCTCCCGCCGGAGTTCTACGACTCGCGTGAGGGCGCGTTATTTCTGCGCTCTTCCTGGGACGATGACGCGCGCTGGTTCGGCATTGTCGGCGGCGAATTTCAGCTCTTCGACGATGGCCGCGTACACGTGCTCGAGCTGCGGGCAACCGGCGGCGAACCGCGGCCTCTGGAGCTGGGCGCAGCCGAGGTGGTTCAGGCGCGCGTCCCCATGCATTTCCAGGCGGAGGCGAACACGCTGTTTGTGGTTGGCCTCAAACCCGGCGCGGGTTACGACGTGGAAGTGGAAGACGAGGAAATGCAGGAATTCACCGCCGACCGCGCCGGCACGCTCCGGCTCGACCTGCCGAAGGACCGCGCAAGCGAAGTCTATCTCTCGGCCGCGCCCCGTTAATACCAGTTCCTGATTCGCACCTCGATCCCGGTGCCATCGAGCGCCTTGCTGAAGACCGTCAGATCCGAACCGCGGTAGTGATACGGATACACCACTTTCGGATGGAATGCGCGAACAGCGTCGGCGGCTTCCTCCGGCGGCATCGTGTACGGCAGATTCATGGGCACGAAAGCCACGTCGATGTTCTTCAGCGCCCGCATCTCGGGAATGCCCTCGGTGTCGCCGGCGATGTAGAAGCGCTTGCCGCCATAAGTCAGTACATATCCGTTCCCGCGGCCCTTGTCGTGGTAGAACTTCCCCGGCGCCGGCCCACGCTTCATGTTGTACATGGGCATCGCTTCGACGGCCCAGCCATTCCAGCTCGCGCTTTCCCCGTTGCGCAGCACCGTCGCACTCGTGACCGTTGCCGCCACTGCCGGAGGCGCGATGATCGTCGTTCCCGCTTTCGACAGCTTCTCGATCTGTTTGGGATCCAGGTGGTCCGGATGGATATCGGTGATCAGAATCAGGTCGGCCGCGGGGAGGCCATCATAGTTCCCGCGCCCCCACGGGTCCACATAGATCGTTTTCCCGGCGGCTTCGATCAACAGGCTCGCATGATAAATCGGCGTGATCCGCACCGCTCCCGCCGAAGTCTCAAATGAATCCGTCTCGCGCGCATACGTTGTCGTGATAGCCGCAACCGCCATCAACAGCACTGCCAAAAGCTTCATGAAAGCGATTGTACAGCCGGGACCGGCCGGAAGGTGCGGTGCGCGATTTCCCCCACCCTTGGGTAACGTCGAGCCGTATCTCTGTGCAAATACGTTGCATCAGGCTGGCACGCTGAATGCACTTCCCGCGGCAATCGTGCTGCGGAACCCCAATTACCGCCGGGCTGCCCCGGACCGCACCCAGCGTCTCCGCCAAGGCGTCCAGATCGCTTTTCTCTTACTAAACCTCTGGATCGCCGTTGATTTCTATCGCTTTGTCCGTTATTACGAGACGGCCGGGGAAACGGGGTCTCCGCAGCGCCCTGCCGGTGTCGAGGGATGGCTTCCTATCGCCTCCCTCATGAACCTGAAAGTGTGGGTGGTGACCGGTATCGTTCCGCGAATCCACCCCGCCGGAATGTTCCTGCTGCTGGCGTTCCTGATCATTTCTTTGTTGCTGCGAAAGACCTTCTGCGGCTGGCTGTGCCCGGTCGGCACGCTGTCCGAATACCTCTGGACCATCGGCCGCCGGATCTTCCGCCGGAACTGGAGCCTTCCGAGATGGCTGGACATCGCGGCGCGTTCGCTGAAGTACATCCTGCTGGCGTTGTTCGTATACGTGGTGGCTATCATGCCCATCGAAGGCCTGCTGGCCTTTATGGAGGGTCCGTACGGGATCGTCGCCGACGTCAAGATGCTCAATTTCTTCCGTTATCTGAGCACGACTTCCGCGATTGTTCTGGGCACCCTCGTTCTCGGTTCATTCTTCGTGCAGAACCTCTGGTGCCGCTATTTGTGCCCGTATGGCGCGCTGATGGGGTTGGTCTCGCTGGCCAGCCCCCTGCGCATTCGCCGCGAACCCTCAAGGTGCATCGATTGCGCGAAATGCGCAAAGGCCTGCCCGTCCGTCCTGCCTGTGGACCGGCTGATCACCATCAGGTCGGCCGAATGCACTGGTTGCCTGCACTGTGTGGCGTCGTGTCCCGCCGAGGGCGCACTCTTTATGTCCGTTCCGAAACGGCGCAGAGTGCCCGCGTGGGCGCTGGCCGTGGCGATGGGGGCGGTCTTCCTCGGGCTATATCTGGGAGCGCGAGTGACCGGGCACTGGCAGACGCCCATCCCCGGACATGTCTACTCCCGGCTGGTTCCGCACGCCAGCGAATTCACCCACCCTTGATCTGAGCCGCGACCGGAGGGAGCGGTCTACGGAGGCATTCCGTTCAGCATGGTCTGAATCTGTTTGTAGACCATGATGCACGCGGGTCCCAGCGTTACCAGGAGCACCGAGGGGAAGATCAGAAAGAACACCGGGAAGATCAACTTCACGCCCACCTTGCGCGCCGACGCCTGGGCCTGCTGCCGAAGACGAGTTCGCAGGTACTTCGAGTGGGTACGCAACGCCGGTCCCAGACTCGTGCCGAAGCGATCGGCGTCCACCAGCAATCCGGCGAGTTTCCGCAATTCCGGTTCGCCGTTGCGCTCGCCCAGCCGTTGCAGGACCTCCTGTCGCCCCTTACTCGCGCGCAGTTCGAGATGCGCCTGCCATAGCTCACGGCTGAGGTCCGGATGTGTGGCCGCGAGGCCACGAGCGGTCTCCATCAGCGCGAGATCCAGTCCCTGCCCCGCTTCCACGGCCAGCGTCAGCAGATCGAGCGCTACCGGAATACCAGCGCGCAGACGATTCTGCCGTGAGGCGATCCTCCCTCTCAGCAGGCGATCCGGAATAAGGAACCCGAATCCGGCGCCGCAAAGAGCGGCCGCTAGCATGCCAAAACCGGTGCCGGTTTGTGTTGCGCTGGCAACCGCACAGGCCACCGAAAGAACGGCCGCAAAGCCGATCTTGAGGCCGTAAAAGATGGGCACCGCGGACTCCCGCCCATAACCGGCAGCGGCCAGTTTCCGGCGGTATGGATTTCCTTCCTTGTGCGCGGCGGGCAGTGCGCTTCCCATGCGAAGCAGGAGACTTCGCGCCGCCTCTCGAGCGGCTCCGGGCTCCGGCGTCTTCCCGGGATCCGGCACCGCGCGGCGCGACAGGACAAACCAGCCAACCGCGGTGACCGCCGCCATCACGAATACGAAGAGTCCGATGAGAATACCGGCCATGCTCACATCCTCACCGCGACGATCCTTCGAATGGCCAGATGACCGAGGAAAAGAAATGCCACGGCCGCGGCGACCAGGTCCTTGCCCCACGGGTAAGTGAACAGTGTTGCCATGTATGCCGGGTTCACCACCAGCATCATCATGGCGATCGCGAAAGGCATGGCGGTGAGGATGGCGCCAGTAAGTTTGCCGTGAGCGGCCACCGCATTGACTTCTCCGCGCAGGGCCACGGCCTCGCGCATGTCTTCGGCGAGCTTCCCGAGCATGTCGCCCAGTTTTCCGCCGCTGCGTACCTGCAGGTGCACGGCGGCGGAGAAGACGGCAACATCCGCCACGGGCACGCGTTCCGTGAAGTGCGTCAGCGCCCGGTCCCACGGCAGACCCAGCGTGACTTCAGCCACGGTCCGGCGAAACTCCCCGGCGACCGGCTCCTCGGCTTCATTCGAAACGAGGTCCATGCCCGCCGTCAGAGCATGACCCGCGCGCATGGCGCGGGCGAGTGAATCGAGCGCGTCGGGGAAATGTTCCTGAAAACGCTGGAAGCGGCGCGCACGCAGATGCAACACGATGAAATACGGCAGCGCGGTTACCGCGGCAGCGGCCATGAGCGAGGCCCACGTGGGAATCCAGGACACCCGCGCGACGGTGGTCATGAACACGGCGCCGCACAGAAGCATGAGCAGCGTCAGACGTCCCGGCGACCAGTTCAGTCCCGCCTCCTCGATGCGCCGGCGCAGAAGATCGGCGAAATCGAAGCGCTCGAGAATTCGCGCCCACAGCGAGATGGTGCTCAGCGAGTCGTCGCGGAACAACGTGGTGTCCGCCAGCTCCGAACCCTGCTGCTCGGCCAGGTGTTGCGCCCGCAGGTGCGAGGCGATCAGCAGAATAGTGCCGAAGGCGGCGAAGCACCCAACAAAGATAAGGACCAGAAAAATAACAGTCATCGTGTGAGCATGGCCTGCTGCTTCATTCCCGAGCGCCGCGGCGCGATAGTTACCAACAGCTCACGGCCGTCCAGATTCCTTCCCGGGAAAGCACGCGCCAGCACGCCTGAGAGCGCAGCGTCGAAACCGGCGATGGCGAACGCATGAGACGCATCCGGATCGACCGTCGCGTTCAGGCTTGCCGCCCGGGTGATGCCGCCATCGCGCCAGACCAGCTCGGGCGAGATTTCCAGTTGCTGGCGGCGTCGCAGGCGGATGCGCAGGCCGCAATCGGCATTGCCGGCACGCACCACGGCCGTGTCGTTCCCGGCGACGCTGACGTCGGATACCGACAAATCCATTCCGTCCGCCGCCGCGTCGCTCGCAATCGCCACCACGCGCAGTGTGCGGGGTGAGGGGTCGATGCCGAGTTTCGTCATGGTGGCGGGAGCGGCTGCGAGAATGCGAACATGCACCGTCTCCTCGGACGCCCGCGATGCAACCGGCGTGGTGGCGCGCTCGAGAATCGGCGCTGTGGGCGCGGAGGGCAGCGGGCCCTGGAACACACTCACCAGATCAAGCCGCGGCGTCGAGCTTCCCGTGTGGTCCTCGCGATTTCTCAGCACCAGACGAACTCGCGACGCCGTGTCCGCCAGGGCAAGAAGATCGGCCTGGTCCGGTCTCACCAGCACGGTGAGTTCCGGCAGGGCCGGACGCCCGGGACGTCCGCCGGCCTCCTCCGTTGAACCGGTGGACAACACCTCCACATCCTGGAGAACGCAGCGCAGCTCGGGAACGCCGGCGCGGTCCGCAGTGGCCTGAATGTCCACACGCGACCCCGGCCGCAGCAGCGCCAGAACGCCTCCGGATTCCACCACGTGAATGGTCAGCGCGCGCATGCGCTGGGGCACGTCATCGACGCTCGCGGCCACTTCGCCGGGTTTGCCGAGCACGGACTCGAGCACCGGAGCGCCCTGGCTAAGCGAAGCGAGGGCGGTCTTTCCAATCGCCTGCTCCGCGCTGGCCACCGCACCCTTCAGCGCCGCGCCCTGCACGGTGACGGGTTGCACGTCGCCGGACTTCAATACCGCGCCGCGTTCGATGGGCCGCGCGGCCACTATCACCGTTTGTTTCGGGAAGTCCGCGCCGTTATCGCGCAGCTTGTCCGAGAAGAGACCATAGAACACGCCCGTGGCCGCCACGGCGATCACAAAGGCAATCGCCAGAAGCACCACGAGATTTTTCTTTACCGCCGCCGTATCGCCAGCCGCCATAACGTATCTATCGTCGGCTCCGCGAGGATGCTGCACGGTGTGGCGGTGGCTCTAAGGTGGACTAGGTGCGACTCCAGGGTGGAGTGAGGGGAAAAGCTGATGCCAGCTCAGAAGGTCGATCGGAGCCGCGACCAGTAGGAAGCGGTTTACCTCGCCGAGCTATTCTCCCCAGGACTGCTCGAGCATCCGCGAGTATTCGCCGGAAGCGTAAAGCTCGAACATCACGTGCTGCCGCTCGAGCGGCGTCCAGGTGCATTGCGCCTGATAGCACTGGAAGGCCTGATCGGCGTAGCGGTGGTAGTTGCGGACGAATTCATTGCCCAGCCGCCCGCGCACCGGCGCTTCCGCAAACATCACGTTCAGGGCAATGCCGCGCGCGAAGATCGACCGGTAATCGTTGACACCCCACTTGCGCAGCTTCTCCTCGACGCACGGGGGCGCGTTCTCCACCAGATAACCGGCGAAGCTCTGCGCCTCCAGACCGGCCGGAAAAGCCTCGGGATGCCGCGAGACAACGTCCACGCACTGCTCGATCCAGCGCACTACGTCGCGCCCAACGTAGTAGACCATTCGCAGCTCGCAGTACCGGCCGTCCAATAACCGGCGCTCCAGTTCGTCGCTGGAGTACTCGCCGCTGGGCAGCAGGCCGTGGAGCATCAGACTGGCGCGCGAGCTTTCCACCAGGCGAGAGGGGCCCGTCGCATCCGAGAACGGATGGAGAATCAGCGGCGGCAGTTCGAAAACGTCGTGATCGAGGGTGGCTGCGGAATCGTTGGAAGGAGCAATCATCGCAACCTCAGTATGGGTTCGTGCGGACTTCCGGTCATCAGTACCGTGGCCTCAATTCAGTGGCCCGAAGAGGGCCTGATCTCCAGTACCTGGCAGGCGTTCGCCCACGGTACTTCCTGGCCAGGCTTACCAGCATGGGTCGTCGGAGGATCCGGTCCATAGCGATTCTGCACCGGTTTGGCCGCGCACGCCATCGGAGTTTCACCCCAGCGACCCTGCACTGCCGACTCTATTCCTTCTTCTTCAGCGGCGAAGGCGGAGTGATCTCGCAGCACTTCTCATTAGACGCGGCGAGATGAGTCTGGGTGTAGTCGAGATCCATCTGGATGATCGCCTTGAGATTGTCCCAGTCGACATTGCCCACAAGCCTTCTGCCGTTCAGAAAAATCGTCGGCGTCTCGTTGACGTTGAGACTCTTGCCGACGGCGATCTCTTTGTCCACCTCGGCGGTCATCCTCGAGGGGTTGTCCAGGCAATGCCCGAAGCTCATCAGGTCGAGCTTGTCGTCCTTCGCAAACTGCTCTGCCTGGGCGCGGAGGTTTTCGGGCTTGACATCGTTCTGATGGGCATAGATCCAGTCGACGTAGCTCCAGAAGTGCGGCTGGCCCTGCTCGAGGACGCATCGTCCGATGATGGCCGCTTGCGAGGCCCAGGGGTGGATAGAGCTGAGCGGGAGATCCATGAAGTAGACGCGCACCTGAGTGGGGAAAGACGCCAGCAGGTTCCTGCGCAGGACCTCCGCCTCGGCTTTGCATTGCGGACATTGCATGTCGCTGAACATGACCAGAGACAGGGGTGCG
>Ga0209415_10016128_pt1 | contig 12046 bp, 19 predicted proteins | sample PeaSoiSIISIP2007_FD_187696 | JGI IMG/M metagenome (GOLD analysis project Ga0209415, IMG submission 187696) | Peat soil microbial communities from Weissenstadt, Germany - SII-SIP-2007 (SPAdes) (version 2) | ecosystem: Environmental > Terrestrial > Soil > Wetlands > Peat | place: Germany... | reverse complement strand
GGCCGCTGCCCTTGCCGGGGATGATTTCGACCAACGGGGCGTTCTTCGCCACGGCCTCGTCGATGATGGCGCGGAGTGCTCGATCAATATCCTCACCACGGTTGTACACGTCGTGCAGGTCCAACTTGAGCTTCACTAAGTCTTCCCGGGTCGCGCTGGCACCGTGAAGACCCACTGGCAGTCGGGGTTCGTACAGATCAGATGCCGGTGGTCATCGGGCGGGCAATCAACGCTGTGGCTGCCCCAGTCCTCGTCCAACTGGTCGGACTGGCACTTGGGACAACTCGGAGACGGCACGATCCCAACGTAGTTCTGCTCACGGCGTGTTGCTGGAGCGTTACGCGGGGTAGAAAGACTACCCAGCCCGCACCGATCGCAGGATGGTCCGCGCCGTCATCCCGTCGCCCGCAAGCCCGATCTCGATGGCTACGGCGCCCGAATGTCCGGGGACGTGAACCGACGCGACCAGGACGCCGTATCGATCGGCCCTAGTCGGACACACAGACAGGTGATTCACCTCAATGCATGACTCGGCTGTCGTCGTTTCGGTCTCTGTGGGGCCGTAACGGCCAGGGTCAACGAGAAGTCCATCAGTTGCCCTCTCGACGCCTACGGCGGGAAGCGGGGCACAAGGCGGCGCCTCCTCGATGGTGCCGGTTGTGAGGACGACATCGGTGCGACGAAGGCTCAGATTCGTCGGCGGACATCCTCCCCAACCTTCCTCGTTCAGCACCGGCCAACCCTTGGGGACGGCTGCGCTGATGCCGCCGAAAGAGATCCTGTGCCACGAGGAGAGGATCGGCGGAGCCGCACCCGAAGCCAGGGCAACGGCGCGCGGCGAGTACGTCAACGTGTGCAACACCGAGGAAGCCATGGGGCCTTCGAGGCTGATCGCCGTATTGAGAGACGGGAATGGAACAAAGTAGGACGGACCACCAGCAGAACCAGAGCTCGTGACCTTGTACGCGTCGAAGCCGTTCACCGTTATCTCGGAAGCCGGACCGGGCGCCGATGCTGGGTTCGGCCCAAAGAAGACCAGATTCGGCGGCACACTCGCCTCACTGGGGCACGCCGTTGGTGGATTGGTCGCCGTGACTCCCACAAGGCTCACCCAGCCATCAGCCTGTGTGAGCCCTGGGCAGTCCAAGACGCCGATAGCCCATGTGGCTGGAACCGAAATCTGAATGTTCCCGTATGGAAGCGCGATCCAGCCCGGTGATGTCTGGTTCGTGGCCACCGTCGGCAGGACCGGACCACTTCTTTCGAGACATCCCCTCTGGCAAGGAGTCGTACTGGTGGAAGCCAGATAGACGAAGAAGCCTGCGAGCAGAGCAAGCACCGGCAGGAGTACGAGCCAGCGCCACGTTCTCGGTTGCAGATTCAATAGGTCAACTCCCCGTACGCGACTCCCGTCGAGGCATCTACGGGCCACAGCGCCGACTCAAACAGACACGGCCGATTCCTGCTTCCCAACGCCTTGACCTCGACGTGGCTCCCTATGACCACCCAGACAAGGAGCGGGGAGGGAGAGGGTCCGTCTAGAGCCTCGCCCGAGTTCGACTCGGCCAGAACCAGCTTGTAGGTAGCGCCGGTCTGAAGATCTCGCACCGCCTTCCATGCCCTGGCCGCCGACACAGCCGGGGTGGCACCGCGTGGCGGAGGAGAAAGCCGGAGGCCGTTGAACCTGAAGCTGCGGGCGGCGGTGAGCCGAGTGGGGCTTGGCATGGATGGCCTGCCCGGTGCGATGGGGGCCTGGCAAGCGAGCGTGGGTCGTGTCGCCCCATGGCTGGAGGGCACTCCGCTGCAGGCAGCAAGGAAAGACCCGACGGTGAGCAGAACTAAGAGGACAGCGCCAGCGCCAGGAGCGAACCTGTTCATTGCCTTGGTTTGACGCATCGGGGATCTGGTTCGTTCCCGTTGCCCAGCAGGGTGACACTGACGATCGGCTTCATGGAGGTCTCCGATCTGAAACTTGGCCTCCTTCAAACCCGGTTTAGCTTGCGAGTGTCGGTCCGATGAACGGCGAATGCAGCGACTTGGCCGCCTTCTTCTTCGACTGCCGAGGTAACGAATCGGCGACTGCCCCTGGAACAAGTCCGTGCTCTGCGTCGCCAGTCCTTAGGACGGGAGGAGCGTGAGCAGCATCACCGTGGGCTCGGTGGCCACGAGAGCGTGCGCAGTGCCTGGTTCCATGTGGAGCCAGGAGCCCGGTGTGAGATCGAGTTCCTCGCCGTCCACGGTGAACCGAAGCCGCCCTGAGAGGATCTGGACGACGGCGGCGCGGCTGGCCTGGTGCTCCGTGAGACCTTCGCCTGCGTCAAAGCCGAATACGTTGACATTGAGGGCGTCATCTCGGAACACGACCTTGGAGACGACGGCACCATGCTGGATCTCGACCTCAGCGGCGGTGGATATGACGGTGTGCGGCATGGGCACTCCTCTTGACGTCTGGGTGGGCCGCCAACCCTGACCGATAGGCAACCCAGCAGCGAATGGGGGGCCAAACCAGGCCATCCCCGAAGGCCGCAATGGCCCGGAGCTATCCACAACATAAGCGACATTATGTACCGCTATACTGGGGCTCGATGTCCCTGGTCCCGGCACCTCCTTTCAGCCTCGAACCGCCTCCCCTGAGCCCCACAATCAGCGCCCTGGAGACCGCGTTCCTCGTGGGCTACGGGGGGGCCACCAGAGCGGCCTACAGGCACGACCTTCGTGCCTGGTTCTCGTGGTGCGGGGAGCACAGTGTCGACCCCCTGGTGGCTCAGAGAGCCCATATCGATGCCTATGCCAGAACCCTGGCCGAGATCGGTCCGAAACCCCGCAAACCATCCGAGGAGCCCAAACCGGCCAAGCCCGCCACAGTGTCCCGCTACCTCTCCACCCTCTCGGGCTTCTACCGGTACGCCGTCGCCGAAGACGTCGTAGCCCGTAACCCCGTGGCCAACGTCCGGCGTCCGAAGGTGGGGTCCGACACGGTCTCGACCGGGCTATCACGCGACGAGCTGGCAGCCCTCATCAGTGCGGCATCAGAAGACTCCTCTCGGTCACTTGCCCTGGTGCTGCTCCTCGGCCTCAACGGACTACGTGTCTCGGAGGCCTTGGGAAGTGACGTCGAAGACCTCTCAACCGAGCGTGGCCACCGGATACTGAGAATCAAACGCAAGGGTGGGAAGACGGCGACGGTCCCACTGGCTCCCCGGACAGCAGAGGCGGTGGAGGCCTACGTAGGAGACCGCACCGCCGGACCGCTATTCGTCACCGCATCGGGAGCGCGCTGGCACCGGTCTGAAGCGTGGCGGACACTCCGACGACTGGCGGCGGTGGCGGTCCCCGAGAAGGCCGAGACACTCCACCCTCACGACCTCCGGCACGCGTTCGTGACGCTCTCCCTCGACGCCGGGGCCAGTGTCCGTGACGTCCAGGATGCTGCTGGACATGCTGACCCGAGGACGACGAGGCGGTACGACCGAGCGCGGCATAACCTCGACAAGCATCCGACGTATGCACTGGCGGGCCTAGTAGCCGATACGGCTGTGAGCTAGACAGAGTCCGTGTCAAATCACACTGAGTCACCGAGTCCTCGACCGACCTTCGATACCTACGACCCAGCAGTTGCCGAAGCCATGGTGTCGGGCATCACGATGACCGGAATCCCCGCCTACCTCGACATCTGTGTCACCGAGGTTGGACCGGGCACCATGACAGCCGAGCTGGAAGTCCGTCCAGAGCTGCTCAACCCATTCGGCTCTGCCCACGGTGGCACGCTTGCGGCCCTCGTCGACCACGTCCTCGGAGCCGTGCTCTACCCCCTCATTCCCCGAGGGGCGTGGGCAGCTACAACCGAGCTGAAGCTGAACTTCCTCGCCCCCATCCGTGACGGTGTCCTTCGGGCACGGTCAGAGGTCATCTCGCTCACCAAGCGGACCGCTGTGGTGCGAATCGACGCCACGAACGGCGATCGCCTTGTTGGTGCCGCCCAAGGCACGGTGACCATCAGCGCACCGAGGCAAGGCCAGTCCTGAACCCTGTCAGCATGGCACAGTCCGAACGGGCGATGATGGGGCATGACCATCATTCGCATCAACGCCATCACCGTCCCCGAGCGCGGCAGTGAGGAGCTTGCCCGCCGGTTCGCCGAGCGAGCTGGCGCCGTGGACAACGCCGAAGGGTTCGAGGGGTTTGAGCTGTTACGCCCCACCGATGACCGGGACACCTGGCTCGTGGTGACCCGCTGGCGCGACAAGGAGGCGTTCGAGGCGTGGGTGGCGTCACCGGCCTTTGCCCACGGCCATCGGAGCGTATCAGGGGAAGGGAAGAACCATCCTCCCGTGGCGGTCCACAGCGAGCTGTGGTCGTATGAGGTCGAAGTGGCGGTGGCGCGTCCACCGGCCTGACCCGAGACGTTCAGGACGCCGCTGGTCACGCCGACCCCTCGACGACGCGGCGGCACGAATCAGCAGACATGGTCGGTCTGACCAGGCGGCGCGAGAAGGATGCGTTCGACGCATCGGTGAAGGCGGTGCCGCGCCCTCGGTCCAGACTTCGCCTCAAACCAGGGCGTCAGATTTGGATTGACCGGAGCGGGCTGTTCCTCGGAGAATCCGGGCAGCCACATAGGTATCGGCCCCCGAAGAGGGCCTCGTCAGTTTGGCGGGCTCAGTACGCCGACTGCGTCCAGAGCCGCGATCCAGAACTTGTAGCTCGTTCGCATCAGAACGGCCTGTCCAGACGCCGGGTGTGGTCTCGCGCCACACGACCCAGGGTGAGACCTTCTCGACAACATTCTTGGCCTCATCCACGGAAGGCCAACTGCCACCGGAGCCTCGACAGAACACCGAACACGTCCCGTCACTACGTTCTACCACGACGGCGATGACACCCTCCTGGCTACGGGTTACCCGACGCCCACTGGTCAATACCAGGCAGTCGGCGCGCCCTCCCTCAGGGACTATCTGGGACTGTTCCTTGGTCTTCATCACAGGAGGTGGGTGGCGATCTCGACGGTCGCGAAGGCCACGGTGACAGCCGACCAAGCAATCACGGCGTTGACCACCACAATCAGGGACAGGCCGCAGGTCTCATGCTCAGTCAAGTCAAGCGCCGACGGCCCCCGACACGTAGCGAGCGTGTTGCTACTTGCACCTTCGTTGTCAGTGAAGTACCGCTTCACCGAACCTTCTACAAGCATTGTGTCGCCCCCCGCCGGTCACCTCAACGCAAGGACAACTATCAAACAGAACCTCCCCGAAGCCCATAGGTCCTTGGACCCAATTTGCATCGAGAAACGCGAGGGACTGCGAGGGACTGGGACTTATGACCTAGGCAGCGCAGGGCCGTCTTTGCTTCGTCCAGCGGGCACCATTCGGAGTAGTTGCTGTCTGGCCGGTCCTGACCAGAGTCGTGCTCTGAGTGACGGCGCTCATCACACTTTGACAACTAGGACACTCTTTCGCGAAGGGCCTCCGGTAGTGCTCACGATCACCTCATCTTCACCGGCCTCGTTTACAGCTTTATGACGCCATGTGATGACACCGCGCAGTGGGATTCTCATGGAGCGTTGCGTAATCCCAGGACGCCGCGCTATTCCTGAACTCAGGAAACGACAATTGGGTGTCTCGCTGGACGCCGCGGGACAAGGTGGAGGAGATCGTTGGAGCCTCTGGCATCGCACCTGCCGGGTCTCCACCCTTTACGCCGCGAGCGAAGAAGGTGCTCGAACTCTCGTATCGCGAGTCTCTGCAACTCGCGCATAACTACATCGGAACTGAACATCTCCTTCTTGGGCTCCTCAGCGAGGGGCACGGTGTCGCCGCGCAGGTACTCGTGAGTTTGGGAGCCGGACTGGGAGGAGACGCGTAAGAAGGTGTTTGTCCTCTGGGACTTCCAGCCGATGCGCCTAGGACTGGACCAGCTCCGTTGCGCTTTAGGCGTCAGGTCTCCCCACCTTCAAGGTTGGGAGAGAACGCGGCCATTGGGATCAGGGGACGGGGTGGGGTAGCTACCTGTTCGTTCTGTGGTCGCCAACCACCTGAGACAGGTCAGCTCTTCTCTGGCACTGAGGCTTCTATCTGCGAACAGTGCGTCCGCGAGTGGTCAGAGCAGCTCGCAGAGGACGAAGGTCCTGACGGTGACTGAGCGGTCGCGTGGTGCTGCTTACGACAGCGATGCAGTGAAGCGGCTCCGAGCGGAAGTTGCTAGAACGAACCGAGGCCTCCGAGCCCACCTCCCGCCCACCCCACCGTGGTTGAGATATTGACAAAGGCACCCAAGGCTGCTCAACGGGGAGAGCCCGTCTGTCACAACGAGGGTTGGCGGTGGGCGAAGCTCCATGGCACCCAGTACCAGGGATACAACCCTGATCTCCCAACGAGCGTCTACTGCGTCCTCCGTAAAGGCCATGTCGGAAAGCACGCGTCGAAGCCGCGAGCCGCTCTTTTCGGCGAGGCAGGAAATACGTCTATGTATGGGAAGACACATAGAGGCGATGGCCCGCACGAGTCCCACCATTTCGGATTGGTCGAATGAGTCAAGATATTGACGATGGTTCTCAAGCAACCTTGGGCTAGAGCACGGTGGAACGCCCTGCTTCTGCGCGTTAGTAAAGCCCTCCACAAGGGCTACTCACCAGAAGCCATTCGCGATGGCTTCCAGTTCTCACCAAAGCGACCCAAGATCCAACTGCGAGGGCGCGTGGCGGCATGTGATTTGCTTCTGAGTCGGGATGAGCTGGCGGCGGCGAAACCAGTCGCCGATGAGATCAGTGCACTAACCGAGTCCAGCCGAATCGGACATCAAGAGACGGTTGGCGCTCTTCATCGCGCTGCGGAGGTGTATTCACGACGTGGGGACCTCAGCGAGGCCACGGCAATCCGAGAGCGGATTCTGGTGCTCGAATATGACCAACACGGCCCCGAACACGAACTCACCGTAACCGCCAAGGAACGCCTCGCCTCCGACCTATGCAAGACAGGACGACTGTCGCGGGCTATCGAGATTCAGCGGGAGGTTGTGGAGTGGTGGCAAGTCCGAGCTGTGACCGAACCAAGCCGGTTGGCGTCGATAGAGCTTGGTCTCGGGATAAGCCTCATGAAGCTGGGTGATACCGCCGAAGCGCGACAGCTCTTTCAACATGCCGTCGACATACTCGGAGCGGCCAATCCAGAATCAAGGCTGGCCTGTTCTTGGCTCGCGTCTGCCTTGTCCAAAGAAGGAGAGCTAGACGAATCCCTCAGGTTGCGAGAGAGGACGTTGACCGTGTCCACATCCGCTTACGGACCTGAAGACCGACGCACACTGGACGATGCTGACGCGGTTGCGGCCAGCCTGTGGAGACTTGGCCTACGGGAACGTGCTCGGGCGATCTTGGAGGGTTCACTGGCAAGTCGAGAGCGCGTCTTGGGAGACGACGATCCAGATACGCAACGAGCCAGGCAGCGCTTGTCGGCTCTTCTGGGTGAGTCCGAATGACCGCGTGGCCTATCTCAGCGGGCCATCATGGCATCGGAACTGACGCTAAGGCAGCTCGTCCCTGCCCTGTGACGATCTTGACCTCGAACCGTGTTCACGCGCGACAGTCTGGTGACACCTCAGAGTGTCGTGGACGGGGCACTCAGTCACATCTGGGGTGGGGACAATGCGTTGATAGTCGAGATGAACTCGTTGTAGAAGGTGGGATTCCCTCCTTCCCAAGCCCCGATTCTTCCGTTGTCCAGCATTTGGCATCCAGCATCGCTATACCAGAGGTCTGCGTCAGGAGCCGACGAGTAGGTGAAAGCGATGATTGAGGCGGAGCCTGAATCCTCTGGACAAGCCGCCGGTGGTCCCGAGGGAGGACCCTTTGTACTGACGTCGTCTATGACCCTGGCAAGTTCCCTTGCCTGCGACTGGTCGAGCGACGTGCTCCGGTACAACCCTGGGCCGGACTCACCTCCGCTCGATAGAACTCGCGGGCCGTATCGGCATACCAACCCCTCCAGTGGGTTCAAAGGGACCAGTCGCTCCGGTGCAACCCCAGCCACGTCTTGGACATCCTTGTACCGAGAGATATTCGACGGACAGCCGCCAGTCACCGTCACCCTGACTCGTGGCTGCCGGGGAGGTATGAACCACACCTTCTGCGACCCCTGGACCGGTGTCGATGCTCCACACGAGGATAGACAAATGACGATGCAGCAAAGGACCGTTAACAGAATGGTTTGTGGTCTGGCGTTCACCGTTTCTCCTTGAACCTGGCCATCGAAGGATTCGACGTTTCAATCAGAAGAATGGTTCCTCACGTCCGTCAAGCAGTCGGGTCTCACGGCTCGGGTCTGGAGACGGACAATGCGCCGAGCAACCAACACCTGGCGATCCCAGGGGCTCACGGATACTCAACCTTCAAGGGACCCGCTGGCAAACCCATGGCCGTGGGGCAACCTTGGAGACAGCTGTGCGAGCCCATCGTGTTCTCAGTTGCGAAGGACGTTCCCCAATCTGTCTACGACCAGATCGAGCACGTCGTGACGGAAGCCAGAGACTTCGGTGTAGACGCGTTTCAGGGCTCCTGGCTTGTCGAGCCCAACGAGGATCAGACCGTCAACGGGAAAATGGTCGGTATCGCATTGACTCGTCGTCACCGCATCGCAGTCTGGTCGGGCACCCCCAATGAAGGGGGCTCTCTCAAGACTTTCGACACGTTGGAGGAAGCGGAGGTGGCGGGCTTCCCGAGCCCGGTAATCGCTGAGGCTCGGTCTGCTCTTCCCGGCGCTCCGGCTGTTGTCGAGTTGGACATCTAACTCGCGCCACCGGAGCACGCTGGCACCGGTCCCTGGCCTGGCGGACTCTGCGGCGCCTGGCCAACGTGGCCGTCCCCGAAAGGCCGAGACACTCCACCCTCACAACCTCCGGCACGCGTTTGTGACCTTGTCCCTCGACGCCGGTGCAAGTCTTCGTGATGTTCAGGATGCCGCCGGTCACGCTGACCCGAGGACGACACGTTGGTACGACAGGGCAAGGCACCACCTCGACCGGCACCCGACCTACGCCGTTGGCGAGCCTCCTTGTTGGGTAGTCGGCCTGGACTCTTGTGTCTCGGCTTCGGTCAACGACACGGTCGCCAGGGCCGTCTCCGGGTGTACGAGGGACTTTCGCCCCTGGCGAGACCCTGGTCCGCCTGCGCACAGTGGAAGCGTGCTCACAAAGCGTAGTTGTACATGGAAGTCGCTCACCTTCGCCCTCCCCCTGGCGCTGGTGGCAGTGCTCTCGGGCTGCTCCACGAAGACCTCGACGAGCAGCACCAGCACAACGCAGGCGTCGACCACGACCACCTCGACCACCTCGGCGTCCACCGGGGTGACGCCAAGCACTGTGGTTGGTGGTGCCGTCGTCACGGGCAGCATCACCTGCGCCGACGTGACCGGAACGATCACCTTCACCCCGCCGTTGTCCAACACCCCCACGGGTCCCGAGACGACCCACATCTCGCTCAACGCCACCCGATGCACCACGGCTGGGTCGATCAGCACCCAGGTGACTAGCGGCACGGCGACGGCCACGATCCAGAGCCCGACCAACGGCTGCGTTAGCCTGCTCACTTCCAAGCCCGTCGCCGTGGCGGTGGCGTGGAGCCCGGGCTCGATCCACGCCACCGTGGCGTCGTTCTCGGGCTACGCCATCGTGAGCGACGCCGCCCAGCACATCGGGTTCGGACTGCCGAATGCCAAAGGCTCGGCTAATGTCGCCGGATCGTTCGCGGGGACCGACAATGGCGCCAAGTCGACCGCCTCTACGTACTCGGACCTCACGAGCACCCAGCTCTTCGTTGATTGCGGGACAGCGGCGGGTGTGCCGACACTGCCCATCGCCACCGGAACGGTGACGTTCTCCTAGTGTCCTGAACCCGACATTCGCGCACAATATGGCCGCTCCTTTTTCGTTGTCATAAGCGGCCTACCTCGACCATCATCGCCCAAATCGGGCGATGATGGGGTCATGACCACCATCCGCATCAACGCCATCACCGTCCCCGAAACCGGCGGCGAGGAGCTTGCCCGTAGGTTCGCCGAGCATGCCGAGGCCGTAGACAACGCCGACGGTTTCGAGGGGTTCGAGCTGCGATCGACACAGTGCTGACAGGGCTGGCACCGTAGGATCCAAAGAAACGAGGTAGGTGGCAATGGCAGAGACGACGCAGTTCAAGATCGGAGCCGAGGCGAGCTGCACCGATGGTGTCTGCGGCGAGGTGATTCGCGTGGTCGTTGACCCCATCGCTCGGGCGGTCACCCATCTCGTGGTTGAACCCAAGCACCGGCGAGCGCTCGGGCGCCTTGTTCCTCTCGACCTGGTGGACGCCACGACTGGCAAGGTCCGCCTCCGCTGCACTTTCAGTGAGTTTGAGAAGCTCGACTTCGCGGAGGAGACGCAGTTCCTACCCGGAAGCGCCGCCAACGCGGGTTACGGCCCGGGCCAATGGCTCTCCTGGCCCTACTACGGCTTAGGCAGGGGCCTGGACCTCGGCATGGGAAACGTCTCGCAGCCCATCACCGTCGACAAGGTTCCCATGGGCGAGGTGGTCGTGCGTCGCGGCGAGCACGTCCATGCCACCGACGGCGAGATCGGACGAGTCCAGGGGCTCGTCATCGACCCTGACGATCACCACATGACCCATGTACTTCTCCAAGAGGGTCACCTCTGGGGCCGCAAGGAAGTGGCCATCCCAATCAGCACCGTGACTCGGGTCGACGACGGCATCCAGCTCAGCATCACGAAGCAAGAGGTCGAGGACCTGCCACCTGTGGACATCAATCATCCGAACAGATAGACGCTCCCTGAGAAAGAGGGACATCACTAGTGATCCGTCGCGGATTTGATCTGGGGCGTTGCAGCCGATCCCGAGTGCGATATCTGCGGGGTTTCGCTGCCGCTATCCACCGTCGCCAAATCGCCGACGGGTTCACTGGGCTGACTGAAGGGTCACATTGGCGCGCCACAATCTCCACGAGCCACCCGACATACGCGTTGGCGGGGCTGATTGCAGGCTGAACATGTACCGGGGTCACTTCAAGATCCGTTACGGTGTCGGCCAGCAGCTACCTGGAGGCGACCGCACATGGGACCGATCATCAGGGTGCCCGACGACTTGGCTCGAAGGCTTGCAGAGGAGACTGACCTCGTTGAGGTTGATCCGGTGCTCCCTGACGCTGTCGAAGAACCTGACGTGGAACTGGGTAACCCTCCTGGGGTCAACGTCCTCCTGGTCGAGACACCGAAACATGGATTTGGGCGTCTGGTGAGCTTGATCGCCACGTCCGACTACGCCAGGAGTTCGCCTGAACCCTTCGAGCTGCTTGTGCGGGATAAGGACGGCAATCCACACGCGTTCCAAGGCAACGCAGTGAATGGGCAGTCGATTCAAGATCACCTGAAGTTGGCGTACTTCGGTGAAAGTGGACATCGGCGACCCCTGATTCCTACCTAAGGCGCGCCAGACGGCTGGAGGGTTCCGGGCACGTGGAGCCGCTCGCGTGGGTTCCAACTTCATGACGCGATTCGATGACACACTGAAGGCGGTTTCTCGCGGCGCGTCGAGTAATCCCAGGACGCCGCGATATTGCTGGAGCCAGGAATGGAATCTGTTGGTCATGTGACACTTTCTCGCTCACCCGCGATCACACGGGACGCGTGCTCGTCATACCATGCACCTGACGGACCATCGTGGGCCTGAAGGAAGCAAAGGGTGACAGGGGCCCGAGCGCGTCTCGGGGCCTTGTCGCGTCTATCCCGTCGGAGCCCAAAGTGAAGCCCAAAGGAAAGCACCAGAACGTCGACCCCCAAGTCAACGTCAACACCAAAATCAAAGGGGCGTACGCCGTCACCGTCGGGGATGCCCGCGAGCGTTACCGGGTGCGTTGCGGCCCGCTTTCTGGGATCGCTGGGGGTGATGTAACCGGCGTGTGCGAGCGGTCCGAGGACACCGCCGGGACATCCGATAGCGAAGCCTCTTTCTGTCAAGAGGGTCATTTTGGGCGCGCTGAAGCGCCGGCCGGTGGCCGGGCGTAACGTTGTG
>Ga0209415_10016127_pt1 | contig 12047 bp, 11 predicted proteins | sample PeaSoiSIISIP2007_FD_187696 | JGI IMG/M metagenome (GOLD analysis project Ga0209415, IMG submission 187696) | Peat soil microbial communities from Weissenstadt, Germany - SII-SIP-2007 (SPAdes) (version 2) | ecosystem: Environmental > Terrestrial > Soil > Wetlands > Peat | place: Germany... | reverse complement strand
AGCGCCTTAACTTTGTATCCCAGTTGAGTTCCGCAATCGAGATCGACTATGAAATCAAGGGGTGTTGGGTGGACCAATATCTGCCGACCTTGGTGTATCCGCGTCAGCCACTCAAACACCGCGCGCTCGGCGAAGGTGACGCGCCATTCACTTCTGCCGATCCCGGTGTCCAGTCGGACAGCTCTGATCTGAGCAATGGACTCTTGCTTTAGGCTGACGCCAAGATATTCTCTAGCATATTTCAAGAACCGCTCCGAGCTGTACATGTAAAAGACGCCGACGCTCGCTTTTGATCGAGCCTCTTCGACCAATTCTGGCCGGGGACCAATAATCTTCTTGCCTTTGACATCGAGTATCGACCACCAATCTGCCTTGTCGTCGTCCGTAACCAGGATGAGCTGAGCGCTCTTTCTCTCTGCGGCCGCCTTGAGAATTTGGTCCCACATGATTAGGTCCCCGTATTGTCTCTCTAAACGCAACTCGCCAGAGAAATAGATGGAGTCTTCGCCCCTGGCTTTGTCGGAATCCAGATATCCCGGCGGCCTCCGGTCCTTGTACCGCTTTTCGCCTTCGGCATACAGCCTATCTAAATCGCTTTGCGCTGGAGCTGGTCCTATTCTGCCGCTCACTATCTCACCCAGCGTGTCCCTGATGGGGTCGCTGTCGGCTGCTGCGTCTACTTTCTTCTCCTTCTTCTCCAGATCGCTCAGTTCCGACCGGAACGAGTCGAAGAGTTGGCCCACCTTTCTTTGGAACGCCTCCGGGTCGATTGAAGAATGACGCTTCTTGAGCTGTAAGTCTCCAAGATCCGCATTGAGCTTGTCCTGTGCCTTCTTTAGAACTTCTCGGACCTCGTCGAAGCGCCCTAGTTGCGAGGCAATCACCGACAAACGATTCCTCTGGAATTCCAGCGCGGCCTGATGAGGCACGAACAAGCGCGTCGAGACGGCCTTCAGTGCAGAGATGAGGTCCTCTCGCGCCGGAGCCGGGTACCTGTACAAATTCAGGAGGACGTTTGCGTCGAGGGCTATCGTCCCTTCGTGCCACAGCTTCTGAAACTGCTCTTCAGTGGGCCGGTAGTAGCCTGGGAATGCTGCCTGCACTTCCTGATGTCTCACCAATTATGATAGCCTTCAGCGCGGCGGTCCGCCCGCCCCGCGGTTCCCCTCCGCCTGTGATAATCTCGAAAAACATGCTCTTCGAGGCGGACAAGGTGATGTTTGAAATTTACCGTGAGACCGAATACACGGGGCGGTATCGCGTGGTCTATTTCACGGAGCTGCAGGACCACAACAAGGAGAGCGAAATCAACCACGCTCTGGCGGGCGAGCACTTCTACGACGGGTTCATCAAGAACTACAAGAAGGACGAAGCCAAGCAGATCATCGAATCCCTTCTCGCGCGTTTGAACAACGGCGAGCGCCTGGAGCCGCAGGAAGTGGAGCGCGCGCTCGGCGAGCACGTTGCGGGCTGAGGACGCGCTTGCACATTCTCCGATTTCCCAGCCTGACCGAAGACCAGTTTCGCGGATGCGTGGCGGCACTCGTCGATTCGCTGGATGGCGAGTTCAACGCGGCGTTGGGGGCTTTGCGGCGGCTGGAAGGGCAGGGCAAAGGATCGGCGTTCGTGCACGAGATCGCACTCGACCAGCACAGGTATGGCGCGCTGATTGTGCTCGACCGCTGGGGCACGCTGATCGCCGGCTTCGGCCCGCACCTGGCGGAGACGCGATCGGCCGCGCTGGTGGAGACCGCGGTGGAGCGGACGCGCGCGGCCGAGAACATTGTGCTGGCGGCCAACGCGGTCCTGGATGAAGCGGACCGGTATGACGGCGCTATGACCGAAGCGTGCCGCGCGGCGTTCGATTCGGTGATGAGTCTGTTCGCCGCCGAGCGCGCCGACGCGGAGCAGGCCGCGAAACTCGGGCCGATGCTTTCGGCGGACTACAAGGAAGGGCGGCGCATTTTTCTGGAGGATCTGGCGGCGCGGTAGGGGTGGTTTCGGAGAGTGCGCGCGGGGTTAAGAAATGTCGAGATGACTCTCGACACAGCAGGCATGACTGCCTGCGCCACAGAATGCGGCGTGGGGCAGACCCCCTGGTCTGCGCGGGACGCCCTCGTCCCGCAGGCGGCGCGACGGTAGCGGCATCTTGCAAAGTCCAAAAAAGGGCCGGCCAGGGGGCCGGCCGCGGACGGGGGCGTCCGCCCCTCGGTGTGCGAGGGTGGGCGGAGCCGGGCTTGCGCCCGGCTGCGCCGATTGACAATCGGCGCGCAGGTTACCAACCTGCCCCACAGCTATGTCCAGATTTCGGAGAGAACGCGGCGCCAGTTCTCGCCGAGAATCAGGCGGATGTGCGCGTCTGTGTATTTCCAGCGGATCAACCCGTCGGTGAGGTCGTAAATTCGCTGGGGATGGTCCAGGTGCTCGACGGCTTCGCGATGATGGGCGTGATACTTCGCGTCCACCCCGGCGAGCATCTGCGCCAGTTGATCGTGGGGCATGAAATCGTTGCTTTCGATCCCCAGGTCGCTGCCGACGCCGACGTGCTCGATTCCCACCAGGTTCGCAACGTGGTCGAAGTGATCGATCACATCGTCGACGGTGACCGGTTCATGCGCTTTGACCATGGAGCTGATGAAATTGATCCCCATTACGCCGCCGGTTTTGGCCATGGCCTGGATTGCCTCGTCGGTGACGCAGCGCGGGTAGCCGGGGTAGAGCGCGCGGCAGTTGCCGTGAGAAATGATCACCGGCTTTTTCGAGAGCGCGAACGCATCGAGCATGGTGCGATCGCCCGCGTGCCCGCAATCGACGGCCATGCCGATGCGGTTCATCCGCTCGATGATGCGGATTCCGAATTCGCTGATGCCGTCGTCATGCCGCTCGAAGGCGCCGTTGCCGATCAGCGTCCGGTAGTTGTAGGTGAGCTGGCTCGACCTCTGCCCGAGGCCGTAGAAGGTATCGACGTCGTCCGGCTTGCGGAAATGCGTTGCGTTCTGCAGTCCAAACAGAATTCCGTAACGGCCCGACGTTTTCGCGCGCAGGAAATCGGCGGCGCTGGTGATGCGCAGAAGCCAGTCCGGATAGGCGGCGATGAAGCTGTTCCAGCGGGCGAACAGTTCGATGCCGTCCTCGTAGCTGCCGGCGCCGTCGCCAAAGCTGGCCGCGTTGATCCCGGAGTCGCGGAACCGTTCGAAATCGGCGCGCGTGAATGCACCCGGCTGGGCCAGCCATTGCCGCAGCTTCGGCTGCAGGTCGCGGCGATAGAGAAACTGGTTCAGCATGTCGATCACCAGCGACTCGCGCACCAGGCGCACGGCCCGTTCCGAATATTCCGGTGAGGATTGCGCGAACAGCTCATAGCGATTGCGATTCAAGAACGGCGCCGCGACCGCCGCTGCCGCAGCCTTAATAAGGGTTCGCCGGGTTGTCGAAAGTGGTTGCATAGCGATCCTTGGATTTTAGCGACATTGCGGGGCGCGTTTGCCCTGTTTCGTGACCGGACACGTCGTCCCGCGTTCGGACACCTTGCGAAGCCCCTCGGCGTCGATCTGGCGGCTCGAAAAGCAGCCGTTGTGGCACGCTAATTGCAGATATCTGAGTCTGAAACCATGACGGAACTAGTGCAGGATCTGCGATATGGCATGCGCTGTCTGCGAAAGTCGCCCGGCTTTACGCTGGTGGCCGTGCTCACGCTGGCGCTCGGGGTCGGGGCCAATACCGCCGTCTTCAGTCTCATCAACGCGGTTCTGTTGCGCCCCTTGCCTTATGCGCAGCCGGACCGGCTGGTGCTGGTATGGGAAAGTGCGCCGTTTTTCGGCGTGCGCGACAGCCCGGTGGCGCCGGCCAATTATGTGGATTGGAAGGCCCGGGCCCGCTCGTTTGAGGAGATGGGCGCTTTGGAAGATCAGTCCTACCGCCTGACCGGCAATGGAGCTCCGGAAGTGGTGGAAGGGAGCGAGGCTACCGCCGGCCTCTTCCGGGCTTTGCGGACACGTCCTCTGCTGGGGCGGACGTTTCGAGAAGAGGAAGACCAGCCGGGTGCGGCGAAGGTTGCGGTGATCGGCGAAGGGTTCTGGCGCCGCCGCTTCGCCGCCGATCCGCACATCATCGGACAGTCGATTCTGCTGAATGACGAGAAGCACACGGTGGTTGGTGTGCTGGCCGCCGGGACCGAGCCGCCGGCAGAGTATAGCGGGGTGGTGGGCGAAATTTGGACGCCCCTGCGAAGCGCGTATACGGCCAAGGAATGGGCGGACCGCGGACGTCACAACTGGATGGTGATCGCGCGTCTGCGACCTGGAGTGGCGCCGTCGCAGGCCGATGCGGAGATGATGGCTATCGGGGCCAGCCTGGCCCGTGAGTACCCGGAGACCAACGAAAAGGTGGGCGCTTTCGTCGCGTCCCTGCGCGATCACTTCGTCGGTTCCACCTGGCGCGTGTTGTTCATCATGCTGGCGGCTGTCGCCTGTGTGCTGCTGATCGCCTGTTCCAACCTGGCCAACCTGCTGTTATCGAGGGCGGCCAACCGGAGCAAAGAAGTCGCCGTCCGCGCCGCGCTGGGCGCCGGCGCCTGGCAACTGGTGCGCCAGTCACTTTGTGAAAGCCTGCTGCTGTGCGGAGCCGGAGGTGGCGCCGGCCTTCTGCTGGCGACGCTGACGTTCGGATTCCTGGCGCGTCTGGCTCCGGGCGACATGGCCGGGTTCAAGGCACTGGCGGTGGATGGGCGCGTGCTTGCGTTCACCCTTGCCATTGCCGTTCTGACGGCGGTGGGCTTCGGACTGCTCCCGCTGCTGCAGATGCGCCGCCTGGACGTGAGCCACTGGCTCAAGCAGAGCGCCCGCACCCTGGCCGCGGCCGCAGGGTCGAATCGCCTGCGGGCCGTGCTCATCTGCTCGGAAGTGGCGCTGGCGTTTGTGCTGCTGGTGGGCGCGGGGCTGCTGATCCAGACCTTCGTCCGTTTGCGCGGCGTCGATCCGGGATGCCGGACCAGGAATGTGCTGACGATGCGTGTGCCGCCTTCGCATACTCGCCATTGGCCGGGAGAGGTTTTGGCGTACCAGCGCGAAGTGCTGCGGCGTGTGACCGCGATTCCCGGAGTGGCCTCCGCCGGTTTCACGGATCACATTCCGCTGGCGTTTAAGGGCGACGTGACGGGCGTCGGCGCCGAGGGGCGCGATCCTAAAGAGCGGTTCCAGTGTAACCTGCGCCTGGTTGGTCCCGGGTACCTGCGCACCATGGGGATTCCGCTTCACCGGGGCAGGGACATTCAGGAGACGGACGCGGTGGGCGCTCCCTACGCGCTGCTGATTAATGAAAGCCTGGCCCACATGCTGTGGCCGAACCAGGATGCAATTGGCCGCCGCGTTGTGTTGGGAGAGGGCGTGCAACTGCAGGTGGTGGGCGTGGTGGGCGACATCCACCAGTCCGGTCTGGATGTGCCGCCCCAGCCGGAGCTGTATATTTCCGCGCTGCAGGTTCCGTACCCGCCAAGTTCACTCGCCATTCAGACCAAGGTTGCGCCTGCCGGCCTGGCGGTGGCGGTGCGGCGGGCCATCTGGTCCGTCGACCCGGACCAGCCGATTACGGAGATGGCCAGCATGGACGAGATTCTGGACAAGGAGGTCGCCGGGCGGCGCGTGCAGACGACGCTGCTCGCCGTTTTCGCAGGCCTGGCGCTGCTGCTGGCGGCAATCGGGCTCTATGGCGTGCTGGCCTACAGTGTGACGCGGCAGATTCCGGAGATCGGCCTGCGCATGGCCCTGGGCGCGGCTCCCGCGAACGTGCTGCGGCGCATCGTCGGCGATGGTCTCAGGCTTTGGGCGATCGGCGCCGCGCTCGGGGCGGCCGGATCGCTGGCCCTCTCACGCCTCCTCGCCAGCGTGTTATTCGGGGTGAAACCCACGGACACGGCGACGTATGTTGTGGTGGCAGTGATGCTGCTGCTCACGGCTGCTGTGGCCAGTTACCTGCCCGCCCGCCGCGCCATGCGAGTGGACCCGATCGTGGCGCTGCGCGAGGAATAGCAACGGTAGGACAGACCATCGCCATTCGTGGTCTGTCATGCTTCGCCCTTGCGCAACATCTTGACAGACGACAAAAACCGATCGTCTGTCCTGCCTCGTGCCCGGGCCGGGCGATGCCCGGCCCCTACTTTGTGTCGATGGATCGCAGCTTCAGATCGAACATATTGTAGGGCTGGGCGCCTACCAGCAAATCGCCCTCTACGCCTTCGGCGGTGCTCTTGCCGAGCACGAAGGCGGGCGTGCCGTCGGCGCCGATGCGCATGGCGTCCATCAGGTCGGTCTGGATTTCGTTTTTGTACTTTTCCTGCACCACGCAGACGCGGAATGCCGTCACGTCCAGTTTGAGAAACTCCGCGTCGGCCAGCAGGCTTTCCAGATCGAGCTTATCGGGGTGATTGCCCATCACGTCGCGCAGCTTCCAGAACTGCCCCTGGTCATTGGCGCAGCGTCCCGCTTCGGCGGCGCGCATGGCATTGGGGTGCATGGAATCGAGCGGCAAATCGCGGGCGAAGAACCGGACCTTGCCGGTGTCGATGTAGTTCTTCTTCAGTTCGCCGAAGGTCTGGGTGTGGAACTGCTGGCAGAAGGGGCACTGATAGTCGGTGAACTCCACCATCGTCAGCGGCGCGTTCTTGTTGCCCAGCATCGGCGCGCCTTCGAGGTTCATCTTGATCTTGGCCGGCGGGCCGGCGGGTTGCTGCTGCTGCTGGCGTTCCAGCAACTGGCGGATCTGCCGCAGCTCCTGCAAAATCTGGTCTGCCTGCTGGCGCGTGATGCCCGGCTCCTGGGTGACGCCGCCGGCCCCGACCTGCGCGCGCAGGCCCGGCAACAGCAGCGCCAGCGCGGCGCATGTCGCAATTCGTAAAAAGGTTCTCATTCGACTCCTGGTTGTTCTAGAGTGTCAATCTAAGAGCCGGACCGGGGGTCCGGTGCAGACGAGGGCGTCTGCCCCACTTGCCACTCAGAGCGCTAGTTCTTCTCCAACATCAGCATGTACTGCACGTCGCGGACGTGCTCCTTCTCTTCCAGCAGGTGAAAGTGGTTGGCCTCCACCTCCTTGATGACGTCGGGCATGTCGAGGCGGATGTGCGTGAGCGCCCGCCCCTCCGGCATCGCCGCTTCCCTCTTGTAATACTCTACGATGATCAGCTTGCCGCCGTCCTTGAGAGCACGGTGAATGGCGGCCAGCATCTTCTCCGGATAATCGAAATGATGATAGACGTCGAGCGCCAGCGCCATGTCCAACTGGCCGGCCGGCAGTCCGGGATCGGTCTCCGTACCCTTAACGAAGGTGACGTTTTCGAGGCCGGCTTCGGCGGCTTTCAGTTTGGCGCCGGCCAGAAAATCGTCGAAGATGTCTTCGGCGATCACGCGGCCGCCGGGCCCGACCCGCTTGCTGAGGAAGGGGAGCATGAATCCCACGCCGGTGCCGATGTCGGCCACCGTCATGCCAGGCTGCAGGCCCATATCGCGAATCAGCAGCCCCGGCTTCTGGGTCTGTTCGCGATGCGGATCGCCGAGGGTGGCGGCCATCTGTTTGCGCTGTTGCTCGGTTTGATAACCGCTATTGGCCTCGCGCGCGACCTGGGCCGGCAAACTGGCCGCCAGGGCCAGAGCCACACAAGCGATCCTTTTCATAATGGGGGCACCATAGGCAGCGCCAGCGGCGCCTCTTTCAGGAAATCGAGCTGCGCCATCTCGGCCACCGATTCGCGGATGGATTGCTCCGAGGTGCGCTCCACGGTGATCACGAACGGCAGGTCGTGCTTGGTTTCGCACGGCTCCTGCAAGACCGCGTCCAGGCTGATTTTCTTGCTGGCCAGAATCCCCGCCAGCCGGGCCAGGATGCCGGGCCGGTCGTCCACGCGGAAGCGGAGATAGTAAGCGCTGCGCTGGAGCGTGACGTCGACGGGCTTGTTTTCGCCCAGCCGTTCATGGGCGAAGGGCGAGACGCGCTCCGGGCTGCCGGAGCGAATCTCGCGCGCCACGCGCATCAGGTCGCTGGTCACGGCGACGCCGGTGGGCAGCGCGCCCGCGCCCCAGCCGTAATAGAAGGTGTCCTCGCCGTACTTACCCTTGACCCAGACCGCGTTGTAAGCGCCTTGCACGCTGGCGAGAATGGTGGCAGTGGGAATCAGCACCGGGCGCACGAACAGAATCAGGCCGTCGGGCGTCTTGCGCGCTCCGCACACCAGGCGGATGGCATGGCCCAACTCCCGCGCGTAACGGAAATCGATGGGGGAAATGCGGCGGATCCCTTCCATGAAAATATCCGAGGGAGTAATCTTCTCGCCGAACGCGAGCGCCGCCAGCAGCACCAGCTTGGAGCGCGCGTCGTAGCCATCGATATCCGCGCTGGGGTCTGCCTCCGCATAGCCCTTGGTTTGCGCCTCGCGCAGCACCTCTGCCAGCGGCACGTTGCGCTTTTCCATCTCGGTCAGCATGTAATTGCAGGTGCCGTTGAGAATGCCATACAGCGCCGTAATGCCATCGCCGGAGATTCCTTCGCGCAGCACGGCATGTATCGGAATGCCGCCGCACACGCTGGCTTCCATCGCCAGGTTGATGCCGGCGCGAATCGCGCGGTCCCAGATCTCGGGCCCGCAGGCGGCCATCAGTTCCTTGTTTGCCGTCACCACGGATTTACGATTGGCTATGGCGGCATCCACAATCTGCGCCGCCACATCCGTGCCGCCCACCAATTCGGCCACAATTTCAACCTCGGGATGTTCGACCAACTGGCGCCAGTCGGTGGTCTTGAACACATCGCCCAGGCCGGCGGGAAGAGTTTTGGCATGCACCGACCGGCTGCACACGGCCGCGACTTTCAGGCGGTATCCGAGCTTGCCGGCGATCTCGTCCGCGTTTTCGGCCAGAATGGCCAGGGTGCCCGAGCCAACGTTGCCCAGGCCCACAATGCCGACCTTCACTTCCTCCATATAGTGGTTATGATAACAGGGCACTCAGGCCGGACTATCATATTAAGACAGGCTCTCGCCATGAAACACCACTTCCGCCGATGCATTCTGCTCGCGGCTTTCGCCGCGTTGTGCCTGGCCCAGGTTCCGCGGCATGAAGCGGAACAGCAACCGCCGGATGTCAAGCTGCCGGGCGGCAAATCGCAGAGCGATGAACTTCTCAAGGCGGAGCTGGCGGAGAACCTCAAAGACGCGGCGCAACTGGTGGAGCTGGCGCAGCAACTGCGCGGCGACCTGGAGAAGAACGACCGCTACGTGTTCTCCATTGCCGACCGCAAGAAGGCCGAAGATATTGAAAAACTGGCGCGCAAGATCCGCACTCGCATGCAGCACAATTAGCCTACTGGCTTGCGGCGTCGCCGTTGCGCAGACAGCCGCGAAATCGCCCGCCCTGGCGGTGATCGATGCCAAAGACGCCGAGCATTGGCAGGCGGTGGCGAAAGAGGCAGGCTGGCAGACCATCGTTCCCGGCGGCGCATCCACCGATGCGATGGACACGCGTGTGCTGGCGATGGCCGCCGCGGTCCGTGCAGCCGTTCAAAGCGGCGGAGTGGATCCGGCGCGCGTGTATCTGGCCGGCCGCGGCGATTCGGCGGCCGCAGTCTTCTACACCATCTCGCGCCTGCCCGACATGTTTGCCGCCGGAGTGGCGATTGGCGGCTCCCCGCAGACCGCGCTCGCCACCGGACGTATCTACACGGTGAATTTCAGCAACTCTCCGGTGCTGTGGGTCACCAACAACGATGCGGATGAGGGCACTGCGCAAAAGCTGAAAACCGCCGGAATGTGGACGGAATGGCGTTCCGCCAGCGGGATGAAGAACGCCGATGTGTTCGCCTGGCTGGCCGCGCGCGTCCGCGAACCGTTTCCGCTGGATGTCGATTGCGAGACCGACTCCCCTACGTTCGCGAGTTGCTTCTGGCTTACACCCGGCAAGTTCGACGTTAACGAGCGCAACGACGTGCTGCCGCGGACGCTGGTGGCCACTGCCACGCCGGCCGCGCTGGACCTGGGCGCCTTCGGTTACAAGGCCGACGATCCCGGCCCTGGCCTGCTGATCTCCCACCTGCCCGAGAAATATTCCGGACCGCTGAAGCTCGGCGACCGGATAACGGCTCTCGACGGCCACCGCATCGCGGACGCGCATGAGTTCCAGGACATGATGACCAAGGCCAATGAAGAGCGGCGCGCCGTAGTCATGGTGCAACGCGGCAAGGAGCGCACGCGCGTCGAAACGCGCATCCTGGTGCCTCATCATAATTTCGTTCCCACCGCGCGCGTCCAAGGCAAATACGATCCGGCGCAAAACCAGATCCTCATCATCAGCCGCACCGTCACCGAAATGCGCGTCACCGTTCCCGAGCCATGGGCCGGCGCCAGCCTGCTGTGGAACGGCCTGGCCCTCGAGAAGATCGACAAAGCAGGCTGCGTCCTGTTGACGATCGACAAAGAGTTACTGCACGCCGGCGCGTGCCCGTAAGAGAGAGCTGTGGGGCAGGTTGGTAAACCTGCGCACCGATTGTCAATCGGTGCCGCCGGGCGGTGATCATCATCATGCTCAACATGTTTATGCTGCTGACGATCAGCAGGGACTACGATCGCGCAAACTCGAGCAGCGGCCCGATGTCATGATTGTCGGCGGACTTCAGGGCCGCGATATAACGCCCGCGCACATCGCCGGCAACCTGCAAATTGGCGCTTCCCCACGAAAACCGCTCGCAGCCGAGCCGCATGACGAGCAGATCGGCCATCAGCCGGGAATGACGGCCGTTCCCGTTCGGGAATGGGTGAATCTGAACGAGGCGGTGATGAAAGCGCACGGCGATCTCATCGGGCGGATAGGCCTTGTATTCGATCCACGCTTTCCCGTCGTCCAGTAACTGGCGGACGGCCAAGGGAATTTCATAGAACGGTATCCCGAGATTGCGCTCGCTCGTGCGGAACTTCCCGGCCCAGCGCCATACATCGCCGAGCATCTGCTTGTGCAGGTCGGTGACACACTTCTCGCTCAGCGGATCGCGGCGGCGGGCGAGCGCCCAGTCCTGCGCGCGCGCGATGTTCTCCTGCTCGGCTTCATTCAGCTCGCGGCGATAGGCGATATGCGCGGGAATCAGGTTGCGCTGTTCCTCGGGCGTCAGTGGCGTCGCGCCATCGGGCTGCTCGAAAAGACCGTCCACTGTCTAGTCCCAGAAGAGCCGCGGATTCGTCTTGCGCACGATTTCGTCAAGACGCTTTTCAGCGTCCTTCCCCGTCACCGCCTGGTCTTCCAGCAGCATCGAGTGCTCGACCGGATCCCGGCGCAGGCGCGCAAACAGCCGCGCGCGTTCGCGGACCATCGTTTCAAGGGGTTGGTTCGGAACGAAGGCATAGACGAGCGTGCAATTGAGCGCCTCGGCGACGCGCCGCAAGGTCGCCAGTTCAATCGTTCCCTTAGCTTCGGATTGCTCGATAGCGACGACGGAAGGCTGCTTCACCCCGAGCCGTTTCGCCAGTTGCGCGGTCGTCATCCCGAGCGCTTCGCGGACGGCCTTGGTCCAGCCGCGCACGGGCACAGTGTAGCGCCCGGCGGCTCCGAACTTTTTGAAGCGTTCATCGAGATTGGCGCGTGATTGAGCTGCGAGCTCCGGTTTTCCCATAGTCTATAGCCTATTGTTATTATCCATGTTGATATATCATAGACTATTTTAATTGTTACTGTCAATAGACCATAACCTATTCATTTTTGCGTTCGTCAGATAACAAGACATGTGTAGAGTGTTTGTTTTCAGCAAAGTTACGTACAGACAGGGGGTTAAGAGGACAGGAGGCTGTGAAATAATCGCCGAAACTGGCGGGTCGGCAGACGAAAGCGTCTGCCCCACTTTGCTAGCGAAGGAGTTGCGGGCGGGTGGGGCAGGCGCTTCCGCCTGCCAACTCATTGTTTTCCCAGCTTCCGGGCGCATCCGGGTGAGCTGCGATCTTCCGCAAAACACGAATTTTGTGGTGGTGCTGGAGGTGGGGGTCGAACCCACATGCTCAGTGAAGAGCGCGGGATTTTGAGTCC
>Ga0209415_10016126_pt1 | contig 12047 bp, 10 predicted proteins | sample PeaSoiSIISIP2007_FD_187696 | JGI IMG/M metagenome (GOLD analysis project Ga0209415, IMG submission 187696) | Peat soil microbial communities from Weissenstadt, Germany - SII-SIP-2007 (SPAdes) (version 2) | ecosystem: Environmental > Terrestrial > Soil > Wetlands > Peat | place: Germany... | reverse complement strand
GCTTCGTCCAGAAACTCTTTGCGATTGCGCATCGCCGAATTGCCCCAATACCAATGTCCCCAGATCACCGCGGCGAACGGCCCCTTGCCGCTGGGCACGACCAAATAGGCTGGAACCCGTCCACCCTTGGGGCTGGCGTAAGAGATGTCGTGGACGGCGACATTGCCGCGGTGCTCGACGCCTACCTCTCGCAGGTCGAGCGATGCTTTCTGGTCGTAGTCGAAGTGTCGCAGAACGTCGGTGTCCTGCGCGAATAAAGGAAGGACTGCAGCTAGGAGAATGGCGGAGAGTAACAGTTGCATCGGGCAGAATCCTCAGTATGCCACTCATGGACTGTCGGAAAACATGAACGTTAGCACAGACCTGGCGCTTGGCGCCACACGCAGTGCCAGTGTCACTTCTTGAGTTCCCCGGTCCAGTTTGTGACTACGGTAATCGATTGGTTTACCTGCTGGGAGATTATATTTAGAAGAATTTTTTGGCCATCCGGCGCCACATCATAGAAGAAGACCTGGCTGGGCATGTTCGCCACGAGTTGCTGGACACTCCCGAATTGCAGGGTGTCGTTCAGTTGCTGAACTGGAACCTCGAAAACCGTGAAGCTGAGATTCGCGTAATAGAGGGTTTTGCCGTCGTTGCTCCACAACGGGGCATTGCCACCATTCTGCGAGACTTGCCATTTGCCCTGTCCGCCGCGGAAGGGTACGACATACACCTCGGCTTGACCGGACTCGTTGGATGCGTAGGCGAGCCAGCGGCAGTCGGGTGACAGCGCTCCGTCAGTTGCGAAAGCGCCGACGCCATGGGGCACGACCTGGAAAGGTTTGCGATCGCCGTCCAAAGGCAGAGCCCATATCTCCTCGCCCGCCGAATGCACGGGCCCGCGAGAATAAAGCAGGTATTTTCCGTCGCTCGACCAATCAGTGGGAATAACGACCTGATCATCGTCGAGCAGCACTTCCTCCGCGCCACTGCCGTTGGATAGCTTGCGAAAGAGGTGATTTTTGCCGTTGCGCTCGGAGCTGTAGGCGATCCACTTGCCATCGGGCGACCAAGTCGGAGAGTAGTTCGAGACCGGGCCAAAGGTGAGCCGGGTTCGGATCCCGCGGACAAGGTCCAATACCCAAATATCGTTCGCACCGGTGTCGAGCTGAAGCGCCGCCCGGTCCCCGCTGGGGGACAAGCGGGCAAATTGGAGGTTCGAGAGCTTGTCGGCCAACGTGGCAATTCGCTTCCCCGAGCGATCGACCCAGATGAGCTGCCAGTCGGGCGTCCCTCCACTGCCCATCACCAGCAGCCCCGCGTCGGAGGCGGATGCGTCCATGTGCCATGTGCTGAGATCATTGGCGACGCCGTTGGCCAGGACTTGGGGATCTCCACTGAGTTTTCCCGACGCCGGATCGAGTTTCTGCGCCATCAATTGGCTGCCACGCGCAAACAACAAAAAACCACTGGCGTAGACCACGTTGGTGAGAGAACGGAATAAGGGGTGGTTCTCCGCGCCGTCGATCGAGGCGAAGTATACGGCGTCATTCTCGGATTGGGCGGAATCGTGATTGATGGCGAGATAGAGAAAGTGCTTGCCGTCGGGAAGAATAAAAGGCCAGCGATGCGAGGTGTGGCGGGCCGGGTCAAGCTTCGTAACCGCGACTGGAGCGCCGCCATTTGCGCTGACGCGTACGATGGGCGCCTGCACGTCCGCAGTCATGAGGATCACGCCATCCGGTCCCCAGGAGCCCCCGCGGGCCTGCGGGGCATCGCAAACCAGCTGCGGAGAACCGCCGTTGAGATCGATGGTTTTTAGCTTCCCATCGGCAAAGAAGCCAAGGGACCGGCTGTCCGGTGACCAGAAAGGAAATATCACGTTCTCCGTACCCGGCAAGGCCCGCGCTTCGAGTTTGTCCATGGGACGAACCCACAGCACGACCTTGCCGTCGGATGCAGCGGCGGAAAACGCAACGTAGGTACCATCGGGCGAGAGCACCGGCGGACCAGCCACGTCGCCGGTCAGCCGGAACGAAGTACCTTCTGGGGGAGCAATGACAGTGCGAATCGTACGAGCGGGCTGACTGGGACGGGTGGAAAAAATTCCCGCAACTGCGCCGGCAACAATCGCGATAACGATGGCCGCTGACCAAGCCAGCCGCTCGCGGGGATGACGCGAAGCTGACGGCAAAGCCGTCGTGGGCGACGAGGGCCGGTCTTCGGCAATCCATTTGAGCTGCAGCCTGACATCGTGCGCGGTCTGAAAACGCTCCTCCGGATTCTTTTGCAGGCAGGTTTTAACCACATGCTCGAAGGCCGACGGAGTCATCGGTTTGGCCGCGCTGATCGGTTCCGGATTTTTTTCCAAAATCGACGACGCCACCGAGATCTGACTCTTGCCCTCAAACGCGCGCTTCCCCGTCGCCATTTCGTAAAGCACTGCGCCCAGCGCGAAGATATCGCTGCGCGCGTCAGCCTCTTTGCCCTCGATCTGTTCTGGCGACATGTACTGGATGGTGCCGACAATGCTGCCCGCGGTGGTCAGCGGGCTCGCAGGACTTAGCCCGGTCATGGTCGCCACGGCAGTGAACGAAGGCGCTGCGCCAGATGCCGTAGCCGTCATGCCGAACGGCTTTGCTAAACCAAAGTCCATCAGCTTTGCGCCCGACTTCGTCAGCATGATGTTTGCCGGCTTCAAGTCGCGATGGACAATGCCTGCGCGATGTGCAAACGCCAAGGCGTCGGCTACTTCGGCGCCAACTTTCAGCACTTCATTCAACGGCATCGCGCCCTTGCGGATTCTCTCAGCAACCGTCTCCCCTTCGAGCAACTCCATCACCAGGTAATCGGTTCCATCCTGCGAACCAATGTCATAGAGGTGGCAAATATGGGGATGATTCAAAGAAGAGATCGCGCGCGCCTCCCGCTCCATCCGCTGCCTTAGTTCGGCAGAAGAGGAAAGATGCGCGGCAAGAACCTTGATCGCAACCTGCCGATCGAGACGAGTGTCGCGCGCGCGATAGACTTCGCCCATCCCGCCAGCACCCAGTTCCGAATGGATTTCGTACGGTCCAAGTTTCGTGCCAGAGGCAATGGGCATGCGTTGCAATTATATCCGCAACGTAAGGAAAGACGAGCGGTATCTACTTGCCAGTGACCGTAGAGTCTGACTTGCGTAGAACAAAGACGCCATACGCTCTTTCATGTAACAACCGTTCCGCCGCCCGCAGGATGCTATGCTGTTGGCCCGAGTCCGTGGCTCTGAGCGGGCCAGTGCGTGAAAGTTTCTGATTGTTCTGCTGGCGGGTGATTTCTTCGGCTCTCAGTGCCTGGTCAAAAATGGAGGTACCCGTCGTGCAAGTGGCAAGTTTCTTTAACATCGCAGATGTAGACAAACAGCGCCAGCAATCCGGGAAACGTTACTTCGAGTTTTTGCGTGTCCCGGCGATGAGTGCCGGAGTTTACGTCTTGTCCGCTGGAAGCACCGACCCTCAATCACCGCACAAAGAAGACGAGATGTACTACGTGGTTCGGGGCAAAGGCCGCATGCGGGCCGGCTCCGAGGATCAAGCAGTAACCGAGGGCGGCGTCATCTTTGTTGCGGCTGGAGTGGAGCACCGCTTCTACGAGATCACGGAGGAGTTAACCGTGCTCGTATTTTTCGCCCCAGCGGAAAGCGAATAGCGAGAAGGGTTTTTCTGGTTCGCCGCGACCTTTGGCAGCGTGCCGGATCAAATTTAAATATGGGCGTCGACATCAGAGCCATGCGCAGTGACGACTGGCCCGCGGTCCGAAACATCTATTCCGAGGGCATCGCCACAGGTAACGCCACGTTTGAAACGGAAATTCCAGAGTGGTCGAGGTGGGATCAATCGCATCTTCAGGACTGCCGCTTAGTTGCGCAAGACAGTGAACACATTCTGGGCTGGGCAGCGCTCAGTCCAGTATCCAGCCGTCGCGTTTATTCCGGCGTGGCAGAGGTTTCGGTTTACGTGGCTGCCGAAACACGAGGCCGCGGAGTCGGAAAGATGTTGCTGCAGTCGCTGGTCGAACACTCGGAGCGTTGCGGGATGTGGACGCTGCAATCCGGAATTTTCCCAGAGAATGCTGCGAGCAATGCGTTGCATAAGTCCTGCGGATTCCGCGAACTCGGACTACGCAGGAAATTGGGTCAGCGAGGCGGCGTTTGGAGGGACGTTCTTCTGCTTGAACGCCGAAGCTCGAGTGTGGGCATTTAGGGCGGCTTTCAAAAGCTAAGCGGGAGAAGCAGCATGCCTCTCCTTTGACGGAACCCAATAGATCTCTTCTTTCAACCCCTCTTTGGTGAAGCCGATACGCTTCAGAATTCCTTTGCTATTTTCGACCATCGCAGGATGCCCGCATAAATACGCGACAGCATTCGGCCCGATGCCCCACATGTCCGCGTACTTGCGCAGAATGTCATCGACGCGTCCGGTCTCGCCGGTCCATTGTTCATCGTCCCAGGGACGACTGACCGTTGGCACATACTTGAACCAGGGCGCGTCCTGCGCGAACTTCTGCAACTCTTCCAGATATCCGAACTCCCGCGAGCGGCTTGCCCCATTCAGCAGAAACAGTTTGTGCTCCCCCGCGAACCTGCCTTCTTTCCAGTCTCGATAAAGAGTGCGGACATAGCTTACGAAGGGAGCGACGCCGGTTACCGTACACACCAAGAGATGATTGGTGCGGCCGCTCTGGGTATCGAGCATGAAGCGTCCTTTAGGAACCTTTCGCACGAGCACTTCGTGCCCGGGCTGCAGCTTGTATAGCAGAGGTGTTAGATCGCCGGGAGGCACGAGTTCGAAAAAAAATTCCAGTTCGCTTTCGTGAGGCGCCGACACGATGGAGTAGGGGCGCTCCCTCAGCTTGCCCAGACCTTCGAGGCCCAGGGTTGCGTACTGACCGGGCGCGAACTTGAACTCGCCGTCGAGCTGGATGCGGATCATCCACAATTCGGGGGCGATGTCCACACGCTTGGTGATTGTCGCGCGATGAAATTTTTCTGTGTCGCTGGCGCTCATGAAAGATTACCCCGGGTCTTGTCCCGCCCGGGGTTGGCATAGTTTACAGGAAGTGCGCCACCGCTCAACTTCTCTTCAATCCAAATATTCTATTCGACCTATCTCTTTTATCGATCTCGTTCTTCGTTTCCTAGCGGTTCCGCGACATTAATTATTTGCCCAAGACCAGGACCACGAAACTGTCGGGCAGAATCGCGTGCCGGGGATGCGGGTTATCCGCGGTGGGGGCTGGCGGCGGGCCGAATTTCGCCGTCACTACGAAGACCTGGTGGGCCTTCTCGTCGAGAGCGAGGGTGCGGGCGCCTTCCTGGGTCTTCACATTTTCCGCGACGCTGAACTTGCCAGGCGACTCTTCTCGCACCACGGTCAGCACGCCCTCGCCGCAGGACGCGAAGGCGAGGCTGGTGCCTTCGTCAAAGGCGGTGGCATCCACTCCCTCGCCGATTGCGGGGGTAGCAAGCACGTTCCCGCTGTCAGCATCGACGATGGCCATCATCTTATTGTCGCAGCCGGCGAACAGGCGCCGATTCTTGCGGTCCATCGAAAGGCCACTGGGTTCCTGACACGGAGCCAGCGGCCAGCGCGATTTTACTTCGAGCTTGGCGGGATCAATCGCGTCCAGCTGGCTCTTGTCTTCGATGTTGACAAAAATCTCGCCCTTGCCGTCGCTGACCGCAAATTCCGGCTTGCCCTGCAGCTTGATTGTGCCCAACACCGTACCTTTAGCCGCGTCGATGGCGGTCGAGTCCTGGCTCCGTCCGTTGAAGGTGAAGACCCGTTTGGTGGCGGGATCGTAAAGAATCGCGTCGGGATTGTCTCCGGCCTTGACCTTCGAGATCAGCTTCAGCGTTTCGATGTCGAAAATCGTGACCGTGCCTTCCCGCCCATTGCTGACAAAGCCGCGTCCCAGTTCCGGCGCCAGCGCGATGCCGTGAACACCGGGAGTGTCCGGAATATCGCCAACGGGCTTGCCTGAATCCGCATCGATCACGATGACGTGCGTGGCCCGCGAGATGTAGAGACGCCGCGAGGAGCTGTCAAGGGTGAGATAATCCCAGCCGCCGTCACCGCCCAGCTTGTAGGTTTTGATCACATGATAGCCAGGATCGGCCGCAGCGGAAAAGGTTGCCAGCAGAAACATGAACAGTCCCAAGCGGAGCCAAGTCGAACGCGAATGCCTCATGTTTGTATCCCTCATTCTTGAAGATCGATTCTGAAGACCACCCATACTAGCGCCGGATAGCTGAAGGCAACCTTAACTGGCAGAGTCGGGGTTGGCGGATTTGCAATGGCGGCAGGATTCGTTCGGCGAGGAACTGCGAGCCTTAGCCTAACTCCAATTCAATCTTCTTCGCAGCCGGATCCAGGTTAATGATCTTAAAGCTGCGAACCTGTCCCGCGCGGACGGCTTCCGGCTTGGATTCTCCAGCCGCGGCACCGCCTTTCCAGTGCGCCTTCAGCATTGAGCTTAGCGATCCTAAATCAGCCTTCGATTCAGCCGGCGCCTTTTCCTTCGCCGCGCGCTCCGCTGCGATTCGGCAATTAGCGTGGATGCCCTCGCCCAGTTCAACGCGTGCTAGTTCGCCCGAAATCTCCATTACGCGGCCCGAGACCACATTGCCTACCTGGCGTTCGGCGATGTACTCCTCGATGCTGGTCGGAACCAGCTGCTTGATGCCCAGTTTCAGCCGCCGCTTTTCGGCGTCGACTTCGAGCACCTGCGCCTTCACGGATTGCCCAACCTTCAGCATGTCCTGCGGGTGATTAATGCGCTTCTCGGCACTCATGTCACTGATGTGAATCATGCCCTCGATGCCTTCGGAGAGCTGCACGAAAGCTCCGAACTTGGTCAGGCTCGTGACCGGCCCTTCGATCAACGACCCCACGGCAAATTTCTGCGCCGCGTCGGCCCATGGGTCTCCGAGCGCCTGCTTCAAGCCCAAAGAGATGCGGCGCTCCCCCACGTTCACGCCAAGAATCACAGCTTCGACGGTATCGCCCGGCTTGACCACATCGCCGGGTGTCCTCACCTTCTTTGCCCACGACATCTCCGAAATGTGGATCAACCCTTCAATCCCGGGCTCGAGTTCCACAAACGCGCCGAAGTCGAGCACACGGATAACCGTGCCCCGAGCACGCTCGCCCGGCCTGAATTTTGTTGGCCCCGAATCCCACGGGTCGGGCTCAAGCTGTTTCATGCCGACAGAAATACGGCGTTTCTCGGAATCAATTTTCAGAATCTTGACTTCGACCTCTTGCCCCACTGAGAGCACGTCCGTGGGTTTACTGACGCGGCTTCTAGAGATGTCACTAACATGGAGCAGCGCGTCCACTCCGCCGATGTCGATGAAAGCACCATAATCGGTCAGGCTGCGAACCGTGCCGTGCACGATGGCGCCCTCCTGGACCTCGGAATAACGACGCCCTTTCGCCGCACGCTCTTCCTCTTCGAGAACGATGCGGCGGTCCACGACTACATCTTCGTCTGCCTCGTCGAGCTTGGTAATCCGGCAGCGGATCTCCTGTTCCACTAACTTGGCAATCTCGGCGGCGTCGCGCGCCCCGCTGCGTGAGTTAGGCATGAAAGCCCGCACTCCTACGTCCACGCTCAGGCCACCTTTGACCACGCTCGTTACTGTGCCCACAATCGTTGTCTTCTCGGTAAATGCCTTTTGCAGTGCCGCCCAATCCTTTGGCCGCTCGCTCTTGCCCAGGGTGAGCTCGTAGTAGCCTTCAGGATCACGACCTTTGATCGAGACCACCAGTTTGTCACCGGCCTTCACTGCTTCACGAGCACTTTGGAATGCTGACAGCGGAAGGATTCCCTCGGTCTTGAAACCGATGTCGACCAGGACCGAATCGACGGTGACGGCAATCACCGTCCCTTCGCGCCCTTTTCCGGCTTCCTCGGGCTTACGCGATTTGCTCTTCTCGAACTGGGTGAGAATGTCCTTGAACGACTCGTCAGACTCGTTGAGAGGTTGGGATTCAGGACTGCCAGGACTGGACATGAAAGCTTACAGCCTCGCTGTGGGATTCGTCCCGACTAGGATAACACTGTGCCATCCGCAGCAAGATTACAGATGAATCAAAGCCAATAAACAAAAGGCTGGCGGCACAGCCGCCAGCCTTTTCAGCTCAATCATGCGGTCGCTCACCGGCGCCCGCCACCACCATGAAAGCCGCCCACTGCACCGCGCGCGTAGCCGTGGCTGTAACCAACCCCGCCGCCCCGGTACGCGTACGCTCCCGGCCTGTAATATCCGCGACCATAGTTGCCGTATCCGCCGCGTCCGTAGTAGCCATACCCGCCGCGTCCGTAGTAACCGTAGCCGCCGCGTCCCCAGTAGCCATAGCCGGGCCTGTAATAGCCGTGGTACCACGGGCCCGCGCCAATAAAGACGCCGCCCGCGAACCATTGCGGTCCGTAGTATCCATAAGGCGCACACGCGTATGGATAATACGCGTAGTAGCCATAAGCGCATGCGGGCGCAGGTCCGACATAACCCGGGCCGATTCCAATTCCCACCGCGACTTGCGCCTGCGAGTAAGCCGCCGGTAGTACGAAGATGCTCAGCAAAGCCAAATACCTTAGATAACGCATTGTTGACCCCTTCTCCGATCTGTGATCTCCGTGAAGATCGAGATCGGGAGGCCTTCAGGCATCTTGGTTTCGTCTGAAGCGCCTATCCGATGTATATAAACACTGAACGACGGCAAAAGTTCCAGGGCGTTGCGCCTCTATAGGTTACGGGGAAAGTCAGGGACTTAAGAGGCTATGTATCGAGCCGTCATCCTGAACCCGGCGTCAGCCGGGTGAAGGATCTCGCGCGTAGTGCCACAGACCGAATGCGATACCGAATACTTTACGTTTAAGCAAATCACCCTGCCGTGGGTAATCACGGCGTTGTTTTGTATACTGCCCCCGTGCCTGGTAGCCAGCGATGAATCCGTCTTCTCAATCCCGGCTCGCGCATGTCGACTGGATGCGCGGTCTGGCCTGCGTGCTGATGTTCCAGACGCATTGCTATGACTCCTGGTTAGGAGGTGATGCGCGCAAGAGCACCTTCTTTATGTGGTCTCAGCTGGGCGGGACTCTGCCCGCGCCACTGTTTCTTTTTCTGGCGGGAATATCCTTCGCACTGGTTACTGACAAGCTGAGCCAGAGAGGCGTGCCCGCCGGTCAGATTGCAGGCACCACGATTCGCCGTGGAGCGGAGATTTTCGGACTGGGAATTTTGTTTCGACTGCAGGAATATCTGATTGCATGGGGCTGGGCTCCGTGGAGCGATTTGTTGCGTGTGGATATCCTCAACACGATTGGCCTTTCAATGATGTTGATGGGAGTGGTCTGCTGGTTTGTCTTACGATTCAACTCCGGTTCGCACGCGCGGTTCACCCTGGGCACGACGGCGGCGGTTGTCGGGATGAGCATTTCCCTCTTGTCGCCCTTGATGTGGACGAGTTGGCGTCCACGCAGGCTGCCGTGGCCGCTTGAGTCTTATATCGATGGCGTTCACAACCTCGGTGAGCCACAGGCCTGGCTGTTTCCGATTTTCCCGTGGACTGCGTTTGCGTTCATCGGTCTCGCGATAGGATTTTTTCTGTTGAGCGATCAGGCGCGAAAATGGGGCGCTGCGACCTTTGCAGCTGCGGGGTTGGGCGGAGTTGGGTTGATTTACCTGGCACGATGGCTGGATGCACGTCCCGAACAGCTTTATGCAACTGATGATTTCTGGCACACCAGCCCGAATTTCTTTCTGATTCGCGTGGGTCTCCTGCTCGCGATCCTGGCCGCGGCTTATCTGTGGTGCCGATGGGGGGCGGGGCAATGGGGCTTCAGCCCTTTGATACAACTCGGGCAAACCTCGCTGCTCGTTTATTGGGTACACATTGAATTCGTTTACGGCCGGCTTTCAATTCTCCCGAAGCGAGCCATCGACATTCGTACGGCTTCTTTTGGATTGCTTGCGATTTTCCTTTCGATGGTTCTGTTGTCTGTCCTACGCACCCGGCTCAAAGGTCGGGGCGCCGAAGCTCTGGCGTGGTTCTACCGGCCGGCGAAAGCCAGCTAGTTTCAGCCCGCCGACATCTGCCGGATCGCATTCCCGATCAACTTCAATGCGATTGCCCAATTTTGGCGCGAGCGAAGTTCATCCTTACCGAATCCGAAGAGGTAAAACGTGATGTAGAAGCCATCGCGAATTTCTTCTTGCCCGGGTACTTCTTCTGGCTCGTGGTAATAACAGCGGCGGATTAACAACTCGACCGAAACAGGCATTTCCGGAGCACGCTGCAAGAGGTTCGTGAGTCGCTTCGCGAGTTGCTCATGCCGGGGGAACGAAAATCGGGACGGCGCATCAGCAAAAAAGAGATCGACATAAGAGCCAAACTTGTGGGTCGCTTCGAAGATCTCCTCTTGGGGATTAATTTCTGTGCTGGACCAGACGTCACATTTGGCGGTCTCAAGCGGGCTGCGGGGCGAATTGACCTTGGAAAGGAACTCGCCCAGCTCAGGCGCTCGCACGGCCTCTTCCAGATTGGACAAAAGCTCGGGATGGCGCTTCAGGTCGTAATAACGTGGGCCGCCACCTTCGGCGGCCCAAGGCATTTCGAGGGTTTCATCGTCGGCGCCGAGTTCGACGGCGAAATCGGCTTGCACGCTACCTTGCTGGCGCAGGCTCGGGAGTTGCCTGCGGGGTTGCGTTCGGCGTGGAGAAATTCACCTTCGGAACCTGGCGCGATTCCTCCGAAGCGGCAAAATACGCTTCGTTGGGTTTGAACCCCGCCCAGCCCGCGTAAATGTTGTTGGGGAAGTGCTGCACGTAGGTGTTGTAGTCCTGCAGCGCGTCGTTGTAACGCTTGCGCTCAACCGCAATACGGTTTTCCGTGCCCGCCAACTCATCTTGCAGGCGCAGGAAATTCTCATTCGATTTCAATTGCGGATAGTTCTCGACCACCGCCAGCAGCCGACCGATTGCGCCGTCGAGTTGTTGGTTGGCGGCGATCTTGTCCGCGGGAGCGTTGGCGGAGAGCAGCCTGGAGCGGGCGGCCGCGATATCGCCGAACACTTTTTGTTCCTGACCCGCGATGCCCTTTACGGTCTCGACAAGGTTAGGAATCAGATCAGCACGCCGTTGCAGCACGATGTCGACCTGCGACCACGCGGCCTTGACCGCTTCATTCTTGGTCACCAGCGTATTGCGGACGCCCACGTACTGTCCGAACACGACCAGCGCGATCAACACCAGGACAACAATCACAATCAAACCTGTTTTCATCGTTCTTCTCCTGTAAGAAAGCTATCAAACCTACACACCGCGTGGTCCCGGGGAGTCTAGCATTTTATCCACCGCGGCAGTTACCTGCTGCACCGCAGCCAGGTAGCGGGCAAAAATATCGGTTACATCGAACTGCTTAGTCTCCGCTTTGCGCTCGCGAATGTCGAGCAATTGCAAGAAAGCGGAAGCATCGAACGGGATTCGCGCGGCCAGCGCTCGGACGGCCTCTCGCTTTGCCTTCGGAGGCGTCTCACCCAGTGCAATTAACCCGTGCCGAAACAGAGTAATAAAGGTGGATAACGAACTCAGCATCAACTCCCATAACTGCTTTTTGTCGCCCTTGACCATCAACAGGCGTTCGCGCAAAAGAATCAGTTTCTCGCGTAGTTCGTACTCCAGTTGGGCGCGGTGCAAGTGCATGGGAATTTGTAGCCCATTGAGAACATCCTCGCCGAACAGAACACGATGACGTTGCTGCATGTCGAGAAACTCGATGGAGAAAACATCGGTAGAACGCTCCAGTTCCTCGCCTGTCAGCACCAGCGGCTCATGATGTTTTTGTTTCGCCCACCACTCGACCGCCGGCGCAATCGCGGTGAGCGCGGAGAAAGAACTCTCACGCAAGACGCAAAGCAGGTTGACATTGGAGAAGTCAGGATGAAATTCCCCGTCCGCAGCGGAACCGTAAAGGATCACGCTCAGGAGATTCTCTCCTGACGCCGCACGCAACCGGCTGATG
>Ga0209415_10016124_pt1 | contig 12047 bp, 11 predicted proteins | sample PeaSoiSIISIP2007_FD_187696 | JGI IMG/M metagenome (GOLD analysis project Ga0209415, IMG submission 187696) | Peat soil microbial communities from Weissenstadt, Germany - SII-SIP-2007 (SPAdes) (version 2) | ecosystem: Environmental > Terrestrial > Soil > Wetlands > Peat | place: Germany... | reverse complement strand
CACCCATGCAGGTTCCATGAATCGCACAGGCTTTGAATCGTCCCAGGTTTGAGGCGACCCAATTCTCTGAGAAGACGAAGTCGCCGGAACTCGATCATGTCATCGGCCAAGTAGCCCATTCTTCAGCGTTTCCATAACCCCTCCAATTCGTCCAAACCGAGTTTATGCGGCCCTGCCGGGCCCCTTGCCCGGGAGTGGATCCTGTCCCGGTCCTCCGACTTTCTGAAGACTTTCTTGACTCATGTACCTTCGTAAGACCTGCCACTCATCGGTTTTGCTCGGCCATCAGCGCGCACGAGGCACAGTACCGGGGCGTCGTTCGGGAAGATCCCGACGACCTGCGATCGACGCTTGATCTCTCGGTTGAGCCGCTCGATGGGATTGGTGCTCGCGATCTGTGGCCAGTGCTCCTTCGGGAGCGCGATGAACGCCAGCACATCGACTTCGGCCCTCTCCATCAGGTCTTGGACCTTCGGGAACCGCGTCCGGAGGTTCATAGCCGACTCCCGCCACTGCCGAACTGCCTCGGTGTGGCTATCCTGAACGAAGGCGGTCGCCTTGGTTCCAGGAAGGAAGGGAAGTAGCTCACCTCGCGTAGCTTGGGGATCTTGAGGCTCAGTTCGCCTAACCTCGTCTGAAGACTCCGATCCCGGTGGCGAGCCAAGGATGCGTAGCGCGGCGGAGCCGCGTGGGGGGCGCCGAGCCGCATCTCGACGCGCTGCCCCTCGGCACGCTACCATCCGGCCTTCGGAGGGAATCATGCCTATCCAGTTCCCGCGCGGCTTCCTCTGGGGCGCAGCAACAGCTTCCTACCAGATAGAGGGGTCCCCGCTCGCGGACGGCGCCAGCCCTTCGATCTGGCACGAGTTCAGCCACCGGCCGGGAAGAATCAGGGATGGAACGAACGGCGACGCAGCGTGCGACCATTATCGCAGGTCCGCGCAGGACGTCGGCCTCATGAAGGAGCTGGGGCTCAACGCCTACCGGTTCTCCGTGTCGTGGCCCCGGATATTCCCCGAGCCCCATCGCGTCAACCAGAAAGGCCTGGACTTCTACTCGCGCCTGGTCGACTGCCTGCTTGCTTCGAACATCGAGCCGTGGCTTACCCTCTTCCACTGGGATGAACCCGTCTGGCTGGAAAAGACCGGCGGCTTCGTGAAACGCGCCGCCGTTGACCACCTGGAGGAGTACGGCGCCTGCCTGTTCAGGAACCTGGGAGACCGGGTAAAGACCTGGATCTCCGTCAACGAACCGTCGATCTTCGCCTCTCTGGGCTACATCCTGGGATACTTCCCTCCTGGCCGCAAGAACGACCTGAGCGGCATGTTTCACTGCGCCCATCACCTGCTCCTGTCCCACGCGCGGCTTCGCGAGGCCGTCAGAGCGCTGGTTCCGGGAGGACGGATGGGCATGGCCCTGGCGCAGATCTGGATATCCCCGAAGGATCCGGGCCGGGAAAGGGACAGGGCGGCGGCGCAGTTCATGGACCAGGCGCTCAACCGCTTCTTCATGGACCCTTTCTTCCTCGGTGCCTATCCAGGGAGCGTGCTCGCCCGGGTTGGCCGCCACATGCCGCGCGGCTTCGAAAGGGACCTTCCCGGAATGAAGGGTTCCCTGGATTTTGCCGGGATAAACTACTATCAGCGCTCGGTCTACCGCTGGTCCCTGCTGCAGCCCTACACGCACGCCCGGGAATACGTGGATCCCCACGCGCCGCGCAGCGCCATGTGGGAGATCTATCCCAAGGGCATCTATCTCTCGCTCCTTCGGCTGCGTGACGAGTACGGCAACCCTCCGTGCTACATCACGGAGAACGGCTTTCCTCTTCCCGGGGCGGACGGGCGGGATCCCCTGGACGACCCGGAACGCATCGCTTACCTGCGGGACCACATCGCGCTGGTGGGGAAGGCGGTTGCGGAGGGTGTGGACTGCCGCGGCTATTTCCACTGGACCCTGATGGACAACTTCGAGTGGGCGTTCGGTCACCTGATGCGCTTCGGGCTGCTGCACACGGACTTTGCAACCCAGGCCCGCACCTTCCGCAAGAGCGCATTCTGGTTCCAGGAGCTTGCCCGGAGGAACTGGCTGGAGGCCGAGCAACCGGTGCTCGATTCGGGTCTCAATTGACGCCGGCACCATGGCCCGGTAGAGTAGCCGATATGAATGTGCGCATCCTCGACTGGCGTTCGCTCTCCGGAGAGGAGAAGAAGAAGATCCTCTCCCGCTCGGAGCAGGACATCTCTTCCGCCATCCCCCAGGTGCGGGAGATTATTGAGCAGGTGCGCGCGGAAGGGGACAAGGCGCTCGTCTCCCTCACGCGCCGGTTCAACGGCGCTGACATTTCGGGCATGCCCCTGGCCGTCCAGGAAGAAGAGTTTGCCCGGGCAGAGTCCCTGCTCTCCGCGGCCGTCAAGGATGCAATCCGCTTCTGTGTGCACAACGTGCGGGTCTACCATGAAGGCCAGCTGCCGGGCGCCATGAGCTTCGACGAAGTGATGCCCGGCGTATACGCGGGGGAACGGGCCACGGCCATTCCTGCTGTCGGCCTGTATGCGCCGCGGGGCAAAGGAAGCTTCCCCTCCTCCACCTACATGATGGCGGAGCCCGCCCGCGTCGCGCGGGTTCCGCGCGTCGTCGTGGTCACCCCGCCGGACGCCCTGGGCGCCTGTGACCCGGCCACTCTCTTCGCCGCCCGGCTGTGCGGCGCGCACGAGGTTTACCGGGTCGGCGGGGTGCAGGCGCTGGCGGCGCTCGCGTACGGCACGGAAAGCATTCGACGGGTGGAGAAGTTCGTCGGACCCGGCAACCAGTATGTGACAGCGGCAAAAAGGCTCCTCGTCGGAGTGGTGGACGTCGGGCTCCCTGCCGGACCCTCGGAGTCCATGATCATCGCGGATGAGAGCGCTGATGCGCGCCGCGTCGCCCTTGACCTGCTGATAGAAGCGGAGCATGGCGCGGATTCCCAGGCGCTCCTGGTCACGCCGGCAGAGGGCCTGGCGCTGAAGGTTGCGGATCTCCTCCCGAAGCTCGCCGCCTCCCTTCCCGAGCCCCGCGTAACATATGTCCGCGAAGTCTTTGCGAACTACGGCGGGATCATCCGCACCACCGATATCACGGAGGCACTTGGCATTGTGAACGATGTTGCCCCCGAGCACCTCCAGATAGCCACCGCGGATCCCCTTGCCACGCTGGGAGGGGTGCGCAATGCGGGAGAGATCCTCCTGGGACAGCACACCCCCTTTTCCCTGGCAAACTATGCAATCGGAGCCAACGCAGTGCTTCCCACGGGCGGCAAGGCCCGGTCCTTCTCGCCCCTTTCGGTGCGGGATTTCCTCAAGTACTCGTCCGTGGCCTACCTCACAGCGTCCGGGCACCAGGCGCTTCGCGCCGCGGCAATCACCCTGGCGGACTACGAGGGGTTCCCCGCGCACGCAATGGCCCTGAGGGAAAGGAGAATGGATGAAACCCACACCGGCAAGGAGAGCTGAGAGGCGTCTCCAGAAATCAACCCCCGTGGACAGAAGCGCAGCGCCGCGGCATACCGTGGTGCGTCGAGCCCGGCTTCCCCAGCCAGCGGGGGCATCCGATGCTCCCCGGGCGTGGGTCGTCACCGCGGACATGGGACTCGGCCATCAGAGAGCGGCCTGGCCGCTGCGGGACGTGGCGCAGCAGGGCATCATGACGCTGGGCAAGGCCAACAACACCTCCCCCTCGGAGCACAGGCTCTGGGAGCAGCTGCGCAGGAGCTACGAGTTCCTGTCGCGGACCAAGAGCTGGCCCCTGATCGGCGACACCGTCTTCGGCATGCTGGACAAGCTGCAGAACATCCCGCGCTTCTATCCGGTCCGCGACATGTCAAACCCTTCCTTTCAGGTCATGTGGCTCAAGCGCCTCATCACGAGGGGGATGTGCTCGGGGATGCTGGAGACAGTCAACGCGAACCCGCTTCCCCTCGTCACAACCTTCTACGCTCCGGCCATCGCCGCGGACATGGCAGGCTATACGCCCACCTATTGCGTGATCTGCGACGCGGAGGTCAACAGGGCATGGGTTGCGGAGAACCCCCGTGACAGCAAGATCGTTTACCTCACCCCGTGCGGCAGGGCGGTCCGCCGGCTCAACGAATATGGCATCCCCAACGAGCGCATCTGGCTCACCGGCTTCCCGCTTCCCGTGGAGTGCCTGGGGAACAGGAACCTCAACGTGCTGCGCAAGGACCTCGGGCAAAGGCTGCGCTACCTGGACCCGTTGAACCGCTTCTGGCCGCTCCATGGGCGGAACATCGAGTACTTCCTTGGCAAAGAGAACTGCAAGCCGCTGAAGCAACGGGTCCTGACGGTGACCTTCGGGGTCGGCGGGGCAGGCGCGCAGGTGGACATCGCCCATACCATCGCGCATAGCCTCAGGGAGAAAATCGTCAGGGGAGAGATCAGGCTGAACATCCTCGCCGGCGTTCGCGCTGAGGTGAGGGCCCGGCTGGAAGCCATTCGAAAAGAGCTGGCAGCGCCGCAGATCCGGATCGTGACGGGGACAGGCCTGGAGGAGTACTTTCACGGCTTCGCCGAATGCATGCGCACCACCGACATCCTGTGGACGAAACCGAGCGAGCTGTCCTTCTACTGCGGCCTGGGAATCCCCGTCATCATGGCCCCAACCATCGGGTCCCAGGAGGAGTACAACCAGGCGTGGCTCCTCGAGATACAGGCCGGGTTCCCGCAGCAGGATCCCCAGTACACGGACCAGTGGCTCCTGGACCTGGTCAAGGCAGGCAGGCTGGCGGATGCGGGTTGGGACGGTTTTCTCCACGCCAGGAAGTTCGGGACATACAAGATCCAGGAGATCGTCCGCACGGGGACAATGAAAATGGAGAGCTCGGTCCTGCTGCGATGAAAAGAGAGCTCGACACTCCAGAGGACGTATTTGCCTGGACCGAGTCATTCACGAACCTCGAGAAGGGGACCCTGCCCTACGACAAGCGCAACTACCGCCTGGACCGGATGCGGCACCTCCTGGGGCTTTTCGATGACCCGGACGCGGGCCTTCGCATCATCCACGTCGCCGGCACGAAAGGTAAAGGCTCGACCTCCGCGCTCCTGGCTTCCATCCTTGACGCCGCCGGCCACCGGACCGGCCTGTACACCTCCCCGCACGTCACCAGTGCGTTCGAGAGGATCGCGATTGCGGGGGAGCAGCCGCGGCCTGACCTCCTTGTCCGCATCGGCCATGAGGCCCGTGCTGTCGTGGATTCGCTCCCCCAGGATGGCATGCCCGGGCATTTTGCCCCCACGACGTTCGAGCTGTACACTCTCCTTGCGTTCCTGTACTTCCGGGAAGCCGGCTGCGAGGAGGCCATCATAGAGACGGGGATCGGCGGCAGGCTGGATGCAACCAACATCGTAATGTCGGAGGCGGCCGTGATCACCCCCCTGGACCTGGAGCACATGGACGTCCTGGGAGACACCATCGAGCAGATCGCATTCGAGAAGGCCGGCATTTTCAAGCCCGGCGCCCCGGCCTTCTCGGGATTCCAGCCGCCGGCGGGCAAGCGGGTGCTGCGGGACACCGCACATTCGCGCGGCTCTCCGATCACGTTCCTTGACGAAGAGCTGGAGAGCCTGGCCACCACCCTGGACGCGCGCGGCACATCGCTTCGGCTCCACCTCAGAGGAGACAGCCCGGTGGACTTCAGGCTCTCCCTCCTGGGTGAGTTCCAGGCGGAGAACGCCGCCCTGGCCTGCCTGACCCTGCGACGGACCAGGCCGGAGATCCCCCTGCAAAGCTACCGGGACGGGCTCCTTGCAGCATCCTTGCCGGGGCGAATGGAGGTGATGGGAGCCAACCCGCCAGTTGTCCTGGACGGCGCTCATACACCGCTCGCCGTCAGCCGCCTGATGGATTCCTTCGACAGGATATTTCCCGGGGAAGCAGTGCTGGTCTTCGGGTCCGTGGCCGGGAAAAGGCCGCGCGAAATGGCGAGCATCCTCGCGCACAGGTTCCCGCGGATCGTCATCTCCACACCGGGCACGTTCAAGGAAAGCAACCCGGAGCAGGTGTTCGAAATCTTTCGTGGCCTGAATCCGGGCACGGTATTGGAGAAGATGCCGGATGCGGCCCTGAAAAGGGCGCGCCTGGAATCCGGCGGCACCCGCCCCATCCTTGTCACCGGGTCCTTCTACATGGTGGCCGAGATCCGGAGACTCCTCACGTGAGAAGCTTCTTCGAAGGGAGGCTTGTGGTCACCACCGGGGACATCACGCGGGTCAAAGCGGATGCGATTGTCAACGCGGCCAACTCCACTCTCCTCGGCGGGGGCGGGGTGGACGGGGCCATCCATCGCGCGGGGGGGCCGGCAATCCTGGAGGAATGCCGAAAGCTGCGCGCAACGCGGCTTCCCGGCGGGCTTCCCACCGGGCAGGCCGTGGAGACCGGGGCCGGGCGCCTTCCCGCTCGCTGGGTCATTCACACCGTGGGTCCGGTCTGGCACGGCGGAGGAGGCGGAGAGCAGGCGAAGCTCTCTGACTGCTACCGCAACAGTCTGGAGCTGGCCGACCGCATCGGCGCGGAAAGCATCGCTTTTCCAGCCATCTCCACCGGCATCTACGGCTACCCACGGGAAAAAGCCGCTCAGGTCGCCTGGTCTGTGATTTCCGCGTTCATTTCCGGCCACTCCCGGCCGCGCGCCATTTCTCTCGTGTTCTTCGCATCGGACGATGAAAGGGTGTTCCTGGAAAATGCAGGCGCATGACTGATCCCCTGCCCTCCTCGCTCAACTGGAGGGAGATCGACCTGATCCTCTCCGAGCTGTCCCTTCCGGGGAGCCTGATCCAGGAGATCCACCAGCCCTCCCACGACAGGTTCGTCCTGAACCTCTTCCGCGGAGGGACGCACTTTTCCGTCATCGTTTCCCTCTCCTCCCGCCTGCCCCGCATCCACCTGATCACGGAAAAGCTGCCGAACCCGGAAAAGCCCCCGCGCTTTGCATCCTTCCTCCGGGCCCACGTGCGTGGCGGGCGCATTGAGGCGGCGGAGCAGGTACGCGCGGCCGCTGCGCGGGGAGCGGACCCGGCCGCGGCAACGAGTGCGGATGTGACAGAGGTTCCCGGCGACCGGATAGTCCGTCTGGCCGTGACCCGGGCCGGCGAAGAGCTTGTGCTGTGGATTCGCCTGTGGGGCTCCGCGGCAAACGCAATCCTCACCGACACCTCGGGAAAGATCCTGGATGCGTTCTACCGCAGGCCCAGGAAGAACGAGGTGTCAGGAAAGATCTTTGCGCCTGCCCAGGCCGCCGGAAGCACAGGCGGAAGCCCTGCCGCACGGGCCGCCGCGAAGGACTACGCGGTCCGCGAGCTGCCGGGGGAAGGGACGTTCAACCAGAAAATCGAGACGCTCTTTCGAGAGAACGAGGGCCGCGGCAACACCGAGAGGCTCGTGGCGCAGGCAGACACGGAGCTAGAGGTCAGCGAGAACAAGCTCCTTGCGAACCTGGAAAAGCTTCGAGCCCGGCTGGGCGAGTACGCGAACCTGGATCGCTTCCGAGAGCTGGGAGACCTCATCACGAGCAATCTTCACGCCGCGGCAAAGGGGGACCCGTGGCTGCGCGTGGAGGATTTCTTCCACGACGACGCCCCCGTGGAGATCGAGCTTGCCCCGGAGCTGACCCCCGCGCAGAACGCGGAGAGGTACTACGATCGTCACCGCAAGGCGCGGCTCGGGAAATCCAAGGTAGAAGAGGAGATCGGGCGGCTGGAGAAAACCCTTGCCCGTGTTCAGAGACAGAGGGCTGCCCTCCTGGCGAACACGGATCCATCCTCCCTCGTGCAGGTGGCGCGCAACGCCGCCAGGGCGCGCAAGCCGCTGGCCTCTGACGACACACCCGGCCTCGTGTTCTCATCGCCTCCCTTTCGGATCCTCGTGGGTCGCACCGCCTCTGAAAACGATGAGCTTCTGCGCAGGAAGGTCCGGGGCAACGACTGGTGGTTCCACGCCAGGGACTGGCCAGGCGCGTACGTGTTCGTCAAGGCGCAGGCGGGCAAAAGCCTTCCCCTGGAGACGATGCTGGACGCCGGGAACCTCGCCGTTCATTTCTCCCGCGGCAAGAGCGCGGGGACTGCCGACGTCTATTACACGCGGGTGAAATACCTCCGCAGAGCGAAAGGAGCGAAGAAGGGCACCGTGCTTCCCACCCAGGAGAAGAACCTTCGTATCCGCCTGGACCCGGAGAGGATCGAGCGCCTGAAGGCCGGCGACATCGAGCACCGGGAACAGATTTGAGTATCTTCACCCTATGCGTGTTCTCGTCGTGGAAGACAACGCCAAGCTGGCCGCATCCCTCAAGAAAGGCCTGCGGCAGGAAGGCTACGCTGTTGACGTGGCCCTCGACGGAGAGGAGGGTCAGCGGCTGGCTGACGGCGCGGGGGAAGGCTATGACGCAATAGTGCTGGACCTCATGCTGCCGGGGATGGATGGCATGACTCTCTGTCGGAACCTCCGCGCGTCGGGAAACCGGGTCCCCGTGCTCATCCTCACGGCCCGCGGCGGCGTCCAGGACAGGGTGGAGGGGCTCGACACCGGCGCAGATGACTACCTCGCCAAGCCGTTCGCGTTCGAAGAGCTGGCAGCCCGCATCCGGGCCCTGCTTCGGCGGCCCTCCGTGCCGCTCGCGGCGGTCCTGCGCGCCGGTGAATTGACGATGAACGCCGCAACGCGGGAGGTCACCGTGAAAGGCCGGCCCGTCCCCCTGACGGCCAGGGAGTTCGCGCTCCTCGAACTGTTGATGCGCCACCCTCGGCAGGTCCTTTCCCGCCTCCAGATCACCACGCACCTCTGGGACCAGGACTTCGACGGGGCAAGCAACGTCGTGGAGGTCCATATCCGAAACGTTCGAAAGAAGCTCCTGCAGGCGGGAAGCAATGGGCAGATCCAGACGGTCCGCGGCGCCGGCTACCGGCTCGCGGATTGATCCGTTTCGAACGGCGCGGCGCAGGCTCACGCTTCTCTACGTGGCAACCATCGCCGTCGTCGTCGCCGTTCTGAGCTCCGCCTTGTACGAGTTTCACGCGCGCGACGTGGAGGGAATCGAGCGCAGGAGCGCAGGCACGGAAGCCGAGGGGCCACTGCCGGCCACGGAAGAGCGGCGGCCGTCCGAGGTTCTGCGGGTGGGGCTGGAGGAATACCTCGAGCACCTGGGACGGTCCATCCTCGTTGCGGATGTCATCACGGTGCTCATCGGCGGCGTGCTCAGCTACCTGCTTGCCGCTCGCACGTTGCAGCCGATCAAGGAAGCCGTCCAGGGAGAGCAAAGGTTCTTTGCAAACGCGGCCCACGACCTGCGCACTCCCCTCGCCGTCATGCGCAGCGAAGCCGAGGTCGCGCTGCGCGGGGGCCCCATAGATCCGGCGGAGGCGCGGCGCCTGATCACGAGCTCGCTGGAGGAGATCCGACGAATGTCCGCGATGGTGGAGCAAGCGCTGGATCTTGCCCGCAGCGGCTCGACCCCGCTTCGGGCCGGCTCCCTGCGGCCGCTGGACATCTCTGCGCTTGCGGTGACCACCACCGCGCGGATTGCGCGGCGCGCCGAAGAGCGGGACGTGCGCCTTCTCTGCGATGCGCCCGGCCCGGTCCTGATTGCGGGGGAGGCGTCAGCCCTGGAGCGGGCAGTCTACAACATCCTGGAAAACGCGATCGAATACACGCCTCGGGGAGGCAGCGTCACCGTGGGAGTACGACGTGAAGGCGGGGACGCTTTCCTGGAGGTGGCGGACACCGGCATCGGCATTCCGCCGGAGGACCTGCGGCACATCACGGAGCCGTTCTTCCGGGGAGACAAGGCCCGCCGCGCACACACGGGCGGCGCCGGCCTCGGTCTGACCATCGCGAAGACAATCATGGAAGAGCACCGGGGAAGCCTGCACGCGTCCAGCCGGCCCGGCGGCGGGACAAAGATTTCGCTGCGGTTCCCCGCCCGGTAGAACTTTCTGTTATCCGCTCCCCTCTTCATCTCGTCTTCAGGAACCGGGTCGAAGATATCCCTGTCAGGCCGACGCACGCCGGTCTGGCGGGAGGATACCTGTGAAGAATCGAGCATGGTCACTGGTCATTGCGGCTGTCGTTACCGCGGCTCTCGGGACAGCGGCCGCCTTCGGCGAGGCACGCTACGCCGCGTATGGACTTTCCGATGGAAAGTTCACCGGCAGACGGGAATACGCCTTCTACGGCTTCGTACGGGTGCGGGCGCTGGTCAGGGCAGGCAGGCTCTCTGACGTCCAGGTACTCGAGTACCCGCACGACAACGGCACATCCCGGTACATCAACAGCGTGGCCCTGCCCTACCTCATTCAGGAGGCGGTGAGCGCCCAGAGCCACAACGTGGACTTCGTAAGCGGGGCAACATTCACAAGCCAGGCTTTCGTGAAGTCCCTTGGCGACGCTCTGCAGAGGGCCGGCAGATGAGAGCGTTTGAACGCGGGTGAGGACGCCGGACCATGATCAGGATCCTGGACGGCTTTCTGAACAGATTCACGATGTACAGGTTGACCGTGTATTACCTGGCATCGCTCCTGTACGTCGCAACCATCCTGAGCGCGTTTGGTGTCGTGCCAGGCGGCCCCGTTGCCATCCTGTCCACGACCGGGATCCTGGTTGCATCCTGTCTTCTTGGAAACGCTCTCCTTGCGCGGATAGCGCGAATCAGGTCGAATCCCGAGTCATCCCTCATCACAGCGCTCATCATGGCCCTCATCATGGGTCCCGTGCCGGCCTTGTCCGACCCCCGGCATGCGGGAATCCTGGCCCTTGCGGGCGGCGTCGCCGTTGCCTCGAAATACATCCTTGCCCTGCGGCGGCAGCACCTCTTCAACCCCGCGGCCGTTGGGGCGCTTTTCTCCGGCATCGTCTTCGGCGCGGGGGCAAGCTGGTGGGTGGGAAACATCGCGCTTCTCCCCCTTGCAGCCGTCGGGGGTCTCCTCCTGGCCCGCAAGACAGGCAGGCTGCGGCTTGTGGGCGCATTCCTTGCAATGTTCCTGGCATTCGACTTTGCCCTCGCCTTGATCCAGGGCCTGGCGGTCGGTGACGCCATCCAGAGCCTTCTGTTCGTTCTGAGCCGGACCTCTGTCATCTTCTTCGCCACCATCATGTTCACCGAGCCAATGACGTCGCCGAAGCGCTTTCGGCTTCAGCTTCTCTATGCGGCCATCGTCGCATTCCTCTACCAGCCACAGCTTTCCCTGTTTGGCCAGAACTTGACTCCCGAAGAAGCGCTCCTGGCGGGCAATCTCTTTTCCTTCACGGTGAGCCCGAGCTTCAAGCTGCGCCTGAGGCTCAAGGAGCGCAGGGAGATAGGGAATGGAATCATGACCTTCACGTTTCCCCGCCCGCCTGGCTTTACCCACCGGTTGGGACAATACATGGAGTGGACCCTCCCTCTTTCAAAAGGCGACAGCAGGGGAACACGCCGGTACTTCAGCATTGCCTCCTCGCCGACGGAGGGGGATCTGATGATTGCCGCTCGGTTCAACCACAAGCCGAGCCGGTACAAGTCGGAAATGGCGCGGATGGAAAGAGGGGACTCCATCATTGCCGGCGAGTTGGGCGGCGACTTCGTGCTCCCGAAGGATCCGCGCATCCCCCTTGCCTTCGTTGCGGGTGGTATCGGGATCACACCGTTTCGCAGCATGATCAAGTACCTCGTCGACACCGGGGAGCGGCGCGATATCGTGCTGCTGTACTCGAGCGCCGTCGAGGGGGAGATCGTATTCCGGGATGTTTTCGACGAGGCGAAGCGGCAACTGGGGCTGAAGGCCGTCTACACGCTCACTGACCTGTCCCGGGTCCGACAGGACTGGTGCGGGCAGCGCGGTCCCATAAACGCGGAGATGGTGCGGAAGGAAATCCCCGCGTTCACCGAGCGGCGATACTTCGTCTCGGGTCCGCCGGGAATGGTGAGCGCCATTGTGAAGCTCTTGTGGTCGGCGGGAGTCCCGCGCCGGCAGATCCGTACCGATTCTTTTCTGGGCTATTCGTCCTGAGAGGCGGGCGACCCGCCGTCAACC
>Ga0209415_10016123_pt1 | contig 12049 bp, 4 predicted proteins | sample PeaSoiSIISIP2007_FD_187696 | JGI IMG/M metagenome (GOLD analysis project Ga0209415, IMG submission 187696) | Peat soil microbial communities from Weissenstadt, Germany - SII-SIP-2007 (SPAdes) (version 2) | ecosystem: Environmental > Terrestrial > Soil > Wetlands > Peat | place: Germany... | reverse complement strand
CCGGAGAGCGTCTCGACAGCCGGGATCAGCACCAACGCCGCCGGACTCATCGGTGGTGCGGGGATCTCGACGGGTGGCGGTGTCATCACGCAGGTCGGGCCGGTGGTCCCGAGTCTCGACCCCACCATTGCCGTGCAAGCGACCATTGGTCACAGCACGACTCCGCAAAGCAACACACAATTGACCGGGACCACCGCACTCACCAACAGCTACAGAAGCCTATATTTTCAGTACGGCCAGACTTTCATTACCGGTACCAGCATGTATTTCACCGTGGGTGACTCGCGGAACGACTACAACAGCGGGTACTATCTGCTGAATCCGTCACAAAACGGTTACTTTGACATGTACTTCACGCAGCCTTTGCTGCAAGGCCTGGGTCCCAGCGTCAACAGCCGCGATATCAAGGTAGCGAAAAACACTCAGAAGGTTACCGACATCCAGGTGAAGCTTCAGGTAATCACCACGGTTTCGGCGGTGCTCAATCTCTACTGGGACCTGGTGAGTTTCAACGACGCGGTGCGGATCAAGGAACAGGCGCTGAAGACCGCGCAGGACCTGTACGAAGGCAACAAGAAGCAGGTGGCCATCGGGGCCATGGCGGGAATTGAAGTGACCCGAGCGGCCGCCGAGGTCTCGCAGAGCAAGGAGGATCTCCTGATTGCGCAGACCAACGTACAGCAGCAGGAGATCGTCCTTAAGAACGCCCTGAACCGGAACGGCGTGGAGAATGCGTGGCTGGACGATGTGCATATCATTCCGCTGGACCACATCGAGATCCCCAAGGCGGACGAGGTGCGGCCGGTGCAAGACCTGATCGGGGAGGCGCTCTCGCATCGCGAGGAAATCGAGCAGACCAAGATCAACCTGGAAAGCTCGCAGATCCTGGTCAAAGGGGACAAAAACGGGTTGAGGCCATCGCTCCAGGCCTTCGCCGATTTCACCAGCCATGGATTGAGCGGCCCGGCGAATGCGATCCTCGTGCCCGGCGTGGGGACTCCCGACGCCTATTTTATCGGGGGGACCGGCAATGCTTTCGCCCAGGTATTCCGCCGCAACTTCCCGGATTACTCGGCTGGCTTTTCGCTCAACATTCCCTTCCGGAACCGCACGGCGCAGGCGGACTATGTGACCGACCAACTGCAAGTCCGGCAGAAAGAGTTACAGCTTCAGCGGGCCATCAACCAGGTGCGCGTGGAAGTGAAGACGGGTCTGATCGGCCTGCAACAGGCCCGCTCCCGGTATGAGACGGCGGTAGCGACGCGAGTGCTGGCCGAGCAGACGCTCGAAGCCGAGCAAAAACGCTTCCAGGCCGGCGTGGGCAGCGTGGCGCTGGTGATTCAGGCGCAAAAGGACCTGGTGGGGACTCAAGATTCCGAGGTGCAGGCCATGGCCAACTACACGCATGCCAAGATCTCGTTCGACCAAGCCTTGGGCCGCACGCTCGACGTGAACCACATCTCCATCGAGGAAGCGGCTACGGGGCACGTGCAGCGGGAGTCGTTCCTGCCGCCCAACCTCCCAGTCACGAAAAAGCCGGAGGGATTGCGATGAACGCCAGAGAATTCCGCAGGGCCCTGGCCGCGGGCGTTTGCCTGGTTGCTCTGTGCGGCGCGCAGGATCAACCGTACATCGTGAGACCGCAGATCATGGCGCCCATCCGGTCGTACATGGCGCCAACCGTTCCGCCCATCCGGCTGACCAACTCCAATCGGCTGTATAGTCTGATTCGAGGGGGCAACCTGTACCTGACGCTCCAGGATGCCATCGCGCTGGCCATCGAGAACAACCTGAATCTGGAGATCGCGCGCTACGGACCGCTCCTGGCCGACGCGGCTTTGGAGCGCGCCAAGGCCGGCGGGCCCTATCGCGGGGTGCCCAGCGGCCTCGCACAGATTAGTAGCGTGGACAGCGGTTTGGGTGTCAACGGCAGCGCGCAAAGCGCAGGATTGAATTCCGGGAACGGCGGCGGCGGTGGCGGCGGCGGCGGCAGCACCACCATTCAGCAGGTGGGGCAGGCGACGCCCAATCTCGATGCGGTTCTGCAATCGACCGTCAACTTCTCGCATTTGAGCCAGCCGCAGCCCTTGCAGATCCTGAGCCAGACCAACGCGTTGATTGAATCGGTACACACGTACAATAGCGTGGTTCAGCAAGGACTTTTGACCGGCGGCACCGTCCAGTTTCGCGACTACGAACAATATCTGAAGGAAAACTCCGGGGACCAGTTGAATCCGGCCGTCGGCCCGTTCATGAATGTCGCCATTTCGCAGCCGCTGCTTCAAGGCTTCGGCATCAAGCTCAACGACCGCGACATCCGCAGGCAGACCATCAACACCGTAGCCGCGCGCGAACAGTTCCGGGCGCAGTTGCTCAACCTGGTGGCGAGCGTGGCCAACCTTTATTGGGACCTGGTGGGCTCACGGGAGGAGTTGAACCAGCGCCGGCACGCCCTGGACATCACACAGAAGTTCCGCGACGACACCAAGTACGAGATCTCGGTGGGGGCCATCGCCCCGGTCGACCTGCCGCGCGCCGAAGCCGATTTCGCCAGCCGCCGCCAGGATGCCGTCATCGCGCAGAATACCGTTCGCGATCGGTCAATCCAACTGAAAGAGGCCTTGAGCCACACGGAAGATCCCATCCTCGAAGCGGCGGAAATCATTCCCCTCGATCGCATCGAGGTGCCCGATACCGTCAACTTGCCGGCGCTACGGGAACTGGTGGCGAGCGCTATGGCGAAGAGGCCGGACGTGGCGGCGTCGAATTACAGCGACCAGATGGCGGAAATCAATCTGGCCGGAACCACCAATCCGCTGTTGCCGTCCCTGCGAGTGCAGGCGGTGACTCAGAACCGGGGCGTGGCGGGAACGCCCCAGGCGGGCGCCGATCCCTATTTCGCGGGCGGTTATGGCACCGCGATGGGGCAGGTCTTTCGCCGGAATTTTCCGACCAACCAGGTGCAGGTGAATTTCTCGATGCCGATCGGGAACCGGGTAGCGCAAGCCGACTACGGCATCGACCAGTTGCAGTTTCAGCAATCCAAGCTCAGCAGCCAAAGGGATACCAACAAGATCGTGGTCGATATCGCGGCCCAGATAAGCGCGTTGCGGCAGGCGCGCGCGCGATATGCCACCGCCCGGGATCACCGCGTCCTCCAGGAAGAGTTGCTCGCGGCGGAGCGGAAGAAGTCCGCCGGCGTCCACACTTACAATGCCATCATGACCGACCAGCGAGCCTTGATCGCGGCCCAGCTTTCCGAAGTCAGTGCCCTGACGTCATACGCGCACGCGCAGACGGCATTGGATCAGGTGCTGGGACTGACGCTGGAAACGTATCATATTACGCTCGACGAGGGGCTGGGCGGGCACGTGACGCGCGAGTCAACGATTCCGGACATCGCAGTTACGGCTACGGACAAAAAGTAAGCGCCCAGGGCTTCATTCTAGGGACCCTGGAGTTTGGCCAATTTGCTACGTCGGAGGTGGGACAGACGATCGGTTTTCGTCGTCTGTCACCCTCCGGCTTTCAGCCGGCGTTTCAACGGTGAGGCCCATGTGGCCCAGAGCTTCACGCTCCGGGCCCGAGTTTACGCCCGCGGCACCGTCCTACTGGGGCCGCATCCACGTGTCTTCCAGAACATCCACCGAGGATGTCTGGGTTTGGCCGCCGGCCGTGAGCCGGACCATGTAAGTCCCGGGCTCGACCAGGTTGCCGACGGGGGCGAAACCACCAAACCCTCCGCCACCACCACCGCCTCCGCCGCCGCCACCGCCTCCGCCGCCGCCACCACGTCCCCCGGCAGCGACGAAGGGTACGCCGATGTTGCCCCCGCGTCCGCCGCGTCCGCCACCCCCCGCTTCAGCAGCGCCGCCTGCACCAGCCTCAGGCGCGCCGCCCTGCGCACCCGCGCCGCCGCGACCGCCTCCGCGCCCTCCCGCGGCTGCACCGGCAGGCACCGGGCCTCGCATATTCCACTGGAAGCGATTCATCCCCTGCTTGATCTCCACATCCATGGTGCTGGCCACGTCGTTGTTCTGTAGGAACTCCACCTTGCCCGCGCCCATGTCGGACCTGGCCCAGATGTCGATCGCGGTCCCGCCTTGCGGATTCCGGCCCACGAACTCACGATTCGCCGCATGCCGCTGGGCCTGCGCATCGTTCTTCCACAGGATGGCCGGCCGCGGCTCGAACAGCACCAGGTCCTGGCTGCCCGGCGTCTTGAGCTGTTCCAGCGGCGTGATGTCGTCGGCGATGTAAATCGATCGCCCGTGCGTGGCCACGATCAGGTCGCGGTCGCGCGGATGGACCAGGATGTCGTCCACCCGCACGCTCGGCATATTGGTCATGAACTTCTTCCACTCCTCGCCGCCCCTCACGCTCACGTATAACCCGAACTCAGTGCCCGCGAAGAGCAGATTGGGATTGTCGTAGTCTTCGCGCAAAGCGTTAATGTGCCCGTTCGACGGCAGGTTGCCGGTCACGTTGATCCACGTCTTGCCAAAGTCCGTGGTCTTGAACAGATACGGTTTCCAATCGTCGTTGCGATGATTGTCCATCGCTACATAGGCCGTGCCCGGGTCGAAATGCGAGGGCTCGATGCGCGAAATCTGCGTATAGCCCTTGGGTGCGCCGTTGATGTTGTTGTAGACGTTGGTGAAGGTCTCGCCGCCGTTCTGGCTCACCTGCAGATTGCCGTCGTCGGTGCCGATCCAGATGACGCCCGGCCGCGACGGCGACTCGCGCACCTGGGTGACCAGCGAGCTCGCCGAATAGCCGTCGTGCTTTTCCTCCATCGGCTTGTCGCCCGGTATTCCCATAATCGACATTTCCGGCGCCCATCGGTTCACGTTCTTGGTGAGATCGGTCGGATTCATCCACCATGAGTCGCCGCGGTTGTTGGACTTGAAGAAGTACTGCGACGCCATGTACACCACCGCCGGATTGTGGGGTGAGATCTCGAACGGCGCGTTCCAGTAGAAACGCAGCGGCTCGGGGTTGGACGGCGCATTGATAACGTTGGGCGGCCCGCCGCGCCCGCCGCCGAAACCTCCGCCGCCACCGCCTCCCGCAGCCGCCTGGCCCGCTGCCCCGCCGGCGGGCGCGTTGGCCGGCGCCGGTGTTTCAGCCGCGCCTGCAGCGCCCGCTGCGGCAGCGGCGCCTCGGCCGCCGGGCAAGGTCGGCCGGATGCTCTTTTGCGTGCCGGCGCGCAAATCGTGGCGGCTCATGTTGCCGTCCTGTGATTCGCCGTAGACAATGGCCCAATCCATCGGATCCTGCCGCGTGTAGAAGCCGTCGCCGCCCGCCACCGTGAACCAGTCGGTGTTCACCGGCCCGTTATTCGAGCGCAGCGCGCTCGGACCGCACCACGCATTGTTGTCCTGCAGCCCGCCGCAGACGTAATATGGCCGCCGCATGTCCGCCGATACCTGGTAGAACTGACCTACCGCAATATCGTTGTGGTAATACCACGTGAAGCCGCCGTCCGTGCTGATGTCGAGCCCGCCATCGTGCCCCACCGCCACGATGCGCGTATCCTTCGGATTGATCCAGATGGCGTGGTAATCGGTGTGCGAGCCGGTGAGCCCCTGCCACGTCTTGCCGCCATCCAGCGACATCTGGCCGGGATTGCCGCCCACGAACACCTTCTGGTCGTTGACCGGGTCCACCCGAATCTGGCTGAAGTACATGGGACGCTGGTCCTGGTTGCTCATGAAGCTCCAGGTCTTGCCGCCATCGTCCGAGCGGAAGACCCCGCTCTTGTTGGGGTCGGGAGGGCCTGCCGGAATGCCGCCGCGGCCTCCGCCGCCTCCACCACCAGCTCCGCCGCGGCCCGCTGCCGCCGCATCCGGCGCGGCCGATTCACCTGCTCCGCCGCCGCGCCCGCCGCGCGCCGGACCACCTTCCGCCGTGGTGCCGCCGCCCGTGCCCGCGATCACCCCTGCTTCCACCTGCGCGTAAATCGTCGTCGGCTTGGCGCGGAACACCGATATCGCAATCCGCCCGTAAATGCCGTCTTTGGGCTTCGGCCAGCCCGGCCCCTCGAGCTTCGTCCACGTGTCGCCGCCGTCCGTCGTCTTCCACAGCGCGCAGCCCGGACCGCCGCCGTTGTATCCCCACCACGTGCGCCGGTGCTGGTAGGACGCCGCGTACAGGATCTTGGGATTCACGGGATCGATCGCCACGTCCGTGAAGCCCGTGTCCGCGTCGATGTACTTCGCCTTCTTCCAGTTCTTCCCGCCGTCGGTGGACTTGTAGAGGCCGCGTTCCGCATTGGGCCCGAACAGGTGGCCGTTGGCCGCCACGTAGACCACATTCGCATTGGCCGGGTCCACCACGATGCGCGCAATCGACTGCGTATCGTCCAGGCCCAGGTGGTTCCAGTGCTGGCCTCCGTCCGTAGTGCCCCAGACGCCGTTGCCGATGGACGAGCTCTGCCGGTTGTTCGCCTCGCCCGTGCCCACGTAGACCACGTTCGGATCGGAGGGAGCGATCCCGATGGCCCCCACCGATTCGTTCTCCATGTTGTCGAATTGCGAGTGCCAGTGATTGCCGCCATCGGTCGACTTCCACAGCCCGCCGGTAGCGTATCCGACATAGACGATCATGGGATCCTTCTCGGCGCCCGCAATGTCGTCCACGCGTCCCATCATCGTCGCCGGGCCGATCGAGCGGAACTCGAACCCCCGCAATAACGGATCGTTCGACGCGTTGGGCGGCGGGCCTTGCGGTTGCCCGCCGCCGCGCCCCTGCGCCCATACCAGGCCGGCGACGCCCAGGCTGGCTGCGGCCGCCATCAATATCAATGACCAGCGATGGAAAGAAGGCTGTAAACGCATAGTCTTGTCCTCTCCTGTGAGGTGCCCCTGTGGTACTGCGTGGTGATCATCGTAAATGTATCACAACCGGCACGCAGGAGCTGTGCCGTGGCCGCCGCTGAACCGCTGTGGTATGTTTGGGCTGGGAACTTGGCTGTGGGATTCTGTCGAGCTTTTGCGCTTGGGCTGGCCTGTCTCAGCGCGCCCGCGCAGACGGGCTTGAGCTGGGGCCAGGCCAAGACCGCGCACTTCGAAGTGTACTCGCAGGCCGAAGCGGGGACGGCGCGTTCGACGGTGCTGTGGCTGGAACAACTCCGCGCCCTGTTCGTGCAACAGACCAGCCTCAACCTCGACAACGCCGCGCCGGTGCGGGTCATCGCGTTCCGTTCCGTCAACGAGTACCAGCCGTATCGCCTGCGAGTCGCCTCCGACGCCTACTACGTGGGCGCGGAAGGGCGCGACTATATCGTGATGCCCTCGGCCGGCGCGGAGGAGCTCCGGGTGGCGGCGCACGAGTACGCTCACTCGCTGCTGCACGCCAGCGGGCTGCGCCTTCCGCCGTGGCTGAGCGAGGGGCTGGCGGAGTTCTTCTCCACCGTGCGCATCGGAGAGCGCGGCAGCCGGATCGGCGGCGACCTGCCCGCGCGTACGCAAACCCTGCGCCAAATGGCCTGGATGCCGCTCGAACAATTGCTCGCAGTGACCGGCGAGCCTCCGGCGCGCCAGGACCGCGATCGCACCTCGGTATTCTACGCCGAGAGCTGGGCGCTCACCGACATGCTGATGTTCTCGCCGGATTACGCGCCAAACTTTCCCCGGCTGGTCGCGGCGCTGTCGTCGGGCCAGGATGGCGTGCCGGCGCTCATGGCGGTGTACGGGCGGCCGCTCGATACGATCGCGCGGGATCTGCATGCGTGGAGCGGCGGGCGCCGGTCGCGCGTCATGGCGCTGGGCGCAGTGTCGGCCAGCGCGGTCCCGGTAGAGGTATCGGCAGTCTCGGAGTTCGCATCGCGGTCGCTCATGGCCGAATTGCTGGCCGCCATCGGGGAATTCGACCGGGCGGAGACGCTGTATCGCGATCTCGCGCGCGAGGCGCCGTTGGATGCCGGGGCGCCGGCAGCGCTGGGGACCATCGCGCTCAAACGAGGAGACCGCGACGGTGCGCGGAGGGAATGGAAGCGCGCCATCGACCTGGGTGTCCATGATGCGGCGCTGTGTTACCGGTATGCGACCCTGGCGTCGTTGGCGGGGCTGCCGGAGGACGAGGTGCGGCGCGCCTACGAACGGGCCATCGAGTTGAGGCCCGACTTTGACGACGCGCGCTACGCACTGGCGTTGATCGAAAAAAATGCCGGCGAGAATGAAGTGGCGCTGGAGCAGTTGCGCGCCATGCGGAATGTGGAACCGGCGCGGCTGTATCATTATTGGTTCGCCATGGCGGACGCGCTCACGCAACTGGGCAGACGCGAGGAGGCGGTGAGCGCGGCCAGGCAGGCGGCGGAGCACGCCGCGTCGCCGGAGGAGCGCGCGTCTGCGAGCAAGCTGGCCTACATGGCGAAGACCGATCTGGGCGTCCGCTTCGTGCGCGATGCGGAAGGGCGGAATCAGTTGGTGACGACCCGCGTGCCGCACGACGCGGCGGATTTTAATCCCTTCGTCGAGCCGGGCGACGATGTCCGAAAAGTGCAGGGGACGCTGCGCGAGATCGATTGCGGCGGTGCGGTGACGCGCTTTCTGGTGGAGACTTCGAGCGGCCCGGTGACGCTGGCGATCCCCGATTTGTCGCACCTGCAGGCGCGCAATGCGCCCCCCGAATTCACCTGCGGCCCGCAGCCGGGGAGCTCCGTGACCGTGGTCTATGCCGCCGGCGCGGTAGAGAGCGCCAAATCCGCCGGCATCCTGCGCGGAATCGAATTCCGGTAAGGCAAATTCCTATTGACTGGCCCTGCCAACGCGGCTAGACTTGTTAGTAACAGTACGTATAGGACTATATGCCCAAGTTGAAGAGTATCGCGTTTGCCCTGCTGGTAACGGCTGGGCAGACGCTTGCCCAGAATCCGGCCACTTCGGTGAGCGTGGACGAGAGCGCCAATCGCCATCCGATCAATCCGCACATCTACGGCTTCAGCTTCGCGGCCACCAGCGATCTTGCCGCGACCAACTTTACCCTCAATCGGTACGGGGGCAATGCGTCGACCAGCTACAACTGGCAACTCAACTCCGACAACCGCGGCAGCGACTGGTACTTCGAAAGCTACGGCGACGCCAGCGCGACACCCGGCGGCCGAGGCGACGACTTCATCACCCTGACCCGCGCCGCCAACGTGGGCGCCCAAGCGTTGATCACCATCCCCATGATCAACTACATCGGGAAGTTGGGCGCCAGCCGCTCCAGTCTCGCGTCATTCTCCATCGCCAAGTACGGTCCGCAGACCGGGCACGATTCATGGAATGCCGACGCGGGCAACGGAATCAGCACCGCGGCTGGCAATCCGTATATCAAGGGAAACGACCCGAACGATGCCAGCACGCCCAACAGCGTGGCGATTCAACAGGCCTGGCTCCAGCACATCGTGAGCACCTGGGGGCTGGCGGCCAACGGCGGGCAAAAATACTACGTGATGGACAATGAGCATTCGCTGTGGAACTCCACTCACCGCGACGTGCATCCGGCGGGCAGCACCTACAACGAGATCTACAACGACTTTGTCGGGTTCGCGGGCGCTGTGCGCGCGGTGGATCCGAATGCCATCATCGCCGGCCCCGAGGAGTGGGGATGGCTGGGGCAATTCTACAGCGGCCTCGACCAGCAGAACGGCCCCGGCGCGAGCGGGTCCGACTACAACACCCACAACCAGACTTACTACTACCCGTGGCTGCTCGAGCAGCTTTACAACTTCCAGCAGACCACCGGCACGCGCCTCCTGGATGTGCTTACGGTGCACTTCTATCCGCAGGACGGGTCGGACAGCAACGACGATTCGGCGGCCACGCAATTCATCCGCAATCGGTCCACGCGCTCGCTGTGGGATCCCAACTACGTGGACCAGTCGTGGATCAACCAGGTGGGAATCAATGGTGGAAAGGTGAACCTCATCCCCAACCTGAAAAGCTGGGTCAGCCAGTACTATCCCGGATTGCAGGTGGGGATCACGGAATACAACTGGGGGGACGAGGCGAACCTGAACGGAGCGACCACCCAGGCGGATATACTGGGGATCTTCGGGCGGGAAAGTCTGGACCTGGCGACACGGTGGACGGTTCCGGTGAATCCGTCACCCACCTACCTAGCCATGGAGATCTACCGCAACTACGACGGCAAGCTCTCCACATTTGGAGATACGGGCGTATCCGCCAGCGTGGCGAACCCGGACAATCTGTCATCGTTCGCGGCTGTGCGGTCGTCGGATGGCGCGCTGACCGTGATGGTGATCAACAAGCAGACCGGAAGCACGCCGGTGACGATCAGCCTGGCGAACTTCGGCACTACGGGCACGGCCGATTCATGGCAGATCTCATCGGCGTCCGAAACCGCGATCAATCATACCGGCAGCGTGACGATCGCGAACAATGCCATTCTGACCACGGTGCCTTCGCAGAGCATCACGCTGTTCGTCATTCCGGCGGGGAATACGACCTCCGTGCCGACCGCGCCTACCGGCCTGGCAGCCACCGTGGGCAGCGGCACGGTGACGCTTACTTGGGCTGCCGGCGGCGGAGCCACCAGCTACACGGTGAAGCGCGGCGCAGTCAGCGGTGGCCCGTATGCGAGCATCGCAACGGTAACTGCGCCCACCTTTACGGACACGGGCTTGACGAACGGGACGACGTACTACTACGTGGTGTCCGGCGCCAACTCGGCGGGCACGGGTCCGAATTCGGCGGAGCTTGGCGTCACGCCGATCGTGCCGCCCACGTTCTCATCGTCGGCCAGCGCTTCACCCAACCCGGTGAGCCAAGGGACGGGCACCACGATCGGCGCGACGGTATTGTGCACGGCCAACGTACTCAGCCTCGGTAACGTGCAGATTTACGTTCTGGATCCCAATGGGCAAACCGCCGGAATACAGAATTTCAGCGCCCAGAACTTTACGACCAACCAGTCGCACCCTTACTCGATGGCGCTGACACCGGCGCTCGCGGGCACGTACACCGTGGAAGTGGGGGTGTTCAGCGCGACGTGGCAGCAGTGGAGCTGGAACTCCGCGGCGGCCACGATCACGGTAAACTCGTCCACCACGTTCAGCTCTTCGGCGATGGCGAACCCCGCCAGCATAGCGGTTGGAGGGTCGTCCGCCATCTCCGCCACGGTCACCGCGACCGGCACGTCCGGACTGACGAACGGGAATGTGGAGTTGCAGATTTTCAATCAGTCGGGCACCGCGGTGGCGACCAATGTATGGAGCGGGCAGAACTTCACGGCCGGCCAAATGCACCCGTATCAGTACACCTGGACGCCGGCCAGCGGCACGCCGGCGGGGAGTTACGCGGTGGCGATCGGTGTGTTTGACTCCGCGTGGGCGCACAACTATTCGTGGAACGGCAGCGCGGCAATCATCACGGTGACGTCGGGCCAGCCGCCGCCGGCCCCAACGGGTCTGGGCGCCATAGCGGGTCACGGCCAGGTGAGCCTCAGTTGGACGGCGTCGAGCGGTGCGACGTCCTACAATGTGTATCGCGGAACGTCCGCGGGCGGTGAGGGCGCGACGCCGGTCAAGACGGGGGTCACGGGCCCGGCGTTCACCGACACGGGTTTGACCAATGGCGCCACGTACTACTACAAAGTGGCGGCGGTCAACGGAAGCGGTACCAGCGGCTTCTCCAACGAGGTGTCCGCCATGCCGCAGGTGGCGGCGCCGGCAGCTCCCACAGGGCTGACAGCGACCGCGGGCCACATGCAAGTAAGTCTCAAGTGGACGGCGTCAAGCGGTGCGACCTCTTACAATGTGTATCGTGGCACGTCCTCGGGCGGCGAGAGTGCGACGCCGGTCAAGACAGGCATCACGGGCACGACATTCACGGACACGGGTTTGACCGCGGGCACCAAGTACTTCTACAAGGTTGCGGCGGTGAACGCGGGCGGGACCAGCGGGCTGTCGAAAGAGGCGGCCGCGAAGCCCACCCGGTAGAGTCCAAACAGAGCCGCGACCGTCAGGAGCATTTTCTAATCGAAGAATGATCATGAAATCGGGTGCCGTTTCCAATACAAGATGATCATGGAAATTGAGCGG
>Ga0209415_10016122_pt1 | contig 12049 bp, 13 predicted proteins | sample PeaSoiSIISIP2007_FD_187696 | JGI IMG/M metagenome (GOLD analysis project Ga0209415, IMG submission 187696) | Peat soil microbial communities from Weissenstadt, Germany - SII-SIP-2007 (SPAdes) (version 2) | ecosystem: Environmental > Terrestrial > Soil > Wetlands > Peat | place: Germany... | reverse complement strand
GGCCGCGCCGCCGCCCCGCCGGGGATCGTGTGCAGCATCGGCGTCTCGACTTCGAGATAGGAGCGGGCCAAGAGCCAGGCGCGCATTGCCGCGACGATCTGACTGCGCCGGCGCAGCGTCTCGCGGCTCTGCGGGTTCATGATCAGGTCGAGGTAGCGCTGGCGGTAGCGCAGCTCGATATCGGCGAGACCATGGTATTTTTCGGGCAGCGGACGCAACGCCTTGGCGAGCAGCGTCAGGGCGCTCGCATTGACCGTCAATTCGCCCCGCGGCGTGCGGCGGACCCGGCCCTCGACCCCGATCAGATCGCCGATATCGAAGAGGCGTAAGAGGGCCAGCGCGTCGGGGCTGAGAAAATCCTTATGGCTGAAAATCTGGATCTTGCCCGAGGCATCATGCAGGTCGATGAACATCCCGTTGTTGCGCATCGCGCGGATCCGCCCGGCGACCCGCACCTCATCGTTGGTCTCGGCGCCGACCGCCAGCGCGCCGTAGCGCTCGTCGAGTTCGGCCGCCTGATCGGTGCGCGAAAAGCTGACCGGAAAGGGATCGATCCCCATGCCGCGTAGGGTTTCGAGTTTGTCCAGGCGAACCCGGCGCAGCGGGTCGTCGTCGCCCGCCTTGCCGATCGGGGGGTTAGCCGCGTCACTCACCTGCCACCTCGCTGACCGGGGCGCGGCCGAGATCGATGACCGCCTCATGGAAGCGCCTCAACGTACCGTGATGGCCGACGCTGACGATCGTCGGGCGCCACTCGGCTTCGCGCAACAGCCGGTATAGTGCGGCTTCGGCCGCCTCATCGAGGGCCGAGGTTGCCTCGTCGAGGAACACGATTTCCGGGCGCATCAACAGCACCCGGGCAAAACCGACGCGCTGCTGTTCGCCGCCCGACAGGCGCTGCGCCCAAATCCCTTCCTCATCGAGCCGATCGACGAGGTAGGGCAGCCCGACCGCGCGCAGCGCCGCCTCCAGCTCGGTCCGGTCATACGCCTTGGCAAGCCCCGGATAGGCGATCGCGTCGGCAAGCGTCCCCAAGGGCAGATACGGCCGTTGCGGCAGGAAGAGGGCGCGGCCATCGCCCATTCGTACGCTGCCGCGACCGAACGGCCAGAGACCGGCGATAGCGCGCAGCAGCGTGCTCTTGCCCGAGCCCGATGGCCCGGTGACCAGCACCGGCTCGCCCGGCCTCGCCGCCAGCGCGATGTCCTCGCGCAACACGCCGCCGCCGGGCAGGTGAAGATCGAGACCGGCGACATCGACGCCAGCGCCCCCAGCGCCGCCGCGCTCGATGGCAATCGGCTGGGGGCCCTGTTGATCGGTGACAATCTCCTCGATCCTGGCGCGAAATTCGTGCAACCGCTCGACAACCGATTGATATTCGGCGATTTCGGTGTAACTGCTGACGATAAAGGACAGCGAATCCTGCACCTGCCCGAATGCCGAGGCAATCTGCATCAAGCCGCCGAGCTGAATCTCCTTGGCGAAATAGCGGGGCGCCGCGACCAGAAACGGAAAGACGACCGCAACCTGTGCGTATCCGGTGGTGAACCAGGACAGCTTCTTGCGGCGGCGGATGATGTCCCACCAATTCGCCACGACGCGGGAAAAGCGGCCATCGAAAATGCCGTACTCCCGCTCCTCGCCGCCATAGAAGGCGACGCTTTCGGCATGCTCACGCAACCGCACGAGGCTGAAGCGGAAATCAGCTTCGTACCGCTGCTGGGCGAACACCAAGGCAGCGAGCGGGCGACCGATGCGGTGCGTCAGCCAAGTGCCGACGATCGCATAGATGAAGGCCGCGAACACCAGATAACCCGGAATCGCAATCTGCGAACCGCCCCAAAGCGGGATCGTAAGCGACCCCGAAAGGTTCCATAGAATGAACAGGAACGATACCAATGTGACCGCAGAGCTGAGCAGACCCAGCGACAGCGCGAGCGTGATCGAGGCGAAACGGTCGAGGTCGTCGGCGATGCGCTGGTCGGGGTTATCGGTCGTCGACTGGTCGAGCTGAATGCGGTAATAGGCCTGAGCACTGAGCCAATGCTTGAGGAAGTGCTCGGTCAGCCAACGCCGCCAGCGGATATGCAGGATCTGCCGCAGGTAAAGCGAGTAGACGGCAACCGTGATCCAGGCTGTGGCAATCATGCAAAAAACGGCGAACTGCCACCAGAATACCCGCCAATCGTACTGCTGGAGAGCATCGTAGAAATCCCGGTTCCACAGATTGAGACGCACGTTGATCCACACCGCCACCAGGTTCAGTGCGACCACGGCCGCGAGCAGCCCCGAGGCCGCCCATTTTTCATCCGATGCCCAATACGGCCAAGCGAGGCTCCACGCCTCTCGCAGAAATCCTGGCCTCGACGACGCCATACTCACCCTCCTCGCGGCCGTTTCGGCGCCCGGCTCGGCGCCCGGCGCCGGCTGATCCGCGCGCGCCCCGTGGACCGGCAAACCGCACCATGAGCACCGCAGAGCCCGCCACGGCTGTGGAGTTGGCGAGAGGCATCTGCCGCGCGCTCGAGCAGCTCGGCTATGCGAGCCTCCTCGAATTCCCGCTCGCCAACCGACGCCGCGCCGACATCCTCGCGCTCGGCAAGACCGGCGAATTGATGATAGTCGAGATCAAGAGTTCGGTGGCCGATTTCCGCGCGGACCGCAAATGGGGCTTTTATCGGGAGTTCGCGGATCGACTCTATTTCGCGGTGCCGAGCGAGTTTCCCAGTCTGATCATTCCCGATGAATGTGGCCTCATAGTGGCGGATGCCTTTGGCGCGGCGGTGCTGCGCCACGGTGCCCTCACCCCGCTCGCCCCGGCCCGGCGGCGGGCGATGACCTTGCGCTTTGCGCACGCGGCGGCAAACCGGCTGCGCCGCCAGCTCGACCCGGAGGCGGGATGGCTCGACCACGGCCTTTGAGCGGCCTCGGTTACGCGCGAGCCTGCGGCAGGCGGCGGAGCAGCACATAGAGCGCGCCGCTGCCGCCGGCCTCGGGCTGGGCCGGGGCGATCGCCAGCACATGGTGGCGCAGATCGGGTTCGGCGAGCCAGCGCGGCACCGCCGCCTTGAGGATGCCGCCGCCCATCCGGCCGTGGCCGGTGATGACGAGCAGGCAGCGCCGCCCGGCGGCGCGCGATCTCTCGACAAACCCCGCGAGCGCGCGATGCGCCTCGGCCTGGGTCATGCCGTGGAGGTCGAGGCGCGCCTCGGTCCGCATGCGGCCGCGCTTCAGCCGCTCGGCGGTGGCGCGATCGACCCCGGCGAAGCGGTCGAGCGGCGGCAGCGGTGTTGGGGGCGTGTGCCGTAGGACAGGAGCGGTCGGCGGACCCCCTTGGACCGCGGCCGTTCCGGCGGCATTGCGGGTGAGAGGCGCGCGGTCCGATGCGCCAGGATCCGCTGCGCCGCGGCCCGGCAGTGGCGCGACATCGCGGATCGCGCGGCGCCACACCTCGCGATCGTCAGCCCGCTGGCGGCCCATTCCCGGCCTTCGGCTCATCGACGAGGACGATGTGGAGCCGGCGCGGTCCGTGGGCGCCGAGCTGGATACGCTGTTCGATGTCGCCGGTGCGCGACGGGCCGGTGATGAGGTTGATCGTGCGCGGCCATGCGTCCTCGCTCCCTGCCGACCGCGCGCGGACCAGATCCCAGCCATCCTCGTAACTCGCCACGACCTGCCCGGCCCGCACGACGACGATGTGGGTATCGGGGAGGAAATTGAGGGTGGTCGGCGTCTGCGCACCCGACACCAGCATCAGTGTCCCGGTTTCGGCGATTCCCGCCAGACACGGGGTCAGCGATACCGCATCGCCCGGCTCGGCCCGGCCGCGGCGGATGGTGAGCAAAGGCCTCCCTTCCCAGGGGATCGCCGCAAGACCCGGATCGGGCGCCATGACCAGCTCGGCCGGCAGGTTCTCCGCCGCGAGATAGCGCGCCACTTCGGCCGGAATCGCCTCTGTCGCGGCGACCCGCGCGACCGTCGTTTGGACCTCCTCGGCCATCGCGACGAAGAGATCGATCCGGGCGGCGCGGTCGAGCCCGGCGGCGCGTGCCGGGATCAGATTGCGGCGATGCGCAGCGATGCGGTCGACCAGCCCGGAGACCGCCTCCGCCGGCACCGGCCCACGCCGCAAGGCCCGGCGGATGCCGGCGAGAATATCCTCGCGCGCCGTGGTCACCTGGGCCCCCTCGCGCGCCGCCGTTCGGCCCACAGGCTGTGAAAGCTGCGGCCCTCCGGCGCCGGCATGTCGCGCCCCAGGGTCCAGCCGCCAGCCAGCGGCATGCTGCGGAAACGGCCGTGGGTCTTGCCGAGCCATCCGAGCAGCCGCGCCTTCATTTCGACCATCGGGTGATAGAGCGCCGGCCGCATCGCGACCCATGCCCAGAGCCGAACTCCGCTACGGTAGGCGACCGGGCTCATCCGTTGCGCGAATTCGCGTTCGCGCCAGCTACGCATCATCTTCGGCAGCGGGATCTTGACCGGGCAGACGCTTTCGCAGCGCCCGCAGAAGGTCGAGGCGTTCGGCAGATGGCCGGCTTCGTGGAGGCCGACGAGGGCAGGGGTCAGCACCGCTCCCATCGGCCCCGGATAGACCCAGCCATAGGCATGCCCGCCAACCGCCGCGTAGACCGGGCAATGGTTGAGGCAGGCGGCGCAGCGCAGGCAGCGCAGCATGTCCTGGAATTCGCCGCCGAGAAGTGCGGTGCGGCCGTTGTCGAGCAGCACGACATGGTATTGGTCCGGCCCATCGAGATCGCCCGGCCGCCGCGGTCCGGTCGAGAGCGTCGTGTAGGACGAGAATTCCTGCCCGGTGGCCGAGCGCGCCAAGAGGCGCAAGAGGGTCGCCGCGTCTTCGAGGGTCGGCACGATCTTTTCGAGACTCGCGACGACGATATGGACCCGCGGCAAGGTCTGCGTCAGATCGCCATTGCCCTCATTCGTAACGATGATGCTGGAGCCGGTCTCGGCAACGAGGAAATTGGCCCCGGTGATGCCGACATCGGCGGCGAGGAACTGCGGGCGCAAGACCGTGCGCGCCTCATCGCACAGGGCGCGGGGGTCAACGAGCGCACGCTCGGGGTCGAGTTCGGTATGCGCGGCGCGGAAAGCGTCGGCGACCTGCTCCTTCATCAGGTGGATCGCCGGCGCGATGATGTGGCTCGGCGGCTCGTGGCGCAGCTGGATGATGTATTCGCCCAGATCGGTTTCGACGGGGGTGATGCCGTTCTTTTCGAGGTGCTCGTTGAGCGCGATCTCCTCGGCGACCATTGATTTTCCCTTGGTGACGATCCTCGCCCCGACCGAGCGGCAGATCCCGAGCACCGCTTCGCGCGCCTCCTCGGCGGTGCGCGCCCAATGCACGGTACCGCCCGAAGCGACGACGTTCTTCTCGTAGAGCTCAAGGTAGAAATCGAGGTGGGCGAGCGTGTGATCCTTGATCCTACGCCCCTCCTCGCGCAGGTCCTCGAATTCGGGCAGCCGCTCGATCGCCTGCTGGCGGCGCAGCGGAAACCCGGTGCGCGCGAGGCCGAGCGCCCGCTGCAGGACCGGGTCGGCCAGCCCGGCGCGGACATTGGCCGGAAAGAGGTGGCTGGTGGGCTCCATGCTGCGCTACGACGATCGCGCGGGGGCTCCGATGGCCGGCAACTCGTCGGTCATCCCAGCCAAGACTTCGGCGATGTGGCGCACCTCGACCGGGCTCCCGAGCCGGGTGAGCTTGCCGGCGATGTTGAGGAGGCAGCCGAGGTCGCCGGCGAGGACGCAATCGGCGCCGGTCGCGGCGATCTCAGCCGCCTTGTCGGTCACCATCTTGTCGGAGATTTCCGGGTATTTGACACAGAACGTGCCGCCAAAGCCGCAGCACACTTCGGCGCCCGGCAGCTCGGTCAGATCGAGCCCCTCGACCGAGGCGAGGAGCTTGCGCGGTTGCGCCTTGATGCCCAGTTCGCGCAGCCCGGAACAGCCGTCATGATAGGTCGCGCTCTTCGCCCAGCGCGCCGTCACCCGGTCCATCCCGCGAACATCGACGAGGAACGAGACCAGTTCCCAGGTCCGCGCCGCCAGCTCCTCGGCCGCCACCCGCATCGCCGGCTCGTCGGCGAACAACTGCGGATAATGCAGCCGCACCATGCCGGCACACGAACCCGACGGCGCCACCACGTAGTCATAGCCGGCAAACGCCGCGATCACCTGGCGCGCGATCCGTTTGGCGTCGGCCCGGTCGCCCGAATTATAGGCCGGCTGACCGCAGCAGGTTTGGGCTCGCGGCACCTCGACCGTGTATCCGGCCGCTTCCAGGAGCGCAACCGCGGCGAAGGCGACGCTCGGGCGAAACAGATCGATGAGGCAAGTCACCAGTAGAGCGACGCGCACCGGCTCGGCCATCTCCAGAACCTCTCCAGCGGCGTTGCGCTGTCACCCTGTCCAGTCAGCCGCTGGGCCCAATCAGCCGCTCGCCGTCGCCTCCAGAACCCAGTTTGGGTCGCTCGCGCGCGTATCGCGGGTAAAGCTCCAGAAATCGGTCTTCTCGACCGCGCGATCGGGATCGCCATCGACAACGCTGCCGTCATGGGCGCGCAATACGTTGATCTGTTCGGAAACGAACTTAACAGTGACACGCGCCAGCCGACCGGTGAGGCCGGCCTCGGTGATGTCGACCCGAGTGAGGCCGACGATCCGGGTTTCGAGCGTCTCTCCCGCGGCGGCACGTTCGGCGATCGCCGCGGCGAAGGGCGTGTACACGTCATCGCTCAGGAGTGGCCGCAAGCGGGCCTGGTCGCCGGCGGCGAAGGCGCCGACGATCATCTCGAAGGCGGCCCGCGCACCCGCCAGGAACTGTGACGGATCGAAGCCGGGATCGGCGCTGCGGATGCGCTCGAGACCCGCCGCGACGGCATCCGCCGGCGGCGCTGTGATCACCGGCGGTGGCTTGGGCGTGCGGTTCCCGAGCGTCACCACCTTGTCCTCGATCTTGTCCGCGGGTGCCCCGGCCCGCCGCAACAGCGGGTCGCGGCGCGGTTCCTGCCCGGTGCGCCGACCGAGGACGCTGCGCAGTCGCAGGACGAGGAAGGCCGCGACCATCGCGAACAGGATGATGTCAAAGTAATGCGGGAGATCGCCCATCGAATTTACCAAACCTTGCGATTATCCCGGAACCGCCGGGGCTTGCAGCGCTGTCAGCGTACATAGGCGGTCCCCGGGGTGCCGGCAAGCCGCCAGAGGCAACGGCGCGCTCACGCCCTCGCGGGGCAGAGCGTTTGATTGATCCGGCGATGCGATCCGTGCTAGCGGGAACCGGCGGCGGCCTCGTCCCGGGGCATTGCGCGACACCGTGCCGAGAGGTGTGAAACGGGGTCGCTCACCGAGCGGCGGTCAGCTCGCTCCGGAGAAAGTCATGGCGCAAGAGACGACACCCAACGGTCCCTCCGCAGTACAACCGGTCGCCCCCGACCCGACCCAGCAGCAACTGATCATCAATGCTCAATACATCAAAGATTTATCGTTCGAGAACCCGCATGCGCCCGCCAGCCTGCGCCAGCAGACCGTGCAGCCTTCGGTCGATATCAATGTCGATGTGAAGGCGAACGGCCTGGGGTCCGATAATTACGAGGTCGTGCTGACGATCAAGGCTACCGCCAGGACCGCAGAGCAAACGCTGTTCATCATCGAACTCGCCTATGGCGCGATCGTCACCGCGCGCAACGTACCGGCGGAATTGATAAGCTCGATCATCCTGGTCGAAACGCCGCGGCTGATTTTCCCTTTTGCCCGCAACATCGTTGCCGAGACGACGCGCGACGGTGGATTTCCGCCGCTGATGATCAATCCGATCGATTTTAGCGAGTTGCTGAGGCGCAACGCCGCCGCCGCACCGGCGGGCGGCGAGCCCGTCGGCAGCCCGATCGTGTGATCCCTTTGGTCCGCGTCGGTTCCCGCGCGTTCAGCCGACGGCGAGCCACAAGGGAGCCTTGATCGCGGCCAGCATTGCCTGATGCGCCGCCGCCTCCGCCGCCGAGGGGGCATGCGGGCGAGCCGGCCGTGGCGCCCGATTCAGCGGCGCCTCAATCGCCGCGGCACCGGTGTTGCTCAGCGCAAAATCGAGACCCGGCTGCCGGCCGCCGAGCAGTTCGATGTAGACCGCAGCCAAGAGGTCGCAATCGATCGCGGCGCCATGTCTGTCGCGCGACGACAGATCGATCCCGAAGCGCCGGCACAGCGCGTCGAGGCTTGCCGGCGCACCCGGGAACCGGCGGCGCGCCACTGCGAGCGTGTCGAGGAAGGGACCGGCGAGGGGGCCCTGGCCGACGCGTGCCAGCTCGGCATTGATGAAGGCAAGGTCGAACTCGGCGTTGTGAATGACCACACAGTCGCCGGCAATGAACTGGATAACCTCTTCGACGATCGCGGCAAACGGCGGATGGCCGGCGAGAAATTCGCTGTCCAGGCCATGCACCGCCATCGCTTCCGCCGGGACGTCGCGCTCGGGGTTGACGTAACAATGCAGCTTGCGGCCGGTCGGTACGTGGTGGACCAGTTCGAGGCAGGCAATCTCGACGATGCGGTGGCCCTCTGCGGGATCAAGCCCGGTGGTTTCGGTGTCGATTACGACCTCGCGCATACTCTCCCCCGCCAGTGCGGCCGCGGCAGCTCCCGCTGCCGCAGCGTTCCGACAATCGCCTTCAACCGGCGAAATGTCACGCTGCGTCCAAGCGCGGTCGCAACGACGAAATCCGCGCGGCGGCGTTTTTCGTGGTCCGGCAGCTGAGCCCGCAAGATGTCGGCAAAGCGGCTTTCGCTCATTCCCGCACGGCGCATGACCCGCTCGCGCTGCAGGCGCAGCGGCGCTGACACGACCAGCACGAAATTGCACCGCTCGACCCCGCCGCTTTCAAACAAGAGCGGAATGTCGAGGACCACGAGCGAGGCGCGGCGGGCGCGCGCCCGCGCGACGAATCGCCGTTCGGCCCGCCGAACCATCGGATGGAGGATCCCCTCAAGCCGCCGCAGCGCGGGGGGGTCGCGAAACACAAGCTGGCCCAGCAGCCGGCGATCGATTCCGCCGGCTTCGCTGCGCACTCCGGGAAACGCCCCCTCGACCACCGCGACCGCTTCTCCGCCAGGCGCGAGCAGCCGGTGAACCTCCGCATCGGCATCGAACAGCGGCACGCCCAGCCGCCGCAGCGTCGCCGCGGCATTGCTTTTGCCCATCCCAATCGAGCCAGTGAGGCCGAGGATTATCACCGCGCCACGGCCAGCGTCGTGAGAATGGCGGCACGCAACTCGCGGGTCACCCGCACCGGCATCCCGAACCACGCCTCGAACCCCGGCCGTCCCTGGTGGAGCAGCATGCCCAGCCCGTCGACACAAGGATTGCCGCGCCGCCGCGCCGCCGCCAATAAGCCGGTTTCCAGCGGCACATAGACGAGGTCGGCGACAACCGCCCGCGGCGGCAGCCGAGCAAGATCGATCGCCAGTTCCGGCTCGCCGGTCATGCCAAGGCTCGTCGAGTTGACGAGGAGCCCAGCATCCTCGAGCGCGCCGTCGCGGGCGTCCCAGCGGTGGATCGTAATCCGGGTGGTGGGGGCCGTGAGTTCCGCCGCCACCCGTTGGGCCCGGGCAAGCGTCCGGTTTACCAGGCGCAGTTCACCGACGCCCATCTCGATCAGTGCCGCGACCACGGCACGGGCGGCACCGCCGGCGCCAAGCACCACCGCCGGGCCAGCCGTCGGTTGCCAATCCGGGACAGCGTCGCGCAGGTTTTCGCAGAACCCGTACACATCGGTATTGCTTCCTGAGAGGCTGCCATCCGCGGCGACGATGACCGTGTTCATCGCGCCGATGCGCCGGGCCGACGCCTCGACCCGATCGACGATCGACAGCGCCATCTCCTTGTGCGGGAGCGTCAGGTTGCAGCCGCGGAAGCCCAATGCCGGGAGCGCGCGCAACGCCTGCCCCAGGTCTTCAGGGCGGACCGCCAGCGGCACATAGGCGCCGTCGATCCCGTTTTCGTCGAGCCAGAAATTGTGCAGCGCCGGCGAGCGCGAATGGGCGACCGGCCATCCCATGATGCCGGCCAGTCGCGTCCGGCCCGTGATCCTCATCCCCGGTTCCTCACGTCAAGATCACGCCACGCTCGCGCAAAAACCCCAGCAGCTCAATGAGCGGCAAGCCGAGAACGGCAAAATGGTCTCCGATAATCCCCGAAAACAACTGTGCACCCCTGCCCTCGAGACGATAGGCGCCGACCGAGCCGAGCAGCACCTCACCCTCGGCGGCAACATACGCCTCGACAAAGCCATCGCTGAACTGCCGCATATGCATTTCCGGTACGCTCATCGCGTTCCACAGGGTCACGCTGTTCCGCACGACACAGGCCGCGGTCGCGAGCTCGTGCACGCGGCCGCGCAACACCCGCAGCTGAGCACCGGCTTGGAGCAGATCGGCGGGTTTGTCGAACCATTCCTTCCCGGCGGCAAGGATCTGGTCGGCGCCGATAACCAGGGCCAACGGGTGGCGGCGCGAGACGACGCTCGCCTTCTCGGTGGCGAGCGCCATCGCGCAACCAATCGCCGAATGACCGGCTTGCCGTGCCTCGCGCTTCAGCCGCGCTTCATCGATCTCCGCCGGCTCAGTGGTGAAGTCAACACCGGCCGCGCGAAGCAACCCTGCCCGCGCCGCGCTCGCCGAGGCGAGGATTACCCGCTCAACCGTCGCCGCCACGGCGGCGCATCAACAGCTTATGAATCGACGAGGCAGTCTCCTCGATCGAGCGCCGGGTAACATCGATGACCGGCCAATGACGCTCGGCGAAGAGCCGCCGGGCCTCGCGGACCTCTAGGCGGACCGCTTCAAGGTCGGTATAATCTGTGGCCTCGTTATGATCGAGCATGCTGACCCGGTTGCGGCGCAGATGGATCAGCCGCTCGGGGTCGTTGGTGAGGCCGACGATCAATGGTTTGTCGGCAAGCAACAGTTCCTTGGGCAGCGCGACACCCGGCACGAACGGCACGTTGGCGACCTTGATGCTGCGATTGGCGAGATAAAGCGAGGTCGGCGTCTTCGATGTCCGCGATACGCCGACAAGGCACACATCGGCATCGTTGATTCCCCAACTCGATTGCCCGTCGTCATGATTGATGGCAAAGGTCATCGCATCGATCCGCGCGAAATACTCGCTGTCGAGCAGATGCTGTTGGCCCGGCAGCCCGCGGCTCTCGCGACCGAGGTATGAGGCGAGGGCCCCGATGACCGGATCGAGCACCGGGATCGCCGCCACTTGCAGCCGACGGCAGCCATCCTGCAACACCTGGCGCAACGTATTGTTGACCAGCGTAAAGAGAACAAGCCCGTGATTGGCTTCGATGCCGGCGAGCACGCGATCAATCTGAGCACGCGTGCGCACCATGCTCCAGACATGCTCGATCGCCTGGGCTTCATCAAACTGCACGAGGCAGGCGCGCGCCACCGAATGGACCGTATCACCGGTCGAATCGGAAACCAGATGAAGATGAAACCGGCTCAGCGCCACCCTGTCCTCGCTTCCGGACCTAGCTCATGCGACTCTGTGGACCGATCGCGGCACTGCGGGCATAACCCATGGCATATCTCCCGCCGGCGATTCTCGGCAAAAGTACGAACATGTTGGCCCGAACGTTATCAACCGCGCTATCACATTATCCCCATGCCCGACCGATTGGGTAAAGTTTGCCGGCGATGCCATTTTTCCCGGTTTTATCCGCAATCCCCACGCGTGCTAAATACCCGCAGCCAACCTTGATGGTAGCCTTATGAACAAGTTTCCGACAACCACACAAAGACATCATCAATTTGGGACAATTATGGGGATTGTTGTTAATCCCCGATAATTCCACATCATCATCATCAACTACATCCTTTGAATCCAACTACGATAAAAGATAGAAGAGCGATGATGCCCGGTGGACAACCCAAACCGCTGCTCCGCGCGCTCGGTGGCGAAACGCCTGACAGACCGCCATGGTGGCTGATGCGGCAAGCCGGCCGCTATCTGCCGGAATATCGGGCGTTGCGG